>Ga0247742_10000039_pt1 | contig 115855 bp, 97 predicted proteins | sample UWRJL208509C2_FD_180944 | JGI IMG/M metagenome (GOLD analysis project Ga0247742, IMG submission 180944) | Plant litter microbial communities from Arlington Agricultural Research Station in Wisconsin, United States - UWRJ-L208-509C-2 | ecosystem: Environmental > Terrestrial > Plant litter >...
TTGATCCCAGGGGTGTGGGCCGTTCCGCTCCGGTGACCTGTATGACCGACGCCGAACGTGACGCCGCCCGCGAAAAAGTGTTCCGCAAGAACACTGACGAAGGGCTGGCTGCCGCGCTTGCCTTCAACAAGTCCTTCGCTGAGCAGTGCGCCCAGCAGACCGGCGATGTCATGGGGCACATAGATACCGTGAGTGCGGCTAAGGACCTGGATGTCCTGCGCGCGGTGTCAAACGATGCCAAGCTCAACTACCTGGGCTTCTCCTACGGCACCTTCCTGGGCTCCACCTACGCATCACTTTTTCCGGACAACGTGGGCCGGCTGGTCCTCGATGGCGCCGTGGATCCTTCCATCAGCAACGAAGAACTGACAGCGGGCCAAGCAGTCGCTTTCGAAAAAGCCCTGCGCACCTACGTGGGCAGCTGCCAACGGCAGCAACAGTGCCCCCTGAGCGGCTCCGTGGATAACGGTGTCCAGGAAATCCGGGAACTCATCACGGCTGTGGACCAGAACCCCCAGACCGCCAAAGACGGACGGTTGGTGACCTCCAACGACTTCGTCAACGGTCTCATCCTCCCCCTGTACAACGACCAAAGCTGGCCGGCCCTGACCCAAGCGCTGGAAAGCGCCTTCTCCGGTGACGTGTCCCAGATGATGCGGCTGGCGGATCTTGGCGCCGACCGCGAACCCAACGGCACGTACAGCTCCAACTCCGCCTTCGCATTCCAGGCCATCAACTGCCTGGACTACCCGATGGTGACCGACACCGCCGCCATGCGAGCCGAGGAAGTCCGCCTCATGCAGGACTCCCCCACATTCGGGGCATTCTTTGCCTACGGAGGCGTCAGCTGCAAGGACTGGCCCTACGCCAGCACGCGCACCCCGGCACCCGTGGAATACAACGGCTCCGCACCCATCGTGGTGGTAGGCACCACCGGCGACCCCGCAACTCCGTTGCAATGGTCCCAGTCGCTGCGCAAGCAGCTGGAGAATGCTTCCCTGGTTACGTGGGAAGGTGAGGGTCACACAGCGTACGGCCGTGCGAACTCCTGCGTCAGCACCGCCGTCGACGACTACTTTGTTGACGGCAAACTGCCGCAGGACGGCCTCAAGTGTTAGAGGTGGCTGGCTTCGCGCTTCTCCACCAAGAGCGGGAGCTCCTTGATGGAATCCACCACTACGGTGGCTCCGGCCGCGCGTAGTGTCGCCTCTGAATGGGAGCCGGTGAGGACACCTGCCACGAGGGATGCTCCGGAACGAACACCCGAGAGCATGTCCGAGCTGGTGTCACCCACCACAGCCACCTCCCTTACGTCGTCGAGGTCAAGGGCGAGCACCGCCGTCAGGATCATGTCCGGGTAAGGCCGTCCACGTCCAGCGTCGGACGGGCACAGGCTGAGGTCCGCCAGCCCCATCCACCCGAGCGATTCCAGCACCATGTTCTGGGTGTGGCGGCCGAATCCCGTGGCCAGGCAAACCCGCATACCGGTCTCACGCATCCACAGGATGGCTTCCTCCGCTCCGGCAATGGCCCGGACACCACCGTCTTCAATGAACTCGTCATAGCTGTTCTCGAAAACTCTGTTGGCGCTCTCGGCCACGGCAGGATCCTCAAAGAGGTGGCTGAAGACAGTCATTTTCGAGAGGCCCATGGTGTCCCTGGCGTAGCCGAGCATGCTCTCGAACCTGGTGGTTCCGGGTTCAATTCCGTGGTCAACCAGCGCCCGGGACATGGCACGCTCTGTTCGGCCGTCGTCCGTAATGGTGGTGCCTACCATGTCCACCACGGCCAGTCTCAGCCGGTTGGGTGCTTGGCTGGCGTCCTTGGGCAATGCATCCCTCGTCATGGAGCGGCTCCTTAAGCTCATATGGGTGGCTTCATGTCACCGCCACAGTTGATTCCCCAGCTTCCGGCCACCGGGAAACCTCCGCCTGAACCCGGCCCGACGCGTGGGTGAACATCCCCGCAACGGCCGCCGTCGCCCTCGTTTTGACCCGGGTGCGGTGCCTCTATTACAGTTATGTCTTGCGTGATCGCCCGGGAAACCGGTGAAGAACGCGGTGCTTCCTTAGCTCAGTCGGTAGAGCGTTTCACTCGTAATGAAAAGGTCATCAGTTCGATTCTGATAGGAAGCTCAGAGAAAAAGCCCCGCTGGCTCGTTGAACCGGCGGGGCTTTTCGTTTGCCAAGGCCGGGACTGAGCCGTCCGAGTGTGCCTGATGATGGAAATATCGAACATTCGCCCAAGTCATTGAATTGTTCAAAATATAGGACATTTGGAGTGTTGAGCCGTATGATCGTTATATGGAACATTCCGATGAGTTGACACCGTTTTACCGGGCCGTCGACGCCGCCTCCCTAGGGCGATCCATCGCTGAGGCACGCAAAGAGGCCGCACTCACCCAGCACGAGCTTGCCGTGAGACTGGGCGTCACCCGCGGCACCATCGTGCGCCTTGAAGCCGGCGAAGCAGTCTCCATGGTCGTGGCTATGCAAGCCATCAGGGCCGTGGGCCGCGACGTGGCCCTGGTGCCGCGCTTTTCGAAGCTGCAGGTTCGGCCATGAGCCCCCGCAAGACCCTTGATGTGTACCTGCGCGGGGACCGAATCGGTGAGCTGCGCGGCAACGGCCTCAAGCTGTCCTTCCAGTACGCCCCGCAGGTGCTGGCCGCCTACGGTGCCGGGTCCATCCTGCTATCACTGTCCCTGCCGCTGACCAGAAAGCGCTTGGACGGGGTGGAAGTCTACAACTTCTTTGACGGTCTCCTGCCCGAAGGCCAGGTCCGTTCCAACCTGGCCAAAGAACACGGTGTCACCGTCCCGGACGCTTTTGGGCTGCTCCGCGTCCTGGGCGCCGACTGCGCCGGGGCCGTCCAAGTCCTGCCGCCAGGGGAACCCCCCGCCCGGGAGGACGCTGCAGCGCCCATGACCGCAGAAGAGGTCATCAACGTGGTCGAATCCCTGCCTACGTGGGACCTGCCGGAGCATTTCCTGGTCACTGCGTCCTTGGGCGGCGTCCAGTCCAAGGTGCTGCTTTCCCAACATGGCGACGGCTGGGCCTGGCCAGGCAGTGGTTCGGTGTCGACCCACATCATCAAGCCCGAACCACTCGAGTCCACCATCCCGGAGCTGCTCCCCGCCGAGGACTGGGCTTTGCGGACAGCAGCCGCGGCAGGGCTTCCCGCGGCCAAAGCCCATCTGGAAAGCTTCGGATCCCGTCGGGCCATCATCGTGGAGCGCTTCGACCGCACAGGCGAGGGCAGCCGGTTGCACCAGGAAGACTTCACCCAAGCCTTGGCCCTGGCCAGTGAAGCGAAGTACGAAGGCACCACCGCACCGCCCTCGCGCCTGACCCGGCTGGTCAACGCCGCGGCGCCGCACACCCGCGACGAGGCCGCGTTTCGCCGTGACCTGTTGCGCGCCGTGACGTTCAACCTGCTGATCGGCAACGGCGATGCACACTCCAAAAATTACTCCCTCATGCTGCGCGACGGTGGAGAAGTGCTGCTGGCTCCGCTCTATGACGTTGCGCCCACCCTGCTGCTGTACCAGCCGAGCGGCCTTGCCGGGCACGCCGTCAGCGGCCAGATCCGGCTGGGCTACATCACCTTGGAACATCTGGTCGCCGAAGGGGCAGCCTGGGGCATGGACGACGACGATGCCCGTCAGACAGTGGCTTCAACACTGGAGAGGGTGGCGGCAGCGGCGGCGGAAACAGCGCCACCTGAGTCCCTCGGCTTCCTGTCCGAGCTCATCGCGGTCCGCGCCCAGGACCTACTGAACGGCGGCACAGCTAGGCGGGTCCTGGTGCCGAAACACGAGTAGACCTTCCGCCCCTCCTGAGTGGCCATGCTTTCCACCCATCCGGGACGGCTTGGAGTCGCTCCTCAGCGGCGGCTAGTTGAGCGGGCGTGGCTCCCACGGGGCCACGCCCGCTACGGTTGCCGGATCCATCAGCAGCGAAGAGCGCATACTCCGCCCACCGCTTCCGGCCCACGGGGTAGCGTTCGCCGTAGCCGCCTGCTGCAACGCCAAGGACCAGCTCCTCCATGCGGGATCCTTCGCTCTCGGCGGTCTCGTCACAAGCATCGCAACCGCAGATAGGGAACGCAAAGTTGTGCAGCGCACCGGCGTGGAGCACCACCCCCGGAGAACCGGTCACCACGAACGTCAGCGGAGCGGCGAGCGGGTCCCGAGGGGTCAGCCGCGCGACGTCGATCACCTCAGCGATGTTCATGGCCGCATCCGCCGCGTGCGCCGGATCCCAGCTGACATCGACGTCGTACTCGCTCTCCAGATACTCAACCAACGCCCGGGCCACCGTATGGAGCCCTTCAAACCGTTCCCTGTGAGTTTCCACGCTGTAGGAGTCCTCAGGTGGGCTATCTGCGCCCCATCGGTTCCCGTATCCGATCGCTTCGCCGTCAGCATTGCGATAGTCACGTGAGGGCAGCTCCGGCCGCACAAAAGGTTCACGGAATTGCCCACTGGGGACCGGCCGCAACGCGGGGAGCTCGGGACCGTCCGGCTCGTCGGCCGCCCACTCCGTAAGGTGCGTGAGGAGGCCGGCCACCATCCCGTCGTCGGCCTCCCCCAGACCGTCCATCAAGCGGTCCACCGTGATCATCATGTCGCGGTCGCCTACCTCGCGGGATCCGTCCGCCATCACTGTCCAGTGCGCTTCCGGCCGCATGGCCGCAATGACGTTTCCAACGAAGATGGTGGCGGCTTCATTGAGGCCAGGGTCGCCCGGGATGCCGTCTATGTTGGTGCGCAGGAATGCCAGCAACGCGCTCACGTCGGAGGCAAGCTGCCCTGCGGGAACTCCTCTGCTTGCGCAGAACGCCACGAAGGGCGCGTACCCGGCAAGGTGCTTGACCGGGGCTGCGTCCTCCGCCGCTGGCCCGGATTGGGCCGTCCGCCGACTCAGTACAGCTTTGTTGGAAAGCGGTGCTGACAATCCAGATGCAGGCCCACCAAAAAGATCTTCAATTTCCCCCATGGGCAACATCCTAGGGCGGACCCGGATGTTAGTCGCCCAGCCGGGACATCAACACGGCGACGGCGGCGGAGACTCCCCCGGCCAGCGAACCTTCCAGCTCGGGAGCGAAGAACGGCGAATGGTTGACGGGGATGGGACCAGGCCCTTCATGTCCGTCCAGCGGTGTGCCACCGAACATCCAGAACACGGACGGCACTCCGATGGCGGTGCCCAGGTGCCCAAAGTCCTCGCTGCCCATCATCGGTGGGGTGATTTCGACGGCCTCATCCCCCAACGCAAGCCGCATGGCCTCAACAACGGACGGAACGGCGTCGGGATCGTTGAAACATTGCGGGAAGCGGTACATCTCCTCGATATCCGGCCGCGGCGCCCCGGAGGCGGCGGCTTCGGCCTCGATGATGCGTCGAACGGCGGCGAGGACCTGGCCACGGACATCCTCGTCGAATGTTCGGATGTTGAGGGTGAACTCGGCAGAGGCCGGGATGATGTTTTCCTTGAGGCCGGCATGGAATGTCCCCACCGTCACGACGGCGGACTTCCGCGGGTCCAACTCGCGGGACACAATCCCCTGCAACCGCGTGACCATGTGGGCGGCCATCACGATGGGATCAATGGAATCCTGTGGCTGGGAGCCATGGGACTGCTGGCCGTGAACCGTGACCCTGAGCGAATCCGCCATGGCGGCTACCGGCCCACTGGAAATCGCAACCGTACCTACCGGGCGGGGCATGACATGCTGCCCGAAGATCACTTCCGGCCGCGGTGCTTTGTCCCACAGTCCGTCGTCGAGCATTGCCAAGGCACCGGCGGCAGTCTCCTCGCCGGGTTGGAAGATCAACACCAGCGTTCCTGACCAGGCATCCCGGTTGCCCGCAAGCAGTTCGGCGGCGCCCAGCAGGCTGGCCACGTGGGTGTCATGGCCACAGCCGTGCATGACCGGGACTACCGTGCCGTCCGGCAGTGTGCCTGTATCCCTGCTGGCGTAGTCCAAGCCGGTAGCTTCCTCGATGGGCAAGCCATCGGAATCGGCGCGGAAGGCCACCACGGGTCCGTCGCCGTTTCGCAGGATTCCCACCACCCCGGTGCCGCCGCAGCGGAAATGCTCAATGCCCAGGCCGTCCAGTTGCTCCTCGATCAGGGTAGCTGTGGCGAACTCCTGCATGGAGAGTTCCGGATGTGCGTGAAGGTGCCGGTACAAGGCATGTAGTTTGGCGGTCTGGCTGGTATCGAGCTGGAGGGCGGTAGCTGTTGACGTCATGGGTCCTGTCTTCCTGGTGGATGCGGGCTTGTTCCGGGCGTTGCTACTCGATGTGGATAGGCTTCGCCTCGGCAATGGTGGACTTACCGCGGAAGAACCATGCCAGCAGGATGGTGCCCAGCACAGCGATGGCGGTGGACACCATGGCGAGCGAAGGCACCAGCGGAAGCACGACGAACACGACCACGGCCGAGATCAACAAGGCGAACACAGTAGTGCGGGGCTGCTTCATGGAAACGATGGCCTGCACCAGTACGGCTCCCAGGACGGTGGGCAGCACATAAAGCCGGGTGACGAGCAGCACCGACGGCGGGATGACGCTGATGAGCCAGCTGCCCAGGAGACCGACGAAGATCGCCAAGGAGACCAGGTGGACTACCGCTGCGCCGCAGATAGCAACGACGGCGGCAAGTTCCGCCCGCTTGCTGCCCGGCTTTGCGCCGATGTTGGTTTGGGCGATCAGTGCCGCTGGCAGGAGCTTGTTGGAGATGTTGCCGATCATGAACGCCTGGTACATCGCTGCCGGGCCTAGGATCGGGTAGTACGTGAGCGGCTCGACGATCCAGATGATGCCGAATGTTGCGGCTACTGCCGCGAAGGCGATCCACAGCTGGGCGGGTGCAATATCCAGCCCGGTAGCGAAAACCAGGTACAGCGGACCCGCCACGGAAACCAGGAGGCCTGCAATCATGGTGATCTGGCCCCAGCGGGACGTGGTGCGGCTGAAGTCCGCCATGGCGGTGTTGTTGGCGGTTGGAGCAGAAGTGATGAAAGACATGGGGTGTTCCTTTCGGACCTAAAGAATGACGACGTCGGCAGGCGGCTTAAGCGCTGACGGCCAGGAAGGCGGCACTGAGGCCAATGACGATCGAGATTCCGAGCCCCCATTCCTGCAACCAGCTCTTGCCGAGTTTCCTGGCCAGCAACAGGCACGTGCCCATGACCGCTGCGGAGACTGCGAAGGACAGCACATGGATTCCAGATTTGGGCAGCTCTGTGAGACCCAGGCAGGAGAAGGCACCGATCAAGGCCGCCGCAGGGACGATCGCCATGGCTGCTGGATTCACCGAGCGGATCTTGGCGTCACCCTTGCGCAGCAGAGGCGTCAGGATCAAGGTAGCGAGCATCCACATCGCCCCGCCGATGCTCATGGCAAAGAACGCCACCGCGAAGACACTTTGCGTGTAGCTGGCATCGCCGAGCTTGGCTCCCATGGAACCTGCTGCGATGCCCGCGGCCGAAACATCGTAGGCAGCCGAGCCGATCAGGCCGATCCGGGACAACACAGCCGGTGCCCCGAAGAGACCCAGCAAAGCAATGGCCACCAGCGATACCGCCAGGGAGGGACCGATGGCCGAGACAGCGCCTGAGCGGAACGAGGTCCTGATGTCTTGCACACTCATGTCCACTGAGGGAGCAGCGCGTCGGGCTGCCTTCATGAAGATGACCGATTGGATGATGATGACGCCAAAGACGCCGGCCACGCAGATCCAGAGGACGGGATTGTTGGCAATTGCCATGATGTCGGTGGAGTCGGTGGGTGCTAGCGGTTGAAGAGCCAGGGGTTGGTGCATGGGAACCTCCCAGGTGTTGGCCCCCGGCAAGCCAACATCCGGACGACGCTGTGCGGTATGTGGTGCCGTGGGGCAAATCCTTACCCATCGACCAGATCGGCCAGTGGGTTACCAACACCCTCTGCTATGAGCCGGATCACACACAATAGCTGACGGAATCAGCCTCAGAAGTGGCCGAATTGTTCAAAGCTTGCCATTGGTTGATTCGGGGCTTCCCCCCGTCAAAGTGACCCGGCACACTTTCAGGCAGTAGCAATCCAGCAAAGGAGCACCATGTCTGACACCCTTGGCGAGCTGTCCGCCGTCGAACTTTCCGCAGCCATTCGCCGGAAGGAAGTCTCGGCGCGCGAAGCGTTGACCGAACACCTGGAGCGCATTGCCGAGATTAATCCCGTAGTCAACGCAGTGGTCACCCTCGACGCTGAAGGTGCACATGCCCTGGCACACCGGGCAGACCAGCTCACAGCATCCGGAGCGGAACTGCCACCCCTTCATGGGATTCCCATGACCCACAAGGACACCAACAACACAGCCGGGATGCGCACCACCCAGGGCTCACTGGCCTTGCGTGACTTCATCCCCGACGCCGATGACCTCATCATTGCGCGCCTGAAGGCAGCCGGCGTGGTCAGCACCGGAAAGTCGAACGTCCCCGAGTTCGGCGCCGGCTCCCACACGTTCAACGAGCTCTTCGGAACCACCACCAACCCCTACGCGCCAACATTGAGCGCCGGCGGCAGCAGCGGCGGAGTGGCCGCCGTCGTCGCATCCCGCGTCCAGAGCATCGGCGACGGCAGCGACATGGGCGGATCACTCCGCATTCCGGCCTCCTTCTGCAACGTGGTGGGTTTCAGGCCGTCGACGGCGGTCATCCCCATGCCGTCCGACGTCAACGCCTACGCGTGGCTGGGGAGGACAGGGCCCATGGCCCGGAGCGTGGAGGACATTGCCCTGTTCATGTCCGTCACGGCGGGAAAGGATCCCCGCGTTCCGCATCCGGCCGGCCTGGACCCGGAGGTATTCCGATCCACCTTGGAAACCGACATGCGCGGTGTGCGAATCGGGTGGTCCCGCGACTTCGGGATCGGGGTCCCGGTGGACCCGGAGATCGTGGATCATCTTGAGCGGCAACTGGCCATCTTCGAAGATCTCGGAGCGATTGTGGAGGAAGCCACCCCGGATTTCAGCGAAGCGGACCTGGTGTTCGGCAATACCCGAGCCCTGGACTTCGCCGCCGGCCTCGGACCGATCCTGGAGCGTGCCGGTGACGTCATCAAGCCTGAAGTCCACTGGAACGTTGAGAAGGGGTTCGCGCTGACGGCGCGGGATGTCATTGAGACCGCGGCCGCCCGGACCCGGCTGGAATTGAGTGTTCAGGACTTCTTTGGACGGTACGATCTTTTCGCCAGCCCCTGCGCCCAGGTTCTCCCCTTTGACGCAACGCTGCGGTACCCCGCGGACATTGCCGGGACGGCCTCGGAGACGTACTTGGATTGGATGCGATCAGCCTGCCTCCTGTCCGCAACCGGCCTGCCTGTGCTCAGTGTTCCCGCGGGATTCAGCTCTGCCGGACTACCTATCGGCCTGCAGCTCGCCAGCAACCATTTCACGGACATGCAGTTGCTTCGCTATGGCCGCGCGTTCGAGCAGCAGACGGGGTACGCCGCCGTCGCCCCTGTTGTCTCGGCCGGCCACAAGCCGCTCACGACTGTGAGCGCATGACCCTGCCACCGCGCTTCCTCGCATCAAGGAGGATCGAAACATCCACGCCAGCGGCGTTTTGTGCCCACTCCGAGGTGGTGATGAAGCGGTAGAGCGCAGCCATGTCCTCCACGGTCACGTCCGCCATGATCTGGTAATTGCCTGCGATCGCAGCGGCATAGCGAACCGTGGGAAGCTCAGCCAAGCTCTTCCCCACGTGTTCAACATGTTGCGGCGAGGCACGGATCCACAGCAGCGCTTCAACGCCAAGGCCAAAGGAAGCGGGCTCTACGATGGCCCGCAAGTGGACCTGGTTGTTGGCAAGCAACCATTCGCTGCGGCGGCGGGCAGTTGCCTCTGAAACGCCCACCCGGCGGCCTAAAGCCTCAAAACTCATCCGGCCATCGGCACACAGCGCGTCCACGAGTTCGTTGTCCTGGCGACTCAAATCCTGCCGCGGCACCAAGGCACCCGAATCCTGGGTGAAGGTGGAGCGGAGTGCCTCCGCTTTGTCGGCGGTGAGAATCTCCGGCCGCCAACCGCGGATGGTCCGGAAATACCGAAGCACGGGGTAGCTGGTGGAATCGCGCAAGCCAAGCGTGGCCGGCAGCTCGTCAGAGAGGACCTCCGCCATGCGAGAGGGTTCAGTGAGTACCTCAGCTACACAGTCACCGGTGCCGGTGGTGGTGTAAACGAAAGTGGTGTCGGAGCGTTGCGAGAGTGCGTGAACTGCGGCACGTACCGTCCCGGGCATGCACCGCATTTCCACCAGCACTACCGACGGCTTGGGCCGGATGCCCACCACAGCCACCGCACCGGATTCCAGCAACTGCGATCCCCTACGGGCAACAGTTCGTTCGGCTTCTCCCAGGACGGCGGCAATCTTCCGCCACGGGCAGCGCGGATCCAGTTGCAGGGCAGCCACAATCTGCCGCTCCAATGCGTCAAACACCACCATGCCAACTCCGTCCGTCTGCGTCGCTCAATTTCATCACGGACACCGGCGGCGACGCGTCGCGGACGCGAGTGGCGTTGTCGAGCGTTAAAGGCAGGTGCCCCGCACCCATGAAGGGTACGGGGCACCAAAGTGAGACTTCGCGTTTAGGCGAAGTCGGAGACTGCCGGGTCCGGGCCGATGCGGCCTTCAGCACCACGGTCCAGGCCGTTGATGGCCTCCACGTCGGTAGCGTCCAGCGTGACGTTGAGGGCCGCGAAGTTCTCCTGGATGCGGGACTCCGTGACGGACTTGGGGATCACCACGTTGCCGATGGCCAAGTGCCAGGCGATGACGACCTGAGCCGGTGTGGCGTCATGCTTGGCGGCGATCTCAGCCACGGTAGCGCTTTCAAGTAGCTCGCCGCCTTGGCCCAGCGGCGACCAGGCCTGAGTCAGGATTCCCTTGGACGCGTTGAATTCGCGCAGATCAGCCTGGTTGAAGAACGGGTGGAGCTCCACCTGGTTGATGGCCGGAACAACACCGGTCTCATCGATGATGTGCTGCACGCCTTCCTTGGTGAAGTTGGAAACACCGATGGACTTGACCCGGCCGCGCTTTTTCAGCTCGATGAGGGCCTTCCAGGTGTCAACGTACTTTTCCTGCTTGGGCTGCTGCCAGTGGATCAGGTACAGGTCCAGGGTCTCCAGGCCGAGGCGGTCCATGGACTCCTCAAAGGCAGCGAGAGTGGATTCGTAGCCCTGGTCCGCGTTCCACAACTTGGTGGTGATGAAGATTTCCTCGGCAGAAAGACCGGAGGATGCAATGGCGCGGCCGACGCCTGCCTCGTTGCCGTAGATCTTGGCGGTATCGATGTGGCGGAACCCGGCTTCAAAAGCCTGGCGCACCACCTTTTCGGCTACATCGTCTTCAACTTGCCACACCCCGTAGCCGAGCTGGGGGATGGTGTTGCCGTCGTTGAAAGTAAGTGTTGGTGACGAAGTCATGTCTGCCATCCTGCCAGCCCGCGGCTATCAAAAGCGCCGAATATTACGCAGATAAGCTATGCGCTTAACTTCTTGCGCGCAGGGAATAGAAGCGCACGCCGGTAGTTGCGCACGCGCCCCATTGGGATGTGAGGGTCAATCTCCGAGTTGGCGCTCAGCGTCGGCTACCTGCTCGAATACCGACTCCGCCCGGCGCCGAACCGACAACGCGCCAACAGGGACGGGCCCCACGGCCAACCTCAACATCGCCGCAGCCTCAGCCGTAGTGGCCAACGAATTTCCTGCCTTGGACAGGGCGCGGTGGACTCCCGCTAGTGCTCCCGGGACATCCAGACCATCACTCGGGGACCGCTTCTGGGCCTCGACACAGATAGTCCGCACCCGTACCGACAATTCGGCAAGCTCGTTGGCTATCTCCACCAGCTCGTTATAGAGCTGCTCATCATCAACACCCTCAAGGACCTGGTGGTACCGGTCCAGTCCCCGATGGAAACGGTCATGGGCGCGGCGCCACAAGCCCTTGCCAAGCTCCACATCGTCTTTCCGTCCTTGACGGACGGCCCCAAAGAAACCCACGTGCGAACTCAGAGGTACTGACCCGGACCGTGGTCGGGGTCTTCCGGTCGGCCTTGCGGAGCAGCGCCGCCAGCACCCTGTGCGGCAGCCCGCTGCGGTTGGCCGTTTTCGCCGATCACAATGCCCGGTGCGATGACAGTTCCCGGCGGGAGTTGACGGAGCTGCATCTGCGCTGCAGCGTGTTCCTTGGCCGCTTGCTGCGCCGCAATTGCCGCCTGAATGCCATGGAACAAGCCCTCCAGCCAACCAACGAGTTGTGCCTGCGCGATGCGAAGCTCCGCATCGGAGGGCGCTTTATCGTCAGGGAAAGGCAAGCTGATTCGCTCCAGTTCCTCAATGAGTTCCGGAGCCAGCCCATCCTCAAGTTCCTTGATGGACCGCTCGTGAATCTCGGCAAGGCGATTGCGGGCAGCGTCGTCCAATGGTGCGGCTTTCACTTCCTCCAGGAGCTGGCGGACCATAGTGCCGATCCGCATCACCTTGGCGGGCTCGTCCACAAGATCGTGAAGGCTACCTCCCTTGGGTTTGGCATCCTTGGCCACCCCTTCCGTAAAAGGCTCCTGTCCGGCGGGCTTCTCAAGGCCCTCGTCCAGCGTGGTTCCCTCCACAGGGGTGTCGTCCGAAGCCTCATCCGTGGGCTGAATGTTGTTCAGATCGCTCATCCGTTCATACTCTCACGCGCTTCACGCGAACTTCTGTCCCAGCCCCGATTTTGGACTTCGTTCGTAGCGAAACCTCGTTCCGGCCGCCGCCTCAGCAGCACCTGCCCTGCGGGTTGCTGTCCTGCCGGTCCATCCGGTCCCGCCAGAACTCGCGTTCAGTCATGGCGGGCCCGGAATGGCCGCTTGCTTCGAAATGCTCAAGGTACTTCCGGTACGCGTCAGCACCCATGAGCGAGCCCATATAGGTGGCGAAGCCGCGGAGACCCTTCACTACGGTGTTCATCAGCGGCGTTCTTCAGCAGTTGTGTTGTTCATCAGTGGTGGCCGGCCTTCTGCGTCCGTTTCTCCGCAGGCAGGGCGTTCCACTCTGCGAGCAACTTTTTCTCGGCAGGAGTGGGGAACAACCCCGCCGGTGCGTACACCTTGGACGGCACCGCCGGGTCTTCATGATCCTGGCCGCCACCCGCGCGGATTGCCTTGACGGTTGCCAGGAGGGCGGCGACGATCACGATGATGCTCAACGTCACGAAGATGACCGAAAGTACGCCTTGGATCATGGTGTTGCGGACCACGGCTTCCATCGCGGCGACGGTCTTGGCAGTGCCGAACTCCGTCTTTCCATCAGCCAATGCCTTGGAGAACGCCTGGTTGTTGGCGAAGTAACCCACGGCCGGGACCGGCGAGAAAATCTTGTGGAAGCTGGCGGTGATGGTCACAACAGCTGCAAAAGTCAGCGGAACAGCTACGATCCACAGCCATTTGAACACTCCACGCTTTGCAGTGATGGCAAGGCACACAGCCAGTGCAATGGCTGCCAGCAACTGGTTGGCGATGCCGAAGAGCGGGAACAGCGTGTTGATGCCACCCAGCGGATCAGTGACGCCCATGAGGAGCACGGCACCCCACGCACCCACCATGATGGCAGTGCACAGCCAGGCACCAGGACGCCATGAGGCTTCCTTGAACTTGGGAATGAAGTTGCCGATGGAATCCTGAAGCATGAACCGGGCGACGCGGGTTCCTGCGTCCACGGCGGTGAGGATGAACAGTGCTTCGAACATGATGGCGAAGTGGTACCAGAAAGCCATCATTCCGGGTCCGCCGATGAACTGCTGCATGATGTGGGCCAAACCGACAGCCAAGGTGGGAGCGCCGCCCGAACGGGAAATGATGCTCTCCTCGCCCACGTCCTTGGCAGTCTGGGCCAGCACGTCCGGGGTGATGTTGACGTTGGCCAAGCCAAGGCTGTTGACCCATTGCGCCGCAGATTCCACGGTGCCGCCGGTGAGTGCCAGGGGTGCGTTCATGGCGAAGTAGATGCCACGGTCGATCGAGATCGCGGCTACCAAAGCCATAATCGCCACGAAGGATTCCATCAGCATGCCGCCGTAGCCGATAAAGCGGGTCTGCCGTTCCTTCTCGATCAGCTTGGGGGTGGTCCCCGAGGAGATCAGGGCGTGAAAGCCGGACAGGGCGCCACAGGCGATGGTGACGAACAGGAAGGGGAACAACGCCCCGGAGAAGACCGGGCCGTTTTCCCGGCTGGCGAACTCGCTGAACGCCGGGACTGTGATCTCCGGCCGCACCACAATGATGGCGAGCGCGAGCATCACGATCACGCCGATCTTCATGAAGGTGGAGAGATAGTCGCGCGGAGCCAGGAGCAGCCAGACGGGCAGGATTGCGGCGATGAAACCGTAAATGATGATGCCCCAGGCAATGGTGACCTTGTCCAAGTGGAAGAAGGCTGCACCCCACTCGGTACCGGCAACAGCGCCGCCTCCGATGATGGCTGCCATCAGGAGCACGAAGCCGATGATGGATACCTCCATCACCTTCCCCGGCCGGATGAACCGAAGATAGACGCCCATGAAAAGCGCGATGGGGATGGTCATGCCCACAGAGAACACGCCCCAAGGACTTTCACCCAGGGCATTGACCACTACCAAAGCAAGGATGGCCACAATGATGATCATGATCAGCAGCGTGGCCACTAGGGCTGCCGTACCGCCGATGACGCCGAGTTCCTCCCGCGCCATCTGGCCAAGTGAACGGCCACCACGGCGCATAGAGAAGAACATGACCAGGTAGTCCTGCACGGCGCCGGCGAGAACGACGCCGATGATGATCCAGATAGTGCCGGGAAGGTAGCCCATCTGAGCCGCAATGACAGGTCCAACCAGCGGTCCGGCACCGGCAATGGCGGCGAAGTGGTGCCCGAACAGCACGTTCCTGTCAGTGCGGACGTAGTCCTTGCCATCAGCCTTGTACTCAGCAGGAGTAGCGCGGCGGTCATCCGGCTTGAGCAAGTAGCGCTCAATGACCTTGGAGTAGAAGCGGTAGCCGATCAAGTAGGTGCAAACGGCCGCGAAAACGAACCAGATGGCATTGACGGTTTCGCCGCGCACCAGTGCGAGCATGAACCACGCCACCGCTCCCAGCAGCGAGATGGCAATCCAGAGACCAATCTTGACCGGGGTCCACTTACGTTCCTCCGCTTCACGCACGGAGTCCTCCACAGCCGGAGGAGGCAGCGTGGGATCCAATCCTTCCGCAAGCTTGGATTGGTCAGAAATCTTGCCCATATCTCCTCCTTGAGAACTGCTGCGGTGACGGATGGTGCGGTGGGGGCCGCTGCGTCGGGTACTTCTCCTCACCTTAACAACCGACACGGACAGGATAGGGCCGTACACGGCAAACGTCTGCAGGTACGCGGTGAACGGTCACTACCCTGCGCCGGACGTCAGCTCAACCGTTTGGGAGCAGCTTGGCTCGATCCCCCGTTTGCCTGGCCTTGCACCATGCGGGCCTCGCAAAGATCCAACCACCGGACTTCCGCTTCGGCCTGGAAAATCAAGGAATCGAGCACCAGCAGCCACGCGGTATCCGAGGACCGCTGATTGGCCGAGACGGCTTTTCTGGCCTGCGTGTGCTCTTGCAGGGCCTTGACAGATACTTCTCTTTGGGACTGAATCACCGCAGAAGTGTCCACGCCCGGAAGGGTCACTGCGAGCGCCAACTTGATGGCAATCTCATTCCGAGGAGGATTGCCCCGGTCCACTGCACCGGCGAACCACGCTTCGACTTCCCCAGCCCCGGCGTCAGTGATGCTGTAGATGACGTGCCCGCCGCCGTCGTCGCCGTCTTTACTCACCAAGCCGTCGCGCTCAAGCCTATCCAAGGTGGTGTAGACCTGGCCGATGTTCAACGGCCACGCGGCGCCCGTGCGGTCTTCGAATTCGACTCGCAGCTCGTAACCGTACCGCGGCTGATCCTGGAGCAGGGCCAGCAGGCTGTGCCGGATGGACATGTGGCTCCTCGCTGCAGTGGGTCGAATGGACGGCGGGCGAACGGGCTTACTAGAGGAGCAGGAGGACTTTGCCCACGTGCTCGCCGGAGTCGAAGTACTGGTGTGCTTCCTGGACTTGCTCAAGGGGGAAGGACTTGGCCACCAGGGGCCTGATCCTGCCATCGGTCAGCATGGGCCAGACGAACTCGCGGACGCCAGAGATGATGATTCCCTTTTCAGCCACCGGTCGCGGCCTCAGCGCTGTGCCAATGACAGCAGCCCTCTTGCTAAGGAGTTGCCCGAGGTTGATCTCGGCTTTTGCGCCACCTTGCAGGCCGATGACGATCAGTCGGCCATAGTCTGCGAGAGCATCAATGTTCTGTTGCAGATATTTGGCACCCACGACGTCGAGGATAACGTCCGCGCCTTTGCCTCCGTTGCGTGCCTTGAGACTTTCAGCGAAGTCCTCTTCGGCATAATTGATGGCGATATCGGCGCCGAGGAAGGCCTTGGCTGTACCGACTTTCTCATCCGTGCCGGCCGTGGTTGCCACGTGCGCGCCATAGGCCTTGGCCAGTTGGATGGCCATGGTGCCGATGCCGCCCGTTGCACCGTGGATGAGTACAGTCTCGCCGGGTTGCAATTGTGCGGTCATGATCAGGTTCGAATACACAGTGGCTGCAACTTCAGGCAGGGAAGCCGCAGTTATCAGGTCCACGCCTTCGGGCACCCGCAGGACTTGCTCGGCCGGAACTGCCACTTGCTGGGCGTAGCCGCCACCAGACAACAGTGCCACCACTTTGTCTCCCACGGAGAACGCTTTAGTGACGCCGGGGCCGAAGGCGGCTATGCGACCGGAAACTTCCAGGCCCGGAACTTCCGATGCCCCCGGGGGCGGCGGGTAGAACCCTCTGCGCTGCTGGACATCGGCGCGGTTCAGTCCCGCGGCCACGACGTCGATCAGGACCTCGCCCTCGCCGGGCACCGGAGAAGGGACCTCGCGGATTTCGAGGACTTCGGGCCCGCCCGGCTCTGAGATGTAGACGGCTTTCATGACGAACTCCCGGTTTCTTGCTTGTCCTCCAGACCCCGGGGCAGGGGCTGGAATACGTGATGTTTTGGAACAGCCAACTCCCTATGAAACACTACTAGGCGAGGAAGGTTGTCCGAGCGGCCTAAGGAGCTGGTCTTGAAAACCAGTGTGCGGTAACCCCGTACCAAGGGTTCAAATCCCTTACCTTCCGCAAAGGCGGGACCCCCGGTTAGCGAAAGCTGCCGGGGGTCCTACTTTTTTGGGCCCTTTGTCGGCCTCATTGCCCCATCGCTGGGCCCTGCTGCGCCGTGGGCCACCTCACCGCCCGGTAGTGGGGTTCCCATCATTCCCGTTCTTGCCGCGGGTTGACCGGCAGGCCCCCAATTGCTGTCCTTTGAATCGACGGTCAATCGGTTCCTTGGACTTATGGCGTCACGATACGTCCTTATGCGGCTCTCAATAGGTGGAACTGCGCTCTCGATTCGTGGAGCGCCGTGTCCATCCACCGGGACTCAGACCTCAACTACACCGGCCAACCCACCAACCCCACATTTGGAACCCACGAGTTCCACTCCCGCACCCTCGACCCCACCACCGGGACCTGGGCGGGGCTAGACAAATGGCGCGGCCTACTCAGCGCACCCCAAACCCTCAACAGGTACACCTACGTCACCAACAACCCCGCAACCCTCATCGACAACCTCGGCTACGACCCCGTGAGAGTCATCGGGGGCACCTCCTACGATTACCTGCCCGCGTCGCAAAGCTGGGAGCCTATCCCAGCCACCACACCGGCATTCTTCCCCGCTCCGCCCCTCCCCCCTTACTCCATCCACAGACCCGCCTACACACCACCAACCACTAACTCCTACTTCAATCGCTTCATTCAACAGGTCAGCTTCTCTACACCTGCCCGCGTCAGCGCCCCACAGATCAGCGCAAGACACACTGCCCTCGACTGTGTCGGCGACATGAAAGTCGGGACGAGCCCCCGGCAGCTCGCGATCAACGAAGCCCGCGGCAAAGCACTTGCCGAGGCCAACCTCCAAACCAAACCCCAATGGGTGCAGGACCTTAACCATGCCAACCAGGCATTCGCGGAGAAGGCTAGGCCACTCATTATGCTGGGCTTTGCCGGACTAGGCGGGACAGCCACCAAAGCGGAGTTGACTTATACTTTGGAAACTAAAGCTGCGGGCCAGATGTCTGGACGAGGTTGGTCAAATGATTTAATTTCCAACGCCATTAATCAGCCCACACGCACGGTCATTACACGTGACACGCGGTGGGATCCCGCAATCAATGCAAGGAGGGACGATCCCGCAACTGCCTATTACGCCACTGACGGCAGTTATGTTGTTAGGAACGACGTCAACGGTACAGTTGTCCAAGTAAGTGACAAATTCAAGCCCACCTGGAAGGCGCCTTGGGAAAAATAGAGCAATTTGAGGAGAGAATTGCGGCGGAATTTCCATCAACCGCCGTCCGTTCTGGCCGGACGCTGCTAATTGACTTTTCCATTCTCGACGAAGTGCTTCAGAAAGCACAAAGCCAGGGCTTCGGATTGTTGGGGCTGGACGGTTTCAAGGTGGCAGGAAAATCCCTTGTACCGATGATGGACTACATCGTCGATTTCTCGTCGGCAGTGGCACGCGGAAGTTCAATTTCTTACCTATACGATGCCACCAAATTATTTATTCGCGACTGCCAAAACAAACCTGATCTGGTTGAAATCGTACTTTTCGATCCGGCGGGCTGAAATCTTCAAGGTCAATTGCGTCCCCTAAGATGGTGGCGGCCGTGGTGTGTGTAGTTGCCTCTGGCTTCACGACTCAGTTCGACACCCTCCAAAGAACGTCCTTCGAACCAGCCCTTCGGTGAGTAAGGGTTCAGGCAAGGGCGCTCGGCCCCTTTACTCTGACATTTGCTGGATCTGGCCAAGCGGCGGGCACCTCGTCAGACCACCACGGGTGTCCTAATCCCGACAAGTAGCCGCCGGTTACCCAAACTAGTATTTCGCCGTCCTCAACTCCATCCTGCGATACAACGCAGTGTTTATCGGGACCGAACCATTACGACTAACGCTTCTCGGCTGGTCCGTGTCAACGAGTAGATCAATGAGCCTAGGTCAATCACCAATTAGCGCCTCGGTGTGTTCCAGCTGGGCAGGGGGGAGGTCTCCGCTGGGACCGCGTTGGATGGAAAAGCGGACTGCGTAAGTTCTGGGAGCAATGCCGTTGTTAGTCAACCGTGCCTTGCCCCGCCATATGCTGTCTTCATCGGCAGCGCGCAGAGGAAACCACTCAATGCGTATGGACCTGCGGTCGGCCTAATGGTGACTGCAGCTGCCACTGTTGCCGTCGCTGACTCTTAGCGCAGCCCGTGAATCCGGCCTCCGGGTGGCCGATCTGAGATCCCACACCCGGAAGATCATTGAAACTGTCAGAGCCCCCGCATAGTGTTCTTCCTGTCTTCACATCGCAGACATCAGTCGCAGCTTTTGCCACGGCGCAACAACAGGAGCTTCATCTATGCCCAAGCCTGACATCACTCCCGGTTCCCCTTGCTGGATCGACCTCATGACGTCCGATACTGAGAAGGCCAAGGCCTTCTACACGGCACTTTTCGGCTGGACCTATGAGACCGGAGACCAGGAAAAGTACGGTGGCTACATCACCGCTTTCAAGGACGGCGGGATGGTGGCAGGCATCATGGAGAAGCAGGCGGACATGGGTGCCATGCCGGACGTTTGGTCCACTTACCTGCGCACCGATGACATCGCAGCCACCACTGAGGCAGCGGCAGCCAACGGCGGACAGGTGCTCCTGGAACCCATGGAGGTGCCTGAGCAGGGCAGCATGGCCATGTATGGGGATGCCTCGGGCGCCGCCATCGGCGCCTGGCAGTTCGGCGAGATGAAAGGCTACGAGGTCGCGGCAGAAGCCGGGGCTCCGGCCTGGCACGAACTTCTTGCCAAGGACTACGAGTCCGCTGTCACCTTCTATCAGAAGGTCTTCGGCTGGGACACGGCAGTCATGAGCGACACCCCGGATTTCCGTTACGTAACGCTTGGGGCCGGTGACGACGCCAAGGCAGGCATCATGGACGCCTCCGGTTTCCTGCCCGAACAGGTCCCCTCCATGTGGAGCGTGTATTTCGCGGTGGAAGACACCAATGTCAGCGTGGAGCAAGCCACGGCTCTCGGTGCCACCGTCATGCAGCCCGCGGAGGACACACCTTTCGGCCGGCTGGCCACCTTGTCGGACCCCACGGGAGCCGTCTTCAAGGTCATTCAGGACCTGGGGCAAACCAGCTAGTCGCGGAACTACCGGGCCGTTGCTCGGTCCCCCATTGTTGACCCCGGGTCAACCCTCCATTCATCCGTTCGTGTTCAGCTAGGTCCGAGGCAGCTTTACCCGGGAGTAACTTCCGGCATTCGCCCACTTCACAAGACAGTGGGCGCCATTCATGGAGCTCCACAGAGCTCACTGATGAAAGTTCAAGCGGATGAAATTTATGCATAGGAAATCCTTGGCGGGAACGGTCCTGTCAATGGGGTTGCTCGCGGCCCCGCTGACGGCCGTCCCAGCCATGGGAGCGGACGAACCTGCCGCCGCCGGTACCTCCCCGGTGGTGATCAACGAGGCCTACCTCAGCGGCGGGAGCAACGGCGCGGCCTTCAAGAACAAGTTCGTGGAGCTGTACAACTCCTCGGACGCGCCGGTCAGCCTGGCCGGATGGTCCCTGCAGTACAGGTCTGCCACGGCTACGGCAGCACCCACGGGTGTCACCCCATTGACGGGCAGCATTCCCGCCAAGGGGTACTTCCTGGTCAAGGGTGCCACCAATAGCGGCACATCAACGGCGCCGGATCTACCCGCTGCCGATGTTCAGGCAACCGGCACGCTTAACCCCAGCGGAACCACGGGAACCCTGGTCCTGGCCAAACAGGCCACTGCAATCTCTTCACTTCCAGCAGGATCAGTGACGGGCAATGCAGCCATCGCCGACCTTCTGGGCTACGGCACCTCCAACACGTTTGAGACCGCCGTTGCCTCCGCACCCGCCGGCAACTCGGACGTCAAGAGCCTTAATCGCACCAATGGTGTGGACACCGACTCCAACGCGGCGGACTTCAGCCTCAGCGCCACCATCACTCCCACCGCCTCCAACGGCGGCGAAACACCGCCCGTAGACCCCCAGCCCGGGTTTAAGGCCATCGCCGAGATCCAGGGAACCGGCCCGGCCAGTCCGTTTGTGGGCAGCACCGTGACAACCAGCGGCAAGGTCACAGCCGTCTACGCAACCGGCGGTTTCAACGGCTACTACGTCCAAACCGCCGGAAGCGGCGGTGACAACGCGGGGGCGGCCAGGACGGCGTCGGACGCTTTGTTCGTCTATTCGCCGTCGACGGCGGCAGCGGTCCAGCCGGGCGACTACGTGCAACTCACCGGTGTGGTCAGCGAATTCGCCAGTCAAACCCAGCTGACCGTTGAGGCGGCGGGGTTGAAGAAGCTCACCGAGGCGGCACCGGAGGTCAAGTCCACGCCGTTCACGTTGCCTGCCAACGAGGCCGCGCGGGAAAGCCTGGAGGGTATGCTCCTGGCTCCTCAGGGTGACTTCACGGTCACGGACAACTATTCCCTGAACCAGTACGGTGAGATCGGCCTCGCAGCCGGCACATCCCCTCTGGTGCAGCCCACTGCTGTGGCAGCCTACGGCTCCGCCGAGCACGCGGCCGTGGTGGCGGACAACGCCCTGCGCGGTATCAAGCTCGACGACGGCGCGTCCACCAATTTCTTGAAGGACGCCTCCACCAAGGCCCAGCAACTTCCGTACCTGACCACGTCCGACCCTGTCCGTGTCGGCTCACCCGCAAAGTTCCGGACCGACGTCATTCTGGGCTACGGCAACAACTCCTGGAAGTTCCAGCCACTGACCGCCCTGACAGCGGCCAACGCTGACTCCGTCCAGCCTGCGAGCTTCACCGCCAGCAGGCCAACAGGCCCCGCTGACGTAGGTGGCAACCTCAAACTGGCCTCCTTCAACGTGCTGAACTACTTCCCCACCACCGGTGACCAGCTGGCAGGCTGTGTCTTCTACACCGATCGCGACGGCAACCCGATCACGGTCAAAGAGGGCTGCAACGCCCGCGGTGCTGCCAACGCGGAGAACTTTGAGCGCCAGCAGAGCAAGATCGTCACAGCCATCACCAAGTCCGGCGCCGACGTCGTATCCCTCGAGGAAATCGAGAACTCGGCACAGTTCGGCAAGAACCGCGACGACGCCTTGTCCAAGCTGGTGGATGCCCTCAACGTCAAGACACCCGGTGTTTGGGACTACGTGCGCACTCCCGCCAACGCTCCCCCGCTGAGCGACGAGGACATGATCCGTACAGCGTTCATCTACAAGAAAGCCGTGGCCGAGCCCGTGGGTGAGTCCATCATCCACAATGACACCGTGGCTTTCGCAAGTGCCCGCAAGCCCCTCGCACAAGTCTTCAAGCCAGTTGGCGGAGACGATGACAAGAAGTTCATCGCGATCGTGAACCACTTCAAGTCCAAGGGCTCGGCAGCGACCCCGGATGACACTGACAAGGGCCAGGGCGCCTCGAACATCGCCCGTACCAAGCAGGCCGAATCCCTGCTGGCCTTCTCCAAGGACCTTCAGGCCTCGAAAGGCACAGACAAGGTCTTCCTCATTGGTGACTTCAACGCCTACTCCAAAGAAGATCCCATCAACGTCCTGACGGGCGCCGGCTACACGGACCTGGAAGCCGGCACCGGCAAGCACTCCTACCTGTTCGGTGGCATGGTCGGCTCCCTGGACCATATCCTCGCCTCCCCGGCCGCCCACAAAGTGGTCACCGGAACTGACATCTGGAATATCAACTCCGTGGAGTCCGTCGCGCTGGAGTACAGCAGGTATAACAACAATGTGACCAACTACTATGCCGGTGACGAGTTCCGGGCCAGCGACCACGACCCCGTGGTGGTGGGCCTGAACCTGACTGCCGACGAACCGGCAACTGTTGACCTGCAGTTCCTGGGTATCAACGACTTCCACGGCCGGATCGACTCCAACACAGTCCTCTTCGCCGGAACAGTCGAGAAGCTCCGTGCGGCAGCAGCTCCCGGCGCTACGGCCTTCATTTCCGCCGGCGACAACATCGGTGCTTCCCTCTTCGCTTCCGCAGTAGCGAAGGACCAGCCCACCATCGACGTCTTGAACGCGCTCGAATTGCAGGCTTCCGCTGTGGGCAACCACGAGTTCGACGGCGGTTGGGCGGACCTGCGCGACCGCGTCGTCGCTGGAGGTACCAACGCGAAGTTCGCCTACTTGGGTGCGAACGTCTATCAGAAGGGCACCACCACACCGGTCCTGCCGGAGTACAAGGTGCTGGACATGAACGGCATGCGGGTGGCAGTGATCGGTACTGTGACGCAGGAAGTTCCTTCCCTGGTGACGCCGGCCGGAATTGCGGATCTGGAGTTCGGCGATCCTGTGGAAGCCATCAACCGGGTGGCCGCGAAGATCAAGGCCGACAACCTGGCAGACCTCATCATCGTGGAAAACCACGACGGCGCGGCCTCCGGAACGCCCGAAGGTGCCACGTTGGAACAGGAAGTTGCAGCCGGCGGGCCGTTCGCCAAACTGGTCAACGAAACCACTCCTGACGTCGCCGCGATTTTCACGGGACACACCCACAAGGAGTATGCCTGGGACGCTCCGATCCTGAACGCCAGCGGTCAGCCCACCGGCAAGACCCGCCCGATAGTGCAGACCGGCAACTACGGTGAAAACGTGGGAACCGTGACCCTAACGGTGGACACAGCAAGCAAAACAGTGACCGCTTACAAGGCCGCAGTCGTGGACCGGACAACCGATACCGCGGACAGCCTCGTTGCTGCCTACCCGCGTGTGGCCGCTGTGAAGACCATCGTGGACAAGGCCCTCGCGGAGGCTGCCGTCATTGGCAACCAGCCCGTAGGCGCAGTAACCGCTGATATCACCACCGCCTTCACCCCGGATCCGGCGGGCGGCGCCCCCAAGCGGGACGATCGCGCGAGTGAGTCCACGCTGGGCAACCTGGTAGCGGACTCACTGGTGGACACGCTCAAGGCGCCTGAACTGGGTGCGGCGGAGATCGGCGTCGTAAACCCCGGCGGCCTGCGTAATGAGCTGTACTACGCGCCCGATGGCACCATCACCTACGCCGAAGCCAACGCCGTCCTGCCGTTCGTGAACAACCTTTGGACCACGTCCCTAACCGGCGCGCAGTTCAAGACGCTCCTGGAGCAGCAGTGGCAGACCAACGCCGACGGCACCATTCCCAGCCGCCCCTACCAGCAGCTGGGTGTGTCCAAGAACGTTAATTACACCTACGACGCCGCTCGCCCCGCCGGGGACCGTATCACCGGCATCTGGGTGAACGGAGCCGTGATTGATCCTGCCAAGCAGTACAGGATCGGGACCTTCAGCTTCCTGGCTACCGGAGGTGACAACTTCCGGATTTTCAAGGAAGGCAGCAACACCAAGGACACCGGCCTGGTGGACCGCGATGCGTGGATCAAGTACCTGCAGGCACACAAGCCCGTGTCCCCGGACTTCGCACGCCGCTCTGTTGCGGTGGCCAACTCCACGGCGCCTGAGGTGAAGGCCGGAGACTCCATGGCTCTGGCGGTCTCCAAGCTGAACCTCACCTCCATCGGCAGCCCGGCCAACGCAACGCTGAACGCTGTGTTCGTAGATTCCAAGGGTGCAGCGATAGCGCTCGGCTCGGTCCCCGTGACCGCGGGAAGCGCCACTGTGGACCTCAAGGTTCCCGCAGCGGCAGCTGCAGGCCCCGGAACCTTAGTGCTCACCGCCGTCGAAAGCGGAACCGTAGTGAAGGCGCTGGTACAGGTGGCAGAGAGCGGCCCGAATCCGCCGCAGTGCACCGCGCCTACCAAGCCGTCAAAGTGGTACGACATTGCGGGATGGCTCAGGTACGCGTTTGCATGGCTGGAGTATCAACGGTGCCTGAGGGGCTGACCCGCTCCTTAGCGTGACCATGAAAAGCAGGGCCTCTCACCGCGTTGTTGGTGAGAGGCCCTGCTGCTGTTTGAACGTTGTGGCGCCCCGGGTCGTTAGCGGCCCAGAATGCTCCGGGCAATCTCGTCCGCATCGCGAAGGGTCCGTTGTCCGCTCGCGTAGGCCGGGCCGGTGCGCGGCCTCGCTTCCGCGGCAATGGCCGTACCCCACTGTGAAGCTGACAGTTGGAGGCCCAGGACATACAAGTCCTCCGTGACGGATCCGTTGGCTGCCAAGGGCCTGTAGGGGTGCGGTTCCACATCAAGCCCGGTGGTCTGCATGGGCGTTCCCTCAACACTCATCATGATCTTGGTGCGCACCAAACCATCTGCCATAAGCTGCTCCAGCAAGGGCGAGAGGTTGATGCCCACCCTGTTGGCCGGCGACATCGCCTCCACAAGTGTCCGCGCTTCCACCGGGGAGTCATGAACCCAAGGAGACACCGCCCGGAACACCCTGGCCCCGCGGTCCACACTGAACTTCGGGTCCGGGCCAACAAAACTTACGACGCCGGCACGCGCCAAAGCGGCCAACTGCTCCGAACGCAGCGCAGGCGCTCCGCTGGCCAGACCTTCAACGAATGACTCGAACCAGCCCCGCAAACCCGCCAGCCAGGATTCATCGGTGATCCCGCCATCCGCCACCACGGATTTGAGGATGGCCCGGCCGGTGTGGAGAGCCCCGATGGACATCTTGACGGGGTCCGCCTCGCCCAGCGCCGAGCGGCGGGCATCATCATCAAGGTAGGCCGTGATAGCGGCGTCCAGCTCGCTCCGGGAAGCGAAAGTCCGGCCCGCGAGCGGTGCTGCGAGCCCTCTCAAATTCAGCCGGCGGGACGCGGCAACGTGTTTTTCAACGAGGTTCCCCACCTCAATTTCCCAGTTCGCAGTGGTGTGCGCATGCGGTTGGAGCGCATCCTCAAGATCGGCGAGGAACTGCGCGGGATCCTTGATCGCGGCGGGCTGGGACCGGGCAAGCGTTGAGTAGTAGGCCCACAGCGCATCGCGGTGAAGCAACGGCCAGAGGTCATGATCAAACCCGGGCTGGATGCCAGCCGCACGGAACCGGTCCACGGCGTCTTCTGTCAGGTAGCGCATGGTGATGCTGCTGGGGTAGTAGCCCGCCAAGCCCGCCTTGGCCCGGTACGGGGTGCCCCTGCGGGATGCCGCAATGATCCTTGGCTCCCGGCCCGAGGGCCGGTATTCGAGCACACCGGCGCCGGGTGAGCTGGCCTCAACGAACTTGCCGCCACGACCCTCCGTCAATTGACCCATGACGTCAAAGAAGTTCAAGCCCATGCCCCGGACCAGCACAGGTTCATTGTCCGGCACAGCCTGCCAATCAACGTCAGCCGGTGGAGCAGGCGGGAAGTACAGCAGGCCCTGCTCGTCCGCGGCACTCTTGAAAGAGCGCTGCTCAGGACTTAGCCGGGACTCGATGTGGCCCAGCGCGAGGACCACGGAACCGACGGTGAGGGTGCCGCCGTTGGCGAGTTCGACGTCGAACCCCTCCGCTACCGGTCTCGCCGCAACGGCGAGCGTCTGGTGGAAGGTGACCTCGACGCCGTCGGGCAGCCGTTCCAGCAAGCCCGCCAACGTTTGGCGAAGGTACCGTCCGTACAGTGCCCGGCTGGGGAAGTCGTGCGATTCGAGAGTGGCCAGCTCCGCCTTCTCGGCGTCGTTCAATCCCACGCCATCACGACGACGGGCCTCCCGCCACTGATCAAACGAACCACCCGCGAGCGGCGGTGCGAGCTCAGAGTCCTCGGGGATGAGCGTGGGATAGAAAGACTGCGTGTTCATCAGGTACAGCCGGGACTGCTCCGGCTGCCACACGTGACCCGAACCGGCCGGGTAAGGGTCCACAACTTCGATACGAAGGGTGGCCCCTGGCTGTGTGTCCGCAGCCCAATTCGCGAGCAACCTCTCAAGGACACTGGTGCCCCGAGGGCCGGCCCCAATCAGGGCAACACGTTTGGTCTGCGATTTAGCCACGCTCAAGCCTAACTTCTGCGTGACTTGCTTACCGTCGAAGAGTGTTGCTTGGATGGGGCGATGACCACCACAGAAGCTGATCAATCGCCACTTCCCAACAACGAGACCGCGCAGGCCCGCAGCCCGCGGCATGCAGCGGACGTTGCACCTGAGCCAACGGACGAAAACGTCTGGCTTGAGGACATCCACGGCGAAGAGCAACTGGCGTGGGTCCGCGAGCAGAATGCCCGCACCGAGGAATTGCTGGAGGACGCCGAATACGAGGCCGTTGAGGCCGGCATCCTGGAGGTCCTCGACTCCACCGATCGCATCGCAATGGTCTCCAAACGCGGCGATTTCTACTACAACTTCTGGAAAGACCAGGAACACCCCAAGGGCCTCTGGCGCCGCACCACCTGGGAAAGCTACCTCACCGAGGAACCCGAGTGGGACGTTCTGCTGGACGTCGACGCCCTCGCCGCCGCTGAAGGCGTCGAGTGGGTGTTCCATGGGGCCGGTTTCCTCCGTCCGGACGACGGCTCCGAGTACCGCCTGGCCATGGTTTCGCTCTCCCCCGACGGCGGCGACGCGGACCGCCACCGCGAGTTCGACGTCGAATCCCGCACCTTTGTGGAGGGTGGCTTTGACCTGCCCACAGCCAAAGGCAACGTCAGCTGGCTGGACGCCGACACTTTGCTGGTCTCCAGCACAGCCGAAGGCCTGCCCGCCACATCGTCGTCCTATGCGCGTACCGGTGTGAAGCTCCGCCGCGGCCAGTCCCTGGCCGACGCTGAGCGCCTCTTCGAAATCCCCGAGGACCACATGCTGGCCATGGTGGCCCACGACTCCACCCCGGGTTACCAGAGGACCTTCGCCGTGGACTACATCGACTTCTACAACCGCACCACATCCCTGCTGCGCGACGACACGTGGGTGGCAATCGACGTTCCCACCGACGTGAACATCAGCGCCCACCGGGACTGGCTGCTGTTCCGCCCGCAAAAAGACTGGGAGGTTGCCGGCGTTGTCTACCCTGCCGGTTCCTTGCTGGCCGCCGACTTCGACTCCTATCTGGCAGGGACCCGTTCTCTGCTGGTCCTGTTCACGCCGGATGCCCACACGTCTCTGCAGTCCTGGAGCTGGACCAAGGACTACCTCCTGCTGAACCTCCTGCGCGATGTCTCCTCCGAGATCCGCGTGCTTGACCCGTCTGTTGTTGACTCCGATGGGGTGTGGGCATCCACTGTCCTGGACGCCTGCCCTCCCCTGCACGACGTCAATGCCTACGCCGTGGACGACGAAGACACCGGCGCTGAAGGCAACGACTTCTGGCTGGTGGCCACGGGCTTCACCACGCCGACGACGTTGACTCGAGGAACACTTATTGCAGCCTCTTCCGGGGGCTCCGGGGTGGGTAGCCGCCACGCCGAAGTGAAGCGGTCGCCGTCGTTCTTTACCGAAGCCGACTACGAAGTCCAGCAACACTTCGCGGAGTCTGCTGACGGCACCCGCGTGCCGTACTTCCAGGTTGCTTCGAAAGATCTGGTGTTGGACGGCCAGAACCCCACGCAGCTCTCCGGCTATGGAGGCTTCGAAGTTTCCCGGACCCCCGCGTACAGCGGAACGGTAGGCCGGGCCTGGCTTGAGCGCCGGACCTCGGGCGCAGCGTCCGACGACGGAGCTGCCGCCCACTCGCGTGGCGGCGTTTACGTGGTTGCCAACATCCGCGGAGGCGGCGAATACGGTCCCTCCTGGCACCGCGCGGCCCTTAAGGAAAACCGACACCGTGCCTACGAGGACTTCGCCGCCGTAGCGAAGGACCTCATCTCTCGTGGCGTTACCAGCCGGCGCCGGCTCGGTTGCGTCGGTGGTTCCAACGGCGGGCTCCTGGTGGGAAACATGCTGACCCAGTACCCCGAATTGTTCGGCGCCGTGTCCTGCGGAGTGCCGCTCCTGGACATGCGCCGCTACACCAAGCTCTCCGCCGGTTACTCCTGGATTGCCGAATATGGCGTCCCGGATGTCCCGGCGCAATGGGAGTTCATCCGCACCTTCTCGCCGTACCACTTGCTTCACGACGGCGTGGAATACCCGGAAACCTTCATCTGGACTGCCACCTCGGATGACCGGGTGGGTCCTGTCCAAGCCCGCAAAATGGCAGCGCGCATGCAGGCCATGGGCATCCCGAACGTCTGGTTCCATGAAGCGTTGGAAGGCGGCCACGCGGGAGCCTCCGACAACAGGCAGGCTGCAGCGCTTCAGGCCCGGAGCAACCACTTCCTGTGGCGTTCGCTGGCTGGGAGCCACTGACACCCAGGGCCCCCTGCGCCGGCCTCGGCCCCGGCCCCCGCTTCGATGGTTCCCTGCTGAGAGTGCCGCGCGCACGGCATGTCTGGCAGGGAACCATCGAAATGGACGGCTTGGCCGGGACGTTTTGCGCTGAACGGCTCGTTCTGCGTATCCTTGGTGGGCTAGCAATAGCAAAGGGAGACGTGCCAGAGCGGCCGAATGGGCTTCACTGCTAATGAAGTGTGGGGCACAACTCCACCGGGGGTTCAAATCCCCCCGTCTCCGCGAATTGGTCCCGGTTTTCGAACCGGGACCTTTTGCGTTTAATTGCGCTTTGCTCCGCCGCTGACCTCGGCCCCGGCGTGACGGTGAAGGGTCAGGCTGTCCACTGTGCTGATCAGCATCAGGACCGCCATGGCAATGAACGCCCCCTTGTAGGCCGCCACGTGATCGGCCCCGAACACCTGCGTGGTTTCGAACAGACGCAGAAACAGGGCGCCCACCGCGATGCCTGCTGCCGCCGCCAACTGAACGAGCGTTGCGGAGATGGCATTGGCTGAGGGCAACTGACCGGGGACGATGTCCGCGTACTGCACCGAAGCGTAGGCGGAGAAGCCGATGGAGCGGAACGCACCGCTGAACAGCAGCAGCGTGAATATCAACGGCTCGGGTGTTTGGGCATCCAGGAAGGCGCACAACGCGAAGGTCACCGCGGAGGCGAAGGATGCGAAAACGAGTACTGGTTTGAACCCGAAGCGCCTGATCAGAGGCGTGGTGGCCGGTTTGATCCCGATGTTGCCCACGAAAACCGCCGCCACCATCACCCCTGCCTTCAGCGGGTCCCAGCCAAATCCGTCCTGGAACATCAAGGGCAACAAGAACGGGACCGAACTTATGGTCAACCGGTAGATAAACCCACCCGTGGAGGTAGCCCTGAAAGTCCTGGTGCCAAAGACGCTGAGGTTGAACAGGGGAACGCTGGCTTTCCTCATCCACCAGACTGCCCCCGCCAAGGACAGCACCCCAGCGGCGACCACCACCACAGCAAGCACATTGGACGCGTGCCCTCCCAAGGTCTCCAGCCCCACCACCAGGGCGCCCACGCCAAGTGTGGTGAGGAGAAGCCCGAACCAGTCGAGGCGGCGCTTGGCGTCAAACGTTGTTCGCGGCACCAACCTGAGTGCTGCAAGGAAGGCGGCAAGGCCCAAAGGGACATTGATGATGAAGATCCAGTGCCATGACAGGAACGTGGTCAGTGCGCCGCCCACCATCGGTGCCAGGACCGGAGCCAGCAGGCCAGGCCAAACCAGATATGCGGTGGCGCGGAGGAGCTCCGATTTGGGGGTGCCCCTCAGGACCACCAGAGTTCCCACGGGAACCATCATGGCTCCGCCCATGCCCTGGGCAACGCGGCTAAGAGTCAGCATGGTCAAGTCCGAGCTGATGGCGCAGAGCAAGGAGGCAACGGTGAATACCGATATCGCCAGACAGAAGATCCTGCGGGCGCCGAACCGCTCGGCAAGCCAACTGCTCAAAGGGATGCCCATGGCCACGGTCACTAAATAGGCGGTCATGGTGATGTTGATGTCCGCTGGCGCCACCCTGAAGTCCGAGGCGATGCTGGGGATAGCAGTGGTAAGGATGGTGCCGTCGAGGAACTCCATGAAGAACGTTGCCGCAACCAACAGGGCCAGGCGCGGCCGCCAGCTGGTTTCGTTTGCCGCTCCGACGTCGGTGTTGGGTTTTGTGCTCATGGCTCCGGTCCAAGATCTGGCTGGTGACCTGCGACGGGGAAGCAGGCGTGTTTGCTCGATCCTATAGACGCAGAGTGGGAGCGATCACAACATGACGTAGTTCTACAGGTGGGGCAAGCCCTAGCTGTACTAGCCCGCCTGAGCCAGCGCCAGCGGGAGCACGGCGCTCACGCCGGCTTGCCGCAAGGCACGGGCGGATACGGTCATGGTCCAGCGGCTGTCAACGATGTCGTCTACCAGCAACACGGGCTGCCCTCCCGTACCAGCCAACGCCTGGGCGAGTTCGGGACCCACAACGAGGCGGTCCCACACACCGGCCAACCTGTAGGCGCTGTTGCCGCCACGCGCACCGGTTGGGCCTCCGTGGTGCGGTTGCAACTGGCCCAGGTAAGGCATCCGTCCTATCCCGGCAATTCCCTGTGCCAAGGACTCAACCAGCAGGGGCTTGCTCCTGGACGGGATGCTGACCACTGCCGCGGGCCGCCCGACGCCGCTCCATGGAGTTCCGCCTTCGGCACCCGACCACTCGCGCAGGACGTGGACGCAGGCCTGCAGCATGGCAGGATCCACGGCGCGGTCCGGAGCCCCAGCGGCGAACAACTCCCTCAACGCACCGCCCCAACCAAGGTCGGTAAGCCTGGCAAGGATCCGCCCCTCGGAGACGCTCTCATCCGGCTTGATCTTTCCTTTGACCGCCACGCCCAGCCGGTCCATTCCGCTGGGCCATTGAAGGCGAGGCTCAACGGCTATGCCCGCGCGCCGAAGAGTTTGACCCGCTGCATCGGCCGCCGAAGCCGCCACATCCACGGGGAACCAACGCCCGGCGCAGTTGTCGCAGCGGCCGCAAGCGGCAGCTGTTTCGTCATCCAGGACGGAGGTGATGAACTCCATGCGGCAGCCGGCTGTGTCCTGGTAGATCACCATGGAATCCTGCTCGTCCACCCGGGCCTCGGCGATACGCGCATAGCGCTCGGCGTCGTAGTTCCACGGCATGCCGGTGGATCGCCAACCACCCCCAACACGTTCCACGGCGCCATCAACCGCCAGGACTTTGAGGAGCAACTCCAATGGTGTTCGGCGGAGGTCTACACGGGCTTCCAGAGCGACCGTGGAAAGGGCGGACCCGGCCTCCCCCAGTACGCTCAGCACGGCGCCGGCTTTCTCGGCCGACGGCATGGACGCTGTAGCGAAATACTGCCAGATTTCGCGGTCTTCGGACCCCGGCAGTAGCAGGACATCCGCGTTGGCTGCGCCACGGCCTGCGCGGCCCACCTGTTGGTAATAGGCAACCGGAGAAGACGGAGCACCCAGGTGGATCACGAAACCCAGATCAGGTTTGTCGAAGCCCATGCCCAGTGCTGAAGTGGCCACGAGGGCTTTCACTTGGTTGTCCTTGAGCAGTTGCTCGGCGCGCTCCCGGTCTGAGGGGTCCGTTCGTCCCGTGTAAGACAGGACGTTGTGTCCGGCCTCCGCAAGGAGCCGCGCAGTGTCCTCTGCTGCCGAGACAGTAAGCGTGTAGATAATGCCGCTTCCGGGCATGTCAGCAAGATGTGTCAGGAGCCATCCGAGACGGTCCCGGGAGTCGGGCAGCGTCAGGACACCGAGTCGCAGTGATTCGCGGCCCAGCGCGCCACGGATGGTAAGCACCCCCGCACCCAACTGTTCCTCGATGTCATGAACCACCCTGGAATTGGCAGTGGCCGTGGTGGCCAGGACTGGAACAGAGTCCGGCAATTGGGCAATGAGGTCCGCAATGCGCCGGTAATCAGGGCGGAAGTCGTGTCCCCAGTCCGAAATGCAGTGAGCCTCGTCAATCACCAGGAGGCCGGTCCGACGGATGAGCTCCGGTAGCTGGTTCTCCCTGAACGAAGGGTTGGTGAGCCGTTCCGGGGAGACAAGTAGGACATCTACCTCGTCCGCGGCCAGCTGGGCCAGCACCGTACGCCATTCCAGGGCGTTCGCGGAGTTGATGGCGACGGCCCGCACCCCGGCCCGGGCTGCAGCGGCCACTTGGTCGCGCATCAGGGCAAGCAAGGGCGAGACAATGAGCGTTGGTCCTGCACCGCGCCGACGCAGCAGCAATGACGCCACGAAGTAAACGGCTGACTTACCCCAACCGGTGCGCTGAACCACCAGAGCCCGGCGGCCCGCGTCCACCAAGGCCTCGATGGCTTCATACTGTCCGTCATGGAACTGCGCTTCGGGGTGGCCCACCAGCTCACGAAGGCACGCCAGCGCCTGCTGATGAGTAGGGGATTGCACGGAAACGGCAGCGATTGGAGAGTTGTTGGCCATCAACCAAGTATTCCAGCCGACCCTGACAGCCAGAACCCGGTTGCCCTGCTATGTGGACAAACACTATCCACAGGTCCCGTGTGCAGGTTCAACCCGAACTGCGTTGCCACAGTAGGATTGAGCCCGTGACTAGCGAGCAGAACAAGACATTCGACCTCTCGGCTTCCTTCAAGGCGTACGACGTCCGGGGCATCGTGGGGGAAACCATCACGGCTGAAATCGTCGAGGCCGTCGGCGCTGCCTTCATCGACGTCCTGGGCTTGGAAGGAGAAACGGTACTGGTTGGCGGCGACATGCGCCCCTCCTCCCCTGAGTTCAGCCAAGCCTTTGCCAATGGTGCCGCCACGCGTGGCGCGAACGTTCAGTTGCTGGACCTCATCTCAACCGACGAGCTCTACTACGCTTGCGGGGCCTTGAACGCTGCCGGCGCAACGTTTACCGCCAGTCACAACCCCGCCGCGTACAACGGGATCAAGATGTCCAAGGCCGGTGCCCAGCCCATCTCTTCAGAGAGCGGGCTCAAGGAAATTCAGACCCTTGCTGAGCAGTACCTGAATACCGGCATTATCCCCGCGGCAGCCACCCGCGGCGAGATCGGCGTCCACGACGTCCTGAAGGACTACTCCGAGTACCTGCGGAAGCTCGTTGACCTTTCCGGATCCCGTCCCTTGAAGATCGTGGTGGATGCTGGCAACGGCATGGCCGGCCTTACCACCCCGGCAGTACTCGGCGACAAACTCCTCCCGGCGCTGCCCTTCGAAATCGTTCCCCTGTACTTTGAACTCGATGGCTCGTTCCCGAACCACCCGGCCAACCCCTTGGAGCCGGAAAACCTGCGCGACCTGCAGGCCGCTGTCGTCAAGCACGGCGCGGATATCGGCCTCGCGTTCGACGGCGACGCGGACCGCTGCTTTGTCATTGACGAGAAGGGCGAGCCCGTTTCTCCGTCTGCGATCACCGGCATGGTGGCACGCCGTGAGATCGCCCGCGCACAGGCTGCGGGTGAGGAGACTCCGGTGATCATCCACAACCTCCTCACCTCCAAAGCCGTGCCCGAGCTCGTGGCCAAGGATGGAGGCCGTGCCGTGCGGACCCGCGTTGGACACTCCTTCATCAAGGCTGTCATGGCCGAGGAAGGCGCCGTGTTCGGCGGGGAGCACTCCGCACACTTCTACTTCCGGGATTTCTGGAACGCTGACACCGGCATGCTTGCCGCCATGCACGTCCTCGCCGCCTTGGGTGAGCAAGACGGTCCGCTCTCGGAGCTCGGCCGCCAATACGAGCCCTACGTCTCTTCCGGTGAGATCAACTCCGAGATCGAGGACAAGGCCGGCGCAGTCGAACGTGTTCGCATCGACTTCCAAACCGAAGACATCGACATCGACCACATGGACGGCAGCACGTTCACAGCCAAGGACGGCAGCTGGTGGTTCAACCTCCGCCCGTCCAACACGGAGCCCTTCCTGCGCCTGAATGCAGAAGCCAAGGATCAGGCAACCATGGAAAAGATCCGCGACCGCGTCCTGGCTCTGGTCCGGGCCTAGGCACCAGCATGAGCGAACAGCCCACCAGCGCAGCCGGCGACGACGAGTCGGTCCAGGACCGCGAACTCCGCGAGACGCTGGGCACAGCATTAGGCACAGCACAGGAGCACATCCAGCAGAACGGTGGTTTCTTTCCGTTCGGCGTCACGCTGTCGAATGACGACGAGCTACGGCTAGTGATGATCGCCCCCGGCGAGCCGGACGAAAACGGCGACGTGGATGCCGGTCAGATGTTGGCCGACATCCAGGGATTGCTGCGCCAGGGCCGTGACGAATTCAAGGCCGTGGCTGTTGTGAGTGACGTCAACCTGCCGGATCATGGATCTGATGGCATTCATGGTGCAGCCGAGCACAGGGACGGGGAAGTCCGTGCGGCAATAATTCCGTACGTTCCCACAGTGGACGGTTTTGCTTTTAGCGCCATGGAGCCAGATACCCACGAACCATCCATTTGGGTGGACTAGACCTTACCCGTGAGCTGATCCCATGAAAATCAACGCCTTCGCAGATGTCAGCCTTCGCGCCATCATGGTGTTGGCCGCGGCCCCTGAGGGCACACTGCTGACCACCCAAGCGGTGGCCGATGCCGTGGGAACGCCGTACAACCATGTCAGCAAGGCTATGGTTCGCTTGCGTGCACTGGGTTATATCGACGTTGAACGGGGCCGGTTGGGCGGCTCCCGGCTCAATGAGTTGGGGCGGAGGGCCACAGTCGGCGAAGTCCTTCGGCATTTGGACAGCCGGCAGGATCCGGCGGAGTGCCAATCCCCCACCAAGAATTGCCCGCTTATCAATGAGTGCGGCCTGCGGCATGCGATGAACCGGGCCAGGGAAGCGTTCTACACGGAGCTGGATTCCGTGGTCATTGCTTCCCTCCCCCATGCTCGCCAGATGATCCCGGTGTTCCAGTCCATCGGATTGCGCCCGGATTTCAGGACACCGGCGACGCAACCGTAGCTGGTAACGGGGCTAGTAAGCCCCTTTCCCGTAGGTCCCGCTTCGGCCTGCCCGAGCGGAAAGAATCCAGTTTGCACAACTCTTCTACGCAGTGTAGAACTTGAGATATAAATATACGCATTACAAATACTTATATACCCTCGGGTTACGGCCCCTACACCAGGAGAACCATGCTCTCGGAAAAGTCCCGCCCCATCATCGAAGCTACTTTGCCCTTGGTCGGCTCACGGATTGGCACGATCACCGTCGATTTCTACAATCGGCTCTTTGCAGCACACCCCGAATTGCTCGATGGACTCTTCAGCCGATCCAACCAGCGCTCAGGAGATCAGCAGCGGGCACTCGCCGGAAGCATCGCGGCCTTCGCGACCCACCTCATCAATAACCCGGACACACTCCCCGAAAAGGTACTTTCCCGGATTGCCCACAAGCACGCATCCTTGGGGATCACGGAGGATCAGTACGGAGTGGTCTACGAGCACCTCTTCGCAGCCATCGCCGCGGACTTGTCCGAGGTCATCACTCCGGAAATTGCGGAAGCATGGACAGAGGTCTACTGGCTCATGGCAGATGCCCTGATCAAGCTTGAAAAGGATCTCTACGCCGCTCAGGCCAATGACAAAATGTGGATGCCCTGGCGCGTGACCAGCAAGGAGCTTGCGGGCACGGATGCCATGACATTCACCCTGGAACCGGCCGACCAAACTCCGGTGACGGCGGCAAAACCTGGTCAATACGTCAGCGTCAAGGTCCAGCTTCCCGACGGCCTCCGCCAAGTGCGCCAATATTCACTGTCCGGTGACACGGGCACCCGCAGGGTCTTCACCACTAAGCTGAACGACGGCGGTGAGGTATCCACCGCCCTGCACACCGGCGTCGAACCTGGCGACGTCCTTGAGATCTCCAACCCATACGGCGAAATCACCCTTAAAGAAGGAGATAGCCCGGTCATTCTGGCGTCGGCGGGCATTGGCTGCACCCCCACGGCGTCAATCCTGCGGGCTCTCGCGCAAACAGGCACCGACCGGCAGGTCCTGGTCCTTCATGCTGAGAAAACTATGGAGAACTGGGCACTCAGCGGCCAGATGAAGGCTGACGCCGCCACCATCAACGCTGATCTGAAGCTCTGGCTCGAAACACCGCACGCCTCGGCCGCCCAGGGTTTCATGTCACTGCGCGAAGTGGACATGCCCGCCGATGCTTCGCTTTATCTTTGCGGACCGCTCCCCTTCATGAAGAAGATCCGCGACGAAGCGATCGACGCCGGGATTCCGGCCACACGCATTCATTACGAAGTGTTCGGTCCGGACGTTTGGCTCGCCAGCTAAGCCACACGGCCTAAGCCCCAGCACGGCTTTGGCTGACAGCACGGCTTCCCTGACAGCACGACGACGGCCCGCCACCTTTCATACGAAAGGTGACGGGCCGTCGTCGTTCACTTAAGAACGCCGTTGTTCCTAAGAGGTCTAGCCCAGACGGGTCTTGAGACCGTCCAGCTCGGACTGGAGTGCCGCCGGGAGGGATTCGCCGAAGTTAGCGAACCATTCCTCGATGGACGCCAGCTCGGTTGCCCACTCTTCGGGGTCGACGCGAACAGCAGACTCGACCTCAGCCGGGGTCATGTCCAGGCCCTCGAGATCGATGGATTCGCCGGTCGGCACGAAGCCGATGGGGGTCTCCACGGCGTCGGCCTTACCTTCGAGGCGCTCGATGGCCCACTTGAGCACACGGGCGTTGTCTCCGAAGCCAGGCCAGGCGAAGCCGCCTTCAGCCGTGCGACGGAACCAGTTGACCAGGAAGATCTTGGGCAGCCGCTCCGGGTTAGCCTTGGCAGACAGGTTCACCCAGTGGTTCAGGTAGTCACCTGCGTCGTAGCCGATGAACGGCAGCATGGCCATGGGGTCGCGGCGGACCACACCAACGGCACCCGCGGCAGCAGCCGTGGTTTCGGAGGACAGGGTGGATCCCATGAAAATGCCGTTGGACCAGTTGCGGGCCTCGGTGACCAGTGGAATGGTGGTCTTGCGGCGGCCGCCGAACAGGATCGCGGACAGCTCCACGCCTTCGGGGCTGAAGTACTCTTCGGCCAGCATGTCGATCTGGTCAATCGGCGTGCAGAATCGGGAGTTCGGGTGGGCGGCAGGCTTGTCCGAGTCCGGAGTCCAGGACTCACCGCGCCAGTCGGTCAGGTGTGCCGGAGTTTCCTCGGTCATACCTTCCCACCAGACGCCACCGTCGTCAGTCAGGGCCACGTTGGTGAAGATGCTGTTGCCCTTGGCGATGGCACGCATGGCGTTGGGGTTGGTGCCCCAGCCAGTGCCGGGAGCGACGCCGAACAGGCCGGCCTCGGGGTTGACGGCGCGGAGCTCACCTTCCTTGCCGAAGCGCATCCAGGTGATGTCGTCACCCAGGGTCTCAACCTTCCAGCCCTTGATGGTGGGGTCGAGCAACGCGAGGTTGGTCTTGCCACAAGCGGACGGGAAGGCAGCGGAGATGTAGTAGGTCTTCTGCTCCGGGGAGGTCAGCTTGAGGATGAGCATGTGCTCGGCCAGCCAGCCTTCGTCGCGGGCCATCACCGAGGCGATGCGCAGCGCGTAGCACTTCTTACCCAGCAGGGCGTTTCCGCCGTAGCCCGATCCGAAGGACCAGATGGAGCGCTCTTCCGGGAAGTGCACAATCCACTTGTCGGTGTTGCACGGCCATGCAACGTCTTCCTGGCCGGCTTCCAGCGGGGCGCCCAGTGAGTGGAGGGCAGGTACGAAGAAAGCGTCGGTCTGCGTGATGCGATCCAGGACGTCCGTACCGATTCGGGCCATGATGCGCATGGAGGCAACAACGTAGGCGGAGTCGGTGATCTCGACGCCAAACTTCGGGTCCTCGGCATCCAGGTGGCCCATGACGAACGGAATGACGTACATGGTGCGGCCACGCATGGAGCCGGCGAACAGTCCGCGCAGCTTCTGCTTCATTTCGGCCGGGGCCATCCAGTTGTTGGTGAAGCCTGCATCGCGCTCGTTCTCGGAGCAGATGAAGGTTTGCTCTTCCACACGGGCAACGTCAGCGGGGTCGGAGAACGCCGCGAAGGAATTCGGGAACGTTTCCGGGTTCAGACGCTTCAGCGTGCCGGCCTCGACCAGTTCGTCGGTGAGCTTCTTGTTTTCTGCTTCGCTGCCATCAACCCAGTGGATGCGGTCCGGCTGAGTCAGCTCGGCAACTTCCTCAACCCAGGCCAGAAGGCGTGCATGCGTAGTAGGTGCCTTCTCAAGCAGCGGCAGTCGCGCCAGATCGCCCATTGCGGTTCCCTTCCTCGGGTTCAGTGGTGTGTCCTAAACGATAGGGGCCGCGGACCAGACCAATCCGCTGTCAGACATCGGACATCCACAGAGGCGTAGGGCGAAAACCGCTAGAAATCAGGGTTTGAGGATCGAAAAGGCTAGAATTAAGTGACGAAGGTCACCTAGACCGGTCTAGTTGCGCAGATTACAGCTTTTCGATTTGGAACTTCACATGAACTTCTGTAAAGTTTATTGAGGTTCGAGGGGGTCAGAGAAACAGACCGCCGCGAATCATACGAAATGCGCCCATAGCTCAGCTGGATAGAGCGTCTGTCTACGGAACAGAAGGTCAGGGGTTCGAATCCCTTTGGGCGCACAGATGAAGACCCGCACCGGTTCGCCGGTGCGGGTCTTTTTTTATGCCCGGCTGACCTCAGTAAGCGGCCGGTGACCCGAACGCAGAAACAGCAAGGGCCGCCGTCGTACTTTTCAAAGAAGTACGACGGCGGCCCTTGCGGTTAAGTCCGTTAGTCGCCCACCGCTTCACTGATGCGGCGACGGATGCCATCGAAGTGGCGATTGAGCAGTTCGGACGCCGAGACTTTGTCCCCGGCTGCGACCGCGGCGTAGATGCTGCGGTGCATGGCGGCAGTTTTCGCCAAGTCCTCATTGCCCGGTCCGATCTCCACGTGGATCTTCCGGTACACCTTCCAGAAGACGCCCATCAGGTTGATCAGGAGTTCGTTGTTCAGGGGTTCGAAGAGCCGGCGGTGGAACTCAGCGTCCGCGGCAACAAAATTCTCGCCGGCGGCAGCGAGTTCTTCCATCTGCTTCACGGCTCCTTCAATGGAGGCGAGCTGCTCTTTGGTCATGACATCCATGGATGAGCCAATCAGCCCGGATTCCAGGGCTTGGCGCACGTCCACCAGTTGCAGGGCTTCAAGGCCTTGATGGCGGAGTGAAAGGCGCCCCCGGAAGGTCAGCCCGTCGGCCAAGGCATCGAAGTTACTCGGTGCTACGAACATGCCGAAGCCATGACGGATTTCAATGACACCAAGCGCCTGGAGAACTTTGAGGGATTCGCGGAGGGTATTACGCCCTACGCCGAGTGCTCCGGAAAGCTCGCTCTCCGTGGGCAATGGATCGCCTGCCTCGAGCTCACGCTCAAGGATCAATTCCATAATGTCCGACTGCAAAGCACGCAGCCGGGCCTGTGCACTGAACCGCGCTTGCGGAACTACACCGGAAGTTGTCATGGCGCTCTCCTTGCCAATGCGCCACCCTATGAGAAGGCGGTGCGGTGTTAATATTGAGGCGAGCTTAGTGCCCACCGCAGAATGACTTACTCGCAGCATACAATATCGGATGTCCCACCTCCCCGATAGCTGTGCTACAGAATTCCTCCCTGAGAATTCCCTTCCGCACCGGCCGCAGCCGGAAATCCCCCACTTGACGTTCCGTTGTGACCGCCCTTACAGTTTCCATACGAGCATCGGACGTCCTACATCCGATAACCCACGAAACGCGAATGGTGAGGCACCCTATGAGCAAGACGATCCACAGCCTGCCGCTGGTCAATGACGCCAGCCGCCGGAACTTCCTGAAGCTAAGCGGCGCAGTTGGTGCAGCAGCCGCCTTCACGGCAACCCTTTCTGCGTGCGGCGGCGCTGCCAGCACCACCACGGGCACCACCACCAACACGGCTGCGGTCAACAAGGACCTCATCATCGAGGCAGGCATTTCCTACGCACTCTCCACGGGTTTTGACCCGCTGAGCTCCTCCGGCGCCACCCCTATGGCCGCCAACCTGCACATCTTCGAAGGCCTCATCGAACTGCACCCCGCCACGCGTCAGCCGTACAACGCTTTGGCTGCCGCAGACCCCAAGAAGGTCAACGACACCACCTACCAGGTGACCATTCGCGAGGGTGCCAAGTTCCATGATGGCTCCCCCGTCACCACCGAGGACGTCGCTTTCTCCTTCACCCGCGTGATGGATCCGGCCAACAAGTCCCTGTTCTCCCAGTTCATTCCCTTCATCCAGGACGTCAAGCCGCTGGACGAGAAGACGGTTGAGTTCACTCTGAAGTACGCCTTCCCCGGCTTCGGGCCCCGCATCTCGGTAGTCAAGATTGTGCCCAAGGCGCTGGCCACCGACCTGAAAGCCTTCGATGCCAAGCCAGTGGGCTCCGGCCCCTACAAGCTCGTTTCGGCGGTCAAGGACGACAAGATCGTGTTCGAAGCATTCGCTGATTACAACGGCCCCAAGCCGGCATTGGCCAAGGGGATGAACTGGTTGTTGCTCTCCGATGCCGCCGCCCGTGTCACCGCTGTGCAGTCCGGACGCGTCCAGGCGATCGAAGACGTGCCCTACCTGGATGTTGACGGGCTGAAATCCAAGGTCAAGGTGGAGTCCGTCCAGTCCTTCGGCCTGCTGTTCCTCATGTTCAACTGCGCCAAGGCACCGTTCGACAACAAGCTGGTCCGCCAGGCCCTGCACTACGGCATGGACAAGGAAGCCATCATTAAGAAGGCCCTGTTCGGCAACGCCAAGGCTGCCACGTCCTACTTCCAGGAAGGCCATCCGGATTACGTCAAGGCCAAGAACGTCTACGGCTTCGATACGTCCAAGGCTGAGGAACTCCTGAAGCAGGCCGGCGTCACCAGTCTTGAATTCGAACTCCTCACAACGGACACCGCCTGGGTGAAGGATGTTGCGCCGCTGATCCTCGAATCCTGGAACAAGATCCCTGGAGTCAAGGTCACCGTCAAGAGCCTCCAGTCCGGCGCTTTGTACAGCGACCGCGTTGGCAAGGGTGATTTCTCCGTGGTCGCAGCTCCCGGCGATCCCTCCGTTTTCGGTAACGACGCGGACCTCCTCTTGAGCTGGTTCTACTCGGGTGCAACATGGATGGACAAGCGCGCCTTCTGGACCACGCCGGAGCGTACCAAGCTGCAGGAGCTCATGAACAAGGGCTCGCAGGCTTCAGGTGAGGAAGCCAAGAAGATCGTGAGTGAAATCGTGGACATGGTTTCGGACGAAGTTCCCCTGTACCCGGTCTTCCACCGCCAATTGCCCAGCGCATGGGATGAAAAGAAGCTCAACGGCTTCCAGCCCCTGCCCACCACCGGCTTGTCCTTCGTCGACGTCGGACGCACAGCCTAAGCAACCCTTCGCGTTGTGAGGCCCGCTCTGCAGGGTTTAACCCCCAAAAACCCTGCAGAGCGGGCCTCCCAACCAGATCAACCGGAGAATACATTGGTCACCATATTGCGTTTGCTAGGCCGCAGACTTGCAGCATTGCCATTGATGATCCTGGGCATTACGTTGCTCGTCTTCCTCGTCCTGCAGGCCGCTCCCGGCGATCAGGCAAGCTCCGCCCTCGGCGATGGCGCCAGCGAAGAAGCCAAGCAGCAGTACCGCCAGGACAATGGCCTGAACGACCCCCTGGTCCTGCAGTACTTCCGATTCCTCGGCAAGCTCCTGCAGTTCGACCTCGGGGTCACCACACCACCGGCCAAGTCGGTGGCGTCCATGATCGGCTCGGCTTTCCCGCTGACCCTCCAACTCACCTTCCTTGGCGTCCTCATTGCGATCGTGCTCTCCCTGGCCTTCGGCATCATGGGCGCCCTGTACCGCGACAAATGGCAGGACCAGCTGGTCCGCGTCTTCTCCATCGCCGCGATCGCCACGCCGTCGTTCTGGCTCGGCATCCTGCTCATCCAGTGGTTCGCTCTGGGCGAGAACCCGATGTTCCCCTCAGGCGGAATTGCGACGCCGGAATCCGGCTTTGGCGGTTGGCTCAACTCGATGGCCCTCCCGGCACTCGCCCTCGGCATCCCGGTCTCAGCGTCCCTGATCCGCGTGGTCCGCACCTCGATGGTTGAAGAGCTGGACCGCGACTACGTCCGCACCGCCATCGGCAACGGTGTCCCCTACCGCGAGGTGGTCTCCAAGAACGTCCTCCGCAACGCGCTCGTCACGCCGGTGACCGTGCTGGGACTTCGCGTGGGCTACTTGCTGGGTGGCGCCGTCGTGATTGAAATGATTTTCGCCCTGCCCGGCATGGGCCAACTGATCCTCAACGGCATCACCAACCTGGACGTCAACCTTGTCCAGGGCGTGGTGCTCACCATCTCGGTCACCTTTGTTCTGGTGAACATTGTGGTGGACCTCCTTTACCTGCTCATCAACCCCCGAATCAGGACGGTATAGCTCATGCGCAGCAAGCTCGCAGAACGGCTAAGTGCCCCGGGCATTCGTTTCAAGGCCCTGCCCTGGGGCTCCCGTATCGCCCTGGTCTTCCTCATGGTGATTGTCCTGGCAGCGATCTTCGCGCCGGTCATCGCTCCGCACGATCCTCTGGAGACCTTCATCCCGGCCACGCCGCCCGGCGCCGAACACTTCTTTGGCACCGACCGCCTGGGCCGTGACATCTTCTCCCGGCTCCTGTTTGGCGCACAGTCGTCGCTGATGATCGGTCTGGGCGCTGTTGCCCTGGCTATCTTGGCCGGAGCGCTCCTCGGTTCGTTCGCGGCCACCTCCAGCAAGTCCGTGAACGAGATCATCATGCGGCTCATGGACATCCTCATGGCATTCCCCGGCATCGCCCTGGCAGCCGTGCTGTTGGCAGCGTTCGGTAACTCGGTGCCCACCATCATCATCGCGATCGCCATCATTTACACCCCCCAGCTGGCCCGCGTGGTCCGTGCCAACGTGCTGGCACAGTACGGCGAAGACTACGTCCGCGCCGAGCGCGTGATCGGAGCCGGCCGCTTCTACATCCTGGTCAAGCACATCGTCCGCAACACCGCCGCCCCCGTGCTGGTGTTCGCCACTGTCATGGTGGCCGACGCCATCATCCTCGAAGCCTCGTTGTCCTTCCTGGGCGCCGGCGTGCAGGACCCCGCTCCTTCCTGGGGCAACGTGATCTCCTACGGCCGCAACCTGGTCCTGTCCGGCGGCTGGTGGGCCACTACCTTCGCCGGCCTCACCATCCTGCTGACCGTACTGTCACTGAACATCCTGGCCGAGGGCCTTACCGACGCCATGGTGAATCCGAAGCTCCGCCGCGCACCGGTAGTAAAGGACGACGACGGATCCTCCGCAGCCGTTGCTGTCGATGCCGAGGTTGCCACCTCCGTCGCCCAGCCCTCCGTGGTTGAGGCACACGAGCTCGACGGCGTCATGGCGGCTTCCGCTGACGGCGTCACTTCCGGGGCCAGCTCCTCAGCCGTCCTCACCGACGTGAAGCTGGCCGCCGCCAACCCGCACCTCCTGCTGGATCGCGAACTGGAACTCCTGGCAGCCATTGAAGCCAAGCGCACGGACCGTCTTCCCCAGGTATCCCCGGAAGCGCGCAACGTGCTGGAAGTGAAGAACCTGTCCATCCGCTTCCCGGGCCGCTTCGGCGACATCGCGATCGTGGACAACGTCTCCTTCACGGTCCGCGAGGGCGAGACCATGGGCCTGGTAGGCGAGTCCGGCTGTGGCAAGTCCATCACCTCCCTGGCCGTGATGGGACTGCTGCCCAAGACCGCCCAGGTCACCGGCTCCATCATGTTCGATGGCAAGGAGCTCCTGGACGCCAAGACCCAACACAGCAATCCCAAAGCCTACGAGGGCCTCCGCGGCGAACAGATCGCCATGGTCTACCAGGACGCCCTGAGCTCCCTGAATCCGTCCATGAAAATCAAGGACCAGATGGAGCAGCTCACTAAGCGCGGCGGCCGCAAGACGCCCGCAGAGTTGCTGGAAATGGTGAAACTGGATCCAGTGCGGACCCTCGCCAGCTACCCGCACGAGCTCTCCGGCGGCCAGCGCCAACGCGTGCTGATCGCTATGGCCCTGTCCCGTTCGCCCAAGATCGTTGTTGCAGATGAGCCCACCACCGCCCTGGACGTCACTGTCCAGAAGCAGGTTGTGGACCTTCTCAACGAACTGCGTGAACAACTCGGCTTCGCCATGGTTTTCGTCAGCCACGACCTCGCCCTGGTGGCCTCGCTGGCACACCGCATCACGGTGATGTACGCCGGCCAGGTGGTGGAATCCGCACGGGCTTCCGAGCTTCTTCAGAACCCCAAGCACGAGTACACCCGTGGCCTCCTCGGTGCGGTGCTGTCCATCGAGGCCGACGCTGTTCGCCTCCACCAGATCCCCGGCACTGTTCCGTCCCCGCGGGACTTCGCCACGGGCGACCGCTTCGCGGCCCGCTCACTGCGACCCGACGCCGATCCCCACCAGAAACTGGTCCTCACCGCCGTCTCTTCGGTTTCCTCGGCGAACGGTGACGATGCCGACCACTACTGGGCGAGCCATCTGAAGGAGGATGCGAAATGAGTGAATCGACCGGCAAGCCCGTCATCGAGCTCAAGGACGTCAAGGTCTACCACCATGCACGGACCGGTGGCCTGTTCCGTCCGAACATCGTCAAGGCCGTGGACGGCGTGGACTTCACCATCAGCCGCGGCGAAACCGTGGGCATCGTGGGTGAGTCCGGCTGCGGCAAGTCCACGCTTGCTTCGGTCCTCGTGGGACTTCAGCCGCCGACGTCGGGCAAGGTTTTGTTCCACGGAAAGCCGGCCATCAAGCGGAACGCGGCCATGCGCAAGCAGTTTGGCCGCTCCGTCTCCGTGGTCTTCCAGGACCCGGCGACGGCACTGAACCCCCGCATGACCATCCAGGACATCCTCACTGATCCCCTTCAGATTCATGGGATCGGCAACGCTGCTTCCCGCGCCGCCAAGGTCAAGGAACTCTTGGCCCTGGTTGGCTTGCCGCAATCGGCAGCCGAAGTGACGCCGTCGCAGGTTTCCGGCGGCCAGCGCCAGCGCGTGGCGATCGCCCGCGCGTTGGCTTTGGACCCGGACATCATCGTGGCCGACGAGCCGACGTCGGCGCTGGACGTCTCCGTCCGTGCGCAGGTCCTGAACCTTCTGTCCGACCTGAAAACCCAGCTGAACCTGGGCATGGTGTTCATCTCGCACGACATCCAGACCGTCCGCTATGTCTCGGACCGTATCTGCGTCATGTACTTCGGCAAGATCGTCGAACAAGGCTCAGCCGCGCAGGTCTTCGACAACCCGAGCAACGACTACACCAAGAAGCTGCTGGGCGCCGCGCCCAGCCTGCTTCACATCTAGTTTTTCCCCTCACAAGCTACAAACAACGGAGAATTCTGTGTCCACTCAGTTCCAGGGCGTCATCCCCCCGGTCATCACCCCCCGCCACGCAGACGGCAGCATCGACACCGCGTCGCTGAAAAACGTCACCAAGCACCTGATCGACGGCGGTGTGTCCGGCCTCTTCGTCCTGGGCTCCTCCGGCGAAGTCCCCTACCTCACCAACGATGAGCGTGAGCTGGTGGTCTCCACCATCGCCGACGCCAACGCCGGAGCAGTCCCGCTGATCGTGGGCGCCAACGAGCAGACCACCCACCGCGTGATCGAGGAAGCCCGCAAGGTGGTTGACCTCGGCGCTGACGCGATCGTGGTCACGTCCATGTACTACGCCATCGGCAACGCCGCGGAGACCGAAACGCACTTCCGCAGCATCCACGCCGCCATCGAGAAGCCCATCTTCGCCTACGACGTTCCGGTCCGCACGCACTTCAAACTGCCCACCGACCTTTTGGTCCGCCTCGGCCGCGACGGTGTCATTGCCGGCGTCAAGGACTCCTCCGGCGACGACGTTTCCTTCCGCCAGCTGCTCCTCGCAGCCAAGGACATCCCCAACTTCGACATCTTCACCGGTCACGAGGTTGTGGTGGACGGCGCCCTCCTGGGCGGTGCGCAGGGCGTTGTTCCGGGCCTCGGCAACGTTGATCCGGCCGGCTACCGCCGCCTGTTCGACGCCGCACAGGCCGGCGACTGGACCGGCGCGGCCCGCGAGCAGGACCGCTTGGCCGACGTCTTCGAGATCGTCTACACCCCCAACGGCCGCGTGTCCGGCGGAGCCGCTGGTCTGGGTGCATTCAAGACCGCGCTGCAGGTGATGGGCGTGATCGAGTCCAACACCATGAGCTCGCCGATGCTGTCTTTGAATGACTCCGAGACTGCCGCGATCCGTTCGATTCTGGAACGCAACGGGCTGGTCTAGGTTTCAATGCCCACCTCCATGCCCCACGTGATCGGCGTTGACCTCGGCGGCACCAAGACCGCCGCCGGGGTTGTTGCCCCTTCTGGCGAGGTATTGATGTCGGAGACCATTCCGACGTTGAACCGGGCCGGCGGCGAAGCGATCCTCGATGCCACCGCTGCGCTGATCACGGGTTTGGTGGAGCGCGCTGCCGACGCCGGAATGTCAGTTTCCGGCGTCGGCGTCGGCTCCGCTGGGGTCATTGACGCTGTTGCTGGGACCGTGGTGTCTGCGACCGACGCGATTCAAGGCTGGGCAGGGACTTCGCTTGTTTCGGGGCTTTCATCCCGTCTTTCGCTTCCAGCCACCTCCGTGCGGGCCGTCAATGACGTTCACGCCCATGCCCTCGGTGAGGCCTGGCTGGGCGCCGCCGCCGGATCCTCAAGTTCGCTCATGGTGGCGTTCGGAACCGGCGTGGGCGGGAGCTTCGTGCTGGATGGTTCGCCTGTTCTAGGGCACCGCTTTGTGGGCGGGCATGTGGGGCACTTCGCCTCGCCTTTGGCGGTTTCCGACGGTCTTCCGCTGCCTTGTGTTTGCGGTTCGGCCGGGCACGTCGAGGCCATAGCCTCAGGGCCCGCGATTTATGAGTCGTACCTGCGGTTTGGCGGTTCTTCCAGTGAGGTTTTGGACACTCGTGGCGTGTTCGCTCTTGCCGCTTCAGCTCACGACGGCGGTGCTGGCGCTACCACCGCTGGTGACCGCACCGCCGCCTTGTGCGCCATCGATATCGGCGCTTCCGCCGCTGGCCAGGCCGTAGGCGGGCTCATCAACATCCTCGACCCCGAAACCGTGGTGATCTCCGGTGGGCTGGCCGATGCCGGCGAGCTCTGGTGGAAGCCCATGGAAACGGCCCTGCGCAAAGAACTGCTGACGCCGCTGGTTTCTGTGCCCGTTGTTCGGGCACGCCTCGGCAACACCGCTGCCATTGTTGGCGCCGCGAAACTCGTTCTTAAGTAGTCCGTAAGTAAAGGCAGACACCATGATTCTCACCCCCGAAAGCCTCGAAGCTCTCCGCTCTCAGTTGATCGTCTCCTGCCAGGCCTACCCCGGCGAGCCCATGCGCGATCCCCGCACCACTGCCCAAGTAGCGGCCTCCGCCGTCATCGGTGGCGCTGCGGCGATCCGCGTCCAAGGTTTGGCCGACGTGCAGTTCGCTCGTGCCGCCGTCGAGGTCCCTGTTATTGGTCTTTGGAAAGACGGCCATGACGGCGTTTTCATCACCCCCACCCTTCGCCATGCCTTGGCCGTTGCCAATGCGGGGGCTCATGTGGTGGCGATCGATGGAACGCTGCGTGAACGTCCGGACGGCTTGTCCTTTTCCGCCACTGTTGCCGGTATCCATGCAGAATCCCATGCCCTGGTGATGGCCGATTGTGGTTCGTTCGATGACGCAGTGGCGGCGGTCGAAGCGGGTGCGGACCTCATTGGCACCACGTTGTCCGGCTACACCGGCGAGCGCGCCAAGACTGACGGTCCGGACTTGGAGCTTCTGGAGCAGATCGCGTCTGCGGACTTGGGCAAGCCACTCATCGCGGAGGGCCGCATTCATACCCCGGCCCACGCCCGCCAAGCCCTCGAGGCGGGTGCCTTTGCCGTGGTTGTTGGTACCGCGATCACCCACCCGGCGTCGATTACGGGCTGGTTCAAGGGCGCGATGCACGCGTAGCCCTGCAAACCCCACACAAACCCTGCAAAGCGGGCCTCACAACGCGCGGGGAGCGGTTGTAGGCTTTCCCCATGACTGCCGAGAGCTCCCGGGAATTCGATGTAATCGTGATCGGCGCGGGCGCCGTTGGAGAAAACGTGGCGGACCGTGTGGTCCGTGGCGGGCTGACGGCGGTGATCATCGAGAGCGAGCTAGTGGGCGGAGAGTGTTCCTACTGGGCTTGCATCCCTTCCAAGGCGCTCCTCCGTCCGGGTAACGTGCTCCACGCCGCCCAAGTGGTGCCCGGAGCCAAAGAGGCGATCACTGGAACCGTGGATGCCGGGGCTGCCCTTAGGCACAGGGACTGGTTCACCAATAATTGGCAGGACGGCAGCCAGGTTGAATGGCTGGACAGCGCCGGGATCGAGTTGATCCGTGGCAGGGGCCGAATTACTGGTCCCCGCGAGGTCCAGGTGGATGGACTCGATGGCAACAGTTACGCGCTCAAAGCCCACCATGCCGTGGTGGTTGCAACGGGGTCAACTCCCACCATCCCGGACATTGACGGCCTGAGCGACGTACCTTTCTGGACTACCCGCGGCGCCACGGCGGCCAAGGAAGCCCCAAAGCGCTTTGTGGTCCTGGGTGGTGGTGTGGCAGGGGTGGAGATGGCGCAGGCGTTCGCGCGCCTCGGCTCGGACGTCACCCTCATCGCCCGCGGTCGACTACTGAGCAGCTATCCGGAGGAAGCCGCCAACCTGGTGCTGGCCGGGCTTCGCGCCGACGGGGTGGCTGTTCATGTCCACACCGACGTGGAGAAAACAGAGGAGAACGACGACGGCTCCGTGACAGTCGCGTTCGACGGCAAATCACTCACGGCCGATAAAGTCCTGGTTGCCTCCGGGAGGCACCCCGCCCTGGCCAATCTGGGCCTGGAAAATGTTGGCGTTGAAGCACAGGACGGCAAACCCCTTCGACTCACAACGGATGCCAGCGGCTTGGTGGAAGGCCCTGCCAGCGATGGCACCAGCGGACTGTGGCTTTACGCCGCCGGGGACGCGGCCGGCAAGGTGCTCCTGACCCATCAGGGTAAATATGAGGCGCGCGCAACCGGTGACGCAATCGTCGCAAGGGCTAGCGGCAAACTCGTCGGGACACCCAAACCGTGGAGCCCGTGGGCCCACACGGCAAACGACCACGCAGTTCCGAGCGTGGTGTTTACAGATCCTGAGGTTGCCTCGGTTGGCCCGAGCCTGGAGCAGGCCCTGCTGCAGGGCAAGAATGTCACGGGCGTGGAACTCCCCATCAACGTTTCCGGCTCGCAGTTGCACTCCCCCGACTACAAAGGCTGGGCCCAGATAGTGGTTGATGAGGACAGGAAGGTCATCCTGGGAGCTACTTTCGTGGGTCCTGGCGTTGCGGAACTCCTTCATTCCGCAACCATTGCAATCGTGGGCGAGGTGCCGTTGGACCGGCTGTGGCATGCCGTTCCTTCCTACCCCACCATCAGCGAGGTTTGGCTGCGGCTCCTGGAAAAGTACGGGCTCTAAATCTCTATTTGAACTGACCAGTCAGTTTAGTTAGACTTTCAGCAGATACCATTTCTGCGAAAGGCTTCATTGTGCTGTCCGTACAGCAACTTCAGATCAACGGCCGCCGGGACGATCTCCTCCCGGCAACGTCACTTCACGTCCGCCGCGGCGAACTCCTGCTCGTGGCCGGAGAGGGCCAGGACCAGCGGACAGCTTTGGCGTTGGCTTTGAGCGGCCGCATGAAGCCAAGCAACGGCGTCCTCAGCTGGGACACCACCACCAAGACCAAGAAGATCCGCCTCGCCAGCGCCTTGGTGGACTCTCCCGGCGTCAACGAACCCGAGCAACACCTCAGCGTCCGCGACCTCGTCACCGAGGACCTCTCCCTGATCCCCCGGCGATACCGCGGCGCACTGCTGAGTAAACCGTGGCTGAAGGTCAACAGCTTCGAGGACATCGCCGGACTCTGGATAGAACAAATTCCCGCCGCCCGCCGGCTGGAACTCCTCACTGCACTGGCCTTGGCTGATCCAGCCACGGACCTCCTGGTGGTGGACTCCCCGGACCGCCATAGCGCCGATCCCTCGGCCTGGTTGCCCAGGCTTCAGGCATTGGCGTCCGACGCCGGGCGGCCGCTTGCCGTCGTCGCCGTCGTGGGTGCCCTCCCGGAGAACTGGACCGGAGCCGCTGCGGTGATCGGAAACTCAGTGACGCATCCCCCTGAACCGGAGGTGGAACCCACGCCCGCCGCACCGCAGGCCACCCGGCCCGAGCCGGCAACCGCCGTCGAACCCCAAACAGCGGACGAGCCCAAGGCCAAGCACGCGGCCGAACCGGCACCCGAAACACCCGCAGCCCTTAAACCCGCTGCCCGCACTGAATCCGAAAACCTTCAAAGGACTGCAAAGTGACTGTTCTGCGGCTGGCCCGCTCCGAACTCAAGCGCATGACCGGCGGGCTCCTGCCCAAGCTGACCATCCTCGCCCTGACCATGGTCCCGTTGCTGTACGGTGCCGTGTACCTTTACGCGAACTGGGATCCGTACGGCAACCTGAACCAGATCGACGCCGCCTTGGTGGTTGAAGACACGGGTGCCACCTCAAAAGACGGCACGGAACTCCAGGCCGGCAAAAAGGTGGCAGACAGCCTGGTTGAGGGCCACGTTTTCAACTGGAAGCAGGTGTCCAGCGCTGAGGATGCAGATGCTGGCGTTCGCACGGGTGAGTACGCCTTCGCCCTGCGCATCCCCAAGGATTTCTCCTCCAACCTGGTCTCCCCCGGGAGTTTCGACGCCGCCAACCAGGCCATGCTGCACGTCACCACCAACGATGCCAACAACTACTTGCTGAGCACCATTGTGGACAAGCTCACAACGGCCGTGCATTCAACGGTGGCCAAGGAAGTGGGCGAGGAAACCGCCAACCAGCTCCTCACGGGCTTCGGCACCATCCACGCCTCCATTGTGAAGGCCGCCGACGGCGCCACGGAGCTGGCCACGGGTGTGGGCAAACTCAGTGACGGCGCCGCGACACTGCACACCGGCACCACCCAGCTGGTTACCGGCGCGGACCAACTCGTGGCCGGGCAGACCCAGTTGCGCGATGGAGCCGTGCAGCTGAACACCGGTGCCGGCCAGCTCAGTTCCGGCCTCACGGAGCTCAGGAACAAGACCGCTACCCTTCCAGCTGATTCGCAGAAACTCGCTGATGGTGCCGCCCAAGTAGCCGCCGGAAACGCCGAGCTGAACGCGAAAGTCCAGGACGTCGTCGGGCAGCTTGAAGCGGCAGACCAGGGCCTCCGCACCCGCGTGGTGGAATCGAACGCGCGGCTGGTCACGGCCGGTGTGCTGACGCAGGAGCAGGCAGACAAGGTCCTGGCAGACTTTGATGCCGCAGCAGCGTCAGGCCCCGTCACCGATGCGAAGGCAAAGATTTCCGGGGACGCCGCCAAAATCCAGCAGCTCTCCGACGGTTCAGCCGCTGTGAGCGCAGGCGCAGCCAAGCTCGCCGCCGCCACACCAGCGCTGACCGACGCGATCTCGAAGGCCGCAGACGGAGCCGGGCAGCTGAACGCGGGCGCATCAACGTTGGCCGCCGGGCAGCAGACCGCCTTGGACGGCGCTGCCAAGCTCGACGACGGTGCCCACCAACTGGACGACGGTGCAGGCCAGCTCGCCAGCGGCGCAGTGACCGCATCCGATGGGTCACATACCCTGGCCACCGAGCTTGCGAAGGGCGCAGGAGACATCCCCAACCCCAACGATGAGCAAAAGAACAGTGTGTCCAAGGTGATCGCGGACCCGGTGGCCGTGGACAACGTGTCCCAGGCCAAGGCCGGATCCTATGGCGCCGGGCTGGCACCCTTCTTCCTGACCCTGGCCCTCTGGATCGGCGTGTTCATGCTGGTCCAGGCCATGCGGCCCATCACCCAACGGGCCCTGGCCTCGAACGCCCCCGCCTGGAAAATCGCCGTCGGAGGCTGGCTGCCGTTCTTCGTCGTCTCGGTGCTGCAAGCCACCATCCTCACCCTGGTGGTTGACCTCGGCCTGGGCCTCAACCCCGCGCATCCCATCGGAATGTGGCTGTTCATGCTGGCGGCCGTAATGGCGTTCAGCGCGATCATTCAGGGCATCGTGGCGCTCATGGGAACTCCCGGAAAGTTCGTGGTTCTAATCCTGTTGGTGCTGCAGCTCGTTTCCTCGGGCGGAACGTTCCCGTGGCAGACCACCCCCATGCCGCTGCACGTTGTGCATGAGGTCCTGCCCATGGGATACGTGGTGACCGGTATGCGTCACCTGATCTACGGTGGTGAGCTCAGCATGATCTGGCCCACCGTACTGGGTCTGCTTGGATACACTTTGCTGGGAGCGGCACTGTCAACGCTCGCCGTCCGCAAGCACAAGATGTGGACCCTCAAGACGCTGAAGCCGGAGATTGCAGTATGAGCACCACCGAGCCGGTCCCTTCCGCCGCCGATTCCCAGGGAGGCGAACCAGGCCCTGCCGGGAAAAAACTACGTCCCGGCCGCACCAACGCCACCAAGCAGCGCCTGTTCGAGGCCTCCATGGAGCTGATTGGCGAGCGCGGCGCTGCGGGGGTCACCGTGGATGAGATCGCGGCCGCTGCGGGGGTGTCCAAGGGAACGGTCTATTACAACTTTGGCAGCAAATCCGATCTGATCGCACAGTTGCTGCGGCACGGTGTGGACATCATGCTGGTCCGGCTGCAGGACGTTCGGGGCAACAGCAACGACCCCCTGGAGTCCATGACCAACATGGTGGGGCAGGCCATGGAGTTCATGGACGACTACCCCTCCTTCGCCCGGCTGTGGGTCAGCGAAAACTGGCGCACTCCCGGGGAGTGGAGTGCCGTGTTTGCCGAGCTCCGGGCTGAACTTCTGGCCGTGATTGGCTCGGCTGTGGAGAGCGTTGCGGCGGGCTACAAGGTGGACGAATCGATTGCACGGGGTTCTTTGGAGGCGGCGATCTTCGGTGCCATCTTCGTGGTGGGCCTGGACCGGCAGACGTACAACCCGGAACGCACCCGCGAGCAAAGCGTTGCGGCCGTGATGACCATCATGCACGGGTACGTCATCAAGTAACGCTGCCTCTCCTGGCGTTGTGAGGCCCGCTCTGCAGGCCTAAACCCGCGCGAACCCTGCAGAGGAGGCCTCGCAACGGTACGCAATTGGAATCTGAAGCGGCGTGGCGTGGCCACTTGGTCGGCGATGATTAACCTCATGCGTCACATGGGGAACAGCGGGAAGCTTGCGGTGGTGTCCGCGTTCGTCTCGCTCGGGCTGTTAGTGCTGGCCGCAGTAGTGCTGGAGGAACTGGTGTTGTACCTGTTCCTGGGCTCCGTGCTGATCTGCTACCTGGCGTCCCTGATCCAAGTGTTCAACCGCCGACGCTATCTGGTGATCCTGCTCGGCGCAGTGGGCACCAGCTTGTTCATCGGGTGCAGCATTGCGTTCTTGCGGATGTGGGGCATCGCATTTAACCAGGACGCCGCTGCGCTGGGCAGTGCTCCCGCCGGCGGTGCTCAAGCCGGCGGTGCTCCAGCCGGCAGTGGTGCACTGGGCGGCCCGGCCATCCCGGCCAGCACCCAGGACTCGGACATCTATTTCTACTTGGCCGTGGCAGCCGGCATCGGAACGCTGGCGGTGCTGTTCCTCGGAGCAGTGGTGCCGTCGTTTGGTTCGCGGGCTGCGGCGCCTCACAAACGCCCCTCGACGCCGGTGAAGCGAACCCCGGCGCCCCGCAAACCAGCCTCCCGTCCGGCCACACCTGCCAAACGTCCGGCTGGTTCGTCCCCAAGGCCACCCACTGCAACCAAGGCTCCTGCAGTCAAGCGCCCCGCACCGCGTACGCCAACAACGCCAGCCAAGCGGCCGACGTCGAGCGCTTCTGCCCAGCGCAAGCCGGCCCCGAAGCGCTAACGCACCTCCGAACGTGCGTTGCGGGGCCCGCTCTGCTTGCTTACGCGGGATCTATAGGCGCAGAGCGGGCCTCACAACGGGAGTTTCCGGGCGGATTTTGCGTCCGGTACCCAGGACGGCGGTGGCAACCCCCAGAAGGAGGATCAGCCCGCCGAGGATCTCGGTCAGTGTGGGAATCTCGTTCAAAACAAGCCACGCGGCCGTCATCCCCACCACAGGGACCAACAGCGTGAAAGGCACGACGTCGGAGCTCGGGTACAGCGACAACAGCCGGTTCCAGATGCCGTAGCCAATCAGGGACGCGAACACGGCCGTATAGATGGCGCTCAGGAGAGTGGCGGGCTGCAGGTCGGTGAGAGTGGCCCACACGATGCCCGGCCCGTCCACCAGCAGCGACAAACCAGCCAACGGGACCGGCACCACCGCACCGGACCACACCACCAGGCCCAACCCGGAGGCGGCTTTGGAATGCCGGGCCACCACGTTGCCGACCGCCCAGGACAACGCCGCGGCCAGGACAATCACGAGCGGAAGCACCGGCGCCACGGCGCTGCGCCCCACCGCCACTACTGCCAAGCCTGCGATGCCCAGAGCCACGCCCGCCAATTGGCGGCGGCTCGGCTTCTCACCGAGGAACCTCGCCGCCAGCAAAATGGTGAACAGAACCTGCGCCTGAAGTACCAAGGACGCCAAACCTGCGGGCATCCCCAAGGCCATGCCCAAGTACAGGAGGCCGAATTGGCCGGCACTCATGAAGAGCCCGACGCCGACAATCGCCTTCCAGCCCACGTCCGGTTTGCGGATGAACAGGATGAAGGGAAAGACCACCAGCAGGAAGCGCATGGCGACGAAGAGCAGCGGCGGGACTTCCCTGCCGTTGGTGTGCAGGCCGAGGTCTATCGCGACGAAGTTGATGCCCCACAGGACAGCGACTACGACGGCAAGGGCGGAGTGGCGAAGGTTCACACGTACACTCTGGCCTTCTTTTGGTTGAAGCACCAGCGTTGAATTCAACATGGAACAGCGTAGATTTGCTTCATGATCGACATTTCCTCCCTGAGGGCCTTGGTGGCCGTGGAACAGCACGGCTCAGTTGTGGCGGCGTCGGACGTCATGGGTTTCAGCCCTTCAGCCATTTCGCAGCAAATCAAGAAACTTGAGAAGCAGACCGGCGTCACTGTGCTGGAACGCAATGGCCGCGGGGTGCTCCTCACGGAACGCGGCCTGGCTTTGGCGGGCTATGGCAGGCGGATCATGGGCGAGCTCGAAGAACTCCAGGCCACACTGCTGGCCGATCCCGCGAAACCTTCAGGCCTCCTGAGGCTCGTTGCGTTTTCCACAGCCTGCCGAGGCCTGGTGGGACCGATGCTGGGGCGCATGGCCACCGCCCACTCCGCGTTGGACATCACCGTACTGGCCGAGGATCCCCGCGAGGCAGTACAAAGAGTGGCATCAGGCGAAGCGGAACTCGCGGTTGTCCATAACTGGAACTCGGTGCCCTTGGTGATCCCGGAGAACCTGGTGCTTGAGGACCTCTGCATCGACCAAGCCGATGTCCTCGTCAACAGCACCCACCCACTTTCCGGAAGTGCCGCCGTCGAGCGTGAAGATCTACTCAACGAAACCTGGATCAGCACCCCGGCAGGAGCCATCTGCAACGAAGCATTGCTGCAGATCTTTGCCGGGCTAGGCAAGGTCCCCGATATCCGCGTTTACGATCCCGACTTCTCCACCCACATCGCCATGGTGGAACAAGGCGTGGCCGTGGCACTCGTTCCCAGGCTCGGCAGGCCACCGCTTCCCGCCGGCGTGGTTGCCATCCCGGTGATCAACCCAGTGCAGCAACGGTCCGTGGGCGTGGTGTACCGGAAGACGATGACCGCCAGCCCCAACATCCGAACGGCGGTGCGAATGCTTCGCGAAGTCGCGGGCGGACTTCCCCTGCCACAGGGGTGACCAGGAGCGATCACGGCCACACAGTGGGCACGGCGAAGGCGTAGCGGCTATTTCGCAGGACCTACTTGCGGGGAACCGCGAAGTGCGTGAGCCGGGCGTCCTGCCCGTCCAGCTCAGCCCACGATTTTTCCGTTTCCATCACCGTCAACGCACTGGTTGGGTACCTGGTGGCGGCATCCATATAGGCGTCGTGGTCAGAGTCGCGGGACGCCAAGTGCATAGCCAGATCCTGGACTCCAGGCATATGCGAGATCACCATCAGTGTGGTCACAGTGTCCGGGACGTGGTTGATGACCGTCAACATGCGGTTGGCCGAGGCGGAGTACAGGCCGTCCTCAAGTTTGGGCGTCGGTGCTTTGTCGCCCAGTTCGTCGCACACCCAGGTGCAGGTCTGGCGGGTTCTTAATGCTGACGAGCACAGAATGAAGTCAGGCACCACGCCCTGCTGGAGCAACCATTTGCCGGCCAGCGGAGCCTCCCGGTGCCCGCGCTCCTCCAAGGGGCGCTCATGATCAGGCACGCCGGTAGGCCAATCAGCCTTGGCATGCCGCATGATCACCAGGCGCTTAATGTGATGGTCACTCATAACCCAACCCTATCCGCCGCAGGCTCCCGGGGCTTCCTGACCTTCTTTGGGAAAAGAACAGCCCTTGGTCAACCTGATGTGGTTGCCCAAGGGCTGTTGGCAGATCAATGAGGGTCAGGACCGCACGCAGCGCCGGTGCCCGCCGAGGCCAGTACTCTCCCGGGCTGCGTGGTGCTTAGATCGAGTATTCCGGAGCGGCCCAGACAATAACTTCGGGGTGCTCGTAGAAACGGTAGCCCTGGCCGCGGACCGTGCGGACCGTGTTGGCGAGGCGGCCGAGCTTGGAGCGGAGACGCCGGATGTGGACGTCAATGGTGCGCTCGTTGGGTACCTCTTCGGCGTTGCGCCACAGTCCCTCAAGCAGTTCGTCGCGGCCCACGGTGCGGGTGCCGTTTTCGACGAGGTAGTTGAGGAGTTCGAATTCCTTGAACGTCAGGTTCAGCGATTCGCCATCCAGGTGCACTTCGCGGCGGGCGAGGTCAATCAGCACGCCGGACGGACGGGATTCCTGCTGCGGCGCCGGACGGGCAGCTTCGGTGCGCTGGCGTGCGGCAACAGTGGGGTCACCGAACGTGGAACGCACGACGTCGAGGGCTGACCCGGGCGCCCCGGCGGGGGCCACTGCGACGGCGGCATAGCTTTCCGCGCCGGTCACGAGGGACTGGGCGTAGGCCCGGATTTCCTGGGCGAGCTTGGCGATGGATGTTCCTGCGGCGGCAGCAGTTTCTTCGTCAATACCCATGTACAGGACAAATCCGCGGGCCACGTTGTCGTTGGCGACGGGGCGGAGTTTGTCCGACTGGGCAATCACAGGAGTGGGTGCAGTCATGGGTGCCGGCTCTGCCGTGGGGACTGCGCGCAACTGGCCGTAGGAGTTGGGGTTGTAGCCCTGGGGCACATAGCCGGGGGCCTGCTGACCTGCGCCCTGGGGAGCCGGAGAGTAGCCGGGTCGGCTGCCGAAGCCGGGGCGAAGCCCTGCGTTTGACGCTGCCTTGTTGGCGTTACGGACGGAGATGTGGACGTATCCAGATGCAACTGACATGGAGTGCTTACCTCAAAAGTGAATAGCCGTCATCGCGGCTTCGAATGCTGATTGTCCCCGCAATGAGTTTGGGGAGGGGCGCCCAACGCTGGGCTAGGGGGCGAATGCCTGAAACTTCTTGGGGTGGAAAGTTAGGCTTGCATTCGACAACAGCGGTCATCATGGCCAGCGGGTTCGCTGGGCCAGGTTGCTGCGGCTGCAGGTGCTGTTGAGTTCTTGTTCACATTGGAAGTGTGCAACGTAACAATGGCAACACGCAAGTAACAAAGCGTCGAACCGTCCACATTTTGAGACGTTGAGGTCTATTGTGCCGCAAATCACAATTCAGCCGGGCCTATAAATGAATGGCATTTCATTCGACCACAGCCGGGAATATTCGCCATCGAGTGAATTTTCTTCGGTGAATCGGGCCAGAATGATGCTTCGGTTCCCACGAACGGGCACGCGGCGGAATCTCACGATCTGAAACAGTTGTTGTCCAACCACACTAAATGGCGGTTCAACAAATTTCCCGAAAAAATCTGCTACAAGCTGTAGAAACAGCTCTCTCGCTAGTGTTGGGTTCACAGCGTCCTCACAGGACCGGCAAAGCGCTGGCTAACCAGCAGAACGGAGAGTTGTCCCATGGCCTCCTCGCACTCCATGACCAACAACCTTCCCCAACTCTCCCATCCGGACGGCTCCCCCATCCGCGCCCTTGTGGTGGACGATGAACCCAGCCTCGCCGAGCTCATGAGCATGGGACTTCGAATGGCGGGCTGGTCCGTGGCAGTGGCCGGGGACGGGCCCGGGGCCGTAAAACTGGCCAAGGACTTTCGCCCTGACGTGCTGGTCCTGGACGTCATGCTGCCCGGCTTCGACGGCGTGGAGGTCCTCAATCGCATCCGCACCTTCGCCCCGGAAGTTCCCGCACTGTTCCTCACCGCCAAGGACGCCGTGCAGGATCGGATCGTTGGGCTCGCCGCCGGAGGGGACGACTACGTCACCAAGCCCTTCAGCATGGAAGAGGTCCTCCTACGCCTCCACCGTCTGGTCCAGCGTTCCGGGGTGGCGGCCATGGACACTTCCGAGCTTGTGGTGGGAGATCTCACGCTGAACGTGGACACCCGCGAAGTCACCCGGGCCGGCGAGGACATCCCGCTCACAGCCACCCAGTTTGAACTTTTGCGCTACCTCATGGAAAACCCCAAACGGGTGGTCAGCAAGGCCCAGATTCTGGACCGGGTGTGGGACTACGACTTCGGTGGCCAGGCCAACATCGTGGAACTCTACATCTCCTACCTACGCAAGAAGATCGAAGCCAACCATCCGCCCATGATCCACACCATCCGTGGCGCCGGGTACGTCATCAAGCCAGCGGACTAGGCGTTGAGCACACTGTCAGGAGTGGCCAAAAGCTCCCGTATTCCCGGAAATCCACAGCGCAGCTGGCTGAACCCGTCCACCTGGCACCTGCGGACACGCCTGGTCCTGGTGGCCATGGCGCTCCTGGTGGCCATCTGCGGAGCAGTGGGCATTGTCAGCTACGCGTCCATGGACATGGTCTTCAACAGGCAGCTCGATAGGCAATTGGAGCAGGCGTCCAGCCGCGCGACCGACTTCGGCAGGCCGCCGTCGAACTTTCCCACCAACCCCTCCGGAAGGCCTGACCCGCTGGAAGCGCGCGGACAGGCCGCGGGAACGCTCAACGCGAGGATCGACGGCTCAACCGTGAGGAGTTCGGGGCTCATCGACGCCCAAGGCAACCGCGTTTCACTCTCCGCAGCCGATGAGCAGGTCCTGTTGTCGCTCCCCAAGGACAACGTCCCGGTGGATCGGTCCCTGTCCAATGGTGACTACCGGCTGGTGGCAGTGGACACCTACGGTGATGTGATCGTGACGGGACTGCCCTTGGCGGACAAGCAAAGCGCCGAGGCCTCGCTGGTGTGGACCATGGTGTTGGTTTCGTTGGGCGGATTGGTACTGATCGGCCTCGCCGGAACAGTGATCATCCGGCGGACCATGCGGCCGCTTGAGCAGCTCTCCGAGGTTGCCACCAAGGTTTCGCGCCTCCCCCTCGACGCCGGTGAGGTCGCACTTGCGGTGCGCGTACCGCCGTCGGCCGCTCATCCCGGAACGGAAGTTGGAAGCGTTGGCCATGCTCTGAACCAGATGCTGGAGAACGTCGCCAGTGCGTTGGAAGCACGGCAGGAAAGCGAAACCAAGGTGCGTCAGTTCGTCGCTGATGCCTCACACGAACTCCGCACACCGCTCACCGCGATCCGAGGCTACACGGAGTTGCTGAGGATGACCGAGACCTTCACCGACGATGGCCGCAAGTCGCTGGCAAGGGTCCAAAGCCAATCGGAGCGCATGACCACGCTGGTTGAGGACCTGCTGCTGCTGGCGCGCCTGGACGAGGGGCAGCCCGTGAAAGTCGAGGACGTTGACCTGACCCAGTTGGTGATCGAAACCGTCAGTGATGAGAAGGTCATGGCGCCGGATCACATCTGGCACCTCCAGCTCCCCGATGAACCTGTGACAGTCCGCGGCGATGTAACGCAATTGCACCAGGTGCTTGCCAACCTGCTGTCCAACGCGCGCAAACATACCGATCCCGGCACCACCGTGGTGACAGGCGTCATGCTCTCCGCTGATGGCAGCGCAGTGGTCACAGTGACGGACAACGGCCCGGGCATTCCGGTCGATTTCCAAGGCCGGATCTTCTCCCGTTTTGCCCGCGCTGATGCCGCGAGATCGGGTTCTGAAGGCACCTCGGGACTGGGCCTTTCCATTGTGGATTCGATTGTTGCCGCCCATGGTGGCACCGTGGAGGTGACGTCCAGGCCCGGGCGCACTGAGTTCGCGCTGCGACTTCCCACGGTAAGCACCGGAGAAGGTCAGGCACGCCGGCAAGGCGACTCACCGGCGTCGTGATCTCTGTTACCTAAATGTGACTTCTGAAGAAACCTCCTGTACCGTCGAAAGGGTGGGTTTCCCCAAGGACCCACATCCGGGATGCGCCGAGCTCTGCCACTTCCCGGAGTCCGTTCTTCTTTGAGGCAGAGACGGGGGACCCACAGTCTCCGGGCCTGGCAATGTGCCGCCCTAGGGGTGAAGCCGCAGCGTGACGCGCGGCCGGATGACCTCATCCGAACCCGACAGCTAACTCCGCAGGCGCTGAGAGGTCACACAACATGTCTGAATTTAACGATCAGACGCGCCCTTCTGCGCGTCACCGCGACGAACACAACGCACCGCTCACCAAGTCGCAGTCCGTCCTCAAGAACGCTGCCCGCCAGGGTAAGTCCGGCCACCGCATGTCAGTCGTAGCCGGCGTTGTTGCAGCCGCACTGGGTGTTGCATCGCTCGGAACCGCCGCAAACGCCGCGTTGACTCTCCCTGAGGCGAGCCGCGTTGCCGGGACCCAGGCTGCTGCCCAGGTCAGCGCCAACAAGTCAGCTGAAATCTCCGCTTCCTTGGATGCTGCCGCCGCCAAGGGCGCAGCTGACCGGGCTGCCGCGGACAAGGCAGCTGCTGAGAAGGCCGCTGCCGACAAGGCTGCCGCTGACCAGGCCGCTGCTGAGAAGGCTGCCGCTGACGCTGCAGCCAAGCAAGCCGCCGACGCCGCTGCCGCCCAAGCCGCAGCTGAGAAGGCTGCCGCTGACGCTGCAGCCAAGCAAGCCGCCGACGCCGCTGCTGCCGCCGCCGCTGCGGAAGCTGCAGCTGCCGCTGCCACCCCGAAAGCCGTGGACGACCCCGCCGCTGCCAAGGCCTACGCCGCCAGCATCCTGGGCAACTACGGCTGGAGCGCAGCTGAGATGACCGCGCTGAACACCCTGTGGGAGAAGGAATCCAACTGGAGGACCACTGCCACCAACGCTTCCAGCGGCGCGTATGGCATTGTCCAGTCCCTCCCGGCCGGCAAGATGGCCTCCGCTGGTGCTGACTGGCAGACCAACTACCAGACCCAGATCAAGTGGGGCCTGAACTACATCAAGGAGCGCTACGGATCCCCGTCCGCCGCTCTGGGCTTCCACTTGGCCAACAACTGGTACTAAGCCAGACCGCTTCATTGCCGCGCCCGTTCCCGCCGTCCGCCCCAGTACCCACTGGAGCGGATGGCGGGAACGGGTGCGGCTTTTGCTGTTTTACAGGCGCCACCCGTGGTTCACAGGCGCTGCCCATGGTTCACAGCGCGGTCACAGCCTCCGCCTAAAGCCCACATAATCGGCCGTCGCATGCTGGATATATGACGCTCACAGCTCCCCGGCCAGCACTGCATCGGACGGTGCAAGGCACTCCCGCCAGCACACCCGCGCTGGCTCCCGTCCTGGACATCGCCATACCTGTGTTCAACCAGGAAGTCCGCCTGGAAGAAAACCTTCGCAGGCTACACGGGCACCTTGCAGACACTCTTCCGCACACCTTCCGGATCACTGTGGTGGACAACGCCAGCACGGACGGCACCCTGCGGATCGCCGAACGCCTGGCGAGGGAATTCCCCGAGCTTATGGTGGTCCGTCTTGATCGAAGGGGCCGCGGAAACTCCCTCCGTAAGATCTGGTTGTCCTCCGCGTCACCGCTGCTTGCCTATATAGACCTGGACCTGTCCTTCGACCTTTCGGCCGTGGCTCCTCTTCTGGCCCCGCTGATGTCGGGCCACTCAGACCTCGCTGTCGGCACGCGTCTGGCAAAGGCTTCGCACGGGACATTTAGCCACCACCGTGACGTCATTGCACGCGCCTACAATTTTCTGTTGCGCGTCCTGACGGGAGCGCGCTTCTCCGATGCTGAGTGCGGGTTCAAAGCCATTCGTGCCGACGTCGCCCGCCAGCTGCTCCCCTACACCCGCGATGAAGCATGGTTTTTCGACACCGAACTGCTGATCATCGCTGACCGCTCCGCTCTGCGCATTCATGAGGTGCCGGTGGACTGGAGCGACAATCCCGACTCAAGTGTCGACGTCGTACGTACCCTTTTGACCGACCTCAAAGGGTTGGCGGGGCTGACCCGCAAACTGCGCCGCGGGACAATTCCCATCGCCGGGCTTCGCGCCGAACTGGGCCGGGGCCCTCACCGGCACTGAACTTTCCGAAGAGCGCTACGCCTCCGGTTCGGCCTCCACCGCGCCCCGTACGGCCGCGATGGACGCGGCCACATCACCAGCGTCCGTGGTCCAGTTGCTCACAGAGATCCGCAGGATCTCACGTCCTCGCCATGACGAACCGGACATCCACACCGCGCCCTCGGCCATGAGCCGCTGGGTGATGCGGTGCGTGCGATCGTCACTGCCGAAACTCACGGAGACCTGCGTGAACACGACGTCGTTAAGCACTTCCACTCCCGGGATCGCGGACAGTCCTTCAGCCAAAGCACGGGCATTTGCCGCAAGACGGTCCACCATGGAGATCACGCCGTCCCGGCCCAGCTGCCTCAGTGCCGCCCACACCGGAATGCCGCGGGCGCGGCGGGACATCTCCGGAACTTTCTCGAAAGGGTCCCCCGGTCCGGCATCAGTGGCTATCAGGTAACTGGTGTGAACACTGAAAGCACGCCTCAAGGCTTCCGGGCGGGCCACGATTGCCAGGCCACAGTCGTAGGGGACGTTCAGGGTTTTGTGTGCGTCCGTTGCCCACGAGTCGGCGTCCTCAACACCGGCCAGCCGGGTACGCAGCGTTGGGCTCACAGCCGCCCACAAACCAAAGGCGCCGTCCACATGTACCCATGCACCGCGATCGTGGGCCACAGCTATGGCCTCCTCCATGGGATCAAACGCACCGGAGTGGAGGTTGCCGGCCTGCAGGCAAACCAAGGATGGCCCCGGCTGCTGATCCATGGCATCGGCCAAGGCCTCGGGAAATATCCTGCCCTCGTCGTCGGCGTCTACCGGAACGCATGCGCCCAAGCCCAGGTACCGCAACGCGAGATCGACGGCGGCGTGCCGTTCCCGTCCTGCAAAGGTTGTGATGCGCGGCGCGCCGTTGAGGCCGAGTGCTTCGAGGTCCCAGCCCGCCTCGTCCATCAAGTACTGGCGGCCCGCTGCCAGCCCCACGAAATTGGCGGTGGTGGCGCCAGTGGTGAATCCGACGTCGGCGGTGGCGGGCAGGTGCAGGAGGTCCAAAAGCCAGGCGGCGGCAGATTCTTCAATCGCGGCAGCGGCGGGGGTGGCGAACCGGAGCCCGGTGTTCTGGTCCCAGGCGGAGACGAGCCAATCGGCGGCCATGGCAGCAGGGAGGGTTCCGCCCATGACCCACCCAAAGAATCGACCGGACTGGATCGCCATGAGCCCGGGTTCAGCCAGGGCGGCGAGCTCATCAATGACTTCGGCGGCATCAGTGGCACCGGCCGGAAGACGCGGCAGGATGCTCCCGGCCACCTGATCGGCATCCGAGGAAGGACGGACAGAACGGGTAGGGACAGACGCAAGCCAGTCACCGGCGTGGACCATAGCCCGCTCCAATGCAGCACCGTACGCCTCCGGCATCGCAGACATGCGCACAGCCTACGCCCGGTTCACTGCGCCGAACAGACCGGGCAGAAAACCTTAGAGCGTTAGCGTCAGGAGGTGCCCGCCGTCGTCGTCCTTGACCGCTGTGACCGTCACTGCGGTGTAGTCCGGGATCCGCCACATGCCCGGTTCCAATTCGCCGCCGGCCTTGCCCACCACAACGGTCCGCATTCCCGCGGCACGGGCGGCAGCAATACCGGCAGGCGCGTCTTCGAAAACCACGACGTCGGCCGGGTCGGCTCCCAGGAGCGCCGCCGCCTTAAGGTACCCCTCCGGGTGCGGCTTACCGCGGGTGACTGACTCGGCGGTGACCGCGGTGGACGGCATGGCGAGCCCGGCCGCCTCCATGCGGATCCCGGCAAGGATGCTGTCGGCGGAGGTGACAAGCGCGATCGCTTCATCGGGCAGCGCGGCCAGCACAGCTGCCGCGCCGGGGAGGGCGATCACGCCATCCGTCCGGGACCGTTCCATCTCGCCAAGCTCAGCGGTCAAAGCTTCAAAATCAGCACCGGCGGGCGCGTACCGGCGCACGGTGTCGCCGGCTTGGACGCCGTGGGAGGTGCGGAGGATCTCGTCGAAATCCAAGCCGTAGCGGTCGGCGAACTCGGACCACACCTGCTCCACGATCGCTGTTGAATCAACCAGTGTGCCGTCCATGTCGAAGAGGATGGCGCGGGCGGTCAACGTAGGCGTCTCAGCGGGGAGAGCGGGTTCGGCAGGATGGCTCATGGTTCCATCCTGCCGCACGCTGTCTGCTAACCGGCGAAGTGTGACTTAGCCGTTGGGCCTCTGAGGCAAGTACTGCACCGCCCACTGGTTGCCGTCAGGGTCCGCGAAGTAGACAAAGTGGCCCCAATCCTGGACGTCGACGTCGCTGACATCCACACCGTTGGCCTTGAGGTGATCATGCGCCTTATTGATGTCAGCCACTACCACTTGCAGATTGGGCGCCGAGCCTGGAGGGGCGTCGGTGAGGCCCTCACCGATAGCGATGGAGCACGCAGAACCCGGAGGCGTCAGCTGAACGAAGCGGATGCCATCAGTGGGACGCTCATCGAAGTCGGCATTGAAACCAACCTTGTTTACGTAGAAATCCTTGGCGCGGTCGACGTCGGAGACAGGGACAAATACCAGTTCAAGTTTCCAGTCCATGCGCCACAGGCTAACCAAGCCCGACGAAAACCGGTAGGGGGCTCCCTTAGCCCGCCACGCCGTAGAGGCGGTCGCCGGCGTCGCCCAGGCCGGGCACAATGTACGACTTCTCGTTGAGCTTCTCGTCAATGGAAGCCAGAACTACCTTCACGTTGGCGTCTGCGAGCTCTTCTTCCAGCTTTGCCAGTCCTTCCGGAGCAGCCAGCAGGCAGATGCAGGTGACGTCCGAGGCGCCGCGCTTGAAGAGGAACTTGATGGCCTCACGCAAGGTGCCGCCAGTGGCGAGCATGGGGTCCAGGACAAAGATCTGGCGGCCGGTGAGGTCCTCGGGGAGGCGCTCGGCGTACGTGATGATGTCCAGCGTTTCCTCGTCCCGGGCCATGCCCAGGAAGCCCACTTCAGCGGTGGGGACCAGCTTGGTCATGCCCTCCAGCATGCCGAGGCCTGCGCGCAGGATGGGGACCACCAGCGGCGTGGGCTTGGTGAAAGCCGTGCCAATGGTGGTGGTGACGGGGGTTTCAATCTCCACTGGCTGAGTCTTGACCTCGCGGGTGGCTTCATAGGCCAGGAGGGTGACGAGTTCTTCAGTGAGCTGCCGGAAGACCGGTGAAGGAGTGTTCTTATCCCGCAGAACGGTGAGCTTGTGAGCGACCAGCGGGTGGTCCACGACGAGTGTGCGCATCCCCCAAAACTATCATTGAGACATGAGCGCCACCGAGCCGTATCACGCAGATCACCTGGCCTGGATGGGCCTTGCCCTGGACGAGGCCCGGTTGGCGTTGCAAACTGACGACGTCCCCATTGGCGCCGTGGTGTTGGGGCCCGACGGCGGCGTGCTGGGTTCTGGCCGCAACGAACGGGAGGCTCATGGAGACCCGACCGCCCACGCTGAGGTGGTGGCCATCCGCGAAGCTGCCGCTGCGCTGCGTCAGCGCGCTCACGATGCGGGCGGCTCGGGCGACGGCTGGCGGCTTGAGGATTGCACCTTGGTGGTCACCCTTGAGCCGTGCGCCATGTGTGCCGGGGCAATTGTCCTGGCCCGGATTCCGCGGGTGGTGTTCGGGGCGTGGGACGAGAAAGCCGGAGCCGTAGGGTCTGTTTTCGATATCCTTCGCGAGCGGCGCCTCAACCATTGGGTGGAGGTGTACGCGGGTGTTCGCGAGGAGGAATGCGCGGGCCTGCTCAAGGACTTCTTCGCTAAGCACCGGTTGCCCTAGTTCGTAGGGCTTTGGAGCGCTTCAGCGTTGGAGGGCTTCAAGGACGGTGGCTGCGGTGGTGTCCCAGCCTTGGAGGTGGTCCCGGGCTCGGAGTGCGCTGTTGCGCCAACGCTCTTGGAGGGCTTCATCGGTCAGCCAGGTCCGGAGCGTGGTGGCCAAGGTCCCTTCCTGCGTGAGGTCCAGCGCGGCGCCGGCCTCCGGGCGGCCCAGGGCTTCCACGGCACCGGTCCCCTGCCGCACAAGTACGGGGACGCCATGAGCCAACGATTCCGTGACCACCATGCCAAAGGATTCTGATCGCGAGAGAAGGACACTGAGGTCCGCTTTGTGCCACTGCACTTCGAGGGTTGGGCCGGTCAGTTCACCTGTCACCTTGATGCGGTTCTCCAGCCCGTAGTGCTCGACGGCGGCCCTCACCTCCGCTGCGTACCTCGGGTCAGCTTCCTTGGAACCGATCAGGGCTGCGGACCATTCAACGTCCTGCAGGGTGGCCAGGCACTCCACTAATTCGAGTTGGCTCTTGTTGGGCAGCAACGCCGCGACGGCGACTATATGCGGTGGCTGCGATCCCTCGGCGGGGTCAGCCTTGTTGGCCCCGGGCGTGGCGATGACCATCCTCTGCGTCCCGTGTTTCGTCTCCAGCTCAGCCGCTGCATGGGCGCTGGGGCAGATGATTCCCGTGGCGGCAGCCAACGCCTTGGCCTCACGCTCGGGGTGGTCCGCCAACGCCATGTGGGACAGGATCCACACTTGGGTTCCGGCATTGATCGCGCCGGCGATCTCGTCCGGAGCCCCACTCGCTACCAGTCCATCGGCAATCACTGTTGTGCCGCCGTCGAGCATGTCAGCGAAGCGCTGCCGGTCCGCGAGGCTGCCAACCGGCCAGTCGCCGTCGACCGTTACTGTTTCAACGTCGACGCCCAAGGCGGACAGGTGCCCGGCGAGCTTGGCGTTGTACTTGTTGCCGCCGGAGCCGTGCCGGACGTTCCCCGGGACCAGGAAGCGGATGCGCACTTGCTTGACCGGGTTACTTGACCGGGAGCTCCAGTGAATAGCCCGCCCAAGCGTCAGGGTTTTCGCGGAGGACCACGTCAATGCCGGTGAGGGCCGGACCATCCGCGGTGTCCTGGATGTGGGTGGCCATGGCGTCGGCGATGTGCTTCGCGAGCGCTTCGGTAGTGGAGAGTTTGCCCTTGAAAGCGGGGTGTTCGTCCAGGTTCTTGTAGTTCAGGTCGGCGAGCACCTCCTCAAGAATGCCGCCGGCGGCGCCGATGTCCAGGACGATCGCGTCGTCGTTAACATTGGGCCGGCGGAAGGTGACCTCGGCCACGAACGTGGCGCCGTGCAGGCCCTGTGCCGGGCCGAAAGCTTCGCGGGGCAGGCTGTGGGCGATCATGAAGTGGCGTCGGACGGTCAGGCTGAACATGTATTAATCCTCCGGCTGGGGGTAGGCGACCACGTGGCAGAAACCGCCGGGCCGCTCGAACAGTTGTGTCAGTGTTGTGGGCAGGTTCCGGAACAGGCATTCACTGGTGAGGAAGGTGTCGAAGAGCGGATCCTTCAGCTCGATGGCCGCCTGCTCAAGGCGCTGGGCGTTGGTGCGCCGGTGCCTGCGTGGGAGGGCGACGGCGCCCACTTGGCTGGAGCGGATGTTGAGCCGTCTGGCGTGGAAATCCTCACCGAGCGGCAGCGTGACTTCCTTGTCCGCGAACCAGGAGAGTTCGATCACGTCGGAATCGTCGCCGGCCAGTTGCAGGCTCAGCTTGAGACCCTCGTTGGAGGCAGAGCAATGGAAGACGATGTCGTTGTCGCTTTTTGCATTCTCTGGTTCGGCGAAGTCGACGTGGATGGTTTCTGCCAGCTTCCGCTTCTCCGGATCTGCATCCACCAGCTGCAGGCGGCCCAGCGGATACTTCCGCAGGAGCGTCGCTAGGACGCCACCCACCAAGCCACCACCGACGACGGCGACACGGTCTCCCAGCCTGGGCCCAGCTTCCCAGAGGGCGTTGATGGCCACCTCAACAATGCCTGTGAGGACGGCGCGTTTCGCCGGGACTTCTTCGGGGATTGCCGTGAGCTGGCCCGTAGGGATGACGTATAAGTCCTGATGAGGGTGAAGGCTGAAGACCGTTTTCCCTAGCCACTCATCCGGGCCTTCTTCCACGACGCCGACGTTCAGGTAGCCGTACTTCACCGGGCCCGGGAAGTCGCCCTCCTGATGCGGTGCCTGCATCAGATCAGCCACTCGCTCCGGGACGCGGCCCTCATGAACTACCCTTTCGGTGCCGCGGCTGACACCTGAGTACAGGGTCCTGACGAGGGCTTCGCCTGCTTGCCTTGCTGGCAGGGCTTCCGGGCGCAGCTCACCATCGCCCGTCTCGGTGACCCAGTAGGCGTGGGCTTCGTGTTCTTGTTCGTGCTCCCGCGAAATCGTCATGATACTTACGAATCTATCGTCGGGGCGCTGCAGACGGAAGTTGGCTGTGTTTTCCTTGTTCCTTCTTGTGGGTGCACGAGGCCTCGTTTTGGGGAACCGGCCTCAACTCCGGTACCCTATTTCAGTTGGTGACGTGTCCGAGCGGCCGAAGGTGCAACACTCGAAATGTTGTTTGGTGTAAAAGCCAACGTGGGTTCAAATCCCACCGTCACCGCCAATGAGAAAGGCCCTGCTTCCCTTTGTTTATGAGGGATGCGGGGCCTTTTGTTTTTGCGCATCAACGTTCAACGAGGGACGGGATCTCGGCACGTCGAGGGCTTGAACGCCGCGAGATCTAACCCTTCGGCGAAGGCAGGCGTAGATTGATCCCGGATGCCGCAAGACACCCCTCGGAACCCGTACGGATCGCGGAGGCAACAATGGCCCAGCGGACAGCCAAAAGCACCGACTACGAATTCGTCACGGTTTGGCGTGTGCCGGGCACACGCGAGGAAGTGGTCACCGTCCTGGGCGACGCGGCGGCTCTCAAACGGTGGTGGCCCTCCGTCTATCTCACCGTGACACCCATAGCCCCAGGCGGCCCGGATGGAGTGGGGGCCACCTTCGACCTCCACACCAAAGGCTGGCTCCCTTATACGTTGAGATGGCAGCTCACAGTCACAGAACCCGTCACCTTGGACGGCTTCGCGCTCACCGCCGAAGGGGACCTCAACGGCACCGGCCGCTGGACTTTCGAGACCGACGGCCCCGAGGTCGTCATCACCTACGATTGGCGGGTCAGTGCCGCCAAGCCTTTGCTTCGCCGCCTGAGCTGGCTCCTCAAACCGGCGTTCTCAGCCAATCATCACTGGGCCATGGCTCGTGGTGAGGAGAGCCTGAAACTTGAGCTCCGCCGTCGGCGTTCATCCGCGGGCTCAACAAACGTTCCGGAGCCACCGAAACCAACCTTCTCGCGGTGGGCGCAGCGCTAGGCGCGCGTTCCTTCCCGGTTACCTCCACCCTTACCCCAGGCAGGCCGCGGAATTCCGGGAGTCCGGGCATGGCGAGCACCGGGAAACCGGAGGTACCTGGGGAGGAACGCAGCAACGTGTCCACATAGCCACCCATCCGGGGCCAGTCCGGCGTCGAACTCCCGATAGAATCAAGACGCCGATAATCAAAGCAGCCACAGATGAGGGAGGACCCGTGCGCACATCGCAATCCCGGGCACCCTTTCATGCGCTGCGGTCTGGCGCCATCTCCACTGTGGTTGTTCTTCTCGCCGCAGGGGCCCACATAGCGGGTGGCGGAGAGCTTCCCACAGCACCGGTCCTGCTGGCGCTCGTTGCGCTGACGGCTCTGGCTGCCACGCTCGCCACCCGTTTCAAGCTGAACCTTGTCACCATGGCGGGGCTCTTGGGCGCAGGACAGTTGGCACTTCACGAAGCTTTCACGGCGTTGAGCCCCATCACCGCCAACGGGCAAGGGACAAACCACCACCTCGGCACTGAACCGTTGAGCTCCGGGCTGGACGTCACTGCGACGCATACTCATGAACTCGGCACAGCCGTGGGCACCATGATGTTTGTGGGCCACGTGCTTGCCACCGTTGCTACTGCCGTCGTCCTGGCAAAGGGTGAAGCTGCCTTGTGGCAACTCGCCGCCTGGCTGCGGCCACTGCTCGCCCTGCCCGCTTTGGTGTTCAGGCCCGACGCCGGTGCCTCGCCTGTCGCAGTCGGCGCACCCGAGGTCTTTATCCCCCGCCCTTGGCGGAACCTGAGGCAAGACAGCCGCCGCGGACCGCCCGCCGTCGTGGTACTTCCTTAGCTCCGCCCGGCACCTTCTGCGCTCAATAAACGCGCGCTGCAACAGCACAGCCTTTGCATGGTGACGGGTCCCAAACCCGTACCCCCGCGCCGCACCTTCCGGCGCCCCCGAAAGGCACTTCCCATGAAATCCTCGATTCGCCGCACCCTCTCCGCAACCGCCGTCGCCGGTGGAACCGCTGCCCTGATGATGGCCGGCCTGGCCGGTGCATCCGCGCACGTTTCGGCTGATCCGAACAAGACCGCCGCCAATTCGTACGCACTGGTGACATTCGGAATCCCCCATGGCTGTGACACCTCCGGCACCACCAAAGTGGCCATTTCACTTCCTGAGGAACTGACCGACGCCCAGCCCACCGTCAACCCCAACTGGACTGTGGAGAAGGTCACGGAGACCCTCGCCGAGCCCAAGAAGCTGGACGACGGCACCTCCATCACCAAGCGGACAAGCCAGATTGTGTACACGGCCAAGGCACCGTTGGATCCGCACCTGCGTGATGCCCTTGTCCTGTCCGTCAAACTGCCGGACGCAGCTGGCAAGACCATCTACTTCCCCACACTGCAGACCTGCGAGCAGGGCCAGACTGACTGGTCCGAGATCGCCAAGGAAGGCCAGGATGCTCACGATCTCAAGGCTCCGGCGCCGTCGGTCACCATCACGGCAGCCGATGCCGCAGGCGACCACCACGCTGCAGAAGCCGTGTCCACCGAGCAGGCCGCCGCTGTAACTGACGACGGCTCGCAGGCGCGTAGCTGGGCCGGCCTGATCGCCGGCATCGCTGGCTTGGGTCTGGGCGGCGCTGCGTTCTTCCGCAGCCGCGCTGCCAAGCCGGCCGTGGCCAAAGCCGACACCAAGTAGTTGACGACGGTTTGGCGCCCGGAAGATCACAATCCGGGCGCCAATCCGCGCTCTTGGCCGTGGCTGAATTGACTCGGATCAGGGCCGGGGCAAGGCTGGTGCCCATGTGGACTCAGCGCATCAAAACCGGACTTGTGACGACGACGGCAGCCGCTGCGCTGCTCCTTCTTGCTGCTTGCGGGCCAAGCCCCAGCCCATCGGCAACCAGCAGTGCCCCTCCATCTTCCTCGGCGCCAACTACCTCGACTCCGTCGGCCACTGCAACGTCAAGCCCGCCTTCGGCAACGGCCACGCCGTCACCCTCAGAGACATCTACGTCCGCGGCACCAGCAGCAGCCGGGCTGTGCAAGGCGGGATCCCTCACCGCCGCAACGGACGCCACCGGCGGCGGCGCCGCGGGCAGCGTTTATGAGAAATTGATCCTGACCAACTCCGGCGGCACCCCCTGCATTCTGGAGGGCTTCGCCGGCGTCTCCATGACTGCCGACGCCAACGGCGAACCGATCGGCGAGCCGGCAACCCGGGAAACCACCACCCCGGTCACCAAGATCGAACTGGCTCCGGGCAAGTCGGCGTGGGCGGAAATCCGGTACACACAGGCCGGTAATTACGGCGACTGCACCAAGGTCGCCGCAGCGGGCTTCCGCATCTACCCGCCGAACGACACGGCGTCACTGTTCATCCCGGAGCCGCACGATGCGTGCAGCAACGCCGGCATCAAGCTCCTGACCATCACCGCTTTCCAGGCAGTCTGACCCTCTCCCCACGGCTCTGGCTTATTCTGTCGGAGCCGTGGGGCATGATGGAGTGATGCAGGAGCCGCAGGCGTCGGATGGCGCCATCAGCCGTTTCAGTCAGGCAACCAGGGAATGGTTCCTCGGCGCTTTTTCCGAGCCCACACCCGCGCAGGATGGCGCATGGAACGCGATCTCCTCGGGCTCCCATGCCTTGGTAGTGGCGCCTACGGGTTCCGGCAAAACCCTGGCGGCTTTCCTGTGGGCGCTCGATCGCCTTCATTCCAAGCCCACTGACACGCTGCCAGGTCTTGAGACTGTCCCAGCCAATGGCAAGGGTCGGGCAAAGCGGCCTAAAACCAAGACCCGCGTCCTCTACATCTCACCGCTGAAGGCGCTGGGTGTGGATGTGGAGCGGAACCTCCGCGCACCCCTGATCGGCATCACGCAAACTGCCAAACGCTTAGGGCTACCCGCACCCTTGGTGACGGTGGGCGTCCGTTCAGGAGATACGACGGCGGCGGATCGCCGCACGCTGTTAACCAACCCGCCGGACATCCTCATCACCACCCCGGAGTCCCTGTTTCTCATGCTGACGTCCCGTGCCCGGGAAACGCTCAGCGAGGTGGACACCATCATCATCGATGAGGTGCACGCCGTAGCCGGCACCAAGCGTGGCGCACACCTGGCGGTTTCCTTGGAACGGCTGGATGCCCTGCTTCCGAAGCCTGCCCAGCGAATCGGGCTGTCTGCAACCGTCCAGCCGCGCGAGCTGGTGGCCCAGTTCCTGGCGGGCCAGGCACCGGTGGAAATCGTTGCTCCGCCGTCCAAGAAAAACTGGAACCTCACGGTCACGGTCCCTGTGGAGGACATGTCCGATCTGCAGGGCGCTGCCGGAGCATTCGACTCCGGGCCGGCGTCGGGGTTGCAGCCGCAGGCGTCCATCTGGCCGCATGTGGAGGAACAGATCGTGGATCTGGTCCTGTCCAAACAATCCACCATCGTGTTCGCCAATTCCCGTCGGCTCTCTGAGCGCCTCACAGCCCGGCTCAACGAGATCTACGCCGAGCGCCAGCTGATGGCCGTGGGCGGCAGCGAGTGGGCCGCCCCCGAATCCGACCCGGGAATCCCCGCCTCCACAGCTACCCCGGCCCACATGATGGCCCAAGCCGGTAGCACCAGCGGCGCCGATCCTGTGCTGGCACGCGCACACCACGGCTCGGTATCCAAAGACCAGCGGGCCATGATCGAGGACGACCTCAAGTCCGGCAGGCTCCGTTGCGTGGTGGCAACATCGTCCTTGGAACTGGGCATCGATATGGGTGCCGTAGACCTGGTAGTCCAAGTGGAGTCTCCCCCATCGGTGGCCAGCGGCCTGCAGCGCGTCGGACGTGCCGGGCACCAGGTTGGCGAGATCTCAGAGGGAGTGCTTTTCCCCAAACACCGGGCCGACCTCCTCCACACCAGCGTCACCGTTGAGCGAATGCTCGCCGGGCAGATTGAACGTCTGAGTATCCCGGCCAACCCCTTGGATATCCTGGCCCAGCAAACGGTGGCTGCCACCGCTCTGGGAAGCATCGACGTTGAGGACTGGTTCAGCACTGTCCGCCGATCAGCGCCTTTTGCGAGCCTGCCACGCTCGGCCTTCGAGGCCACCTTGGACCTTCTGGCCGGCAGGTACCCGTCGGACGAATTCGCGGAGCTAAGGCCCCGCATCATCTGGGACCGGCATGCCGGGACCATTGAAGGGAGGCCCGGAGCCCAGCGCCTGGCTGTCACATCGGGCGGAACCATCCCCGACCGCGGGCTGTTTGGTGTGTACATCATTGGGACGGAAGTCGAGGGCTCGGCCTCCCCCGCCACCGCGGACGGAAGTGAACCCACTGCTTCTGCGCGTGCTGCCAAGGGCGGACGCCGCGTTGGTGAGCTCGACGAAGAGATGGTCTACGAATCCCGGGTTGGCGATGTCTTCGCGCTGGGTGCCACCAGTTGGAAGATCGAGGACATCACCCACGATCGCGTGCTGGTCTCCCCCGCGTTTGGCCAACCCGGCAAGCTTCCGTTCTGGAAGGGCGACTCCCTTGGCCGGCCGGTGGATCTGGGCCGCGCACTGGGTGCCTTCATCCGCGAGCTCTCCGCAGCGGACGAGGCCCCGGCTATGGAACGTTGCCAGGCGAGCGGCTTGGATGCCTTCGCCGCAAGCAACCTGATCCAGTACCTCAGGGAGCAAAAGGAAGCCACAGAGATTGTTCCCAGCGATCGAACCTTGGTGGTGGAACGGTTCCACGACGAACTCGGCGACTGGCGGGTAGTCCTCCACAGCCCCTTTGGCATGCCCGTTCATGCCCCGTGGGCACTGGCGGTGGGCCAACGGCTCCAACAGCGCTACGGTCTTGACGGATCGGCCATGGCAGCCGACGACGGAATCGTACTGCGGGTACCCATGATGGAAGATGAGCCGCCCGGTGCTGAGCTTTTTCTCTTCGACCCCGAAGAACTCGAACAAATCGTCACCGCCGAAGTGGGCGGCAGCGCACTGTTCGCCTCACGGTTCCGTGAGTGTGCGGCCCGCGCATTGCTCCTGCCCCGCCAAAACCCGGCCAAGCGTCAGCCTCTGTGGCAGCAACGCCAGCGCTCAGCCCAGTTGCTGGATGTCGCCAAGAAGTACCCTTCCTTCCCCATCGTGCTCGAAGCCGTTCGCGAATGTTTGCAGGACGTATACGATCTACCCGCCCTCAAAGACATTGCGGCATCCGTGGAGCGCAGGGAGCTCAGGATCGTGGAGACCACCACGCAGCAACCCTCCCCCTTCGCGAAGTCCCTGCTGTTTGGGTATGTGGCGCAGTTCCTCTACGAGGGCGACTCCCCCCTGGCCGAACGCCGGGCGGCCGCCCTGGCCCTGGACTCCACGCTCCTCAACGAACTCCTGGGTCGCGTGGAACTGCGCGAACTCCTGGACGCCGCAGTCATCGACAAAACCGAGATGGAATTGCAGCGCCTTGCACCGGACCGGCGTGTTCGTGGCATGGAGGGCGTGGCGGATCTCCTGCGGCTGCTGGGCCCGCTCACCGTTGAGGAAGTCGCAGAGCGACTGGAGGGTACCCAACCACCAGAATCGACCCCGCAGCCTGAAACACCAGCCCCGTCTGCGGATGACCCACAGCTCGAGGACGCACACCTCGAGGACGCACGGCTCGCAGAGGAAGCGTCCGTCATCACGCCATCCGGCAGCGTCACGGACGCACGGTCCCACCTCGCGGCATTGCAGAAGGCCAACCGCGCACTCAAGGTAACCATCGGCGGCGTCGAGCGTTTTGCTGCCATTGAGGACGCGGCGAGGCTCCGTGACGCAATCGGCGTTCCGCTGCCCATGGGTGTGCCTCTGGCCTTCATTGAACCTGTCACCGATCCTTTGGGTGACCTCGTTTCGCGTTACGCGCGCACCCATGGCCCCTTCACAGCCGCTGAAGCTGCGGCCAGGCTGGGGCTGGGCGTCGCGGTGGTCAACACGGCCTTGAAACGCCTCGCTGACGATGGTCGCGTGGTGGAAGGCGAGTTCCGACCCCACGCAGTTGCTGAGCAGCCTGCAGATGCACCCGACGCAGAGCTCATGACCCTTGACGCGCCACCGTCCAGCGAGTGGTGCGATGCTGAGGTATTGAGGAAACTGAGGCGGCGTTCGCTTGCTGCGTTGCGGGCCGAAGTGGAACCGGTGGACACGGCCGCTTATGGTCGGTTCCTGCCGGCCTGGCAGAACGTGAGCGCGCCAGGTAAGTCCCGGAGCCAGGCTTTGCGGGGGCTGGACGGCATCATCACGGCAGTGGACCAACTCTCCGGCGTGCCCATCCCGGCATCCGCGTGGGAACCCTTGGTCCTGGCGAGCAGGGTGGCGGACTACAAACCGGCCATGCTGGACGAACTCATGGCAGCCGGCGAACTCCTCTGGTCCGGGGCAGGATCCCTCCCGGGGAACGACGGCTGGATCAGCCTCCATGTGGCCGACTCCGCAGAGCTGACGCTCAACCCTGATCCTGAATTCGAACCCGGCGACGCCCAGCAGCGGCTCTTGGAACACTTCAGCGCAGGTGGTGGCTACTTCTTCCGGCAGCTCACAGACGTGGCCGGTGGCATGGATGCGGTGTTGAGCGATGACGCCGTGGTCTCTGCCCTCTGGGACCTCGTCTGGGCCGGCCGCGTGACAGGCGATACCTTCGCTCCGGTGCGGGCCATGATCGCCGGCGGGAAAACTGCGCACCGGCAAGTGGCCAAGGCGCCCAGGGCCCGGGCGCCACGCATGAGCAGGCTGGGCCGTTCCCATGGGACAGGATTGCTGGGTTCTCCGGGGCTAACAGGTGGGCGTTACGGCTCCGTATCAGGCGGAATTGCGCCTGCCCCGCCCTCGGCTGTGGGCCGCTGGTCAGCGCTTCCTGCCCCCGAACTGGACCCCACCATCCACGCGCGAGGAACCGCTGAGCTCCTGCTGGACCGATACGGCGTAGTCACCCGGGGTTCGGTCATGGCAGAGAACATTATTGGCGGATTCGGGCTCATGTATAAAGTCCTGGCCCGCCTCGAGGAAGCCGGGCGTTGCCGCCGCGGTTACTTCATCGAACATTTGGGCGCCGCCCAGTTCGCCGTTCCTGCCACGGTGGACCGCCTCAGGTCCTTCACCGAGGACGCGCGCATCTCCAAAGCCGAGCCATCTGCCCTTGCCCTCGCCGCGACCGATCCCGCCAACCCCTACGGCGCTGCCCTTCCGTGGCCTGCGCTTTCCGTCGACGCCGGTTCCGGTCACCGTCCCGGGCGCAAGGCCGGAGCGCTGGTAGTGATGGTGGACGGCGCGTTGGTCCTTTACGTCGAACGCGGCGGTAAGACTTTGCTCACCTTCAGCCATGACGAGGACGTGCTGGCCGTCGCCGCCGAGGCCCTGGTGGGTGTGGTGCGCCGCGGTGCCGTGGACAAACTCTTCATGGAGAAGGTCAACGGCCACGACCTCCTGGAAACTCCGATCGCCGTTGCTCTCGCCGCCGCGGGGGCCTACTCCACTCCGAAGGGACTCCGGATCCGTGCCTGAAGGCGATTCCATTTGGCGGGCTGCCTCACGCCTGAACGAAGCGTTGGCGGGGAAGACCATCAAGGCCTCAGACTTCCGCGTGCCCCGATTCGCCACCCTGAACCTGGCCGGATGGACCATGACCGAGGTTGTCCCCAGGGGAAAACACCTCCTCATGCGCCTGACAGGACCTGTTGACGAGGAACCCGGAGCCAGCAGGAAACCCCGGGCCCTTACCATCCATTCCCACCTCAAAATGGAGGGCAACTGGATGATCTATCCGCCCGGTGGCCGTTGGACGAAGCCCGGCCACACTGCACGGTGTGTGCTCCGCACGGACACCGCAGATGCGGTCGGGTTCTCACTGGGCATCCTGGAAGTGGTGCCCACAGCGGAGGAAGAGAAGATCGTCGGGCACCTCGGGCCGGATCTGCTCGGTCCCGACTGGGACGAGGAAGAAGCATTGCGCAGACTTCGTGCCGAACCGGACGTCACCGTGGGATTTGCGCTGCTGGACCAGCGGAAACTTGCAGGCATCGGCAATATCTACCGGTGCGAATCGTGCTACTTGTCCGGCATTCATCCTGCCCTGCCGGTGGGAGAAGTTCCTGACCTTCCCAAGACCGTCAGGGACGCCAAACGCCTTCTCGGCGAAAATCTGGGCCCCGGGCGGCGGACCACCCTTGGTCCGCGCGCCCTCCGTCCCGGGTATTGGGTATACGGCAGGGAACGCCAACCCTGCAGGCGCTGCGGCACCACAATACGTCGCGGCCTCCTGGCAGGACCGGACGGTACAGAGGAACGGGACATCTACTTCTGCCCGCACTGCCAGCCGGCGCCGTAGACGGCCCGGCTGCCCAACAACCCAGTGCCCGACAACCGCGCGCCCAACAACCCAGTGCCCGACAACCGCGCGCCCAACAACCCGGTACGCACCACCGGCCGGACCCGGCCACACATCAGCCAGCCAGGTCCGGCCCACAACCGCCGCGACGGCTGCGCACAGTTGCCAGCCCGGCCCGCTACTCCAGGAAGCTCCCCAGCCGCCCCAGCAATAGCCGCCGGACCCCGCAAAGTTGCGCGCCGCCGTCGGACGCTTTTATTACACCATTCGCCACCACTTTTGGTTCGCGGTACCGGCGCAATCCCACAGCTGCAGCGTCGCACCGTTGGCTGAATTCCAGTCAACTACGTCAACGCATTTGTTGGCCTGAGGATTCACCAAATCCCCGGAAGAATTCAGGACGAATTGTTGCGCTGCACCGCCGTTGCAGCCGGTGAGCTGGATTCTGGCACCGTTTGCCGTTGATCCCCAGGCAACATCCATGCATTTGCCCAGCGAGCGGACGGTTCCATTGGCGGCAAAGGTCCATTGCTCCGAAGCGGAGGTATCGCAATCCCGGAGTTCCAGCGGGGCACCATCGGCTGCTTGGCGGCCGGCTACATCAAGGCACTTTTCGGAGTAGCCCTGGATTCGGGTGCTGGACGCAGAAAGTGCAGGAATTGAAGCGAGGTCATACACACGGACGTAATCGACCAACATGGACTGTGGGAACACCGTGCCCGTGTCCGGTGCTCCCGGCCAATCGCCGCCCACGGCAAGGTTGAGGAGCACAAAGAAGTTGTGGTCGAACACCCACGGTACGGCAGTTGAGGCCTTGGTCTTGTGTGAGTAGGCCGCTCCGTCGATGTACCACGTGATGGACTCGGGGCCCCAGTCCACAGTAAACGTGTGGAATCCATCGCCCAGGGCCTTGGCGCCGGGCAATGTGTAGCTGGCATTGGTGGCGTTTGGCCCTGAGTAACCGGGCCGGTGGATACTCCCCCATACCGTTCCGGGTTCCTTGCCAACGTTTTCCATGACGTCCAGCTCACCGCTGGCAGGCCAGCCGTCGGTGAATACGTTCTCTCCGAGCATCCAGAAGGCAGGCCACATTCCTTGCCCCTTGGGCAGTTTGAGCCGGGCTTCGAACCGGCCGTGTGTCCGGCTGAACTTACCAGCGGTTGTCAGCCGGGCGGACGTGTACTGGCACGTCCCGTAGTGGCACTGATATCCGGCGGGGTTTTCCTTAAGGGCGGTGATGGCCATGTTTCCCTGACCATCGGCTGCAGCGTTGCTTGCGTTGTTGGTGTAGTACTGCAGTTCGCCGTTGCCCCATCCGGACCCTCCGGTGTCGTGCGTCCATTTTCCTGCGTCGGGTGCCGTGCCGGCGGGTCCGTTGAATTCGTCGCTCCAGACCAGTGTCCCGGGGGCGGGCATACCAGCCGATGCAAGTGCAGAAGGCTCCGGGGCTATGAGGGTAGCTGCGATGGTCAGGCCAGCGACGAGCATCGTCAGGGGCATGAGTCTTCGCTTCATGAAGCCACTTTGTAGGGCCATCACCGTGCCGCGCAAGCTTTTTCGATGCGACACGCAAAACGTCACAGCCAGGAAATAATCAACGCGAGTTTACTTATCAGTGCCGTAACGGGGATGAAATGTGGGCGGGAGAAAGTGGAATCAGGAACCAACTGGCTTGAGATGAATTCCCTCAAGCGGGTTGGCAAAAGGACATTCCGTTCGCAACCGAATTCCTTCCCTTGAGCATCGACGATGCAGCTCCAGGCGCGTCAGCCGTGTCTTCCCAATTTCGCTCTGAGGAGCGTGTGGACATACTGGCGCGCCTTGGCCTTTTCCCCAGCAGTTACCGGAGGCTAAAGATGGGCATTTACAGACAAATACTGGTAAGGATCCTTGCAGTTCTGGTGGTTTCCTTTGGATTGATCTACATCAGTTGGCGCTGGTCGAGCACTGTCGCCTGGGATGCTTGGTGGATCTCCCTGCCCCTGGTGGCCGCGGAGACCTACAGCTTGGGCGAGTCGGCGCTGTACGCCGTGACCATGTGGAACGCACGACGACGTCCACCTCCCCCATCTGCCCTGCCGGGCAGATCGGTGGACGTATTCATTGCCACGTACAACGAGCCACTGGACCTGGTGCTCACCACGGCAATCGCGGCCAGGGACATGACGTATCCGCACGAAACGTGGATCCTGGACGACGGCGATCGAGCTGAGTTTGCCGCCGCAGCCCGGCAGATCGGCGTCGGGTACATCACCCGCGGTCCTGAGTGGGATGGCCGGCAACGGTTCGCAAAGGCAGGGAACGTCAACAATGCCCTGTCCGTGACAACAGGCGAGTTCGTGGCCATCTTTGACGCAGACCAAGTCCCCGAGCCCCGCTTCCTGGACCGTATTCTGGGCTATTTCGACGCTGAGGAAGTGGCCTTCGTCCAGACCCCACAGCACTTTTGGAATGTTCCGGAACGGGACCCCTTGGGTAGCCAGGCGGAACTTTTCTATGGCCCCATTCAGCAGGGCAAGGACGGTTGGGACGCGGCGTTCTTCTGCGGTTCGAACGCTGTCCTTCGCCGGGAAGCCCTCATGGCCCTGGGCTTGACCCGTTACACAAGGACAGCCACTGAGCAGACGTGGCGTGCCTTGCGCAGGGGCCGGTCCAGGCTGCAGGATCTTCATGGCGAACTGGGCAGGCGTCATCCTGCCGCCATGCCGGTCGCAGAACAGGCGCTGGAGGCAGTGGCGCGCGCGGAGCACCAGGTGCGCAGGGGCGATGTCCTCGCCGAGATCACTTTCGAGCTCCGGGTTGCCTTCCATACGGCTGCGTTGGCGGTCCCCGATGCCATGGACGATGTGGTGCCGGAACTGGACGCGGTCCTTGAATCAGTGGATGTGGCGCACACGGACCAGGCATTGGCCATCCACCCCATGGACACCACCACCATTACCGAGGACATGGCAACGGCCATGCACCTTCACGCGATGGGGTGGGGCAGCGTCTACCACCACGAGGTCCTGGTCCATGGGCTTGCCCCTGAGGACGTGTCCACCATGCTTTCGCAGCGGCATCGATGGGCGGCAGGCACCATGCAGGTGTTCTTCAGTGATAATCCGGTGTTTTTGAGGGGCCTTACCGTGGCCCAACGGCTCATGTATCTGGCCACCATGACGAGTTACCTCAATGGCTTCGCCGCCCTGAGCTACATCGCGGCGCCTGTGGTGTTCCTGATGGCTGGGACCTACCCGCTGACTGCCAGCCCGGTGGTGTTCTTCTGCCTCTTCCTCCCCTTTTTCGTGACCTGCCAGCTGCTTTTCCAAGTGGCGGGCAACGGGTCGAAGGGACTGTGGCGGGGCCAGCAATGGTCCTTTGCGCTGTTTCCCACGTGGATAGCGGCCACGTGTTCCGGTGCGGCGGCGGTCTTCCTTGGCAAGCACCTCACGTTTTCGGTGACGGCCAAGAGCAGGCAGGCTGCGGGACGCGGTTTTCAGCACGTCAGGCTGCAACTGGCAGCCATGGCGTTGCTCGTTGTGTCCTCGCTCATCGGCATTGCCCGGGTGGCATTCGGGGACGCGCCACTGTATCCCACCCTCATCACGCTTGCCTGGGTTGCTTTGGACCTGGCGCTTTTGAGCGTGGTGATCGGCGCTGCAAGGTATCGGGGACCCAGCGAACAGCTGGAGGAACCCGTGTCCACCCCGAAGGAGCTCGCCAGCGTCCTTGGGACTTCCTCCGAACATAAAAACTGACAGCAATCACACGCCGTTCCATCCCCCAGCAAGGAGCGACTCCCATGTCCATGATTTCCCCTGCCCCAATGACCATCTCCTCTGCCCGGCAGCCAGTAGATCTGATGAGCCTGGATCTGACCGTTACCGGCGATTTGGACGCCACTGCCGTTCTCGACGTTCGCCAAGCGTCCGCCAAGGCCGCCGCGGACGGCCCCATTCTGGTCCTTCTCGATATCGCCGCGGTGACTTCGGTGGGAGCATCCGGCGTCGTAGGGCTCCTTGAGGTACTGCACCTGCTGCGCTCACGCGGCGGCGATCTGCGCCTCTTCGGGGACTCCAGCGCCCTGACGGAAACCCGCCTGCAGGCCCATCTGGGTCACGTGGCCCGCATCTACGCAAACCGTCAGGAAGCGGTCGACGGCGGCGCGGCCCTTATGCGGCCGCGCGGGCTTACGCCGCGGTTCAGTTGGCGCACCCTCTTCGGGCGCCGGCGCCGTTCCCTTGGATGGGGCTGACCATGGCGCAGGCTCCTCCAGCTTTCACCGGGCATCCGAACCGAAATCGACGGCGGGCCAGCCTGCTCATCCCCTTGGTGGTGACTGCCCTGGCTGCCGCCGGTTTGAGTTTTGCTTCCCAGGAAGTGGTCCCGGTAGTCCAGGCTTTGTCCCTCTGCCGAGCCGGGGATGCGTCCACCATGATCCCCAAGGATGGCGTGCTCCTTGGCGTCAACCTGGATTGGGACTCCGAGACCCTGGCCGAACACCGCGCAAACCTCGGCCATGATCCCGCGGTGGTGGTGCAGTTCTCGGATATCCCCTACGACGACGAAACGTGGTCGCACACCACCAACGCCGTCACCCAGGTCCGGGAATCCGGCGGTGCGTTGCTCCTGACCCTCGAACCGCACGGCGGATTAGAGACGATGAGCGACGAGGTGATCGCCAAACTGGCCACCGACTTACGGGCCATCAACGATCAGGGGACCACCGTCGTCGTGCGTTTTGCGCATGAGATGAACGGCTCCTGGTACTCGTGGGGCCAGCAGCCCATCCGCTACGTGGAGGTTTTCCGCAAAGTGGCGGCGGCGGTGCACTCGCAGGCTCCGGGCACGTCCATGATGTGGGCGCCGAACTATGGTGGCGGCTATCCGTTCACGGGTGGCCAGTTCGCGGCGCGACCAGGCACCCCGGACTTCGCTGCCCTGGACACGAACCATGACGGCGTTCTCACCATGGCCGACGACACCTACTCGCCCTACTATCCAGGGGACGACGCCGTGGATTGGGTTGGAGTTTCGCTATACCACTGGGGCAACCAGCGTCCCTGGGGGAACAACGACATCTCCGAGCCAGGCAAGTTCCTGGCCATGCTGACCGGCACTTACAGCGGCACCGCCGGCGACGACAGCTCCGTCCCGGATTTCTACCAGGTGTATGGGGTGGACCACGGCAAGCCGGTGGGCGTTCCGGAGACGGCCGCCATCTTCACACCAGCGCGTGGCGGTGCATCCGAGTTGGACGTCAAACAGGCGTGGTGGCGTCAGGTCTTCTCCGCCGAAACCCACCAGAAATACCCCCAGCTGAAGATGATCAACTGGTTCGAGTGGAAGAAGTACGAGATCGAAATTAACGACGACGTCGACTGGCGCAGTGCGGGATCGCCCGCCATCCGCGATGCGCTGGCACAGGACCTGCCGGACTGGTTGCGGTACGGCGAGGACCTGGAGGCGTGCCGTTAGTGACTGAGCGAAAAGCCCTACGCGGCAGGCGCGGCCTCCACGGCTTCCGTGGGGGCCGTTGCCTTTGCCCGCTCCGGAACCATGAACTTCGGCAGCAGAACCTGCACGATCGGGCCGATTGCCAGGGCGTACACCACGGTGCCCACGCCCACGGAGCCGCCCAGGAGGAAGCCCACAGCAAGGACAACTACTTCGATGCCCGTGCGGACCAGACGCACGGACCAACCCGTGCGGCGGACCAGTCCGGTCATCAGCCCATCGCGGGCGCCGGGTCCAAGTCGAGCGCCGATGTAGCAAGCGGAAGCAATGCCATTGAGGATCACGGCACCGGCGAGCATGGCGATCTGCCCGCCCAGGTGGGTGAACTCCGGGATGAGCCAGAGCCCCAGATCAGCGAAGAGTCCCACCAGGACGGCGTTGGCGATGGTTCCGATCCCTGGCATCTGCCGGAGCGGGATCCACAGGAGAAGGACCAGAAAGCTGACCGCGATGACCACAACACCAATACTGAAGCCGGTCTTTTCGGACACGCCTTGGTGGAAGACGTCCCAAGGGTCCAAGCCAAGGCCGGCCCGGATGAACATGGCCAAGGAGATGCCGTACATCGCGAGGCCGATCAGGAGTTGGGTGATTCTTCGGGTCATCATGGGTTCCATCCTCCGATAAAACTGGCCTTGTATTCCATAGCCAGTTTGGAATACTGGTCTTATGTCCGGCTCCCTGAATCCCACCGCACTCGTCCGTCTCCTCGGCTCCTGGAACTCCGGCGCCCTGCCCGCCTACCGCGAGCTGGCCGACGTCGTACGTTTGCTGGTGATGGACGGGCGCATACCGTTGGACGTCGCCCTGCCCAGCGAGCGGGCGCTCGCCCAAACACTCGGTCTCAGCCGCACCACGGTCACCGCCGCGTATGCGAGCCTGCGCGAACAGGGATTCCTCACGGCGGGTCAGGGCAGTCGCGGGCGGACGTGCATTCCCCACCGCACCCCGCCAGTGAGCGCCCCCGGACTCGCAGTCCCGGAAGGACTGTTGGACCTGGCGTATGCGTCGCTACCGGCCGCCGGGGAGGTAGTCCACCGCGCCTTCGCCGACGCACTGACCGAGCTGCCCGCCCTTCTGCCGGGGTTCGGGTACGAGGCCGTGGGAATTCCGGCCCTCCGGGAAGCCATCGCAGAAAAGTACACCTCAGAGGGGGTGCCAACAACCCCCGGCCAGATCCTTGTTACCTCCGGCGCACAGCATGCACTCAACATCGTCCTGCGCGCCCTGGCCGGTAAGCAGGACCGGGTCCTCGTGGAACACCCCACGTATCCCAACGCTTTGGATGCGATCCGCGCCGCCGGCTGTAAGCCCCTTCCCGTGGCACTACCTCTAATACAGTCGAGTACGTCTCCAGCCTGGGATATCGATGCGATGGTGGCCACCATGAACCAGCAACGCCCCGCAATGGCCTATCTGGTGCCGGACTTCCATAACCCCACCGGGCGCATCATGTCGGACCTGCAGCGCCGGCGCTTGGCGCGGGCGGCCGCGGCTTCCGGGACCGTGCTGGTGGTGGACGAAACGCTGCGCGGATTGAATCTCGACGCCGTCCGCACCGCGCCGATGTCCGCTTTCAGTCCCGCCGTGGTTTCGATCGGATCACTCAGCAAGTCGCATTGGGCAGGGCTGAGGACCGGGTGGATCCGAGCAGATGAGGCCTTGATTGCCCGCTTTGTTTCCACGAGGACAGTCATGGATCTGGGCGGGCCGGTGGTGGAACAACTGGCGGCGGCACGCCTGGTGCGGGCTTTCAGCGAACCGCTTGATGCCAGGCTCGCGGAGCTTCGGCATCAGCGGGAATCTCTGCTGGGGTTGCTTGCCGAGCACTTGCCAGCATGGGAGGTGGAGCGACCACGGGGTGGGCTCACAGTCTGGTGCCGCCTTCCCACGCCGTGCAGCACCGCGTTGACTGTGCTGGCTCCCGACTTCGGCGTTCGCTTGGCGGCCGGCCCCCGCTTTGGGGTGGGTGGCGCCTTTGAGCACTTCCTGCGCGTTCCGTTCACCTTGCCCGCCGAACAGTTGGAGTTCGCCGTCGGTGCGCTCCGCGCCGCCCAGGACAAGCTGGACGCCTCGCCCCACCTACGCAGGACCCTCAAGGCAGAGCGGCCAGCCGCCGTCGCGGTCGCCTAGGCTGCCGGGCCCGCGGATCGAGCCGCTCCGCTCATGCGTTGCTTCGCCGTGTTGGTGCCGGGGCCCACCTGAACATGCGTGGTGGCTTTGGCCAACCCGAACATCGGCATGCCGTTGTACACCACTTCAATGCCCGACGCCGGCACCTGATACGTCTCGTGCCACACGCCGATGTCCCCGCTCCCGGCGATCTCCTTCATGAACTTCCGCCACGGCCCCAGATGTGGCGAGTCCTTGTCAGCGGCAAAGCGCCTCAGGTGCTCCGGGCTTTCCCAATAGCTGAGCATCACCGTGGTCCGCCCGAACCACTGTTCGCTCCCCAGGAGCCCCGCCTCAGGATGAGCGGCGAGGTGTTGCATCATGGCGGGCATGGCCGACGTTACCTGAGCGATGCGACCCATCTTCCACCACCTGTTGGCCCGCATTCCGATGAGGAAGACGGTTACTGTATCGCGCCCGATATCCGCGGTGAAGCGGCCGGGGAAGATGTCCTGTGCCATGAGAATCCTTCAGTTGGGGAACGGCTCGGTTCCGAATACGGTTTCGTAACGCTGTTATAAAACAATGTTATGGAACACTTGGAGGTATGGCAAGACCCGTAATACATGATCAACACGTCCAGGATCGGCTCTTGGCCGTTACGGCTGAACTGGTAGACCGCGAGGGGCCGGCCCGCGTCACCCTCCGCGATGTTGCCGCTGCCGCCGAAACGTCCACCACGGCGATCTACTCGCTCTTCGGCGGGAAAGCGCAACTGTTGACGGCCGCCGTCGACGACGGTTTTCGGTCCTTCGGCGATTCCCAACGCGAGGCCGCCAAGCACGGGCTGCTGGGATTGGGCCGCGCATACCGCGCCTGGGCGCTGGACCACCCGGCCCTCTACCGCTTGATGTTCGGCGGGACGCTGGCCGCCTACGTAGATTGCAGCCCGACGCCGGAAGTCACCTCCGAGTCGATGCTCCCCTTGGTGGAGGCGGTAGTCGCCGCACAGTCGGCGGGCGCACTCCGCTCAGACGAACCCACGCTCGTGGCCATGGCCATCTGGGGGCAGGTTCACGGACTCGTCAGCTTGGAGCTGGCCCAGATGAACGATCCCGCCACCGACTGGGCCTCCATTTATGAGGCCGCCCTGGATTCTGTAGCTCGGGCCTGGGCGGCCTCACCGGACTCTTAGGCGTACACCTTCTCCAGGAATGCTCCCCAGGTCTTGGCCGTGAGTTCCGAATCGCCGGAGCCGCTGAACTCGTGCACCGTCATGCCTACCGGAGCGCCGAAAGCGTTCCTGCCGAAGAAGCGGTACATGGTGTCGGCAGTCCTGAGGCCCAGGAAGTTCTCGTTGGAAAAGTCCACTTCCCCGCTCAGCCGGCCTACGCCGTCGACGTCCACATCCACTGCAGTACCGGCGGCCGCGCCGTCTACGCCAAGGGCCCTCTTCAGCTGCACGAAACCATCCGGCGTCTGCGAAGACGGCGGCGCCTGAATGTCCGTGAAGACCACCGGCTTGCCGTCGAAATACCGCAGGTACTGACCCAGGGTGTGCAGGTAGAACTCGGTGTGCTTGCTGGCGCCGTCATACTGCTCGTCCCAGTTGTCGGCGAAGATCCCGCTGTGAACGTAGTGCAGCTTGGCGCGTCCGCCTTCCAGCGGTTCAAGGACGTGTTCCAGCTGGTTGAACCATCCGTCAGGACCGTCCATCCTGGACACCAAGTGGGTGGGGTATTCCTCGGTGGTCTTGACGTCGGGCCACTGATCCGTGGGGAACATCCAAGCCGGCGTGTCCTTAGTGACCGCCTGCCATACCCGCTCGGGAGTGCCCGGCAGTTCGACGTCCGCTTCGATTTCGAATTTCCGGTTGTCAGTCATTGCTTTGATCCTTTTCTGCTGATTGCTCCGGGGAGGCTTGGGTTGTTTTAAGTGCCGGGTGAAGCACGACGACGAGGCGGTGCTTGCGTGCACCGCCCGCCTCTGCGGCAGCACCGCCGTCGTGATACTTATCCACGAGGCGAGTCACCGCCACGCCGAGTTCCTCGGCGAACGCTGCACGTTCGGTGGCGGAGCGGAAAGTGATCTCGCCATCGATCGCGAAGCTGGCCAGCTTCTTCTTGGCCAGTGCAGCACCGGCTATGAGCTTGCCCATCTCCTGCACGGTGCGGGAGGCCAGTGCCAGCAGCCAGAAGGCCGAAAACCGGTCAGAGAAGCGCCGGGGGTCCGGTGCCACAGAAGCGAGGGCGACGGGCGAGATCAGGTAGGACGCAGCCGTGGCACGCAGCACCCTCTCGGTGACGTTGCCTTTGCGCCGCTCCTCCACCAGCTCCACCAAGCCATGGCGTTCCAGGGCTTTGAGGTGGTAGTTCACCTTCTGCCGGGGCAGCCCCACCTTCGCGGCCAGTTGCGTGGCGGACGCAGGTTCCACGAGCTCCCGCAGAATACGGGTGCGGATGGGGTCCAGCGAGGCTTCCGCCGCGGCCGGGTCCTCGATCACTTCGATGTCCAACATGCTTCAAGTATGTCTACCGACAACTTTTATTGTCAAGAACTTTTTTGTGTTCGGTTAGCTCTTCCGTTGTGAGGCCCGCCCTGCATGCTTTGTGCGCGACTTAGCGCGCAGAGCGGGCCTCGCAACGCCGGTAGAATTGCCAGGTGATGCAATCCCCCCTCCCCGTGCGCGACGGCGTGAACGCCACCCGCCTCCGCCTGCCGGACGAGGGGCCATGGACCACCGCCATGGACTACATGATGCACCGCTGGGGACACATCGACCCCCAAGGCATTGAGGACCGGTTCGATGCCGGCGAGATCGTAGGCGAGGGCGGAATTCCCCTTGATCGCAGCACCAAACTGGAGGACCACACCTTCATCTGGTACTACCGCACGCTCCCCCCGGAGACGCGGCTGCCCGTGGAAATCAGCATCCTCCACCAGGACGAACACATCCTGGTGGTGGACAAGCCGCATTTCCTCCCCACCACACCGGGCGGCACCTACATCCAGGAATCCGCGCTGGTCCGGCTCCGGAACCTCTTGGACCTCCCGGATCTCATCCCCATGCACCGCCTGGACCGGATGACCGCCGGCCTGTTGCTGCTCTCCACCAACCCGGAGACGCGCGGCAAGTACCAGGTCCTCTTCGAGAAGCGCCAGGTCCAGAAGGAATACGAGTGCGTGTCCGCCGCGACGCCCGCCGCAGGCTATCCCGCCGTCGAGTTCCCAGCAGTGGTACGCAACCGCATGACCAAGTCACGCAGCTATCTGCTCGCCGAGGTCATCCCCGGTGAACCGAACGCTGAAACGCGCATTGAACAGACAAAAACGTTCGACGCCGGAACTCACCAGCGCGCGCTGTACCGGCTGGAGCCTCACACCGGAAAGACCCACCAACTGCGAGTGCACATGGCGTCGCTCGGGCTGGGCATTGTCAACGATGCCTTCTATCCGGATCTGCTGGACAAAGCGCCGGACGACTACAGCAAGCCGCTCCAACTCCTGGCCCGTGGGATCCGGTTTGTTGACCCGATCACCAAACAACCAGTGGAATACCGCAGCCAACTGGAGCTCAGCGAAGCCCACGGCTGATTCCCCGAAACGTCAGTCCCCCGGGGTCAGGTGATCGAACACCAGGTTCGTCTGGGTGTTGGCAATAGCCGGATCCGATGCCAGGTGAACTGCGATGAAGTCCCGAAGTTCCGTGGGAGTTCCGCAGGCTACGTGCATGAGGAAGTCTTGGTCGCCGGCCAACAGAAACACGCTCTGGACGTTGGGCAATGATCGCAGGCGCTGACCGATGGCAAGCATTTTGTTGCGCGCTTGGGCGTTCACCCGCACCGAGATCAACGCGTAAACCAGCAGGCCCAGGGCTTCAAGATCCACGGATGCGTGGAAGCCGCGGATGATTCCCGCATCACGCAGTGCCCTGACCCGGCCCAAGCACGTGGAAGGCGCTATTCCCGCTTTGGCGGCGAGGATGTTGTTGGGGATCCTTGCGTCCGCCATGAGCTCCTGGAGGATCAAACGGTCTGTGTCGTCCAGCCGAACCCGGTTCGGCAGCGACCCCCGTGTACGGGTCGTGGGTGAATCTGGCACGAACCCACCTCCAATATTTTCCTGATCCTTCGAAATCCTTGGCACAGCTCTGAGCTGGATTCTATCTTGAAGCGATTTGCAGAATCGACGAGGAGGTCGTTGTGGGCGGTTTCGATAAGATCCAAGAACGTGAGGGCGGGCTTATAAGGCAGCTCACCTCACGGCAAATGACCATGATCGCGCTGGGCGGAGCGATCGGTACCGGTCTGTTCCTGGGGAGCAAATTTGCCATCGGCTTGGCTGGGCCCAGCGTCATCATCAGCTACGCCATCGGAGGCCTGATCGCACTCCTCCTCATGGGCAGCTTGTCCGAGATGACAGTGGCACACCCAACCTCAGGATCCTTCGGAGCTTTTGCCGAACACTACGTCAGCCCGCTGGCCGGTTTCCTGGTGAAGTACATGTACTGGTCCTGCATCGTGCTGGCCGTGGGAACTGAGGTGACCGCGGTGGGCGAATACATGAAACTGTGGTTCCCTGACGTGCCGTCACTGCTATGGGTGATCTTCTTCTCGGCGGTTCTCATCGGCGTGAACACCATGAACGTGAAGGTGTTCGGAACTCTGGAGTACTGGTTCTCCAGCATCAAGGTCTTCGCAATCATCGCGTTCATTGTGCTCGGCGCGTACATCGTCTTCGGCGCCCGCACGGAAGGCACTGGCTTCCAGAATTACACAGCCGAAGGCGGCTTCTTCCCCAACGGATTCTCCGGCACCTGGTTCGCGGTGATCGTGTCCATCTTCAGCTACCTCAGCATCGAGATGATTGCCATCGCCGCTGGTGAAGCCAAAGACCCGGCAACCGCCGTGAAGAAGGCTTTCCGGACCACTATCGCCCGGCTGTTGCTGTTCTACATCGTCACACTGGCACTGATCCTGGCAATCGCCCCCGTGAGCCAGATCCTGGCCGGGGGCAGCCCTTTCGTCACAGTCATGCAGAATCTGGGCATTCCCTTCGCGGACAGCCTTTTGACCTTCGTGGTGATCATCGCTGCGCTCTCAGCCATGAACAGCCAGCTCTACATTTCCACGCGAATGATCTTCAGCCTGTCCCGCAGCGGTGACGCACCGGCCGTATTTGGGAAACTCCGCTCCAACGGCGCCCCCGTGAATGCCTTGGTCCTATCCACGGCAGGAATCGCGATCGCCACTGTCGTCTACGCCATGTTCCCCGAGACTGCCTTCACCTTCATGATGGCCATCTCCATGTTCGGGGCCATGTTCACCTGGTTCATGATCTTCGTGACCCATTGGTTCTTCCGCCGCAGCATGAAGCGCAGCGGCACTGAACTCGCCTACAAGACCCGGTTCTACCCGGTGGGCACCATCCTCGGCGCGGTCCTCATGATTGCCATCGCCATCAGTACACTCGGCACCTCGGCGTTCAATATGACCTTGATCTTCGGCCTGCCATCCCTGGCACTCGTCACGGTCCTCTACTACGTGGTGCAGCGCCGCAAACGTCAGGAATCGCCTGGTCAGGAATCCTCTGGCGAGGCAGCAAACACACTCCGGAAGACCGCCGTCGTATCCTCCGAAAACAGCACAAACTCCACCACCTCAAGCGGACTGTCCGACGCCGCGCCGGCGGAAGACGACGACGAGAACGATCTCACGGCGTCGAACGCTACCTCCGCCACCTGAGCGGGGTCCCACCCGTAAATTCCGGCGCTGATCGCAGGGAAGGCCACAGACCGGGCACCCAGTCCGGACGCCACTGCCAGGCTTTCGTGGAAGCAGGAGGCGAGCAGCGCCGGATCCCTCTGTCCCGCGTGCCGGTTAGGGCCCACAGTGTGGATGACCCAGCGCGCCGGGAGCCTGAATGCGGAAGTCGCGACGGCGGAACCCACCGGCAGTCCGTCCGGCAGTTGCGTCCGCCTCAACTCGCGGCACGCCTCAAGCAATTCCCCGCCAGCGGCCCTGTGGATGGCGCCGTCCACTCCCCCTCCACCCAGCAAAGAGGAGTTGGCGGCGTTGACGATCGCATCAACAGCGCGGATGGTGAGATCGCCGTGCAGTATGTCGATTCGCATGGCCACAGTCTCACTCCGGAGCGGCGGACACGGCAAGTGCGGTACCTTGTGGCCATGGACATCATCGCCCCGGAAACATGGGGATCCGCCATTTACCTGTGGATCGTACCCATTGTGCTGGGCGACGCCATCTTCCCGCCCATCCCCTCCGAAATGGTGGTCATCACCGGCGGGGCGCTGGCAGCCGATGGCCACGCGAACTTCTGGCTGGTCCTTTTCCTTGCCGCGTTCGCGTCCTGGTTGGGCGACATGGCGGTGTTCATGCTGTTCAAACGGCGCATCAGCCATGTCCTGGATAGGTGGGCGTGGGGCCGCCGCGTCCACCGCGGCATCCACGAGGCCATCGCCAAAGCCGGCCGCTCCTCAACGTATGGCGCCATCATCGGCGCACGCTTCATCCCGGGAGGCAGGCTCGCCACCTCATCCGCGGCGGGAATCGCCAACGTCTCGGTACGCGGGTTCAGCCTGTGCGCAGGCCTTGGCGCAGTGCTGTGGGCCGTGTGGCAGGTGGGACTGGGTTACTTCACCGGCTCCACCACCAAACTCCCGTTTTGGGCCAGTTCACTCATTGGTGTGGGACTGGGCTTGGTGATCGGCGTGGTGGTGGGATTGATCGTCACGCGGCGGCGCGGCAGCCGTTCCCCCGTGGACGAACCGTTCGACGCCGCCAAACCCGGCGACGTGCCACAGCCCGAGTAGGTCCTTTAGACCGGGGCCCAGCGTCCGCGGCTGCGACGCAGCACGTAAAGGCTGCCGGTCAAAGCAACACGCTCGACGGCGTCACGCATCATGGCTGCCGACGTCCGGGCTTCGTCGTTCTCGCCCAAGTAATCGCGATCGTCAACTGTGAAACGGAGGCTGAGCTGGGGCACTCCGCCGACGATGTCCAGCTGGTTCGACTCCACGTGGTGGCGGGTTTCCAGCGCTTCCACCGCTGCGGCCATCACCGATTCAGGTGCGTTGCCCGGTTTGAGGCCAGTGATCTTCAACTTGGTCTGGAACGACGGCATCCCACTACCCTAACCTTCTCTCACATCCCGCGCCCTTGGACGGATCGCTCTCTCACCATATGAGAGAGCGATCCAGAAAAACCCGCGGGATGTGAGAGAGGGTGCTAGCCGGTGTTGCGCAGGCCGGCGGCCACACCGTTGACGGTGATGAGCATGGCCCGCTGAAGGCGCTCGTCAATCTCGGCTCCGGACACCTGTTCCTCGCGAACGCGCCGAAGGAGCTCCACCTGAAGGTAGCTGATCGGGTCCAGGTACTGGTCGCGGATTTCGAGTGAACGCTTCAACGTGGGCTGGGCGTCGAGGAGCTCGATCTCACCTGTCAGCCTCTCGATTTCTGCCACCGTGAGTTCGTACTCGTCACGGATCATGTGGAACAGACGGTGCAGTTCCTCCGGGACCAAGGAGGACACGTAATGACCGGCAATCTCCATGTCGGTCTTCGCCAGGGTCATTTCCACATTGGAGATCACCGAGCGGAAGAAGTGCCAGCGATCCATCATTTCAAGGAGCTGATGGGTGTTGCCTGCCTCGCGGGCAGCCTTCAGGCCTGAGCCCACACCGAACCAACCCGGAACGATCTGCCGGGACTGGGTCCAGCCGAAAACCCACGGGATGGCCCGAAGACCGCCGAGTCCGGCTCCGGAGTCCGGGCGCTTGGACGGGCGTGATCCAATATTCAACGAACCCAGTTGCTCCACAGGGGTGGAAGCGAGGAAGTAAGCCGGAAGATCAGGATCATCAATCAACGCGCGGTAGCGGTCGAACGCTGCGTCGGAGATGATCTCCATGACGTTTGCGTAGCGCTCGCGCTCGTCCTCGGAAGTGCGCGGAGTCCGGTGCAGGGCCGAGCCCTGCATGACCGCAGCCAAGGACAGCTCAAGGTTTTCGCGTGCCAGCTCGGGCAGGGAGTACTTATCCGAAATGACCTCACCCTGCTCGGTGAACTTGATCTCACCCTCAAGCACGCCGTTCGGCTGGGCCATGATGGCATCGTAGGTGGGCCCGCCACCGCGGCCTACCGAACCACCACGGCCATGGAACAAGCGGACACGAACACCATGCTTGGCTGCTACATCGCGCAGCTTGCGCTGGGTCTTGTGGATCTCCCACTGGCTGGTCATCACTCCGGATTCCTTATTGGAATCGGAGTAGCCCAGCATGATCTCCTGGACATCGCCGCGAAGGCGGACAAGTTCCCGGTAGGAGGGATCGGACAGCAACTGGTCCACGATCTCAGCCGAAGCACGGAGCTCTTCCACTGTTTCCAGCAGCGGGGCAAAGCCGATCTTTGCGTGCGGCTTTGCCCCGAAGAGGTCAATCAAGCCGGCTTCGCGCGCCAGGACCGCTGCAGCAAGAACATCATCGGCACCGCGGGTCATGGAAATGATGTAGGTTTCCACGACGTCCGGGCCGTAGGTGTGCAGGGCCTGGCGGATACTCCGGAAAACGTCGTAGGTACCGTCTGCAGTGCCCTCAAGCTTGATCGGGTGTCCGGAAAGAGGACGGCGCGAAGCCAGCTCCGCACCCAAGTAAGTGAAGCGTTCCTCACGCGTCAACTCGCTGTAGGGCTTCTGCGTCCCGAGTCGGTCCACCAGCTGGCCAACAGCATCGTGGTGGTAATCGGCGTGCTCGCGGATGTCCAAGGTTGCCAAGTGCAGACCAAAAGCGGCGATTGCCCGGCGGACCCGGGCCAGGGCGCCATCTGCAACCAAACCGGCGGAGTGGTTGCGCAGCGAGGCCTCAAGCAACCCAAACTCCGCAAGCAGCTCGGGAGTGGTTGCGTAGTCGCGGCCCGGCTCGTGATACGTCGACGCTGAAATACGTCGGCCAGTGTTGATGAGCTTGGCCTTGATGCAGGTCAGTTTGAGCCTGTACGGCTCTTGGGCATTCAGTTCAAGGATGCGCTTATCCAGGCCGGGGAGGTTCTTCAGATCAGTCGCGATCGAGTCCAGCAGTTCCTGGTCGGCCCCAAAAAGAGCGGTCGAGTTGGAAAGTACCGAGATGAGTTCGTCGATCAAGGCAATGCTGATGCGGACAGCATTCTGGTTCTGCAGCTGCAGGATCTCCCGAGTGACGGCGGCGGTAACGTTCGGGTTGCCGTCGCGGTCACCACCGATCCACGAACCAAACTTCAGGGGTGCGGCAGCGGCCGGCAGGGAGACCCCGTGCTCAGCCAAAAGCTCTGAAAGGTCCGTCAACATCTCCGGCATGGCGTCGGTAAGGATGCTGTTCAGGTAATAGATGGCATTCCGGGCCTCATCCACAGGAGTGGGACGCACTTGCCGCAGCTCGTCGGTCTGCCACATTTGATCAATGATCTCGGCGAGTTGGCGGTCCTGACGGCGCCGCGCTGAGGTCCCCTCCGTGGTGGGCTCGGCCAGAACGTCCGAGAGCTTGCGGACCTTGTCCAGTACGGAGCGGCGTGAGGCCTCGGTGGGGTGTGCCGTGAAGATAGGGCGGACGTCCAGTTCATTGATCACGTCCTGCAAAACCTGGGGACCAGCTTGGCCGGCGATCTCTGAGACCGCTTTTGCCAGCCAACCGTCCTTTTCCTGCCGGGTGCGCAATCCCCGGACGCGGTGGACCTGCTCGGCAGCGTTGCTGAGGTGAAAATAGAACGCAAAGGCGCGGACCAAGTCAGTAGCCTGGTCAAGCGGCAGGGAGGCAAGCAACTCGCGGACCTGGGCGACGACGTCGTGCGCGCTCCATGGGCCGGTAGCGTCCGCGCCGCCTCGGGCTGCTTCCTTGGACTCCTTGGTCAGCAGCCGCACCTGCTCCACGAGTTGGAGCAGCTCCGGACCATGTTGTCTTACCAGGGACTCGCCGAGAAGCGTGGAAACGCGGCGTACGTCGGCCCGCAGTTCAGCAGCGAGATCGGTGTCTTGATGGGCAGTGTGAACCATAGATACTTACCTTCGGGGATCTGGTTGGCCCGTACACTGCGCTGGATACTGTGAGCCGGATTACTTGTTCCTACGGGATCTTACCCGCACCTAACTCAACAAAAGGAATGCGTCTCAGATTTTAACGTCGCCTTCTGCCGGCTTCTGGACAGGCCTGGGCAAGACTACTTTTCCACCGAAAACATCCCGGCCCTCCGAACCCGGGCCCGCGGACAGAGACTCGTGCCGGCGCTGCCTCATCTCTTCTATGGCTGCTGCCGCTTCCATCCGGGTAGGTGCACCCGTGGCCGGTTCAATCATGGACAACACACTGCCCAGGGTGCCGGTTGCTCCTTTTGACGGAACGCCCCTCTGCACCAGCCGCGTGCCGGCCCAGAACGATCCCACAATGAGTGCCAGGCTGACCACGACCGGAACCACTGTCTCAATCCCCATGCAATGAGGGTACGCCCCGGGCGAAAGGGAACACAGACCGGGCCTCACGGAGACCAGGCCTCACGCGAACTCTTCCAAAGGGTGGTCCTGCTTGCACAGCTCCAAAACCGTATCCAACACCCCAGGCGCAAGGGCACTGAACATGCCAAAACGCGCCTCCACTTCCAATACTGCCGGCTTGCCGTCCTGCAGGCGCTTGATATCCACGCTGAATGGTCCGGTCAGCCCAAGGGCGGCAGCAGCTGAACCCGCCACCACCGCAACGTCAGAGTCCGAGGGCGCTTGAACCTTCCGGACACGAACTGTGGGCGAACCATCCTCCTTGGCTGCCTCTCTAAGCGTTCTCTCCAACACAACCAGGACATCATCCGGCCCGGTGAGTTGTCCGTGGCGAAAGCCTTGCGCAGCGTACTCGGTACCCGGTGCAAACCGCTGGACCATCCAGGAATCGTCCAGGCTTGCCCAAATACGGGCAGCCCGCGCACCGGAGTCGGACGTTCGCCCCAGCAACCGGATGCCGCGTCCGTTGCGTGAAATGCGAGGTTTCACCACCAGCGGGCCGCCCAATATATCCATGGCATCATGCACAGACCCGAGTGCGCTGGGCAGGCCGAATCGGGGAACGCTCACACCCGCACCCGCAAGGCAGGTCATGGTGAGGTATTTGTCGTGAGCCCTCCTCACCGGCGCAGGATCGGCGATCACCACACGAACTCCCGGCGCGAAATCGTCGCGGGCTTCAGAAAAGACGACCAGCTCGGCACTCATGGTGGGAATGAGGATTTCGATCCCATAGCCCGCCACCAGGCCCCGCAACTCCCAAAGGTAACCGCGGGTATTCGAAGGTGAAACGACCGCCACACCATCGGCCGCCCCGCAACGGGCAGGAATCTCGTCCACCCCCAGCACCCAATGGCCCTTTCCCTTGAGCTGCCGGACCAAGGACGAGCCAGCCGGGTTGGCAATGCCTGTCACCAGGACACGCGACATCAGAGCGTTCCCACACCAAGGTAGGGCACGGAAGGATCCACCACACGGCTGTGGGTTTCTGTCTTCATTTCTCACCTTTATGGATAGAGCACGCCACCCGCTACCGGGCCTTGCCGATGGATGAGTGCACCGGGGCGAAGGATCATGACGCAACCCGCACTGCGATATTGGAATCAGTACACGGCAGAGAACCTTTTGGAAGCCAACCCCGGTCCGCTCAGCGTGTAGGTAAGAACTCTTTCGCCTCTTTTGACGTCGTCCTTGCCACGCTTGAGGCCGGCTCCGATCTGAAACCGAAGATCAGCGCGCTGCACCGAGTTAGTGGAACAACTCACCACACTCCGGCTCTCGAACGAGCAAATCCAGCCATCCGGGGCACGAATTGAGTCTTCCACCACCAACGAATGCTTCCCCACGGAGAACACCGCCGTCGCGCTCCCCAAGGAACTTCCTCCGGAGACCCGGAAGTCAATTTCCAGGACCTTGCGCTCGGAATCTTCCTCCCCGGCCTCGCGCGCCGAGCCATCCACAACCGCTGGAGCAGTCAACGACGGAACAGCCAAAGGCGAGGCAGACGGTGTGGGGACCGGGAGTGGAGCAGGGGACGGCGCGATCGGCGGTTCCGCCGGGATCTTCGGCACGGGGTTCTCCACAATAGGATTCTCGTTTGCGGGCGGCCCTTCAACGGATGGCACGTCACCCGGTGGTGGCGCCTGCGGCGGCGCCGGTGTTGAAGAAACGGCCGGTGTTGTAGAAACGGGAGTCGGCGCGCTCGTTGGGGAAGGGGCTGGAATCACCGGAGCCTTTTCTGACGGAGCCACAACGGATTCCACGGCCCGCTTCTCCATATAGGCGTCCGGAGTCAGGTGGTCAACTATGCCCACAGCCCCCAGCACAAGTCCTACGGCAGCTGCTGCGATGACAGCCATGAGCACCGGTTGGGCTAGGGCGGGGACCGCCACGGCCGCGTTGGCGGGCACCATGCCACCCACAACTCCGAGCCCCGCCCCTTTGCCCGCCCACAGCGCGGCCGGGATCCCTGTCACCAAGGGCAGCAGGACAGCCCTCATGCTCCCCTGAACGTCTTTCAGCTCCGCAAGGGCCGCGGTGCACGATGGGCAGCCGTTAAGATGCTCACGGATCCTGCGCCCGGTGGCATGGGAGACCCCACCACGGATGTAGTTGCCTAGCTTCGAGGCGTACTCAGCGCATTTAGTGTCAGCCTGCTCCGCGATGTGGTACTGCAGGTACTGCCTCCTCAGGCCCTCACGGGCGCGAAGAGCGAGTGCAGATACGGCATTGGCTGAGAGACCCAGAACCGGTGCCACAGCTGCGGGTTTCATGCGTTCGACGTCCAAGTACCACAGCACAGCCTGCCACCGTTCAGGCAGGGCCCGGAATGCTTTGGCCACTGTGTGCGATTCAAAGGCGCTGATTGCTGCGTCCGAGTCCACCAAGGTTTGGTCCAGGACGGCATGGTCACTACTGGGCAGGACCTTGCCGGCTTTCCGATTACGTTGGTGGGACAATCGGGCAACCGTGGAGAGCAAGTACGCCCTAAAGAAGGTGTCCGGCCCTTTCCCCGAGATGAGGCTTTGCAGGACCGCCTGGAATGCCTCAGCCACTACGTCCTCGGCGTCACTTTGGTTGTCCACGTTACGTCTGGCGACGCTGGAGGCAACGGACACATGGCGCTCGTAGAGTCCGTCGAAGGCAGACATGTCTCCATTGCGGACCAAATCAATGAGTTGTCCGTCGTCGACGCTGGTTTTGTTGCTCGCATGTGACGTGCGTGCCATTTATGGCACCCCCAAACCGTAGAGAACCCTGCCCATATCTATGGAGTGTGGGTACCGCCCGAGTCGTGACGCCAGTTTGTAAAAAGTCTTTAGCAACCATGTTCGAGGCACTCCCTTCGTCACGAATCGGCTCTTCTGCGCACTGTTGGGATATGACATCGTTCCGGACAAAATCACCTGCCGAACGCACGTTTTCACAGCACCACTTGCTGCGCAGATGGCGGACTGCCAGTTACCAAAGGGGTTGGCGGTTCCGAGCGGATTGGTACGTGCCGGAAGTCCGGACAGTCGTCATTCCCCTGGCAAGCGGGGCAGTAGTTCCCGCCCCCGCGGCGAAATTACTGGGAGCTGCGCGCGCCAGGAACGGTGTCAGCATCAGAGAGACCCTGAACGACTTCCGCGCCCTGTTCACTGCCGCGGATCAGGCCCTGGACGTCGATGCCCTCCTCTCAATCGCGGAGGGCTGGGCGGAGGTAGCAGAAACAGCCCCCACCATCTCCTGCACCGACGTTTACACGGGACTGGCCACCCAGGCCCACTTCCAACGAAGGGTCCACGATGTATCCGCGTTCGGTGCGGAGGGGCCGGGTTCCCACGCACTGGCCATCATCGCGCTGCCCCGGCCCCGCGATAGCCGCACGCATGGTTGGACATTGTTGGCCCGGCTGGGGGACGCAGTGAAGGCCGCACTGCAAGGAACCGGAGCGACGGCAATGTATCAAAATTCCGCCATTCACGTCCTCTTTTCCGTCAGCGAAAGCAACCTTTCCCGGCTGATGGCGTGCAAGGCAGTTCTGGAAGCTCTCGACGACGGCAGCCTCTACCCCGCCCGCATGAAGTTCTACCCGCTTTCCCGGGCGGAGGCCACGGCTGCCACCACCTCAACTGCCGCGCGGGACTCGTCCTGAAAGCCGGATTTGGCCGAAATCCGTTCTGCAGCGTAACGAACCACTCCCGGCGAACACTCACCTTGTGACGGAATACATCCCAAGGACTCAAAGGACCCACCCACTAATGAACAAGCAGATCCATCCAAGAACCGCCTCACTGGTGGCTGCCTTTCTGGCCGCTGTCATGGCCATCCTGGGCCTGGGGCTCTCGGCCCTGCCAGCGAGTGCTGAGGAGATCCCGGGAGCGGAGATCACCCTCAGTACCGGTTCCACAGTCACCGGGCAATGGGACCAAGTGGATCTATCCTGCACCTGGTCCGTCCCGGATAACTCACAGCCCGGTGACACTTTCACTTTGCAGCTTCCCCCCGAACTGCGGTGGTTTGGCGCTGCAACTTTTGACCTGAACACTCCTGATGGCCAGACCGTTGCAACAGCTGCGGCCAACGATGCCGGCCGTGTGGTCTTCACGCTCACCGACTTCGTCGCCCTGCATCCACTCAATGTGGGCGGTACCTGCTCTTTTGCCACTCAGTACTCCGTGGCTCCGGCAACGGGAGAAACCAAGGAACTTAGCTTCGTGTTCGGTGACAGCGTGGTTCGCGTCCCGGTGAAGATTGAACCGTGCACTGAGAACTGCCTTCCGGATGCTCCGACGACTGCCGGCAAGTCGATGTGGTGGGCGGACTCCTCCCAAACAGAACTTCAGTCGGTCCTTTACATGCCGCCCATGGTGTCAGCAACCAACGATGTTGTGGTCACCGATGTCCCCGCAGCCGGTATGGTGATCGACTGCAGCCGCGTAACACCCCGCGTGGGCAAGGTAAGGGGCGAAGCGGGCAACATCGTTGAACCCTTCGACAATGAGCAGTACCCCGCGAGTATTGAATGCACCCCTCAGTCGCTGACGGTCAGCTGGACCGGCCTCCCCAAAGGCGAACACGTGGAGCTCTTCGTTGTGACCAAGGTGTCTGATGCTTCCCTGGACGTTTACCAAAACAACGGGACAGTGACCATCTCAGGCGAGGAAAACCCGGTAGGGGCCCAAACACGCCGAAGCAGTGCCAGCGGAACCGGGCAAGGGACAGCTACGCCGACCCCCACCCCCAACCCCAGCACCGCCACGGTGACCCCCACACCCTCACCGAGCACCAGCACCAGCACCAGCACCAGCAGCCCAGTAATAGTGGTTCTTCCAACAGAATCCACTACACCGGGGCAGACGACCCCACCGGCCCCCGGCAACCCAGCACAGCCCGCCAACAATCCAACACAGCCCGCAACTGCGGCACAGTTGGCCACCACGGGGGCGCAGGGCCAGGCGTTCGTCGTCCTGGCTGCGGCGCTTCTGGCCGTGGGATCTCTCCTCGCCTTTGCCGGTGCCCGTAAGCATAGGCGGCGCTCGCACTAGACGGGCGATCGGGAAACGCCCTTCGGGGCAAGATGGCGACGGTGGGCCTGGGGTGCATGGTCCATCACGCCGTCCAGCAATCCCGGCTCGCGCTGGCATGGGTTTGGGGCCAGCGCGAGCCGATCCAAGGTAGTGGAGTTCTGACCCAGCTGGGCCGAATTCCGGGAATGCCCACGCCCGGCGCATAGTTGAGGCAAGTGGCAACCGCCGCGAACGGACGCGAACCCCAGCCGAGGAGAACCATGAGCTCGCCCACCACCGCAACCGATCCCCAGCTCGCCCGTTGGGAGCGGTTCCGTGCAGGTCGACATTCAGCCCTTGCCACCGCGCACGGATGGTTGACCCTCACGTCCTTCCAGTGGCTTGAGTTCCAGCCCTCCGAGGTGGAACTTGCCCCGGGCCTCTGGTCCACCGACGGCACCACAGCATTCCTCACGGCGAGCGCTGCGGATGGACTCACCGTGGTGGAAACGGGACAGCCCGTAGAGGGGACCATTACGGCGACGCTGCAGGACGAAGAGTCGCTCATGTGGGTCCAGTTTGGCGGCGACGACGGTAAGCAGGTTGTGGTGGAACTCGCCATGCGTGCGGACAAGTACGCTATCCGCACCCGCGACAACAGCTCCCCCGTGCTGACCGGTTTCGTAGGTGTTCCCACCTACGAGTACAACCCTGAGTGGGTTATCCAGGGCCGGTTCGAGGCTTACGTTGAGCCCGTGGACGTGCCCATTGGCACGGCCAACCCCTTGGTGGATGGCGTCCACCGGTCAGTGGGCGAGGTTGTCTTCCGGGTACCGGGCGTTCCTCACGAAATCCGGCTGCACGCTGAAGAGGAGAAGCTGGGTGCGCTCAACGTCACCTTCCACGATGAGACCAACGGGGAGACCACGGACGAATGGCGGAAGGTTTTCATTCCCCGGCCTCGCCCCGACGGGTCCGTGGTCATTGATTTCAACCGTGCCATCAACTACCCCAGTGCTTTCACTCCGTATGGCACCTGCCCCATGCCTGTGCGGGGCAACTCTCTTGACGTGCGGGTAGAAGCGGGAGAGAAGCTCCCTCAGGAATGAGACCGGCAGTTCTAGGTGATCGCTGAAACCCCTGTCACTGCACGGCCAACGATCAGGGAGTTGATTTCGTAGGAGCCTTCATAGGTGTAGATTGCCTCGGCATCAGCGAAGATCTTGGCTATGCGGTAGTCGGTGACGATTCCGTTCCCGCCCAGGATGGACCGGCCCATGGCCACGGTCTCCCGCATCCTGGCACTGCAATAGGCCTTTGCGAGCGCCACCTGCGCCATGTCGGCCCCTCCGTGGCGCACCCCTTGGGCGTCCGTGAAGATGTCCTCCTGCAGCTGCGCTATGCGAACCATCATTCCCATACTGGCAACCGCGTTGCCGAGCATATCCACCAAGTGTTGTTGGATGAGCTGGAACTTGGCCAACGGTTTGCCGAATTGGAAGCGTTCGACGGCGTACTGCCGGGCGACGTCGAAGGCTGCCAATTGTTGGCCTACTGCCTGCCAGGCCACCATGATCCGGGACCCTCGGAGGAGGTGGTTGGTGTCCGCGAAGCTGCTGATGCCGGCGAAGCGATCGGTTTCAGCTACCTCGACGTCCTCAAAGACGATGTCGGCGTTCTGCACCGTCCGCAGGGCAATCTTGTTTTCGATGCGGCTACGGGTGATGCCGTGCAGGGTCGCGTCGACGATGAAGGCACGCACTGCTCCGTCTGTTTCGTCCTTGGCCCACACCAGCATGTAGTCGCAGAACGTCCCGTTGCCAATCCAGCGTTTGGCGCCGTTGATCACCCAGTAATCGCCGCCGTCGGAGTCTGGTCGTTCAACCCGGCGGGCGGTGGTCTCCATCCCACCGGCGACGTCGGACCCGTGGTTCGGCTCTGTGAGCGCGAAGGCGCCGGTGGTGCGAAGGTTGGAGGCGTCATCGAGGTAGCGGTCCTGTTGATGATCACTGCCGAAGTCGTAGAGCGATTCGACGAAGAGATCGTGATGGACCATGAAGAAGGTGGCGATGGAGGTGTCGACGCGGGTCATCTCAGCGATCACAAGCCCGGCAAACAGGTGTGTGTATCCTCGCTGGGCGGGGGCGCTGAGCCGGAGGGCCGCGAGTTTGGGGAGGATGTGTTCCGGGAACTCCGCTTTCTCCCACCATTGCCCGGCGTAGGGGGCGATCTCGGAGGCCAGGAATGCACGGAGTTCGTTGAGTTTACGCTGTTCCTGGACACTGAGCAGCGATTCGAAGTCGAAGAAGTCAGCAGTGGGAAGGTCGGCTACGGAGGGCCGAGCGGACCCAACTAACCCCGGAGCGCCGCTGTAGTCGCCCATCATTTGAGGCCCATGCGGATGGCGCCGTCGAGCCGGATGGTTTCCCCGTTGAGCATGGCGTTCTCCACGATGTGGGCGGCCAGGTTTGCGTATTCCGCGGCACGGCCCAGACGGGCGGGATGCGGAACCTGCTGTCCAAGGGATTCCTGGGCCGATTGGGGAAGTCCGGCCATCATGGGTGTTTCAAAGATTCCGGGCGCAATGGTGGCCACCCGGATCAGTGAACGGGCGAATTCTCGTGCCAGGGGCAGCGTCATGGCTGCTACGGCGCCCTTGGATGCGGCGTAGGCGGGCTGGCCGATCTGGCCTTCGAAGGCGGCGACGGACGCGGTGTTGATGATGACGCCGCGCTCGGGCCCACCCAGTTCCGTGGAGACGGGCTGGGTTTCCACCATGGCCGCGGCGGCCAATCGAATCACGTTAAAGGTGCCCACGAGGTTGATCTGGATGACCTTGTTGAAGGTTTCCAGCGGCAGCACGCCATCACGGCCAAGGACTTTTCCGGGTGTGGCTATGCCTGCGCAGTTGACCACGATCCGGAGCGGCCCCAAAGCAACAGCGGCGTCGACGGCGGCCTGGACTTGGGATTCGTTGGTGACGTCTGCGGGAGCAAAGACCGCCCGCTCCCCTGCACCCGTCGCCGAGGCGTTGAGCTCGGCCGCGTAGGACTCGCCGGCTGACTGTGGCAGATCCACCAGCACCACCGAGGCCCCGGCGTCGAACAGTCGTTTGGCGGTGGCAGCGCCCAAACCTGACGCGCCACCAGTAATCAGTGCAACCGTGCCCTTGATGTCCATTCATCCTCCTTGATGCAGACCCAAATCCGTTAATGCATGTTAACTGGAATTGTGGCTCAGCGCACACTATCGGCCCCGATAGGCTGTTTCCATGTCCAGTCAGATCGAGCCAGCCGGGATTCCAGCACCCTCCGCCGACGCCACCGAATGGGCCAGGCGTGCCAATCAGGCTGCGCGGTCCGTGACCCGAAGCTTTGGCAGGCGCCTCCTTTTCCTGCCCGGCACCCACATCGGTGCGGTGACCTTGCCCAGCGACACCCTCAGAAGTCTCTCCGGCCCTTGGCATTACTGGTGGCAAGCGCACTACGTTGACTGCTTGGTGGATGCGGGCCGCCGCGAGCTGGCGGGCAAAACAAAGTTCGACGGCGACTCCCGCCCGAGCGCAGGACGGCTCGCCTCGCGGCTGGTCACCACCATCCGCTTGCGGAATCTCCTGAGATTCGTGAACGACTACTACGACGACATGGCGTGGCTGGCCCTGGCCACGCTGCGTTTGGAGAAGCTGGCCGAGGAGACCAAGAAGCCTGGCCGCCGGAGGAACGCCTATGTTCAAGAGTGCTTGACCTTGCAGTTCGATTCGGCCTCCACGGACCACCTTGGAGGTGGCACCTTCTGGAGCACCAAACGGGACTTCAAGAACACTCCGGCCACAGCTCCGGTGTCCCTGTACTACTCCCGGACCGGCCATACCGAGCGTGCACAGCACTTGGTGAACTGGCTAAACAGCAAGCTCCTTCACCCGGAACGGGGTCTATATCAGGATGGGCTGCGGATCAGTAACGGCGAGGTGGTGGTTGATGGGGCCATTTACACCTACAACCAGGGCCCGGTGCTTGGTGCGTTGATGGAACTGGGCGGCGAAGAGAATCTGCGCAGGGCGGCACTGTTGGTGGACGCCGTGGAACGTGAGCTCACACTGCCCGGCACGCGAGTGATCCGCGGCGACGGCACGGGCGATGGCGGCCTTTTCACCGGCATCCTGCTCCGCTACCTGGCACTGGCCGCGCGGGACGTCAGGCTTTCAGCCACTACCCGCGAAAAGGCGGCGTCTTTGGTTTACGGCACGGCAGAGGCCTTCTGGGCGGGCCGCCGTGTAAGTACGGGCAGCGCCGGCAAGGGCACACCTGCGATCGTGTTCTCCTTCGAGCCCCAGCGGCCGGCGAGCGAAACATATCCGGCGGGCGCCGCCGTCGAACTTTCCACGCAGCTGCAAGGGTGGATGGCGCTTGAGGCGGCGGCGAGCATTACAAGCAACGCGAGCAGTCCCAGCAATTAGGACACGCAACACTACCGTAATTCAGGTGATCCTCGTCACTTAATGCCGTTTCGGCTTCATAGCAAAGGTATGGCTAACCTACGCTTTTCACAGCGGGCTCCCCAACCTACCCGCCAGCACGGACCCAAGGCATTGTCCTTGCACTGCCGTGCTTGTTCCCAGAAAGTAGCCCTCCATGAAGCTCCCCAAAAACGCTCTGGCCGGAATCGCACTTCTCGCCACCGCCGCTCTTGGCCTTTCCGCCTGCGGCTCCAACGCCACCACCGCACCGGATTCCTCCGAATCCGCGGCCGCCGGCGATGGCATCACGGTCTACAACGCTCAGCACGAGAGCCTGACCAAGGAATGGATCGACGCCTTCACCAAGGAGACCGGCATCAAGGTCACCCTGCGCCAGGGCTCTGACACCGAGATGTCCAACCAGATTGTTCAGGAAGGCGCGGCCTCACCGGCGGACGTCTTCCTCACCGAAAACTCCCCTGCAATGGCGCAGGTGGAAAATGCGGGTCTGTTCGCCGACGTCGACAAAGCCACCATCGACCAGGTTCCGGCCGAGTTCCGCCCTTCCACCGGCAAGTGGACCGGGATCGCAGCCCGCTCCACCGTCCTGGTATATGACAAGAACAAGATCAGCGAAGACCAGTTGCCCACGTCCATGCTGGATCTGGCAAAGCCCGAATGGAAGGGCAAGTGGGCGGCATCGCCCTCCGGCGCTGACTTCCAGGCCATCGTCTCGGCACTCCTTGAACTCAAGGGCGAGGCCGCAACCGAAGAATGGCTCAAGGGCATGAAGGAAAACTTCAAGGCTTACAAGGGCAACAGCACCGCCATGAAGGCCGTCAACGCCGGCGAAGTAGACGCGGCGCTGATCTACCACTACTACTATTACGGCGACCAGGCCAAGACCGGCGAGAACTCCAAGAACGTCACGCCGTACTACTTCAAGAACCAGGACCCGGGCGCGTTCGTGTCCGTATCCGGTGGCGGCGTCCTCAAGTCTTCCAAGAAGGCAGCCGACGCCCAGGCGTTCCTGAAGTTCATCACAGGCAAGGCCGGCCAGGAGATCCTCAAGACCGGAACCTCCTTTGAGTACGCCATCGCCTCAGAGGTTGATGCCAATGAAAAGCTTGTTCCCATCAAGGACCTGCAGGCACCCACGGTGGATCCCGCCAAGCTGAACTCCACCAAGGTCACCGATCTGATGACCAAGGCAGGACTCCTGTAATTCTGTGACCACTGATCTATCGGCTCCCGACGTTCCACGTTCAGAGGGAAGCACGACGACGGCGGGCCGGGGCAAGCGCCCCCGCCCGCCTTTCGGCGTTTCCACGGTGTCCTTGCTGGCGGTGCTGATAGCGCTGTTTTCGCTGCTTCCGCTGGGCTATGTCCTGTACATGACAGCAGCGACCGGCTGGGACACCGCCGTCGATCTGATCGTGCGTCCCCGCGTGGGCGAGCTGCTGCTGAACACGGTTTTGTTGATGATCTTTACCGTGCCCCTATGCTTGGTGCTCGGCGTGGGCGGGGCGTGGCTGGTGGAGCGAACCAGGCTCCGCGGACACCGCTGGTGGGCGGTGCTATTGGCCGCCCCTTTGGCTATACCTGCGTTCGTCAACAGCTACTCCTGGGTGTCCGCTGTCCCTTCCTTGGAGGGGCTCTGGTCCGGGGTGCTCATTGCCACGTTGTCCTATTTCCCGTTGGTCTACATCCCCGCAGCGGCAACGCTTGGCCGGTTGGACCCCGCCATTGAGCAGTCCGCGGCATCGTTGGGCCTGGGTTCCTGGGCCGTGTTCTTCCGCGTTGTCCTACCGCAGCTGCGCATCGCCATGACGGGCGGCGCCCTGCTGGTGGCCCTGCATTTGTTGGCTGAGTACGGTGCTTTCGCGATGATCCGCTTTGATACGTTCACTACGGCGATCATGGTCCAATTCCAGTCCACCTTCAACGGGACCGCAGGGAACATGCTGGCCAGCGTTCTGGTGTTCCTGTGCTTGCTCCTGCTGCTGGCCGAAGTAAAGAGCCGGGGCACTGCCCGCTATGCCCGGATCGGCTCCGGCGCGCAGGCAAAGGCTATCCGCTTGCCACTGGGTGGTTATCAAGTGCCTGCCCAGCTCGCTCTGCTGACCCTCACGATCCTGGCCTTCGGGCTGCCCCTCTGGTTTGTGCTGAAGTGGGTGATGGCGGGCGGTTCCGACGTGTGGGCGGCTGATGAGTTCATCCCGGCACTCTCGCAAACCCTCATCTATGGGGCAGCGGGGGCACTGGTCACCACAGTGGTGGCATTCCCCATGGCGTACCTGGCCGTCCGGCACCCGAGCTGGTTCTCCAAGATGCTGGAACTGTCCAACTACGTCACCAGTTCGCTGCCGGGAATCGTGGTGGGCCTGGCCTTCGTCACCGTCAGCATCCGCGTGGTCCCCGGGGTTTACCAGACTGCGGGGGTTCTGATTGCGGCGTACGTCCTGCTGTTCCTTCCGAGGGCTTTGGTGAACATCCGTGCCGGCTTGGCACAGGCCCCCAAAGAACTCGATGAGGCCGCGCAGTCCTTGGGCAAAACGCCTTTGGCATCCTTCTTCAAAGTGACGTTGCGACTCACCGCGCCGGCAGCTGCCGGCGGGGCTGCGTTGGTCTTCCTGGCCATAGTCAACGAGCTGACAGCCACCCTGCTACTCTCACCCAACGGTACGCGCACCCTGGCCACGGAATTTTGGAGCAAGAGCAGCGAGATCGACTACGCCGGCGCCGCACCCTACGCGTTGCTGATGATCCTGCTGTCAGCCCCCATGACATACCTCCTCTTCCAACAGTCCAAGAAAGTAGCCGGACAGTGACCGAACAATCTCCTTCCAGGCTTCCCGCGCCCCGGGTGGCCCCTTCGGTGGCTCCCACCACGAATGCGCATCTGGATATTCGGGAGGTCACCAAGAACTTCGGCTCCCAGGCGGTGCTGAAGGGCGTAAACCTCTCTGTGGCCAAAGGCGGGACCACTGCGATCGTGGGTCCTTCCGGTTCAGGCAAGACCACACTGTTGAGGTTGATCGCGGGCTTTGAGCATCCGGACACCGGTTCCATCAGCCTGAACGGTTCCCGGGTGGCCGGTGAAGGCGACTGGGTGCCTGCGCACAAACGGCAGGTAGGGTACGTCGCCCAGGACGGCGCGCTCTTTCCACACTTGACGGTGGGTCAGAACGTCGCGTTCGGCTTGGATTCGGGAAAGCTCGACGGCGGTCGCGGCGCCGTGAGGTCGCGGGTTTCGGAACTGCTTGAGATGGTGTCCTTGGATGCGTCCATGGCCAAGCGCCGGCCGCACCAGTTATCCGGCGGTCAGCAGCAGCGGGTCGCCTTGGCCCGGGCGTTGGCCAGGGAACCTGAACTCATGCTCCTTGACGAACCGTTTTCAGCGCTCGATGCCGGACTTCGGGTAGCCACCCGCAGGGCCGTAGCCAAGGTGCTCAGTGCTGCCGGGGTGACCACCATCCTGGTGACCCACGATCAAGCTGAAGCACTCTCCTTCGCTGACCAGGTGGCCATCATGCGCGGCGGCAAGCTGGCCCAGATCGGTAACCCTTTTGTGGTTTACACCCGGCCGGCGGATCGCGCCACGGCTGAATTCCTTGGCGATGCCGTGATTCTTGATGCCTGGATGGAGGGCTCCCTGGCCACGTGCTCGCTGGGTGGAATCCCGGTCCGGCGCCCGCCTGCGCAGGGAAAGGTGCAACTGATGCTGCGGCCGGAGCAAATCCGCATCGCACCCGATGGGCCCATCCGCGGAGTGGTGGTGGACACCGATTACTTCGGGCCGGAAACCACTGTTCGCATCAAGCTGGGTGAGTACACGGCCCCCGACGGCGGCGCCTCGGGCAACAGCCACCGCTATCCGGGCGGCGGCGAGATCATCACCATCAGGCACTGGAACGCTTCGATCACCAAACCCGGCACTGAATTGTGTCTGCGCGTGGTGGGCGAAGGGGTGGCGTTTCCTTCCGAGGCCTGACCGGCCCGCTGGATTACGTCGGCCGCTTTTTCTGGGGGTACGGGGTTTCGTGGCGGGCCAGCATCTCCACGAAACCAGCGATTTTGCGCGCCCGGGTCTCTGCCCGTTTGACACCGTTGGTGCGGTGGATCAGGGCGAAGCGGTTCTGTGACGTCAGGACGTCGAACATAGCCTGCGCCTCCGGGACTGCGGCGATCGCTGCCGCGAGATCGTCCGGAACCACCGAATCCGCCGGGCCCGCGTATGCAGCTTCCCACCGTCCGTCAGCTTTCGCGGCCTCAACCACGGCACGTCCGGCGTCGGTCATCCTGCCCTCGGACTCCAGACGGGCAATGTGCCCCACATTCCGCACTGACCAGATGCTTTTGCGGCCGCGGGGCGTCATCCGCTGGAAGTAGCTTTGGTCGTCGCGCCTCTTCACCTGACCGTCGATCCACCCAAAGCACAGGGCCTCGTCCAACGCGGCGTCATAGTCCAACTCCGTGACGTTGCCGCCCTTCTTGTGCAGGATCAGCCACACGCCGGGGCTGTCTGTGGCATTCGCGGAAAGCCAGGCATGCCACGCGGCGCCGTCTTTGACAAGGAGTTCCTCAAGTTCATTGGGCATGGATTCAGCATAGGCTTTGATGAGGACCCACCCAGGAGGACCAATGTTGCGAGCCCGCCCCACCCACTACACCTCACGCCCCGAACAGTGGGCCACGCTGCTGATGGCCCTCGGTTTGGTGAAGACGGTGGACGACGGCGACTGGCGGGAGTTCGACGCCGGTTCGGGTCGCCTGGCGGTGGGCTCAGTAGTCCACGCACACCCCTTGGACGGCTCCACGGTTTTCGGGGTGGAGGTAGGGAACCTGGAGGAGTTCGCGCGCCGCACCGAGGAAGCCGGCACTCAAGCGGAAATCCACGAAGGTCATGAGGGAACCACCGTGCAGATCTCATCCGATGACGGCTTTGAGTTCTTCGCCTTCCCTGCGCAACGGGCAGCGGATGGCACGTGGGCCACCTCGGACGAGGCCGACCCAGGGCTGACAGTGGTGGCTACCTGGGTCAGCCCTTTGGTGGGCCTTGCCGCCACCACCTTGCGGAACACCGGCGCCCGGCCGCGCACTGAGGACGACGAATCAGCCACGTTCACCACCAAGAACGGCGGAATCCTTCGCATCATTCATGGCGCGGATGCCACTAACGGGGACCTCGCGTTTGAGTACGACGGCGATCTGGAACCACTGTTGTCCCGCCTCAAAGATGCAGACATTGAGGCCAGGATCGATGAGGACGTCCTGTACGTCGCCAACCCGGACGCCGTGAGTGGCGCGGCCCCGGCGTCGATCGTGGTGGTGGCTGTTTAGTCCTCCAGCGCCCCGTCACACAGGCGGCCGACCACCTCGGTAAGCATGGTGAGCCCGGCCACGATGTCCTCATCCGTGGTGTATTCGTGCTCATTGTGGGAGATGCCATCCACGCTGGGCACGAAGAGCATCACCGTGGGAACCAGGTCCTTCATATTCGTGGAGTCATGCCCGGCGAGGGTCATGACTTCCTTGTTGGACAACCCGAGGTCCGCGGCAACCTTGGCCGCGAGTTCCACGCCTTCGGGCTGGTACGGGGTGACGGCCCAGGAGTGTGAGTGGTGCTTCTCAACGGACACGTTGGCAAGCCGTTCGATCTCCGAGATTCGGGCGTGCAGCAGGGCGTCGGCCTCGGCCAGGACGGCTTCGTCGGCGCTGCGCAGGTCCAGCAGCAGGTTCACGCGGGACGGCACCACCACGGGCGAATTTGGGTAGACGTTGAGCTGACCCACCGAGGTGTGCAGCACTCCGGGGAAGCGGTCGGCGAGTTCACGTGCGGCAACCACCAGCATGGACGCCCCAAGAAGGGCGTCTTTGCGGTCGGCAATCACCGTGGAACCGGTGTGTGCTTGCTCGCCGTGGACCACGAACTCGTACTTGTTCGCTGCCCAGTTGGAGCTGACCAGGCCGATGGTGATGCCCTCGCGCTCCATGCTGCGGCCCTGTTCGATGTGGATCTCGGCGCAATATGCAGCCTCCGGCCCCTCAAACGTCCCGCGGCAGCCGATCGCGTCCAAGGCATCACGCACGGTGACTCCGGCGGCGTCCTGGGTATTGAGTGCGTCCTCGAGATCCAGCTTGCCGGTGTAGACGGAGGAGCCCATCATGGACGGCTTGAAGCGGCTGCCTTCCTCGTTGAACCAGTTGACGACGGCGAGGTTGAACTTGGGTGCCTCGGCGCCGGCTTCCCAACGGGCTGCAAGGCGGAACGCGGCGTGGGCTGCGGCGAGGACGCCATAAGCGCCGTCGTAACGTCCCGCCGTCGGCTGTGAATCCATGTGCGAGCCCACCACCACGAACGGCGCACCTGGCACGGCTTCGTAGAGGCCCCACTGGTTGCCGGTGTGGTCGAACTTCACCGTGAAGCCGTGCTCCTCCAAGAGACCGGCGAGCCAGCGGCGCTGTTCGCCGTCGGGAATGGTTGCGGCTTGGCGGTCCACGCCGCCGTTCGCCGTGGCACCGAAGGCGCTCATGGTCCGGAAGTCCTGCACGAAAGCGGTGTCCTGGGCGGTGAAACTTGTGGTGGTTGTCATGGTCTCCCCTATGAGTGGGCCGCGAACGAACTTTCACGGGAAAGTTCAGCGTTGAAGCCGGTTGATTGATAGGTAAATCGGCCTCCGACGGCGGTGGCCAGGACGTGCAGTTCGCTGATGTCCAGTGCCGTCAAAGGTGAGGCAGAAAGGACGGTGAAGTCGGCCAATTTGCCAGCTGAAAGGGTGCCCTTCTTGCCCAGGGACCCTGTGGCTGCGGCGGCTCCGCTGGTGTAAGCGGCGAGGGCCTGCTGCGGAGTGAGGCGTTCGGCCGGGTTCCCGAAGACGGCCCCGGACCCGGTCCGGCGGTCCACGAACGCCTGCATGCCGCGGAGCACGTTTCCGTCGGCGACCGGCCGGTCCGAGCTTCCCGCGAGCACCACTCCGGCTTCCAGGAAACTGGCTGCCCGGTAGGCCCACGGCAAGCGGTCCGGCCCGAGGGACGCGGTCATCCCGTCACCGCCTTCGCGGAAGAAGCTTGCCTGGGGTGTCACGGCAATTCCTGCGTCCGCGAGCCTTGCCAGCTGCTCAGGGCGCGTCATGGAGGCGTGCTCGATCCTGTTGGGCAAGCGGCGCTGCCCATACTGAGCCTGGCAATCCGTGATGATGTCCACCGCGAGGTCCACGGCCCTGTCACCGATGGCGTGGGCTGCGATGGACCACCCGGCGGCGTAGGCGGCTTCGATGCGTTCCCGCAGCTGGGCGGGGTCCGCTTGGAAGTAGCCAACGTTGCCGCGGTTGTCCTTGTGGCCGTGGCTGCAGAACTCGTGGCTCACGGCTGCGGTTTCGCCCAGAAGTGAGCCATCCAGGAAAACCTTTGCCGGGCCCAGGGACAAGTAGTCATTCCCGAATCCGCTGGTGATGCCAAGATCCAGCCCGGCCGGGGCCGCACCGGGACTGTCAGATGCATGCCCGCCCAACCCGTGCAGCACATCCAGCACCGGCATGACCTGGGCACGGGCATGCAACCGGCCGTGGGCGGAGGCGCTCTGGTAGGCGGCAAGCTCGGCCGGGCTGTGCCCGATCCACCCGCCGCCCACCCCGGCCTCAGTGAAACTCGTGATGCCCTCGGAGGCGTAGAACAGCGTGGCCCTCTCAAGGGCGGCCTCGATGTCCTCCAACGAATACGGCAGGATCAGCTGCTGGATCAGTTCCTGGGCCGTCTCTTGGACCAGCCCCGTGGGATGTCCCGCCGCGTCGCGGACGATCGCTCCGCCGTCGGGATCCGGGAACGACGGCGACTCGGCACCTGCCAGCCGCAGCGCGGCGGTGTTGACCACGGCCATATGCCCGGAGTTGTGCCGCATGAACAGCGGCCGCTCCCCCGTGATGCGGTCCAGCTCGGCGATGTCCGGGAAGGCCCCGCCGTGCTGGGTCTGGCTGAAGCCGGTAGCGAAAAGCCAGCCCACGCCGTCGATCCCCGAGTGAGTAACAGCACCGCGGAGAAGCTCATACAGCTCCTCCAGGCCGCGGGCACCGGACACGTCCAGCTCCGCCAGGCCCAGCCCGAACCACGTGGTGTGGCAGTGGGCATCGATGAAGCCTGGAGTGACGGTGGCACCGCCAAGGTCCAGGACCTCAACGGCGTCCAAACCATCAAGGTCCTCGTCCAGGCCCACGATGCGCCCCTTCCATATGCCCAGCGAACTGGCCACCGGGTGGTCCGGATCCATGGTGATGATGTCTGCGTTCCGCAGGAGGAGGTCTAGTTTCATGTCAGGTTCTAGCGGTGGGAGGTGGTGACGGACTTGATGCGCGTGTAGTCCTCAAGTCCATAGACAGAGAGGTCCTTGCCCGTACCCGAATGCTTGAATCCGCCGTGCGGTGCTTCGGCCGGGATCACCTGGTGGCAGTTGATCCAGACGGCTCCGAAGTCCAGCTCCATGGACACACGAGTGACCACGCCGTGGTTCTCGGACCACACGCTGGATGCCAGGGCGTACCTGGTGCCGTTGGCGAGTTCGATCGCTTCCTCCTCGGTGGCGAACGGCTGAACGGTCAGCACGGGGCCGAAGATTTCGTCGCACACTACCTCGTCTGTCTGGAAGACGCCGTCGATCACCGTCGGCTCAAAGTGGAAGCCTGTCCCGGTGCGCTTGCCGCCGGCGAGGACGCGGGCGTTGGCAGGCAGGCGGGACATGAAGCCCTCCACCCGATCCAACTGCGCGGCACTATTGAGTGGACCGAGGTCCGATCCCACTTTCAAAGCAGCAGCGGCGTCAGCCAGGGCAGCCGCGAACTCCGTATGAATATCCTGGTGGACCAGGACGCGGGTCACCGCAGTACAGTCCTGCCCGGCGTTGAAGAACGCAGCCAGGGCGATTTCGCTGGCGGTCCGCTGGATATCGACGTCGGCAAACACCACAGCGGGCGCCTTGCCGCCCAGCTCCAGGTGGACATCCTTGAGGGTTTTGGATGCCGCGGACATGACCTGCGCACCGGCCCGGGTGGAGCCCGTAATGGAGACCATCTCCGGGATGTCATGCTCCACCATCGCGGCACCGGCCTCGCGGCCGCCGCACACGATGTTCACTACGCCTGCC
>Ga0247742_10000040_pt1 | contig 114745 bp, 120 predicted proteins | sample UWRJL208509C2_FD_180944 | JGI IMG/M metagenome (GOLD analysis project Ga0247742, IMG submission 180944) | Plant litter microbial communities from Arlington Agricultural Research Station in Wisconsin, United States - UWRJ-L208-509C-2 | ecosystem: Environmental > Terrestrial > Plant litter >...
TATCCGACGACTTCTTACAGCGTTTCGCGCTGTGCGGTCGCGCAGATGTCCTGCTCCCGCGGGTCAGAGCGCTTCGTGACCTTGGCATCGATCGTCTTGTCGTCGTTCCCGCCTCCCGCGACGTCGAGGCTGCCGTTACCGAACGCAGTGTCTCAGCTTTCGCAAGAGACGTCATGCCTTTCGTCTGACTCCCACTGGGAAGGGCTCAGCACTCGATCCGAGTGAAAGGTGAATTGTCAGTTCCCGAGCTAGATGACACCGTCGCACCTTCTTGACACCAGAGGTTTTCAGCCCGGATCCGAACCCTGATTTTCAGGATGTCTCGTTGAACGTGAGACCGACTTCGGCGGCAGCTACATGTGCGTTAAAACACAAAGCAGCGAAGTCCTGTGGACTCCGCCGCTTTGTGTTTTGCACTACTCGTTTTGGGCGAGGATTCGTTGGTCTGTTGGGCACTTTGGGCATCCCTTCGATTTTCTGCGGTGGGGCACGCTTTGTTCGTAGACGTGCTTCTCGCGGAGGCATCGCCATGTGTAGAGGGCAGTACCGGGAAAGATTTCGTTGGGCTTTTTCCAGTTGAGGTACGAGTGCCATTCACGGACCAGCTCCGGGTCGGTGGTTGCGAGATCGTTGACTCCGGGGACGAGGGTGCGGCGCGAGCACACTGAGCACTTGTAACCGGCGACTCGGCGTTCGATGCGTTGCAGGTAGTGGTGGCCGATAGGGCAGAGCCAATAGACGGTCTCGGCGGAGCCGGCGCTGTACTCGGAGGGAAGGTGTCCGCGGTTAAAGGTGGGGTGCCATTCTGCTGCGAGTTCTGGGTGGGTGGACGCGAAGTCTCTTTTGGCTGCTCGTGTCGCATTCTTTTGGCAGCTCGGGCAGCCCTTGCCCTGCGCCTTTTCCCAGATCTCGAGTTCGTAGGTGTGACCTTCTGGGCAGAGCCAGCCGATTCGCCCTTTGCTCCCGGCGGTGTATCGGGTGGGCGGCTCCTTCGCGAGCCATGCGGGGTGCCAATCGGCAACGAGGTGCGGGTGTGTGGTTGAGACGTCGTTGACGCCTGGGATGCAGACCTTGTTCTGGCAGATCGGGCAAGTGCCCTTGGCGTAGATGCGGTTGTTGGGTGTGCTTTGGAAGTGGTGATCTTCCGGGCAGGTCCACCAGAAACGGGTGTTTGAGGAAGCGCTGATGTTTTCTGCGGTGAGCCCTCCGTTTCGGCTTGTGTCGAACTGGGCCGCAATTTTCGCGTGAACAGTGCCCAGGTCGTTGAGGCCGGGGACGATGATTCGGTGCCGGCATATTGGGCAGGTGGGTGCTTTGCCGTTTTTGATGCTGGCCATAGAGAAGGGGGCGGCTTCGAATTGGTGTCCGGCTGCGCAGATTTGAAGGTGCTTCTTTCCTGTGTGCGGGTGCTGAACAGTTCGGAGCGCTGCAGCTGCGGGACTTTCCAGCCCGAATCGAGAAAGGCTGAGCTGATCGTCACCAGTGACTTCGAGGTATTTCTCGAACGGCTCGGTGGTGGTTGTGGCTTCGGCCAACTGGTTCATGACGGTCGCTTTGACGGGCAGGTCGTGAGCCCACGCGCTGCTAAACGGTGATCTAGTGCGGATGCTGTGGTGCAGTGCCCAGAAGGTGGGACGAAGGTAAAGCCATACCGCTCGAGTGAGGTAGTCCTGCTCTGCGCCACAGATCGCAGTGATCATGTCGTTCAGTGCCGTGTGCGCGCCGGCGTATGTGCCGGTGCGAGTAGTGAGCGCTCGAAGGAATGGTTCGCTGGTCAAGCTGTCCGCGAGAGCGACTGCGGTCACGAAGTCCTCGGCTGGCGAGACGGACGAGGCCCGGTCGTGGTCAAGGGCTGCCGTCAGCATGGAGAAGAGGCGGACGTCGATGCGGCCCGCTGCTCGTAGCTTGTTGAACGTTGCTCCCGCCGCTACGACAGCTGCGGGCGCGGCGTGTTGGTCTGTCGGGTTGTTGGTGAGCCCAACCCATCGGCGGTGACGCAGGCATACGAGGGTGTCGAAGTGCGGGCTTTGCTCGACGAACTCACCGCGGGCGCAGAGGGTGCACATTGCGCGGATGTTCAAGCCGTCGGCACAGGTGATGCAGCTCGTCCCGTCCCGGTGGCGCAACCACCCTGAGGGATCGGGAGTGAGATGGAAAGTATCCCTGCCGGTCTTCTGCTTCAGGATCGACGTCCATGCTTCGGCTCGATCGGCGACTCGTCGCGAGTTGGTGATGGTGGAGATGAGTTGTTCTTGCGTGTCTGAGTCGAAGTTTGCCTCGAGGAGGCGGCGGCTGAAGCTGTCGATTGTCTCCCGGTGACGGGGTCGAGGTTGGAACAGGTATGTACGAATGGCGCTGTTCATTTGGCGGCGACCGACTTGCTGAGATTGGCGGCGGAGAGTGGCTTTGTTTTTCGGGTGATGCGTGCCGCCCGCGCGGATTCGGCGGCGTAGTCGAGGCGGCGAGACTCGAAGAGGTCATGGTCGAGACTTTCGACCGTGATGTCGGGATTCGTGATCACTTCGATGGCGCTGCCGGTGATCAAGCGGGACAGGCTGCCGATTGATCCGTTGGTGCGCTCATAGAGGTAGTCGGTCATGCCGGCGAGCGTGCCCAGCTCGTGGTGGCGGAGGGGGAGGCTCTTCTCGAATCCGGTCACGAGTTTGCGCCAGGTCTTGACGTCTTCCGTCTTTGAAGGGTTGAACCGTGTCATGGGGATGATGTCGAACCGGGCGCTGAGTTGCTGGCCGCGGGGGCCTGCGAGCAGTGACCCGCTGGTGAGGTCGATGCCCGCGTATACGAATGTGGAGGCAAGGTCGTTGTGGAGGCTTTTGAGAACGTCGACTGACTCATCGACCCCGGCGGTGCGGCGCGCGAGGTTGTGTAGTTCGTCGACGACGATCAGTTGCGTGCCGACGGTGCTCATCATTTCGGTGACGCGGTGGCGGATGCTGACCATCGATTCGGAGTTACGAACGGTCAGTCCAAAGAAGTCGGCGAAGGTCCTCATCAGCAGCTTCCCGGTGGAACCGGCGGGGACTTCGATGTAAACGACGGGGACGCTTTGTGTGTCGTCGAAGCCGGGGTTTTGCCTGCGGTAGGCGCCGTAGACGTATTTCATCAGCGCTTTAGTGGTGGTGGTTTTCCCGACCGTCGAGTCGCCGTTCAGCATGAGTCCGGTGTGGCCGGAGTTGCGCCCGATGTTGTCGTTGAAGCATCCGACGAGAAGCTTGCGCGCCTGAGCGAGCGCCGGAGTTTCGAGCACGATGCCACCGGACAGGTAGAGGACCCGCGCGCGATCGTGCGCAGCACGGTCCTTGGAAGCCAGAGCGTCGTATTCGAGGTCGGACAACGGTTCAGGCCGAGTAACGGTGGAGTTCAGATAGGTGGTGAGGCCCTCTCGGTGGTGCAAAGCGGCTGGGCGGTCGGTGTGGTGAAACAGCATGATTCTCAGTCCTTCTCGGGATCGAATGTGGGAAGCGCGTCGTCGTCGTTGTCCTCGAAATCGGGCAGGGCGAGGGCGTCGATGAGGTCGTCTTCGGTCGTAATGGGGAGGTGCAGGGGCGTGCCGGCGAGGGTGTTCTGGACGAGAACGACTTCGTGTCGGTTCTCGTTCGGTAGGTCTGAGGGGGCGGACGTATGGGGGTGAAGGGAGTATTCGGCAGTGCGGTCAGCGCACTCGATCCAGGTGCCATCCGGTCCATGGACCCATACGAGCTGGGGGTTGTAGGGGTCGTACTTGACCTCCCACTTCCCGTTTTTCCTCGCGATGGACGACTTGGTGTTTCTTAGCGGGTGCAGCTCTTCGGAGTCGTAGTCGCGGTTGGTGAGCTTCACCCCGGTGGCGGTGATTTTGCGGTATTCCGTGGGAAGCATGTCGATGTAGTCCTCGCGGGTAAGGGTGAGCTCAATCGAGGAGGTGATTTCCGCCGCGGCAGCAAATGCCTGAATGGGCGTTTGTTTCAGGGCCGGGTACATGCGATCGCGAAGCTCGGTGTGAGGGCGGTGGTTCCACTCCCTGACCACCCAGTCGTCGAACAGCTCATTCAGCGCGTAGATGTCTACTAACTGCTCGTTCTCGACCTTGTGGCCGCGGTGTTCGGGCGAACGGCCTACATATCCGGGGAGGTACTGAGTAAAGAGGGTCTCTATGCTGCCGAACATCCGCTCGACCAGGGGCTTGCCAGTGGGGGTATGCGGTGCTGATTGGGTCACATCGATGCCGAACTTTTCGGCGGCAGCCATGAACACCTCGCTGATGAAGTCGCGGCCGTTGTCCATCATGATTCGGCGCGGAAAGACGTACGGTCGCTGGCTTTCAAGTCGTTCACGTTCTTCGACGCCCAGCAGCGAGACCTGCGGGTTTGCCAACTGAACTTCGGCGCGCCAGCTGGAGCGGTCGGGTCGGTTGAGACTCGGGGTCAACGCGTTCGCCAGGAGAGATGCGTGATCGACGCCTTTCGTGCCAGTAAGGCGCAGTGTGTAGGCGATGATCAACCGAGTGGCGCGGTCGATCATGATGGTGAGGACCGGGCGCTCGGTTGTGCCGCTCGGGGTCTTGATGAGGATGTCCAGAGTGGTTGCGTCGATCTGGATCTCGCCGCCGGGCAGTGTCTCGATGCGCTTGGCAAAGGTTCGGTCTGGACGGTTTGCGAGTGATTGACGCGTTTTGGCGCTTCCCGTGATGTGTGTCCCGATGCTGAGGGCGTCGATGTACCGGTAGAGGGAAGCACGTGGAGGCATCGCAGGGGCGGCTGTGCCGTATCGCTTGAGGAGTTCACTTTGAGTCTCGCGAATGATGCGGCTCTTCGTTCCCGTAGAGCGGTGAAGTTGGTCGGCGATGACTAAGCACAGCGCGTCCTTCACGGCCGGGTTGATGCGGTCTGTCGGACTATCGGAGCGGATGGAACGCTTGTCGACGAGGGCGGCGCTTCCGGCTTCGCGAAAGGTTTTGAGCTTGCGCATGAGCGTGGGGCGCGAAGCGGGGAGGCCTTGCGCCCGAAGTTCGGAGATTTTTGCGTCGATGCGCTCGTTTTGCGAGGTTGTGGCCAGGTCGTACTGCGCACGGGGTGTGTCGAGTCCCGGGTTGATGCCGGTTTCAATCTCGCGTAGGTGATCGGCCATTGTCATGGTCTTTTTGCGGCTAGCGGCGCTGACCGTTTCTAGCACGCGTGGGGAGGTCATTGCCTTGGCCGGCATTCCTACGAGCTTCTGGGTAATGGTGCCGATGTGCATGTCGACGATGGATCCGTCTGCGACTGAGCGAAGGCGGTGCATGCTGCCGTACTTTTCAACGAATGTGTAGTCGCCATCGGTGAGGGTGATGGTGGAGTCGAGGTCGAGGGTGTGCATCATGCGGCCTTTCGAATGAGAGTGGCGTCGGACAGCGGGAGAGAGTTGTCGATGGTCAGATCGCGCGAGTAGATCAGGTGGTAGATGGCTGCCCGCTCGCGGGGGAGGGCACCTAGTCCGAGGCTTCGTGCGGCGTCGAGCAGAGACATGGTGGGGAGAGTCATTGCGGCAAGAAGACGTGCGACAGCGTCGGCTCCTGGGTGGAAGGACGGGTGTCGGAAGGCGCCGATCCAGGCGAGATTGATCTGCATCTGGCGGGGCAGCTCGGTGTGGACTTCGTACTGCCACCCGATCCGTGTGCAGACGGCGAGGGTCTTGTCGAACTGGAGTCGTGCCTTTTCGCCGAGGTATTTGGTGGGTTTGACATCGATGAGGACCTGCGAATTGTCTGCTCGCATTGTGAGGAAATCGGGGATGTGGGTGCTGCCGTCGCCGAAGATGATTTCGACGGGCTGGGCGGCGATCGCCACGACATCTGTGTGGTGATCAAGCCAGGTCAGAATGGACGATTCGAGCAGGGATTCGTGCCAAACGTGATGGCTGACCTGGGAGAAGTAGTAGACGCCGTGCACGTTCTTTTGGCGGGGGTATTTGTGGCCGAAGCGGAATTGCTCGGCCGTGTACAACTCCTTGTCGAGCACGGAGCTGTCTGCGAGCATCTTCATCTCGCGGCCGGCCGGGGTAACCCAGCGGACGGACGCGGGGCCAAGGTCCAGTGGTTCAGGGATGTAGTGGTTGGTCATGCAAACGTAGGTGTGTGGCGGTATCGGTGCACGGGACGTCAAATCGGGCAAAGGTGTCCCTTTAGATCGAAGAAGTCTTTTAGGCCGCAGGAAAGGTAGATTTAGGGCATGAGCGACCCCCGATTCCGTCCTCGCGACCTGTCCCTAGAGCCCGATGGCTTCGGGCGATCGACGCTGCGGTGGAAAACTGTCGAAGTTCTGGTCAGCGAGTACCCGGAATGGGGCACCGCAGCGCGAAGGTCGAGCACCTCGGCGTCATCAGCTGGGACGGAGCTCTCCGCAGCCCAACTTCGGATTAGAGCGGCAACGTACTTGGAGACTGCACGGCTGCAGCACCTTCTCGTCTATCGCATCAAACAGCAACTCAAAACTAAAAAGTGGACGGCAGCTCGTTTCGCGTCAGAAACGGGGATGGCGCCAGACAGGCTCAGGAAGGTGCTCCGGGGCGATCTGATTATGCGGGTCGAGGATGTCATGGCGGCCGATCTGGTCCTGGGCCCAGTAAGCGATCGCGCGCGGGCGCTTGAACGACAGAAGCAAATGGCGGAGCAGAGGACTTCAGGGCACCTCGCTCGCTAGCCCGGAACATCGCCGGCGTCTCCGGTCTGTGCGGCATCCCGGGTTTCGGTGAGGTGGCCGTCGCGAGCCCGGTCGGACCGTGCCTCATGAGATTGGGGTATGGCGAAGTCACCGTCGTCCGCATCGTGAATGCCGGCTCGCACTATTGCCAATACCGTGCTGCTCGTGAGTCGGTCCATGGCTCCGATCTCGTCCATGAGTCGCCATTGCCCGGGATAGCCGACGGCGAGTTCAAAGATCCGACCGAGCAAGCGGGGCGAGCGGTCGATGGGGAGTTGTAGTGCGCCCTCGTCTGGGAATCTGGTGACGCGGCGGGCGTCGAGGTCGAACAGCCACCGGCTGTCTCTTATGGTGACGAGCCAGGTGCCGCTGTCCTCGTCCGACAGTCGCTCGCGTCGCTGGTATCGAGGTTCGGTGACGAGGGGCTCCGCGGTGAAGGTCAGTGGCAGAGATTCCCGTTCGGCGCTGCTTTCGCCGACGTCGTCGCGGTCGAATGGCTCGAACTCGAATGCCGGGAGATCGAGAATCCCTTGGCCGAACGATCTGCCCAAGCCATTCATGTCAAGCGTCACCATGGTGGTGGTGAATCCGTCAGCGAACGTCACGGAGTCGGCGAGGTAACGATGGAAGTGGCCGCCGAAGAAGTGCTTCGGTTGCACCGCGGTAAATGCTCGGGTCAGCATTTGCCGGCCGTCGTCCGCGTAGTGCTGATCCTCTTCGCTCCACCAGGTCGGTGATTGGCCTAGCCGTTTGTCGAGTTTGGGCCACGGCGCTGGGGCGTCGTGCCCGACCAGGATGTCGACCGGCTCCGTTCCGAGCCGTTCGAGGTCGGCCTCGGTGATCGATTCCTCCGGCCACCACGAAACGCCTTCTTCGCGGAGCCCGCGGTCGATGCTGTTGGCGCCGCCCATCGCGGCGAAGGTGCGGCCGTGCGCGAGCGTTGTCCGCCAGCCCCGAGGGATGTGAATGATGGACGGGCGCACATGGCGCAGGCCGTCTGCGCTGATTGGGAAGCCATTGAGCGTTGTGAAGTCTTCGTGATTTCCGTCGACAAAGTACAGCACCTGCCCTGCTTTACGGAGTCGGTTTTCTATTTTGTCGAGCGCGTGGCCCCAGTTGGTGTCTGGCCAGATGAACCCGAAGTCGCCCAGTTGCAGAAGCACATGGATTCCGCGTGCTTCCATCGTGCGCGAGACGACGACCAGGTGCTCGAGGTCGCCGTGGAGATCGCCGAGGATCCCGATGCGGTCGGCTACCTCCAGCGTCGCAGGCGAAGCTGGTCGCCTGGTCAAGGGATCCATTCCGGAGGGATGTGTGGGACGAGAAGGATCATGGTGATGTGCGGCGCGAAGTACACCTGATCCCGGATTCCATCGTCGCGTCCGAGGGTCAGATAAAGGAGTCGTCCCTCCCGGCATTGGTGCACCCGCGAAATCGACCGTGGCAGTGAGATGGGCAAGTTGAAGCGCGGGCTTACCGTCGGTTCTGCTTTGTCCGGCCCGTCTGGGTCGATGGGTGCCTCCACGATCAGTCGCCTGGTCAGGTCCAGGGCGTATACGCGGTGCTCTGTTGAGACTAGAAATTTGCCGTGAGTCGAGTCGAGAATCTGACGAACCACGGCGACCCCTTCGAAGATCGTGAGTTCTCGATGCGTATGTGGGGCAACGAGCGGTCGGCAGGCGCGGCCCATCCGGCTCATCGGCGACCTCCTGTGAGCGAAGTGGGATCGTGCCAATGCTGCCGATCATCACTTCGCCAGCGGATTGAGCCGGCGCGCGTGGCTTGGCCGGTAGGGGATTGGTCTAGCGCAAAAGGTGTGGTGGCCACGAGCGGGTCCTTGTCGTCGTGCACGGGAGAGCGGAGAAAGCGACGCTATCCGCCGGCAGCTCGTGGACGATAGAGCTTCTGCCCCGTGCGCCGGAACTGTTTCCCGTGCAACGTGACGCCGCGACATCGGTCGACGTCGCGGCGCGCAGTCCGGACAAGCTGACCGTCAATTAGAAGGAAGCGGAGTGGGTGAGGCCGCAGCCGGCTTGGGCTCCCGCTACCCGCGAGTTTCTCTGTGTTCCGACGAACACGTAGGTCAGCGGCGGAGGCGTCTACGGCAGGCGCTACCAGTCGACGGCCAACATATCGATTGCGGCGGTCACGAGGGTTTGGTCGTCGAGATGATCGACTGGGCGGCCCCCGCCGGCGAACGCGCGCGACGCGCTGCAGAGCCAGATGATGAGGCTGCTATCGGACCAGCCAATCGCTCGCGAGGAGGTAACGAGGTCCCGGATAACTGGGTGGATCGTGCCGTCCGGCCGGAACTGGAACCCGGGGTAGCGATATGCGTTCAAACGCCGAACACCAAGGAGATAACCCTTCCGGCGCAAGTCCGACGCTACGTACCGATTCGGTGTCTTATAGCCGAGCCTAGTAGCGACTTCGGAGCTGGTCAGGAGACCGAATTCTGCCTCGATCTCGCGCCAAACGTTGTCGGAAGCCTGCATGGCCCGGGCGAATCCGGGCGGCACTGTCGAGGTCTTCGAAATCGCGGGCCCCAAGCTCGCTCTGCTTCGTAGCTGGAGTAAGACATCCTGGACGGCTCGCTCGATGTCATCAATCGGCATATCTCCGCTAACTCTTACGCGCCGAGCGGCCGTCTCCTCGAGGTCGTTCCCGTCGAGTGCATTACTCACCGCGCCCTCACCGCACGCCAACCCAAATCCATCGTCGCAGTCGCGCTTCGCGGAGTCTCAAAAAGGAGGAGCCCATCGAGGGAGGCTAACCAAGAGGACGTACTGCCGCGATAGCCGGCGTCCCGTGCACAGAGACACCCCAACAGCAACGTCAGTGCCGCGCATGTCCACTCTGACCATCGGAAATACCGAAGGTCAGAACGGACTTCGCAATGACCTCGACCCTCCAAACTCTTCACCGTGAATACGAGACCCTTGCGGCACCCGGTATCCCAGTGTCGGCAGATCAGTTACGCGGGGTAGAGGTATTCCTCGCAGAGCAACGGCTTCAGTCCGACGGCAGATGGACTGAGACTCAGCGCGATCGCGTCGACGCGTGGGCCGCACGAGTCATTGACCTGACCGACTTCGTCGACGCATTCGGGCGGATGCCGCGAGAGAATAATCGCCTCTCACGAGATCAGATCAGCCGCCGAGAGCGCACCCTGGCTGAATGGGTGCGGTACCAGCGGCGGGAGAAAACGCGCCGGTCACACAGCTCCTACCAGCGGCGCCGACTGCTCGCGATCGACGGATTCCACTTCACCCCACACCTCGACAAATGGTTCACACAGCTCGACGAAGCGTCGGCCTTCCGCGACATAAACCGTCGAGCGCCGAAGTTCAGGAGCTCAGATCCCTCCGAGCGCAGATTAGCCAGATGGGAGGCCGAGCAGCGGCGGCTGTACAGGGCCGGAATGCTAGTCGGGGAGCGACTCGAAGTGCTGGCGCAGTCCGGGCTGTTTAACTGGCTCGTCTAGTTTGTCGGATCGTGGGCGACCTCGACGCGATAATTTCGGAGCTCAATGAGCTCGCGCATGAGCGCTGGGAGTGCGCCAATTGGATCGGCCGCGGCACGGGCAAACAGCGCCCTCGCCTCAGGTTCATCTCCCGTGAAAAGAGCGTCTGCGGCCAGTTCCGCCATCATCGACCAGTGAATGTACAGCGTGCGTCGAGAGACTCGAGCCTGCGCGGCAACCGCGCCAAAGGTGATCTCCTCGCCCCGCGCCACCATGCCCGCAACGGTCGCACGAACGTGAGCATGCATTCGCACCACCCTCGGATCGACCGTGCATCGTAAGCTACACCCGCACGTCGGCCTTGACGGGTAGAGACTGTCCGGCCACTACCTCCGGGAGTTACTCGTCTGGCGCCGTTACGTGTGGCCCGAAGACGACGAAATCCGGCAGATCGGGAATCGGTCGCCGTGCTCGACTGGCCCCTGTTAGCGTCCAAGGAACCTCGCTCGCACCTCGCCATCGACCCTGCCCCGAAGACAGCAGCGCAGGTGCGATCAGCGCCAGTTCTCCCCGGAACTGGACCATTGGCACGCAGCTCGCGACGCGCTCACCCCGACATCGACCACCGCACAGGAGGAGCGTTATGAATACGTCGTGCTCATCGATCTGATGGGCGATTTTCATTGCTTTAGCTACCGGTAAAGGGCATTCAGGAACCGGGGAGTGATGAACGGCGACGAGTGGCCAATCGAACGGCCCGAGGCGGATGACCGTACGGGTTTCTGAGGGGGAACTCACCGACCAGAAGCGGCGGATTTAATAGCACCGCCCTGCACGACCCTGACGTATCAACTACCCGCAAGGACGCTGACAGCAAACCCCGCTGCAGGGACGAGCAGAGCCACGATCCCGTAAATCAGAGCGTGCGCGGCTGCCGCTCGCGATCCCTGCCGTCTGGACTGCACGAGCGCGACAGCTCCGAGAACTATGCCAACCACCGCGACGATCACAGACACGAGTGGGATCAGTAACGCGAGGTAAACCAGGAAGCTCAACGCTGTGACGGACCGAGCGACGGCGAAGCAGATGAGCATCAGCCCGGTGAGGGCGAGAGCGATGACGCTCAGCACGAGGGCTGGGCGTGCGAGCGCGTTTTCATCCCGCGGTTCAGGTGATATCTGAACTTCAGTCATGCCGTCAAGTTAGCCGTACCGGCCTCCAGGTTCGGATGAACCATGCCATTATTCAACGAGTATCACTCATGAGAATGGACCAGCAATGATCAGCGGATTCACCGGTTGGCATGTCCTCATCTTGTTGATGTCGGTGATCCCGCTCATCCTCTGGATCGTGGCACTCGTTCAGATCGGTGGCAGCCGAGCGCCGGGCACGACTATCTGGTTCTGGATCGTCATCGTCACTCTCCTGCCCCTGGTCGGGGCGATTCTGTGGTTCGCCATTGGCCGGCGGGCGGCGTCGGGAGCGGTGTCATGAAGTCTCGACGTGAAGTGGCGAACGACCTCGAGCCCTCCCGACAGGGCGCCCTTCCACGCTCACGGTTCGCACGATGAACCGGCGGGGAAAATTAGGAACGCGCATTATCGCGATGGTGGCAGTCGCTCTGACTCTGGCCGGCTGTGCCACGGAGTATCACGGGTTCGACAGCGGGATCGACGGCGTGATCTGGCGACAGATTGATGAGCTAGAGAGTCCATTGTCTGTTGAAATCTTCGGACCATCGACCTCCGATCCGGCCGATTACCTGGCCTCATTGCCCGGTTCGCGATGGGACGGGTCGCTCTCGTCGGCTCGAAGTCTCGACCTAGACCGTGGAGGCGTCGTTCTGTACAACATGGCCACGAGGGCTCACTCTGCGAAGGTGTCTGTCTTCATCGCTTCAGGCCCTAGGCCGAACGTGCCGACAGACGAAGGCGGCAGGTACGACGGCCCCGGCACTGTTTACACCTGCTATGGCTTTCGAACAGATTTCGCCACCGGACAGCACTCTCCAACAAGCCGCACCACCTACTCGAAATGCCCACATGCCCTCACTGACCAACTTCCCGAGGACGCTGTCTTTGCAAGCGGCGAGGTCTTCGACGGATGACGATACCGATGTCTGGAGACGTTCAGAGCAGCGGGATACGGACTCTAGTGAAGTTACTCATCGCGGCAGGGCTAGTGCTGCCCCTCGCGGGGTGCAGCGGCCATGGGCTGGTTCTTTCCGCTCGAGACGGCGACATACCTGCCTGCGAACTTGGGCACGACCCCATTCCTGTCGAATCGCTCAACACCCAACGGAAAGCGACCTGCAAGCTCGCCGATGTCAGTCTGCTATTCCCGGATGGAGCGCTGGTCTATATCGATCGGTATGCGTACAGCGGGGCTGCCTCTAGTGCCGGTGCAGAGGGAAAGCCCGGAAAGGCGCACACCTACTACAGCGTCGGCGTCTACGGATACGTTGTTGCGGAGAGCAACGCTGATTGCGGGCACGTTCGCATCTGGGGATCACGAGAAGGGCGGGCCAGAGTGATCGCCGCCTTTGGTAATAAATGGGCGTGCCCATAGCCTCCGCGCATGACAAAACCTGTCCGGTGGGAGCCCAGGAAGGTTCCGCGTTTTCTCGGCACTGTCACTACCAATGAAGCGGAACGGTCCGCAGGTACACGAAGAACGACACGTAGAGCAGCGAGACGACGACCCCGATCGACCCGAGGACGATGCCGGTGATTGCCGTTCCCCGCCCGAGCTCGTCGTGGCGCTTCACCTGAACGAGCGCGAAGATCCCGAGCGCGATCGCCGCCGGACTCAGGCACAGGCCGTAGACCACAGAGACGATGGCCAGCGTATTGAAGGGCGTCGGAACAGTGTCCGGAGTGGTCGGCGAACCACCAACACGGCGCTGCACGAGCAGGCCGGTGAGTACGGCTGCCGCCGGGGCGATGGCGAGTAGCAGCCACATCCACACTGGCGGGTAGACGTACCACGCCAGCAGGGCGGGTAGCACGAACAACAACCCGATGTACGCGCGCCGATCGAATCCACGCACGGTGAACCAGGCGCCGATCGCTGCCGTCGGCACCAGCACCGCTCCGAGGGCGATGACGACCGAGAAGCCCCACCCCGGGCCGATGACGCGGCCGAAATACAGGGCCAGTCCCACGGCAATCATCGCGAAGACGAGGGCGCGCGTACGTAGTGGTCGAGTCGCCGGCGCCAGCAGCACCGCGGCGAGCATCGCTACCGCTCCAACCGCGCCAACGAGGAGCAGCGCAATTAGGTTCTCACCCGGTGAGGTGGGGATGGTCCCGCCGAGAAAGAGCCCCGGCCATGAGACCAGGGCGACGAACGCGAGGAATCGCGCAGCGATCAGGCGGTAGCTCGTGGCTTCGGGCAGCTCGGCTTGCGGACGGTCAATGGTCGGAGCGGTCATGCGCTGCCTCGGCAATCGTTGACGACGGTGAAGGAATGCTCAGTCTGACGTGCCCGAGGCCGATACGGACGGACCTGTATGCCCCAGAAACGGGGGCGTCACTCGTAGGGGACTACCGCTCAGTCGCACGGATTTCGCTCACTGGCTCACTCACAGGACTCTGGTCGCCGGTCCATATGGTATCGAGTCAGTCTTGCTTCCGGAGACGTCAGAGTCCCGGCCGCCGAGCCTCACATGAGGGCTGATGCCGACTCTGCGACGTCCGTGCGGCTCGATGCACCATCGGCTTGGGATGCCGTCCAGACGCTCCGCGGACAGCTCGTCGACAGCGACCTGGTCCTCTACGTCCGCCGCCTCGATTGAGGGTGCGGGCTACTAGTGTGGCCCGATGGGGAAACTGACAGGTCATCAGATTGGCGCGCTGGTGCGCTACTGGCCACCGGGTCATTCGCGCCGCGGGGAGCTCGCGATCATCGAATCCGAAACCGCCGGGAAGTATCAGCTGCGCGACGAAGACGGCGAGTTGATAGCCGGCACATTTCGCCGGCAGGATCTTCTCCCCATGGCTCACCGCATCACTCTCGGCGTAGCTGGCGGAACCCTTCTGTCAGTGGGCGGCATCGGCCTGGTGCTCATCACGATGTTCATCGAGTTGCGACCGGACTGGACGGCCACGTGGGGGAGTGTCTATCCACTCGCCGCCGCCCTGTCGGTGTGTGTCGTCTTCGCCGGCGTCGGGATGCTGCGCATCGCTACCGACCCACTCGCACCGCGGCGCACAGTCGCACGCGCACGGCCCGCCCGCGATGCCGACTCAGATCGCGCTGACCGCTGAGGCCTGCAGCTGCTCGAGCTGCAGGGCGGCCTCGTCAGCGTTGATCCGTCCGGCGTCAACGGCGGCGATGATGTCCACGAGTTCAAGGCGCAGCACGGCCCGCGCGGCTGACGCCTCGGGATGGGCGTTCAGCGCCTCAACGACCGCCAAGCGGGCCTGTAGCGCCTCGCGGCTCCATCGGCTCTCACTCACCAGGGAAGGCTATGTCGGGCCCGTTACGGCCGCGTGAACGCGACCCGAGAACTTCCTTGGCCAGCCGAAGCGGTGGGGGAGTGCGAGCCCCTGATCCTGGCTCCGCCCCTCCCGAAACGCTACGGTGCGATATATCGCATTGCTAGCACTATCCGAGAAACGCTCCCGCTAGTGTTGATGTGATGAACATCGCGCACCCGTACAATCGCGGGCTCACCGAGACGGTGGGGGAGTGCGCGCCGTCGTGGCCGATCGATATCGAGGTGACCGAGCGCCTGGTCGCGCGGATCCGCCCGCTAGGGGAGCGGTCCGAGTACGAGATCCACGTCGGCACGTTCGTCGACGGCGAGGTGGTGCTGTCCGGCGAACCGTTCAGCGCATCCTTCGGGCCCGAGTTCGACTTGGCCGTGCACGTGCTCCGCGCGTCACCTCGAGCTCGCTGACTATCGGCGCTCCGCGGCAGCGCGGCGTGCAGCGGGGCGATTGCCTGCGACGATCGCGAACCCGATCAGCTCCGCGACGACCGCGGTGGCGAGGATACCCGACGCCAGCCATCCAAGGCCCAGCGCAAAGCACACGGCACTGCCGGCGATCACCAGCAGCAACAGTGCGACAGTGAGAGCCGGAAATGCACGGCGAATAAATGACATCGCCTCGATCCTGGCAGTGAATCGGTCCAGCTCGATCGCCCCAGAACGGGGCTACCGGTGGCGACCCCGCCGTGCAGCGTGCCGGGGGGCTCGCTGAGGCGCCCGTCGACGCGGCCGAGCCGCTATCGATCGAATCAGGTCGACGACGCTGAGAAGCGTCGCGGCAAGAGAGCGGATGTATTCGAGGTCGTCCTGAGTGGGTGTCGTACCTGTTGTATGCGCGGCACGTACTGGAAAACCACCGTCGAAGCTAAATCGTCGGATAGCTACATACTCGAGCAGCTGGCCGCGGTGGCGAAGCGCCGCGGTGATTGGACGTTCCAACCAACGATCTGAGCCGCACGCTGTCAGGTAGCACCAGGTCGTTCACAGAAGAACGACTGGCGGTTGTAGGTGTGGCACACCCATGCGCCAGCACGTTCCCCGGCAGCGAGAAGCCCTCTCAGAGCCTCTTACGCAGCCTCGATTCCGATCGAGGATTGATCATGGCCTTCAGTGGGGAAGCGGTACCGACGTGCGACGTGTGCGGAAGTGATCTACGCCTCGCCGGAGACGACGAGTTCCCCTACTGGTGGTGCTCATCCTGCGGGCTGGCGTATCTTCCGCAGGCCCCGCGCAGCGAATAACCAACGGCGCTCGGAGGTCCTCCATGGTCTGGCCGAGGTCATTCCGCGGCCCCCTGGCGTTCGATGGCCGCGCGCATCCGTCTCTGCAGGATCGCAGTTTCCTCCGGCGTTGATGGCCAATCTCGCAAGGACGCTGAGATGCGATGGCCGGTGACGGCCGTTTCAATCGGGCGACCGAGAGTCTTCGAGGCCTCCCGCGCCAACTTCCGCCAGGTAACGACGGGCACGGTCAGCGACGACACTTCCACGAAAACGCTGCCATGGTCGCGTAGCTGCTCCGTGAGATCTTCGAGGATCCTCGAGCGCTGTTCTGCAGTGTCCTGGGCCATGAGCCCAGTGCGACGAAGGTCCGTAACGAACGCTGCGACCTCGTGGGATGCTTCCGCCCGTCCCGCGGCCGCAACCAGGTCAGGGCGGAATCGGAGCGCTTCATGCCCGGTAGGGGAGACCTCGAACACATCATCATCGTCAGCGCTTGGCCGCACCAGGTCGTCACGGAGCAGCCGGCGAACCGATGCCAGGTGCAGGGTGGCGAACGGGGGAGAGGCGAGCCAGGCGGTGCTGTCTCGGATGTAGTGCATGCCGGCGAACCGGATCGCGGCGAGGATCGTCAGCTGCGGCTCGGTGAGCGGTGTTGCCATGGCGCCACGCTACCGGGCCGCGGGTACCCTTTCCGCCATGGAAGATGGACCAGAAGACGCCGACGGCACCTACGACTACGCCGGGAAGACATACCGCCTCGAGGAACGCGACAGCGAAGTATGGCAAGTCTTCGACGGGGACCGCCACCTCGGAGATCTCATCGCGAAAGGCGGCCCACACACACCAGGTGGCCCGACCTACGTGCCGCACTGCGTGGGCACCGACAACAGTGAAGAGCTGCCGCCATCAGACCACTGGCAAGCCGTCCTCGAATGGCTAGTTGATCAGAGCGCGCCACCGGTCGGAGGGTAGAGAGCCGGTATCTGTGACGATAGGCAGATGACGCTCGAGCTGAAGTGGTTGCCCAACCACCAAGAACACGTGCTCTCCACGCTGGCTCAAGCCGATCGTCACATCGATACCGTCGCGAGGTTGCTCTACGACTACACCAGAGCGGGCACCCTCGACCTTGAGAACGTGCGAGTCGGAGCAGTGGTAGAGACCCGCGTCACGGCAGTTCAGCCGATCCCGGATGCGGTCTCACGCACTGTGGCGGATGCGCTTGGCCAACTCCGCTCTGCTATGGAACACGTCCTTTATGCCGAGGTGGAACACCGACGAGGAACACTCACCGAGAGTGAGTCTCAGGCACTTGAGATGCCAGCGGCGCTAACAGCGGACGGATTCGAGGGATGGCTAAACAACCGCCGCGAACCGAGGCGCCCGCTATTGGGGCAAGAGCTAATCGAACGGCTCCAAATTCTGCAGCCGTTTGGGAGCGTCAATCCTTCCGAGCATCCACTGGCAGCGATCGCCGACTATACAAATTTCGCCAAGCATAGAGCGCCCTCTGTTGCCTCGACCTTGCTTGGCACAGTGGTGCTGGAAACGCCCCGACCGGTACGACTTCCATCCGGCCCTGACCGTCAGCTTCAGACTGGCGATGTGTTGTTCAGCGCTCCGATCGGCACGATCGTGCCAGCCTCGATTTACCCGAAGGTTTCATTGCTTAGACCGAAGACGCAGACCTGGTCAATCGTCATGCACGAGCTTGGGCAGTTAGAGGAATGGGTCCGGACGGAAGCATTGCCGATTCTGATCACGGGAATGACCGACGTGGAAGAGCTACCCCCGAGTGTTGACATCATGAAAGGGTTCACATCACGAGCTGACCTGCTCGGAACGGCGCTGTCGGAGTCTGCCTACCGGCGCAATATGGTTCGAATGCAGGTCGCCGCGCTGCGCGAATCTCTTCCTGAAACACTGGCCATCAGTCCGGGAATTAGTTTGGCTAGCGCAGCCGCGCTGGTTGAGGGCGTCTCCGATCAGGAGGTGCTGCGGTGCGGGGATGATCTCGAACTCATCGCCAAGGGAAGTGACCCGATTGAGGCTGAACAGGCCCTCCAGGCGCTAGTGGTACGGCTCCGGACTCAGTCGTCCAACGCCCCCTGAGCCGAATCAATTGCGGACGATCTTCTCTTGGCGTGGAGATTCATCATGGCAGCAGCCCGCAACATTGCTCGCTTGGACCCGCTCTTTCGCGCATCAAGAACAAACGAGGCACTCCCTAGTTTGCGCAATATCGCGTTCGTCTGCCGGTCCCTCAAAGTGGTCACCCGGATGCTATGACGGGCCGCTAAACCATAGAAGCCGCCGCCAAGGATCAGTGACGCTGCAGCGGTGATGAATAAGTAAATCGACTCCTCACGTGGCAACGTCACAATCGCCCACACAGCGCTGTACTCACCAGCACCGCGAGAATGACAAAGCACAGAAGGTACGTTACGACCGTCCGCGAGTAAGACGGAACTAGATCGTATGCCGAGAGCTGTGCGCTAACCCGACGGGCTGCCTGCAGAGCAGCGACGCCATCGAGACCTTGATCTGAAAGGCGCTGAGCAGAGTCGAGATGACTATCCAGGCGCTGCTTCAAACGTCGCGTACTGCCCAACTCGCTTGCGGACTTGACTGCAGCTGGGATCGTAAACACAGCCACCAAAGCAGCTGCACACGCGGTGATTAAATCGCTTAGCTGGGGACTGTTCACCTTTCACCGCTCACTTCGTGCCGCACTTCGAACCGGTCATCTGCCGTCCCAAGGGTGCGATGCCCGGATGCAAACGACCACGCGATTCGGAGGGCATCTGTCTGCCCATCGGGTAGCAGCCCGTCCACATCGAGCGTGAGGTCAGCTGCTGGGGGAGACTCGGCCATGCGGTGGAGCAGGGCAAACTCGTCGTCGGTGAGATAGACCTCTCGCGTTGCCGCCCGTTCGAGCGCTCCCTTTAACAGGATCGCGAGGTGAACGACGAAGCAATCAGGTAGGAGCGATCGGTACGCCGCTAGCGATCCCGGCGTCACGAAGTCAGCGATGACTACGTCGAAGCCGTCCGCCGAGAAGTTTCGCGCGAGCGAAGCGACGTTGCGCGCTGCGAGCTCGTGCTGGAGTTCGCCTTCGGGTCCGCTCCACAGGGTGGCGTCACCGGCGACGACCAGTTGACGAACATCGTCCGCATCGATGAACGCGCCGCGCGCCTGGGAGGAAGCTAACGCTCGACCACACGTCGACTTACCGACCGCGGGGCCACCGGTCAGGATTAGCGGACGCATGACGAGAGACTATCCCTAGGGGAGCTCGCGAGACAGCCTCACCTACGCCCTCTCGACAGTGAACCTGCGAAAGCGATGCTGCCAAGCGCGATGAACGGCGATTTAGGTGGACCGCATCACGCGAACTTCAAAGTAGAACCTCTTTGCGCGACCCTGAAGATCGCCCTCGCTCGAAGCTTGCGACCGCCGCAGCGACCATGACCTCCCGCCACTACGCATATGCCTATTCGCGGCCGAGCGTGCGGACGAACACCTGAGAGGGATTGGCTAACTTCTCTCGCTGAGATTCTTGCCAGGAAAACCAACGTTGACGCAGATAGTTTCGTCGATCTTCTGTCATCATTGCGCTTCGATCGAGCGCGTCGGAGATATCGTCGAATAGTAAAATCCCATCAGAAAGTGACGGGCCCGTTCCGAATACTGGAGAGAACGCGAAGAGGGCGGGGCCTTCGGCGGTCATGTTGATTGTCATTGACTGACTGTGGTCGAATCGCGGGCGTAGTGAGTCGAAGGTGTAGAACTTCTCGTCGGGTTGCCGGATGGAATCGCGCTTCCGATTTAACGCATCCGCATCGGAGTGGCCGCCGCCGTGCTCAAACTCAGACTGACGGCCGTACACCAGGACGAAATGTGGAGTCAGTAGTCGCTCGGGATACCTGTCGCCTAGGAGTTGAAATCGCTGTCGAAAAATGGCGGCGTTGCCGTCCTGTCGGAACCAATCACGCCACTGCGCCAGTTGATCATGCGCTTCAGTGAACTGCGCGGTGGGACGACCCGCAGACGTAAACCAACGCTTGTCGGGTTTCTCTATTTCTACGAGGATCGGCGTAATCAGCGACGATGATCGCGTTACCCACATGAAGTCAGGTGTGAAGGTTCGGCCGGCGCCCTGCAGCGTTGGCTGCCTGAACAAGGCCCCCATATCCGACCCATGGTGTCCGCCGGGACCTACATCGCCACTTCCCCCCGGGACCATAGCGGGATGTCGCTCAAGGAACTCTTGGACCTCTTTCTCCTCCGGTTTTCGGGTCAAGAGTGCGTACCATTCCGCCATCACCTGGTCGGTATAAGCCTGCCATTCGAGCGGCATCGGACGGTGCGGGTCGTCATCGTGCGAAAGGGGACTGCCCCAGGTGACCGGGTGTTCTGAACTCATAGGCACAAACTAGGCGGCAGGAGCGAGGGTTGTCCGAATGGGGAAGCGGTTCGCCCCAGCTCAGTGTGCAACACGATTGAATCGGTGATCGATCGTGGCGACGCCATCTACTGACAGTGGAATCAAGAATCTCGCGAATCTGAGCGTAAATGTGCGGCCAACGTGCCGACTTCGGTCTGTCGAGGCTACTTAAGCGGAACGTGTCGGCTTGCACGGATTGTCTGTCCTGTAGCGAGTTGTACCCACGGGCGCATGCGTGCGTAGGGGAGTCCGGTGCGACGGTGAATGTCCCGAAGCGAGGGTTCCGGGAAGTAAAACGACACTCTTGCGCCAGCCTCGAGGCGAAGCGGGAGTGTGGCCGAGATCGGGATGGGATTACGTACCCAAGCGTTCTCTCCTCCAGCGAGACGAATGCCCCAGTTCGAGATGTCGACGGATGAAGCCCCCAAATTCCGTGCTTCGACGGTGACGTACACCTCCGGATCGCCAGACGACCGTCCTGCATCCGTCACTGCAATCGCGGTTGATACTTTCACTCGATGCGCCGACCGGCGGCGAGTCGCAACCTGCCAGATCAAGGCAGCAATCCCGGCGAGGGCTCCTACCCACGCGGCGATGTCGGTTGGGGTCATGTCTGGGACTTTACGGTGTACCCGCGACACGTTCGCATACTCTCTAGATAGGACTAGCGAGGGAGCATAACCGTGGCGAACGGATTCAAAATCAACAAGAGCGCTATCCGAAAAATGACCCAGGAGATCGAGCGAGAATTCGCGAAGAATCCTGTAAGAGTGCCGCTTGAAGCAGATCCCACCAGTGTTTTCCCTCGATCGGCAACGACCGTAAATAACTATCACGGGCCTGTTGTCACCGTGAATGGAGATAATTCGCAGATCGCGTGGGGAAACGTCCGCTCAGAACAGACACAGAACCCGGTTGAGCAGATCGCCCCCGGCTTCGTGGAACTGGCTCGACTGATCACCGATCTCCTTGCAAATCTCGATGTCTTGGGTCTCGACAAAGAAGACACCGAGGAAGCTCGTACCAACGCAGAGACCGTGCTGACCGAACTGGTCAAGATCGACCCCAGCACGAATGTGATCAAACGAGGGCTGACCATGCTCAAGGGACTCCTTGCGCCGGTAGCGACAGGTATCGGCGTCGTCGTGACGGAAGAATCCAGCGAGGCAGCTCGCAGGCTAATTGACGCGCTCGGGACCGTCTTCCACTAATCGGTGAGTTTCGTAAGCGCCTACGCAATTTCCCGGTCGCCTCCCGCTGGCGGCGCCGGCGCAGCATCGTCGTCGAGGTCGTCGAGGTCGTCGAGGTCGACGCCGCGACGAGCTGCGCCGAGCAGCTGGGGGCCACCCGTGCTGATCAAACGATGAGTAATGGTGAGCACCGTGATGCGTTTAAAACCATTGCAGGGCCGACCCGTGGGAGTCGGCCCTGCAATGAAGGCGTTACGGTCGGTCTCCCGCTAGGTCGTTCGTGCGAGCTTGCTGACGTTGATCGGCGTAGTCGGGTAGATGCTCTGGTTCACCGCGAGAATCAGGTCGTACTGGTCGTTGCTGTAGAAGAAGTGAGTGACGCGGTTCCCTGACAGCACGTGGTTGACGTTCGGCCAGTTTCCGGAGAGCGTCCCCGTCCCGGTGTATCCGTTCGGGGTCGTTCCGTTTACGTACATGCATGCCGATGTCGTCGAGCAACCCGGTCCTACAGGGGTAAGGGCCTGAGTGGACATCGTGGGCAGTTCCTTAGCGGCGATGAACGTCCGAGTTGCGACGTCGTAGATCAACTCTGCGGGAGCGCCTGAACTCCGAATCTCCGCGATCGAGGATGCCGACTGCTTGCCAACCAAGGCTTGAAGATCGCTCGGGGCCGCACTAGGCGTCGAGCTGCCGGTGTCAGTGCTTGCCTGAGCTGAAGTGGCGCCCAAGCCCGAAGCCAACAGCACCCCTAAACTCGCCGCGACTACCGCTATTTTGTTGATCTTCATCGTGCTCCTTGCATTGCTGGATATGACCGATAATCGCGTTCTTCGCCGCGTGAGTCCATCACGAGGGTAAACGCAGAAACCCGCGTCATTCGTGTGGCAGTCCAACGTGTCGAAGTCTGAGAAATCGTTGTTTACTCAGCCTGTGCCGCGCGCCTTCCAGATGCAACTGATCTGTCTGCCCCACTTTCGGGGGCGTTTCTCATCATTCGGAATCAGGCGAGTCTCGGAACAGTGCGACCGCCTTTGGGGGGCGAGGAAGACCGATCGAGAGACACATAAAAAAGCCGTCAGCGTCGGTGAATAATCGAGTTATTGTCATAACGTGTACTATCAGCCCTATAACACCGTCGGCCCCTGCCGCCGTTCCTGATTTCATGTCGCACCCTTCGGGCACGATTGACCTTGCGTGCAGAGGGGGTCTCTGCGCCAAGACGTTTGAGGAACGGGAACATGGGCAACGCAGGGAATGAACAGCAGCTCGAGGCGCGCGACAAGGGTTACAGCGCTCCGCCACCCGTCAACGGCCTGGTCGATCCCACAATCCGCGATGTGCCGCGGATCGTCTGGTGGGGTCGGGCCGGATTCCTTCATGGCGCGAAGAGGAAAGCTTCGCCGCTTCCACTTCGGATGTTCTCGGGCTACATGGTGGCTGTCTGGAGGCTGTCCTTGTGGCTGGTCTTTCCCGTGCAGCTTGCACTAGTTGCCCGGCGGAGCTCTCGGTATTACCTGACCCCGGAACGCGACGCCGTGCTCGCAATAACCGCTGGTGCAGATGGTTGGCATGAGCAGCCGGGCACGAAGGGCTTGCCCCCGCCGAGTTCCAGGCTCCGCAGACAGATGATCACCAATACTCTGTCAGGGGAGTGGTCGAGTTCCTCGAAACGGTCGGAAAGGTGCAGGCACAGCCGTACCTGAACCCGTCCCTCACATTTGCAGGAATCATCGTTAACAAGGTCAGCGCGCCATTGACCGCAGAACACAAGTTTCAAATCGAGCAGCTGATCGAAGCATTCGGCGAGCAAGTGCATCAGCCATACCTCCCGCTGCCACCCGAGTGACTCTCTCTTCCCGCTCGGGTTGCACGAAAAACGCTCTCACCGTAACCGGTGACGGTCTTTTGGCGTAGTTCCCCTGAGCTCCTGGCAGCTGTCGCGTTGCAGCGCGTCCCTGGGATCTACAGGAACTTAGTAGCCCTCTACTTCGTCGAAATTCTGGTCGCGCATATTGAAGCTCTTTCGCTGCAAGGGTGACGAAGCGGCTCGAAAGCGCAGCGGTTCAAGAGGGCAGCGCCTTGATGGCCGGCCCGCCATCCGCAGGCCTAAAAAGCCAGTCAGACGTTACGGGTAAAGCGTTTGCACGCCCACGCACCAGACCCAAACTAGTCGCATGATCGGTGTAATTGTCTTTGTTTGACTCCGGGGGGTGCGAAGAAATGATGGGCAGAAGCGCGCCGCGGGGGAGTGGGACATAAGCCGCTCCATCGCCGGCGCGCGAGGGCGATGGCCGAATCCGCGAGCTGGCGCGGCCGCTTTGTGGTCGGGCCTGATCGCGGCACTGTGAAGCTCTCGTCACCGTGCACATCAAGATCGCGTGGAGCTGAGGGGGTCTGTAGCTGAGAGCATCGAGGCGGTCTGGCGGAGATACAACTCTCCGCCAGACCTGGGTGAGTCTCGGATCAGGGAGAACTCTTGCGAAGAGTATCGTTGAGCGACCTCCGGTAATCGCGAATCGCACGCCCAGTTCAGTCAATCGTGACTCAGTTGATCCCTGGGTGCGTCTGCTGTGGGACGGAGTATCGAAGGAGCCAGAATTCATGGGGAGTCGGCTTGGCCAAAGGCGCCTTTCGTCACAATGAACGCAGATCGACGCACCCGCGCTCGTGTTAGACAACGAGCCTTATGTCCCAATTTCCGTGTCGTCGATCGAGAATGGGCTAGAGGCATCCGAAATAGTGGGTCTCACCGAATTTTTCTGCCATAGCTCGACCGTTCGATTCACATTGCACAGGCACGATCGGCCGTTCTGAGGGAAGTTAGCGATGGGCAAAAATTCGTCCGCCCATTGACGTCGGAGCGCCGGTGGGCGCCCCGTGAAATCGTGATTCCTCTCCGCTAAAGGAGCGGTAACGATCATGCATTTCAGCTTGAAGACATTCGAGTTCGGCGGACTACGCTTCAGCTCAGAGCATTTCGAAGCCCGCTCTGGAATCGAGTCACGGAGGCATAACTTGGACGACGCGAAATGATTCACTCGATGACTTTTGATTTCCTCCACAATCTCGCCCAGAACAACACCAAAAAGTGGTTCGACAAACACCGTCGCGACTACGATCTCGCTATCACGAATCTGACGGACATGGCCCAGGCTCTAATCTCTGCCTACGACCAAAAAGACTCGGGCTTCGCCAAAGCAAACCCTGATCCCCGCGCGACTATTTCTCGTATTTATCGAGACATGCGATTTGCAAAGGCAGGCGCACCCCCGTTCAAGCCCGACTTTTTTCTTAGTTTCTCAACGAATTCGAACGGTCCGGCAGTCGCAGATTTCTACGTGCACGTTCAGCCGGGGAACGTCTACAGCGGTGGTGGCGCGTACCTCCCAACTGCTCCCGAGCTCCGCCGCATCCGTCAGTCTCTGGCCGGCGCATACGACGAATGGCTAGCCGTCGCCGAATCGCCGGCAATGAAAACGATGTTCCCCGAAGGTCTCACAGGGCCCGTCAGCCTGAAGACCGCACCCCGCGGCTTCAGTTCCGATGACCCCGCCATCAAATACTTAAGAATGAAGGGATACTGCGCAAACCGACCGATGACGACGGAGCGGGCCGAACAACCCGAATCGACGGTCGATGTCATAGACACCTTCACAACAGTCCGTCCATTGGTGGACTACCTGAATTCCGCCGCCGAGTGACTTCGTGGCTCCGTGGCAATGACGGACTACTCCCATGAGGCGTTTGTCGAACTGCGCGCCGCGGCGTCCGCACTCGACTCAGGGCAAGTCATGAGAGCAGCCGGGGGAGCGCTGACTGACCACCAGATCTGTCGGCAAATCGAGCGCATAGTCCCGACATGGTCATCGAAGCGGACATTTTTCCATGTGTGAAGCGCTGCCCGTGAAGAAGCAGGAAGCGAGTGAACCGCGCTCTGCATCATGGCGGCGTCTTACAGTGTCGGATTCGCTCATGCTGAACCGCTCATTATCCGGTAGTACGCGGGACCGCCCCGGCACTGCGCGTGCCGGGACGGTCCCGTTCAATTGCAGTGACCTGCGCCGTTAGGCGGACCGCGCGCGTCGGCGTCGCACCATGAGGTACCCGCCGGTCGCGAGCAGCGATCCGACGCCCAGCAGGATGAGCGCGACCGTGGTGGACGTGCTGCCACCGTCGCCGTCGACACCGGTGGAGGCGAGACCGTGCCAGCCGGGTCCCGTGGCCGGGCCGGTTCCCAGGTCGGGTGCCGGGTCGTCCAGCACCGTGAATGCGGCCTGCACCGATGTCGCTCCGGAGGTCGCGATGATCAGGTGCGCACCGGCATCCGCGGCTGCCGGGATCACGAGCGGCGCGGTGAAGACGCCGTTCGCGTCCGCGGTGGCGGTGCCCAGGTCGATCGGGTCGGAGTGCAGCTGGAACGACACCGTGGCGCCGGCGGGGAAGTGATCCCCGTAGGCCACGATCGTTGCGCCACGCTCACCGGATGCCGCCGACAGTGCAAGCGTCGCATTCGCCCCGGGGGTGGTGGGGCTGGCGACGACGACCGATGTGATCGCGTCGGTGAGCGACACCGCGCCGCGGGCGAGCACCGAGTACGTCGCGCCGGGAGTGGCCGAGGGCACGGTCACGCTGGTGCTGATCGTTCCTGTCCCGCTGGCGGAGGTGGTGACCGGCACGGCCGGTGTCGTCCCCAGCGTCACCGTGACGGTCTCGCCGGGGGCGAAGCCGTGGCCGGTGATCGGCACTACCGCGCCGGGCTGCACTTGGTCCGGGACCGCATTCAGAACCGGTTGGTACGGCGCCGTCACGTGCACGGTCGAGCTGACGGTGGAGCTCTTCAGCCCGTCGTCGATCGTGGTGGAGATCGTGAAATCGCCGGGGACCGCGTAGCTGTGACCGCCGCTCACCGTCGCCGAGCCGGAGCCGGGAGTGACCGTGGCGCCGTTGATCGCGGTCGCGTCGCCCCAGTTGACCCGCGCGGTGTACGCGCCGGGGGTGCTGGGGGAGCCGCCGCTAACCGTGGCCAGGTCGGCGGTGAACGCGGTTCCGCTGAGCTGCGCCGCGATCGGCGACGCCGTTGCGGTCAGCGCGGTCGGCGCCTGACGCTGGCCGTCGGAGGCAATGGCGAAGACGTGGATCCGTCCCGCGCTACCGGGGTCTCCGGTCTGCGTGGGCAGGGTGAGCGACACCGCGGTCTTGCCGGCCGGGATGGTGAACGGTGCGGTCGAGAAGATCGCTGCGGTCTGACCATCGGCCGCGTTCGCCCCGCTCAGGCGCCCCGCGGAGCGCCCGACCACGATGCCGCCCGAGATCGGCGCGTTCGCCGCACCGACCCAGTCGCCGTAGTCGATCGCGACCGGTGCGGTGCTGCCGTCATCGAAGGTGAGCGTGGCGGTCACGTGCTGGGCGGTCTGCGTTGCCGTCCCGATCACCGACAGCTGGGTCGCCCCGACGCCGAGGTCCAGGCGGATCAGCTGTCCGTTTCCGGTGGCGTTGTCCGGCGCTCCGGCCGCCACGGCGGGCAGGTCGAAGGTGAGGGCGGTACCGGGCACCGCGACCGTCGTGCCCTGCACGAAGCCGCTGCCGGCGAGCAGTGTGCGGTTGAACGCCCACGCCTTCGCGTCGCAGTTCGCGCCGACACCCGGGTCGCCGATGCAGTTCGTGTCGAAGGACCCGACGAGCGTCTCATCACGGATTACCGACACGGGCACGGTGGCGCTGGCCTGCGAGGTGCCGTCGTCGGCGGTCACCGTCACCGAGTATTCGCCGGCTGCCGTGAAGCGGTGCGGCGAGGTCACCGCCCAGGTGCCGAGCGTGGTCTTGCTGACCGTCGCGGGCTGCACCGGGGAACCGTCGTGGAAGTCGGCGGTTACGGTGAGATCGGAGGCGCTCTTCGCCGCGCCGCCCGAGACACTGGCCAGGGTGCCGCCGAAGTCGACGCCGACCCGGGTCGACACTCCGGCGGCCGGGGTGACCGCGAGGTCGCCCTCGGTTCCCGGGTTCGCCAGCAGTTCGAGCTCCGCGACGGATGCCGGTGCCCCGGTCGTCGTCGCATCGATCGTCACGCGGTACCGCGTGAAGGTTCCCGGATGCGCCAGCTCGAACGGGCGCGTCTGGGTCTGCCAGGCGAATGCCTGTCCGGTGCGGCTGTCGAGGGTGGTCCAGGTCTGGCCGTCGGCGGATCCCTGGAGGTGCCAGGCGGTCGGCGCAGCCCCGCTGGCGCCGGAGGTGACCGTGTAGCTGTTGACCGCCACCGATCCGCTGTTCGAGGTCCAGGTGACGGATGGCGTGGGTGTCGCGAAGGTGGTGACGCTGCGCGAGTTGTCGTCGGTGAGCGCGCCGATGGCGCTGCCGTCTGAGACCGTCGTGCTGCCGTATCCGCTCTTGGTCACGTCGGTGACCGGGGTCGGAACGGGCTTGGTCGGGGTCTTCTGCTCGCCCCAGTGGGTGGGGGTCGCGCTCATCGTGAAGTCGACCGTGCCACCGGCGACGAGCGCATCGTGCGGAAGGGTCGCCGTGGTCAGTGTCGTGCCGTTGAGCGAGGCGGAGGCGATGTATTTGTTCGCGGTGCTGTTGTTTGGCGCGTTGATGACCAGGTCCTTCCCTCCCTCGAGGTGGATGGTTGATTTGGTGAACAGGGGAGAGCCGATCGTGTAGTCGCCGCTGCCGAGTGAGAGGGGATAGAAGCCCAGCGCCGAGAAGATGTACCAGGACGACATCTCGCCGTTGTCCTCGTCGCCGAGGTAGCCCTGTCCGATCTCGCTGCCGACGTAGAGTCGCTGCTCGATCTCGCGGACGATGGCCTGTGTCTTGCTCGGCACACCGGCAGCCGCGTACAGGTACGGGATGTGGTGCGAGGGCTGGTTGCTCATGCCCAGTTGGCCGATGCGCACGGCACGGGCCTCCCGCATCTCGTGGATGCTGCCGCCGCCCCCGGTCTCCGGAGTCGCGAAGAACTGGTCGAGTTTGTCCACCAGTCCACCGGATCCGGCGTAGAGGGATTCGAGGCCGGCGACGTCGAAGGGGGCGTGGAAGGCGAAGTTCCAGCCGTCGGTCTCCGTGTACGGACCCCACCACGCGGTCGGGTCGTAGTTCGCGTCACCGGCTACGGCTCCTGCCACCGTTTTCGGACGGAAGAACCCGGTGGTCGGATCGAACATCTGCACGTAGTTGGTGGCCCGGTCGAGGAAGTACGTCGACTCCTCGGTGAGCTCGGCGCGGCGGGCATCCGGGGTCGCCGGGTCCTTCGCCAGCTTTGCCGCCATCAGGCCGATCCCGTGGTCGTTGATGTAGCCCTCGAGCCCCCAGGAGACGCTTTCCCCCTGCGAGTCGGGGGTGTAGCCGAGGAAGATCGAGGTGTCGAGCGATTTGCGGCCGACGTTCGACGATGGGGGAAGCGTCGTCGCGTTCTTCAGCGCCGCGTCGTACGCCTCCAGGGCCACCGCGGTGGGGACGGCACCGTTGATGTAGGCGTCGGCGAAGGCGACGTCCGAGCTGGTGCCGGTCATGATGTCCGAGTAGCCGGGGGAGGACCAGCGCGAGATCCAGCCGCCCTCGCGGTACTGTTGCGCGAATCCGTCGACGAGTTCGCCGGCGAGCTTCGGGTAGAGCAGCGTGTACAGCGGCCAGACGGTGCGGTACGTGTCCCAGAAGCCGTTGTTCACGTAGATCTTGCCGTCGACGACTTTGGCGTTGGTGGTGGTGTCGGTGGCAGAGCCGGTCTGCGGCGCGACGGGACTCGCGTGCTTGTAGACCGGGGCGACCGCGGTGCCGGTGTTCTCGTACTGCGAGTTCGGGTAGAGGTTCATCCGGTACAGGTTCGAGTACAGCGTCGTGCGTTGGTTGTCGGTCGCGCCGTCGACGTCGATCACGTCGAGACGGGAGTCCCAGGCTGCCGTCGCTGCGGCATCCACCTCGGCGAAGGTCTTGCCCGTCACCTCGAGATCGAGGTTCTTCTTCGCCTGGGCGAGGGAGATGAAGGATGTCGCGAGCCGCAGCTGCACGATCTGCCCCGGTGTCGTGCTGAAGGCCGCGTAGCGTGCGCTGGTGCGCGAGCCGGTGGTGGTTCCGACGGCGGACGGGGTGGTGTCGAAGGCTCCGGAGACGAACATCCGGCTGACGCCGCTGCCGCTGCCGCCGTCGGTCCAGCCGGAGACGGTTCCGTCGGCGGCGACGGACAGCGAGGAGGAACCCCCGACCTGGTCGACGAGCACGCTGCCGGTGCTGCCCGGGAACTGGAAGCGGTAGATCCCGCCGTGGTCCGTCGGGGTGACCTCGGTGACCAGGTTGTTCTGGAACTTGACGCTGTATAGGTCGGGTCGTGCGACCTCGTCGGTGTGCCGGAACGCGAGAGCGCGGGTGCCGAGGTCACCGCTGGGGGTGCTCGACAGGGAGGGCATGATGCCCAGCTGATCGCGGTCGCCCATCCAGATGCTCGGCTCGTGCGAGATACCGATGGCCTGGAGGGTGGGCAGGTTCGCCGCGTTGTTGGCGCGCTGGTATTCGTACAGAGTGCCCTGGCTGCCGCCATCCGTCATCGGGGTGAAGAAGTTGAAGCCGTTGGGCATCGCGGTCGCCGGGATGTTGGTACCGCGGGAGAAGGACGAACTGGAGAGCGTTCCGCGCCGGGTGTCGACGTAGTTCACCTTCTTCGCGCCATCGATCGTGGGAGTGGCGGCGCCGATGCGGACGTCATCCACCCACCCGGAGAACACGGTCGCGGCAGTGCCGGTGGGGTAGTCGTAGCTGAGCAGGATCTTGCTGACGGTGTGACCGGCGAGGCTCGAGAGGTCGATGTGGATGGAATTCCACTCGTTCTCGAACAGCGACTTCTGCTCGCCGTGGTCTCGGGGGGTGACGCCGAACCCGTTGTCGTCGACGAGCTGGGTCTTGCTGGACATGGTCGTGCCGTCGTCGAGTACCAGGTCGATGGCGACCCAGGATGACGGCACCGCCAGGTCGTCGTTGCCGTCGGGGAAGAGGAGGTAGGAGAGCTCGTCGGTCGCGCCGATCGGCTGGTCGACGCCGTCATAGAGAAGGTCGCTCGCGCTGGCGGCGCCGTCGGCGAGATGCTTGCCAAGATAGCGCAGTGCATGGGTGCCGCTGAAGCCGACGCCAGCCTTGGCGTTCGGGCCGTTCGTCGGGCCGCTTCCGACGACGGCGACCATGGGGGTGGCTCCCGGCGTCGAGTCGCGCAGATCCCAGTCGGCGAGCTGCGTGAGCGGGCCGCCGGCGTTGAGTGTCACCGTCAGCCGGTAGCGCGAGTATGCGACCGTGTTGGTGGTGGAGTACGGGTAGGTGGTCTGGCGGGCGGCGAAGGTCTGACCGGTCTGTGAATCGATCGGGTTCCAGTTGGTGCCGTCGTTCGATCCCTCGACGGTGAAGTTCTTGGGGTCTCGTTCCGGCGAGTCGTTCGCGGAGGTGAGCGCGTAATCCGTCACCAGCATGGGCTTCGCCAGCGTGTAGATCACCCAGCCCGTGTTCGCGTGGGTGAGCCACTTGCTGTTGGAGTTGTTGTCGGCGAGCTTGATGGCTCCCTCGCCCGGACCGTTCTCCTCGGATGCCGTGACGCTCGTGATGTAGGCCGACAGGCTCCCCGGTGCGAACTTCCCGGTGATGTTCTGCTGCGTGCCGTACGGCACGTTTAGCTGCGGAGCCGCGTCGCCGCTCTCGAAGGAGGAGAGGAAGGGCGCGGGGGCGGCGCTGGCCGGCGCGGCACCTAGGCCGACGCCACCGCCGATCAGGCCGAGAACGGTGAGCGTGGCAAGAGTGCGACCGAACGGACGACTACGCCGCGAAAGGGTCGCCTGAGGAGAGCGGGGCATGGGCAGAAACTCCTGGCTGGGGGTGGTGGTGCTGGATGACCCGCGTGTGACAGCGCTGTCATCGACCGATAATGGCGGAATCCGACAGCCGCGTCAAGCACAGATTCGGATGCCGGCGCGCAGGTGTCGGCATCGCGGCGGAGACGGCATGATTGACACGTGAACGCTCCCGATCCGGTGGCTCCGCGCATCGGCGGGGACACGCCGACGCTCGCCCATGTCGCCGAGCGCGCCGGCGTGAGCCTCAAGACCGCATCCCGGGTGATCAACGCAGAGTCCAGGGTGGCGGATGCCACGCGCCAGCGCGTACTGACCGCGGCGACCGAGCTCGGGTATCAGCCCAATCTCGCGGCGAGCATGCTTGCCCGCGGGCTGTCATCCGCTGTCATCGGCCTGATCACCGGCGACCTGTCGAATCCGTTCTACTCGGCGGTCGCGAAGGGAGTCGAGCAGGAACTGCGCTCCCGCGACATCCAATTGACCATCGCCAGCTCGGACGAGGATTCCGACCGCGAGCGAGCGCTGGTGTCGGAGTTCGTCGACCGTCGGGTGATCGCCCTGATCCTGGTCTCCACGCTGGACGAGCATTCGGCCCTCGCCGGGGTGCAGGCCAGGAACGTGCCGATCGTCTTCGTCGACCGGGTCGGCATCGGTCTCGACGCCGACTCGGTGGTGCTCGACAACGAGAACGGCGGCCACGCCGCGACGGCCCATCTCATCGCGCACGGTCACTCTGCCGTCGGGTTTATCGGGGACCTGGCGAGGTTGGAGACTCACCGCGAACGGTTCGACGGCTACCGTCGGGCGATGGTGGATGCCGGGCTGGATCAGTGGCGCTGGGTGCGCCACGGTGCGCACGACGTCGAATCCGCTCGCCTGGCGACGCTGTCGCTGATCGACCAGGACGAACCGCCCACCGCAATCTTCGCCAGCAACAACCGCATCACCATCGGTGCTATGAGAGCGATCAGCGAACGGGGATCCGCCGCCGCGCTCGTCGGATTCGACGATTTCGAACTGGCGGATGTCTCCCAGGTCACCGTGGTCGCCCACGACCCGGTCGAGATGGGCGCCGTCGCCGCACGGCTCGCGATCGCGTCCATCGAGCGCACTCGCGAGGCGTCAAGCACCGTGGTGTTGCCGACCTGGCTGGTCGAGCGGGGCTCGGGCGAGCGCCCTCCTCCGACAGGCTGACTCTCAGCCCACCGCCCATTTCACCAGCGAGGAGATGAGCTCCTCGTCGCGAGCGGCCATGGCAAGGGCGTGTAAGAGCGCGCGACACGCTCGCTCGTTGTCTGACGGATCAAGCAGTGTCGATCACCGCGGTGTACACCGATGCTCGTCATCTGCCTGCTGGGGCAAAGGCGCTCTTGGCAACCCTCGCATCTTGGAGATAGCGCTCAGTCTCAGGCGTCGGGTTGTCAGATTCTTCCAGTGGTGGTGATCCTGCGGTGCGGCCCAGTAAGTCGGCGGCGGTTAATCCGGATCAATCGATTCGTTGATTTTGTCCGGAACCATCTGCTCCTCGAAGAAGAGCTCTAGATGCCAATGGCCAAAATCGGCATACCAGTCGCGGTTGACCCCTGTTTGCCATTGATATTCGTTCAGATCCAGTGCCTGAGCCCAACATTCGCAGATTTGGATTGACGCTGGTGCGAGGGAGTTGATGAACCCCTCGATGACCGGCCCATCCGGGTAATGGACAACAAGCCATTCGATCGGTGGAAGGCCGTTCTCCGCTCCAACGCGAGCTAGTTCGCTAAGCACAGCTTCATCTAGTCGCTCGGAGAGTCGATGGCTTGCGTGTGGCATCGAATACGTCGTCGCAGCGCGTTCTTCCATCCGCGGCCCCCGCTCTAGGCACCCTCTCCCCGTGAATGTGAACGACCATACGCTTCATGTTGGATCGCCGGAAGTGGCAGGTAGGACCTGACAACTGAGTGCTAGCTGTGCCCAAGTGACCTTTCAGAGGCTGGAGCTGGAAGAAAGTAGAGCGCGGCGCTAGACCGCCCGCGCTAGACGGCGAAGCGAACCCAATTCGACAAGCGCCTCTTCACACATGGCCCATCTGTGTCGCGTGCTAGCTTGAACACGGACGCCTATTGGCTGCTTCCCGGACGAGATGCGCCGTACCCGGTCTGCCAAGATGACGCTTGGAGGGACATCATGACTGTGGACCGATCTGAGCCGGGCACCGCCTCGGAAAAGCTACAACATGTTCCTTGGATTCATGGCTCTGCCCCAGCCCAAGAGAACACCGATCCCGAGATTCAAGTGCACTGGCACGATGCGGACACGGTCGTGATGCGTCAAAGCATGGCTGTGAATTATGAAGCGCCGTTCATGTATTTGCTCTTTGGTCGGAGGCGCGCCGTATTGCTCGACACTGGCGCCACGCCAGAAACGGAATTGTTTCCCCTCCGCTCCGTCGTCGATGGGCTGATCGGCCAGTGGACGGCGGATCAGCGGCTAGACAAGTACGAGCTCATCGTTCTTCACACGCATGCACACGGCGACCATACCGCCGCCGATGGTCAGTTTGTGGGCCGGCCCTCCACTGCCATTGTAGGTGCCTCACGCGAGATCGCTTGGCCTTGGTTCGGTCTCACCGACGATCTAGACCAAACGGTTCAGGTGCGCCTCGGGGGGCGGGACCTCGAGGTGCTGCAGAGCCCAGGCCACCACGAATCGGCCGTGACGATTTATGATCCGCAAACCGGATGGCTGTTGACAGGCGACTCTGTCTACCCAGGTCGCTTGTACGTGGAAGAGGCGCCTAAATTCCGCGCAACCCTTCAGAGGCTCGTCAATTTCTGCGCTGATCGACGTGTTACCGAAATCCTCGGCTGCCACGTCGAGATGAGTCGCGTTTGCGGCGTCGACTATCCGACGGGCACAACGTTTCAGCCTGACGAGAGGGAACTGCCGATGACAGTCCGCCAACTTAATGAGCTTTACCGTGCCGCGTGGGACGTCGGCGACGCACCGGGTCGGTACGTGTTTGACGACTTCATCCTCGAAATTCTGGGAAACTGACGCGCCATCGCGTGGTCTCCGCGCCGACCCATCGACGAAGCCCCTGCACACCAAATTCTCGGTGGAAGAGGCGTCACAGCTAATTCCGGGTGACCAGACATTCTTCTCGGTTCAGGCGGTGCCAGAGTTCTGCTCTCACGTCTGGCCCAGCTCTGAAATGGACCTCACTAAAATCCTCGAAGGCTGAATGAGGGCTTCGCTCTGATGGGAAGTAGATCTTGGCGTCACCTATGCCGGAGATGTAGGTCAGTTCCTAACGCGAGCCAGAGTGACACTCTCGTCTCAATCTGTCCACCCCTGAACACCTGTGGTCGTTTCGAATCTTCCAGTTTTTGTTGCACCGGCTAGCCGCGGAACTGAGAACGCCAAACTAGACAGGCTCATGGAAGCGAGCGCATTGGCCGCTCATCACACGCCTTCAAATCAGTGCACTGCGGCCTATCGTCGACTCAGTCAATCGCATCTTCTCGCCCAAGCCACCAGCACATTCAGGAAGATTTGCGCCGTCGGGGCGCTGCGGATCGTGGGGGAGCAGCGCGCATGTGATCGCGAACTTTTCCGAGCACGCTGGCGAGACTTTCGATGTCCGAACGTGTCAGTGGCTGGAGGAGCATCTCATCGAGCAAAGCGATGTGACCGGGGAATACTCTCCTAAGGAGGCGCCGACCGTCGTCGGTGATCGTCACAGTGATGCTGCGTTCGTCGTCGGAGGAGGGTGCACGGGTGACAAGCCCGCGTTGCTCAAGTGTCTGCGCTTGGTATGTCAGGCCGCTTCGGCTGTACACGACACCATCTGCCAAATCTGTCATTCGTTGAGATCCGTCGGTGGAATCGCCCAGTCGAGCAAGCAGCTGAAACTGCACGTAACTGAGACTTCCCGCATCCCTCAACTGTTGCTCGACTGCATGACGCAGAAGGCTGCTCACCTCAATCAGCGCGAGGTACGCGCCCAGTTCTGTGGGATCAAGCGCACGTGACGGCTGAGACATACCCCCAGTCTACGACATGTTCCGAACTCGAAACACTTGCTTTGAATACGAAGCGGTGCTATCGTCTGATTATTGCTTCACGTTCGAAGCAAAACATCTAATAGAGAGAAGAAGATCATGAAGGCAGTTCGCTTCCACGAGTTCGGTGGCCCGGAAGTTCTCCGCTACGAAGACGCTGACCAGCCCGTCGCCGGATCAGGCCAGGTTCTCATCCGTGTCGCGGGGTCAGCATTCAACCCAGCGGACAACGGAATTCGCAGCGGCACATTGCCCTTCCCGGTCACGCTGCCTCACGTGCCTGGTTATGACGTTTCTGGCACGGTCGAGAGCCTCGGCGAAGACGTGAACACCTTTGAGGTCGGCGACTCCGTGATCGGGTTCATTCCGATGGGTGCGGACGGTTCTGCCGCCGAGTACGTAGTTGCTCCTGCGGAAGCGCTGGTGAAAGCTCCTTCAACCATCGATCTCGCCGACGCTGCCGCATTGCCGTCGGTCGCGCTTACCGCATGGCAAGCCTTGTTCGACCTTGCTGATCTAAAGGCCGGCCAGCGGGTGCTGATCTCCGGTGCAGGAGGATCGGTCGGCGGGTATGCCATTCAACTCGCCAAGCACGTCGGCGCGTATGTCATCGCAACCGCAAGTCAGCGAAGCATCGATTCGGTTAGAACAGCCGGAGCTGACGAGGTGATCAACCACACCAGCACTACCGTTTTGGATTCCGTCACAGAGCCCGTAGACGTGCTGCTCAACCTGGCACCCATCACCCCAGAAGACTTCGAGGCTCTCGTCCAGATCGTGCGTGACGGCGGAATCGTCGTTTCCACTACCGCCTGGATGGCTACCCCTGGAGATGAAACACGAGGCGTCCGCACAGCTGGGGTATTTGTCGAACCAAAGGCTGACGAGCTCACCCAGTTGGTTGCGCTGGTCGACGGTGGCGAGATTGTGGTGGACATCGCCGAGCGCGTCGCGCTCAGCGAGCTGCCGGCCGTGCACGCGCGCGCTGCCGTAGGTCAAACCTACGGCAAGATCGTCGCCTCCCCAGATGCCCGCTGACAACTGCTTCACGACGAGACGATAAGAAAGAGAGATCCAAAATGGCCTTCAATCTTGACCCCGAAGTGGCCGCCGCACTCGCGCCGATGGGCGAAGCCATGGCAGCTTCCACGCCGCCGCCCATAGGAGATATCGCCGGACGCCGGGCAATGTGGGAGCCGATTCTCGCCGCCGCCAGCGCCGCGCTACCGATTCCGCCCGACGTGAGCACCAAAGACTACGAAATCGCGACGGACGACGGCGCGACAATCTCCGCACGCTGGTACGAGAAAAGCGGCGCCGTCGCAGGGCCAGCAGCGCTCTTCTTTCACGGCGGCGGATATATCTTCGGTCACATCGACCAGTTCGATGGCCCTGTAGCCCGGTACGTATCCGAAAGTGGAGTACCGATGCTGTCCGTCGAATACCGTCGAGCGCCCGAACACTCATTCCCCGTGCCATTGGAGGACGGCTACTCAGCCCTCCGATGGCTTCACGGTCACGCCGAAGAACTCAATATCGACACCGACCGCGTCGGCGTGATGGGCGACAGCGCTGGCGGCGGGCTTGCCGCAGCCCTCGCCATCCTCTCGCGCGACCGAGGAGGGCCCAAAATTGCTCGACAAATCCTCCTGATGCCCATGCTGGACGACCGCATTACCGATCCCGACTCGTTGATTGAACCATTCCTCATCTGGTCCTATGACGACAGTCACACAGCCTGGCCGGCGCTCCTCGGAGACAAAGTTGGAGCAAACGACGTACCGCCCACGGCTGCACCCGCACGGCTCAAGGACGCGACTGGGCTGCCACCGGCATACATCGAAGTTGGCCAGCTCGACGTGTTCCGCAATGAAGACGCCGCATACGCCACCACCCTGAGTAATGCCGGCGTCGACGTGGAATTTCATCTCCGTCCTGGAGTCCCGCACGAATTCGACTCGATAGCGCCCGACGCCGACGTGTCACGTCGCGCCATCGCTGATCGAATCAGAGCTCTCCAATCTCTCTGAACTGCGAGCGGCTGCTGGCCACCGCGACCGGCAGCCGCTCACAAATCTCTTCGCGATCACCAGCCGTGCTGCCCTGGGGTGGATAAACCTGCTAATCCGCCCAAGGACCTCAATAGGTGATCGCACCCGGTAGACCAATAACGCTGCATGGGGCCTGCCTCACTTGGTTGATCCCAGGATGACGGGCGAAGGCTTTCGACGATGAGCCCAGGCGAGGCCCGGATTGCTGATCCGGGCCTAAAAGAGGCGTGGTTGAAATTCCCGTATTGGAGAACTATTGAGTCATGAACATCACTGAAACCAACACCATCTTCATTCCCGGTGCCACATCCGGTATCGGCCTCGGTCTGGCCTTGCGACTGCAAGCCGAAGGCAACACGGTTATCGTCGGTGGTCGACGCACCGAGATGCTGAAGGAGATATCCTCCCAGCACCCCGGAATCGACACCATCGAGATCGACACCACAAATCCCGACTCGATCGCGCAGGCGGCCGCTGCACTCGCGGAGCGGTACCCCGCACTGGACACCCTCATCACAATGGCAGGGATCATGGAACCCGAGGACCTGTTCGACCCTTCGTCGATCGACGTGGCGGAGCGCACCATCGCGGTAAATCTCCTCGGGCCGATTCGCCTCGTTCACGCCTTTCTCCCCAGCTTGCTGCTGCAGCCAAAGGCGACCATCATGACCGTCAGCTCAGGGCTCGCGTTTGTTCCTCTCGCCGCAACACCCACATACAACGCCACGAAGGCAGCCATTCACTCCTTTACAGAATCACTCCGAGTCCAGCTCACCAAAACCAATGTGCAAGTCGTGGAACTCGTACCGCCAGCAACACAAACGACATTGATGGGTCAGCAGGACAGCCCCGTCGCTATGCCCCTTGAAGCGTTTCTCGACGAAGTCATGGAATTGCTCGCAAGCAATCCCGACGCTGAGGAGATCCTCGTCGACCGGGTGAAATGGCAGCGCAATGCGGAGGCCGAGGGTCGTTACCAAGACGTTCTCGGCGTGCTGAGCGCGCGCTACCGGGAATGAACGAGCATCTTACCGGGCGGTGATGCCTCCAATATCGCCCGGTCAGACCGCACGCAGATCTATTGACTCTGGACAGAGGCATACCGGTCGTGAGACCGAGAAGCGATCTGCGCCACACAGATGGGTTTTCAACGCACCTCGACCTGAAACAATGTGACCACTATGCCCCAGTTTCAACAGCAACTACTCGGAGAATTCTTACGTACTCGTCGAGACAAGCTTCGTCCGCAAGACGTGGGCTTGATAGCTGGTCCGCGTCGTCGTGCACCAGGGCTTCGCCGAGATGAGGTGGCGATGCTGGCGAACATGTCGACCGACTATTACGAACGGATTGAGCAAGGTCGAGGACCACAGCCATCACCCTCTATGCTCGGCGCGATTGCTCGAGCGCTTCGACTCACGCTCTCCGAACGCGATCACATCTACCTTCTCGCTGGACATTCAACACCCGCGGCGAACGCGTCGCTGGGATATGCCGATCCAGGGCTGATGACAGTCTTAGATGCGCTGTCCGAAACCGTTCCGGCTCTCATCGCGGATGACTTGCATTACGTCGTCGGGCAAAACCCGCTGAATGTGGCGCTTCTTGGGCAGCTGGTCGGGGAACCACATCTCCAATCAAACTTCCTGTGGCACTGGTTCCTCGATCCTGAATATGCGCAGCTCTACGCTGCCAACAATCGCGAGCAGCTTGGGCGCAACTACGCGGCCGAACTACGCATGGCCACCGCCCGCCGCCCGGACGATCCAGCCGGAATCGCGCTGGTAGAAGAACTACGAGCACGTAGCGCCGATTTTGCCCGAATGTGGGATCTCAACGAGGTCGCTACCGCGACTAAGACACGAAAGCTTCTACAGCACCCGGTGGTGGGTCTTCTGGACTGCGAATGCGATGTCGTCATCAGCCCGCCCTCGCAACAACGCCTCGTGCTTTTCCGCGGCACGCCCGGCACAGACACAAGCGACCGCCTTGCCATGCTTCGTGTCGTCGGTACTCAGCAACTCGAACCACCATCAGACAAGGCTGGCCCCTCTGCGACGAGGTCCTTCGCGACAGACACACACGATCAAACGAGCCGTTGAGCAGCTCGATAGCGCCGAAAGGTGGACCGGACTTGATCTCCGACCGAACGTCCACACCTTCGTGAAAGCGTGGAGTCAACGCTGACCTCGTTGGATTGTTGCGGCGCTACCGCAACAATTGGCCTTGCCCTCCGGCAGCAGTCGCGGTGTTCGGGCGGGGGAGGGCATCAGCCGGTTTCGGTTCTTATGTCGCTGTGCTCTACGCCGCGCCGCCGTTGGCGTAGATAACTTGACCGTTGATCCAACGTCCGGGACCGGCAAGAAACGCAGCAACTTCGGCAATGTCCTCCGGAGTTCCCAAGCGTTCCATAGGATTCAGCGAAGCAATATGGTCGATGGCTTGCTTCGTCTTGCCCTCGAAGAACAGTGGAGTGGCAGTGGGCCCAGGAGCAACGGCATTCACCGTAATGTCGCGACCGCGAAGTTCACGGGCGAGAATCAGAGTCAGCGCTTCCACAGCACCTTTTGACGCGGCGTACGCACCATAGGTGGGCATCTGCAGACGAGTGACGGAGGTGGAAAAGTTGATGATTGCGCCGCCGGCCCGCACTTCTCGAGCAGCGAGTTGATCGATGATGAACGTCCCGCGGACGTTGATGCGCTGCACACGGTCGAAAGTTTCTAAATCCATTTCGGCAACGGGTGCTAATGGCATAACGCCAGCGGTATTTACGACAACGTCGATGCCTCCGAAGTGCGACTTCGCAGCATTGAAAAGAGTACTCATCGCATCCTGATCTGCGACGTCGCCGCCGACCGCTATCGCATGACCACCGCGATCGGTGATAGCCGCGACAACGTCCGCTGCCTTGTGCGCGTTTCCGCTGTAGTGAGCAACGATGGACATGCCGTCGGCTGCCAGGCGCTCAGCAATCGCACGGCCGATTCCCCCAGATGCGCCGGTGACGATGGCGATTCGAGATGTCACTGCGGCGGGATCCGTCACTGTTTTCTCCTAATACTTAGGCGGACGCCCCAGAGGCCAGGACGCCCTGCGTACCGAAATGCTCACCATTATCCCGATCATTTACCCAAGCACACAAACTAATACCGAGTCTCTTCACTCACATGACGACGTCGCCGTGCAGTTCGCAGACGAAGCAGCGCTAGAAGGCAAAGTTAGTGTGCGATGAGAGATGGCCCTCGTTACGAAGGCCCCGATACCGTTTTTCGCTTCCCATCCGCGCCGCCACGGCGCATTCTCTTCTAGTCCCAGGGGAATAGGGCTGGTTGAAGGCCAGCGAGATCCGGATCCGCATAGATATGAAGGCGACTAATTAAAGAGCCCTGAAACTCGAATACGTTGCAAAAGAGACCCGCGCTGCGAGCATCGCCGGGAAACGGGACACCGGATGTGAGTTCACCGTTCTCGGCACCCTCGACAACGATTCGGTTGCCCTCCTGGGTGAACACCATCCGGTCTACAGGATGCTGGAATGAGACGACCCCAGCGGCCAGCCCGACGAGGAAAGGGACGATCTCCTCTTTTCCGTGGGCATATCCGAATCGCGGAAAGAAAATCTGCGTGTCGTCGGTGAAAAGATCGAGCAGGTTGGGTGCTCCTGAATCGACCCGTCGGAAGTACTCCTTCGTGATTGCGATTAGATCGTCGCGACTTACGGCTTGTGTGGTCATGCTTATTCCTTAGTGGGGTGCTAGTTCTTTGGCGGGACTGGTGTGCGTGACCGCATGGCGCCGGAAGTTTCGTTCATCGCCTGGTCTGTGAGCGCAGTGAAAAGTGGCAGCTTGAGAAGTGTAAATCTTGGCTCCACGCATGCCGAGCTGTGACGAGCGCATGGCGGCAAGGGACCTGCTGGCAATCACAACGATCAGCATTGACATGATGGCGAGCACCGAATCGTCGAGCAGTTCTGTCCTGCGCCGCGAATCCTCGCCTCTCACTAACGTGATCGTCGCGGGGGCGCTCGAAAGTCCTTAGGCCTACGCTGGCGAATCGGATCTTCTTTTCGGCATCGTTGGCGAAGACGACGTGGGTGCCAGAACGTTAGATAAGAGTGGTGAGCGGATGGTAGTAAGCGACGGGTCGATGACGATTGGCGACGCCTCGGTCGCTCGAGTGCTGGAATGGGTGGGCCGAGTCGTTTCGGCAGACTTCCTGCTGCCTGAGACGCCACCGGAGGCGTGGAACGCCGCACCGCCCGAAGCATTGAGCTTTCGTGATCCCCTTACCCGCGAGTGGAGGGCCGCGATGCAGACCTGGGTCGTGCGCATCTCAGATTTGGTGATACTCGTCGACACTGGCGTCGGAAATGCTAGGGACCGCCCTCAGGCCCCAAGGCTAAGCCAACTGAATTCGGCTTTCTTCACAAATCTCGCTGCTGTCGGCGTGGAACGTAACGATGTGGACGTCGTCGTGAACACCCACATCCACTACGACCATGTCGGGTGGAACACCCAGAGCGTCGATGGGGAGTGGAGCCCCACGTTTCCTAATGCGCGCTACCTGACACCACGGGACGATTACGCCTTGTTTGATCCAGCCAACGGAACGGGGCCACGAGCGCCCCGCACTGAGGACGAGCGGCGTCGTTTCGAAGGATCGCGCCGGGTTTTTGAGGACAGCATCGCGCCCGTCCGTGCTGCCGGATTGATGGACCTGTGGAATGGCTACTATGCCATCGCGCCAGGTTTTTATCTTGAGCAAGTGGGCGGTCACACACCAGGATCCAGCGTGGCATGGCTCGATCACGGCGAGGGTGCTGTTTTTGTTGGGGACTTGCTGCACGCACCCGTTCAGGTCGCGAGACCGGATGACCGAATGGTCTTTGACCTTGATGACGCGTTAGCGAAGAGCACCCGTCGCCGTATTCTCGACCGTGCGGCGGACGAGCGTCGTTGGGTCTTTCCCGCGCACGTAGCCGGACACGGAGCGTTCCGCGTGCACCGTGCCGGGAAGAGCTTCGGTATTGACGAATGGGCTCCCTTCCCAGAGGTGTGACGAGCTCCTTGCCGATACGACGGAAATGCTCGGGTGAATTGGAGTGTTGAGATTCGCCTCAACGCAATATCCCGCGATGAGTCGACTGATCGAACGAACTAGACTCGGCAAGTGCCCGAGCCCCTCCCGCTACACACGTGGATGGGACGTGGAGTAGCTCTACTCGGAATTGTTCTTGTCGCATTCACGCTTCGGCAGGCGGTGGCAGCTGTGTCACCTATCCTCGGCGACATTCGGGCAGACATCCCGATCTCGAGTATCGATGTTGGGTTGCTCGGTCTGCTGCCGCCTATTCTGTTCGCGGGATCTGGCTTCGTTGCGCCGCGGGTGGCCCGCGTCATTGGTCTCAACGGCGGACTAGTGTTCGCGCTCATTCTCATGACCGCGTGTCACATCGCGCGGGCGACCGCTCCTGGCTTTGGTCAGCTGGTCACAGGGAGTGTCGTGGCCTTCGCCGGAACGGGACTTGGCAACGTACTGCTTCCGTCGGTTGTTCGACGGTTTTTCCCCACTCGCGTCGCCATGCTGACTGCCGTATACACATGCGTTGTGGGAGTGAGCACGGCGGTACCTGCCGCTTTCGCCGCTCCTATCGCTGAACATCTCGGATGGCGATTTTCACTCGCCATTTGGTCGGCAACATCGATAGCGGCTTTACTACCTTGGCTAGTCATTCTGATTGGCGAGCGTAATCGACAGCTTGCTAGCAGCGACGGAATCGAGTCGCAGCGTTCACCCACACTGCGGCGGTTATGGCGATCGCGCGTAGCTGTGTCGATCACCGTCATATTTTCGGTTAGCACGATCTGCACTTACGCTGCCTTCGCGTGGTTGCCCGAGATTCTCGCCGACATAGCTGGCTCGACGCCGACCGAAGCCGGAGTTTTGCTCGCGATCACTGGAATTGTCAGTGTGCCCGGTGCGCTCGTTGTGCCCTTCGCTGTCTCGCGTTTGCGGACGGTTAGCTGGTTGGTAGTCGCCGGCGCCGCGAGTTTCTCCCTCGGTTACTTCGGTCTGCTGCTGAGTCCTGCGACCCTCACAATCCTCTGGGTGTTACTCATCGGGTCGGGGTCGATTCTCTTTCCGGTCAGTCTTGTTCTCATCAACATCCGAACGCGCACGGCGCCAGGCACCATCGCGTTGAGCAGCTTTGCTCAGAGCATCGCGTATGGGATCGGCGCTCTGGGTCCGTTACTTGTGGGGCTTCTCCATGACTCGAGCGGTGGATGGACTGTGCCGTTGATCTTCTTGCTTGCTATTTCACTAGTGGCGGTCGTGCCAGCCATCGCTCTTGCGAAACCTGTGTACGTCGAGGACGAACTCAACTCGTAACGGTGCAGCGCAGATGACTTTCAAATTCCGCGCGCATTTCATTGATGCTCGGATGCGCGGACGGTCCATGTGGCTGTCCTCGGAAGGTCGCGCATTGTCACTTCTTTAGTTCTCCGCAGGCGAGGGGGCCAGCATCCCGCGCCAGAGAATCTGGACCAGCTGCTCGGCATCGCTCTGACGGTCCCGGTCGAAATCCAACAGAAGGCCTCCGAGTCCGCGAACGATGACGTCGGAGTCAATGTCCGACCTGATCGTGCCCTCGGCTATCCCCGCGGCAAGGAGTGTTCGCACCGCGGATGACAAGAGTACGAAAACGTTGTCTCGAGTGGTCGGTATCTCGCTTGAGCCGCGGAGAGCGTTGACCAGCCCATTTTTCACAGTGAAATAGTGGGCGAGATGGTCGACAACCCAAAGCTGGAAGGCCTCGGCCACAGGGTGTTTTTCCAATAGTTCAGGCACAGAGTCGAGCAGGGCGCGAATCTCCCTTTCGTAAACGGCCAGGACCAGGGCATCCGGAGTCGCAAAATGCCGATAAACCGTGCCAACCCCAACTCCGGCCTGTTTGGCGACACTATTCATCGACAATGAACTTGCTTCTCGCAGGGCGGCAGAGGCCGCTGTCAGGATCGCTCCCCTTTTTACATCGATCTCATCCATGCGACTGACTTGCTCCATACAGGTGTATCCCAGCTCCTTGCCTTGCGGATAACTATCCGATATTGTCACCTCGGGGGCAAGCGGATAGTTATCCGCAATCGATGGACGCGTGGCAGAGGAGAAGGACAGTGAGCGAAACATTGGCGACGAACGAGGACGCTATGGAAATGCGTAGTTGGATCGACGGCGCTTGGGCAGGAAGCGGGCCTCGGGACGAATCGATCGAACCTGCGACGGGAATGGTCCTCGGAGCGTTCCGCACCGCCACGGAAGCCGATGGTGTGACCGCGATCGCGGCTGCACGGCGAGCGTTTGACATGACGAGCTGGTCGCGGGATGCTCCTCGGCGCGCTGAGGTGTTGCTGGAACTGGCCGACAGACTGACCACGCACCAAAACGACCTGGCGATGATGCTGGCGCGAGAGAACGGAAAGCTGCTGTCCGAGGCGCGAGGGGAGGTAGCCATGTCGATTGAAACGGTCCGTATCAATGCAGCGCGAGCGAGACTCCAAATGTACGGGCAGTCGATCGAGCAGTCACCGGGTGTTTACTGGCACAACGCTCCCGAGCCCCTAGGCGTCGCAGGCGTCATTTCTCCATGGAACGGCCCGCTCCTGCTGAGCCTTCGCTCCATCGCCCCGGCCTTAGCCGCCGGGTGCACTGTCGTAGCGAAGATGCCGGCGCAGACTGCTCTCACCGCGGGATTGCTCGTGACCGCCATTTCTGAGACGACATCGATCCCGCCTGGTGTGGTGAACGTCCTTATCGAGTCTGGTAACGCTGTGGCGCCTCTCCTTGTGACCTCGCCTGACATTGACGTGCTGAGTTACACGGGAAGCACCCATGTTGGGCGAATCATCGCGGCATCCGCGGCGCCAACCGTAAAACGTCTGTCGCTAGAGCTGGGTGGGAAGACCCCTTTGTTGGTGATGGATGACGCAGACATCGACCGCATCGTGCCTACCATCGTGAGATCCGCGACATTCATGAACGGTCAGTACTGCGGCACTGGAGCCCGAGTGCTGGTTCAGCGGGCCGTAGCGGATCACCTGCGCGATGCCTTAACCACGGCAATTTCCAACGTCGTGATCGGCCGTCCCGAAGACTCCACAACGGAACTCGGTCCGCTCATCGACAAAGCCGCCGCAAAGCGTGTGGATGGCATCGTCGCTCGGGCGGAAGGCTATGCCACCGTCCTAGTGCGTGGTGGCATCCCTAGTGAGCCCGCCTACGCGTCCGGAGCGTTTTTTCGGCCTGCGCTCGTGGAGGTGTCCGACGTTCGTGCGCCGATCGTACAGTCGGAGGTCTTCGGGCCAGTTCAGACATTCGAGGTGTTTGACACCGAGGCCGACGCGATCCGGATGGCGAACGCAACGGAGTATGGTCTCGCGGCTGCCGTCTTCAGCCGCGACGACCTCCGTGCGCGGCGCATCGGCCGTGAGCTGCGGGTGGCAAACGTCTGGATCAACAACTTCGGTATTCCCACCCAGATGATGACCGCAGAGCCTGTAAAGCAGAGCGGCTATGGCAGTACGGCTGGCCCCATGGCGGTCGAGACTTACCAGTACCTCAAGCGCTACGGCACCGCCGAACTGCGTCTATCTTGACCGCATGAAGTAATCACCCAATGTCGCTGTATCTGTAGTTCACGAGGTGAAGCTAAGCGTTCCATCGGTCGCCGAACAAAGTGAGCGAGTTTTGCGAAGCGAACGCGGCCTGAGTCGGTTCGGGCAGCTGTTCGGAGAACAGCGCTATGTCGGCCCGGTTGGGCGTCCGGAAAGGGTAGTCGGTGGAGAAAGAATGCGATCTAGGGAGGTGACGGCCAATGCATGCTGAAGTTGAGCGGAGTCGAGCATTCCGGAGGCGGTTATCCAGACGTTCTGCTGGAGATACTCACTAATCGAGCGCTGAAGGCCCGCGGCGCGCGCCACGCCATCTGCTCGCTGGTGCCAAAAGAGCAGCAGTTCTCCCCAGTGCCCAAGGACCAGTTGAAGGCTTGGGTGGCGGTCAAGCACCCCGCGCGCCATGAGACGGAGCGCGGAAGTGCCTGCCTCGAGGTGCCGCCCCCAACCGTAGGTCGAGAGCGCCAGATCGATCGCGTCGCCGAGCCCGCTAAACGCCGCCCCGCGGACAGAGGCGGAGGGAACCTGTGGATGAATAAAGACAGGCAGGTGCATCTCGGCCGCGACGGTCCACAGGTCCTCGAAACGGGGGTCGTCTAGGGCGGTGTCACCATCGCGTCCGTACACCATCGTTCCAACGAGGCCCTGGTTGGCAGCGCGCTCGAGTTCGACTGCGGCGGCAAGTGGGTCAGCGAGAGGAAGGCTTGCGAGAGCACGAAAACGGTCGGGATGGGCACGCCCAGCCTCAGCAACGACGTCGTTGGCCTCGCGGCTCACTACCACGGCATCGGCAGCAGCAAGTCCTTGGCTGCCGGGAGGGGCAAGAGCGAGAACCTGCACATCCACGCCCTGCGCATCCATGTCAGCTAGCCGGGCTTCGCCGAGATCATCCAGCTTTAGCCCAGCACCACCGTAATTGTTCAGTACCAGACTTGGATCGACACGTTCCGGCGGTAATTCTTCGAGCGCCTTGATCAACGGAGGAAAAGTCCAGTGTTCCTCAATGGCGATCACCGGGGAGTTTTGTGCCACGGCACCGGTCGTCATGCGAACTCTTCCCTCCGCCGTCCTAACGGAACGGCACCGTGTCGTGGCTTCTCGCAACAGATGCGAGAGCGTGGTGCGCTTCTACAGACGAGAATCCTCAGAAGCCCGCAAGTGGAAACTGATGCGCCGCCATCACGTGGAGCCCAGCTGCAATTTCAGGCGCGACGAACGCGTGTCGTCATTTCAGACTCTGTTTTGACTGTCACTGAACGCGATTCAAGAAGTAGGAGTACTTCCTGCACTCCCGATCGTGACGCAATCGATTACGGGTGACGGGGTGGTTCGGCAAATAAGTTTCAGCGCGGGTCTGCGAGCCGCCGTGCTGCATCGACGACAAAGGAGCGACGTCGAGCGGACTCGGTGTCAACATCAGAAGCAGCTCCAGTGACCAGCTCGGCGAGCTGCGGAACGGTATGCCACCAAGCTGCCAGCGCGATAAGCGAAAACAGGAGGGGACCGGGCGCTAGCGAAGCGTCGAGCTTTCCCTCAGTTTGAGCTCGCGCGATCGCCGCGACCTTTTGGCGGTAGTGCTCGGCTCGTGCGTCGGCTCGCACGGCCGGCTGACGGCTCAGCCCCTCCCATTGCAATAGTCTTGCCAGCTCTGGGCGGTTCGCGTGGAAATCGTACGTCTCTCCGACAAACTCCCCGATGTCATCGCCCGGATCGAGAGTGACCGCGGCAGCGAGCAAATTGAGTTCGTCGGCTAACACTGCCTCCCACAGCGCTGCCTTATCGCCGTAATACGAGTACAACCTTTCCTTGTTAATTCCGGCGCGCGCAGCAATCTGCGTCATCGTTGTGCCAGCTAGGCCGTATTCCGCGAACTCCGCGGTCGCCGCCTCTTTAAGGCGTCGACGAGTGCCATCTGTGTCCCATGCCATGGTCCAATAATAGCAACTCCAACGTTACCGTTGCAGATCCGTCTCCCGACGTGTACCCTTTCAGTATTCCAACCATAGCGTTGGAGTTGGACAGATGAACCGCTCGCACTGCAAGCGATCGGTGCTCAGAGGATGGAAGGGACTCTCGTGGAGTACGAGCTCAAAGACAAGGTCATCGTGGTGACTGGGGCCGGTCGGGGACTAGGCGAAGCCATTGCGGTGGGCTTGGCCGAACAAGGCGCGCGAGTGTGCGCAATTGATAACGATGAGACCAACGCCGAACGCGCGCGAAGCTCGATGGCAAGGGTCGCTGGAATGGACCGCGTTATGTCGATAGCAGCCGACGTTACCGACGAGGTCGCCGTACGAACGGCGGCCGAGATGGTGGAAGCCCGATGGGGCAGGGTGGACGCCCTGATAAACAACGCGGCGATCATGCCGGAGATGACTCCGGTCGTGGACCTTGACCTTGAAACTGTCCGACGAGTCATCGATGTCAATCTCGTTGGCTATATCGCAATGACGAAGCATTTCGCACCGATTATGGTCCGAGGCGGAGGTGGGCGCATCGTCTACATGAGCAGCATCATTGGAGTCCAGGCCAATCCGGGCCAAAGCGTATACGGCGCCACCAAAGCAGGCATCACCGTACTCAACAACGTTGTCCATCGTGAGATGGCCGATCAGGGAATACGCACTGTTGCGCTCGCACCTGGCCTGACGGACACCCCAGGCATGCGGGCGATAGCAAGCGAAGAATATATCGACAAGGTCGCGGCCGCGTACCCGGGAGGGCGTTTGGGGCGGCCTGCGGACGTCGTCGCATTTGTGTCATTTCTGTGCAGTGACGCGGCGTCGCACTTGTCTGGCACGTTCCTGCCAATCCGCCCCATCGCTGGTTGACCGTTCGCCGACTGCCGAAGACGATGGCTACACACTCATCCAGACGCCTCTAATGAAAGGAATTCAATTGAACGAGCAAGCTACAACCGCCGAGGACACGCAGATCGTCCAAATTCACCACGCGGTCGCCGACAACGAAATCCAAGACCTGCGCGAACGGTTGGGTAAGGCGCGCTTGCCGGAGCAAGCTACAGCTCCGCGCTGGGAGCAGGGAGTGCCCCTCGACTACATGCGCGATCTGATCAGTTATTGGCGTGAGAATTACAACTGGCGCCGCCTCGAAACGGAGCTGAACACGCGCGGCCAGTTTCGGACCGTCATCGACGGCCTTGCTATCGATTTTCTTCACATCCGTTCGAACCGGCCAGACGCCCGTCCGCTGATCATCACGCACGGATGGCCGGGCTCCCTCGTGGAGACCCTGGACGTGATAGACGCACTCACAAACCCTCCCGCCGACCAGCCCGCATTTCACCTCGTGCTCCCTTCGCTCCCAGGATTTGGCCTCTCCGAGAAGCCCACCGAAATGGGTTGGGGCATCGAGCGAATCGCTGACGCTTGGGTGGTTCTTATGGAGCGACTCGGCTACATGCGTTTCCTAGCGCAAGGCGGCGACTGGGGAGCGATGGTCACTATCACGCTCGCCATTCGTCACCCCGATCGCGTTGCGATGATGCATACCTCAGTGCCTTGGGCCCCTCGGCCTGAAAACTTTGCCGACGGTGACCTGACACCGCTCGAGCGTAGCTGGCTCGAGAGCTACGCCGAATTCGGCCGATCCGGACGCGGCTATGCGTTCCAGCAATCCACCCGTCCCCAGACCATCGGATACGCCCTTGACGATTCGCCGGTGGCGCTGCTCGCGTGGCTGGTGGAGAAGTTCTACGAGTTTTCGGATACCGAGGACTCCCCAGAGGAGGCAATCTCGCGAGACCGGCTCCTGGACAATGTCTCCCTCTATTGGTTCGGGCGAGCTGGTGCCTCCGCGGCGCGACTCTACTGGGAGAGTTTCCGCGGACTCGGCATGCCTGATCAGTCGACTCCTGTCCTAGTCCCTTCGGCCGTCACCGTATTTCCAAAGGATCTGCAGAAGCAGCCTCGGGCGTGGGTCGAGGAGCGGTACCCCGACCTGCGGTACTGGAGTGTTGCTGTCCACGGTGGACACTTCCCCATGCTCGAGGTGCCCGAAATCTTCACTGCAGAGATGCGCGAGGCGTTTTCCCATGCGGGGGAGTGACGACCGGGTCGTCGGTAGGCGGTCGGCGGCCGTCCCACCGTCGCGGTCGTCTCAGCTTCAGACGCGGCTGCTCCGGCTGATCGGGCTTTTTATCGGAGCGTTTCTCAGCACGTTCGCGTTCAACTCTGCCACAGTGGCACTCCCGTTTATCGCCGCCGATCTGGATGCCGGGGTCGGTGCTTTGGAGCTTGTGATCGCCGTTTACGGCGCGGCGTTCGCCGCTATCCTGGTCACTGGTGGGCGTCTCGGTGACCTCGTCGGTAGGCACCGCATGTTTATCGGTGGGATGGCAGTCTTTGCCCTGGCGTCCGCAGTTGCCGCGGTCGCACCCTCAATGGAGATCCTATTGGGCGCTCGCGCTCTACAAGGCGTGGCCGCCGCGGTCGCCACGCCGCAGATCCTCGCTACCATCGGGGTCGTCACGGAAGGGGTCACTCGCCTGCGCGCGATCGCTCTGTTCGCTTCCGCGGGAGGCCTTGGTGCGGTGCTCGGCCAGGTCCTCGGTGGAGCGTTGGTCACTTTTTCGCCGTTCGGGCTGAGTTGGAGGGCCGTCTTCGCCTTCTGCTGCGTGCTCGCGATCGTTTCCGCTCTTAGTGCTCTCCCGATGCCGAGAACTTGGGCCCGGGTTGTTGGTGGCATTGACTATCTGGGCGCAGGATGGCTCGCCGTCGGAATTGGCTGCCTCATCGTCGCGTTGTCGATCGGGCCCACATCGGGTTGGCCGGCGTGGACGATCGTCCTTCTGGGAGTAGTTCCATTGGCTGCGATGCTGCTCTGGCGCCACGAACGGCGCGTCGAAGAACGAGGTCGCTCAGCTGTGGTCCCACCGACCGTCTTAGGTCGGCGCCCCCTGCTGAGGGCGCTTCTCATGACCGCGGTGTTCTTCGTTGGGTACGGCGGACTGCTCTACGTCTTCGCCACCGCGATGCAGCATGGTCTCGGCCTAAGTGCTCTGGCCGCAGGACTTGCGATTGCACCCGTTGCCGTCGCTGTGACGCTCGCTTCGGCGCTGCTCACCCGGATCACCAGACGACTCAAGGGCGCCACCATGCGCGTTGGAGCAGCGATGCAGATCGCAGCATTGATCGGCTCGGCGTTGATTGTCTTCGCCCGATTCGACGACTTTACGCCGTGGATCCTGATCCCCTCTCTCGCTCTGTTCGGTGTCGCGCAGGCGCTCATATTCGCTCCTTTGGTCGATTTGGTCATCGCTGCCCTGCCCTCAGAAGAGGCGGGTCTCTCCGGCGGCCTTTTCGGTACCGTGCAGCAGCTTTCGCTGGCACTCGGTGTCGTTATTGCGGGGGCCATCTACACTCCCATTACTCAGGCAAGTGACGCCCAGCTTGGATTCGTGGCGGAACTGGTCGGCGATATTGGATTTGCCGTTGTGTTGTTGTTGTTGTTGCTGCTGCGTGGTGGCTCGCGGACCAGAAGGAATCCACTAGAGCGAGCCGGGACTCTCGACTGAGGCGTGTTGTCAGCCTCGCCTCCCGACCCGGAACGTGAAGAGGATCGGTTGTGGTTTTGCCCCGCCCTTCTTAGACGCCGCGCCCGGCGAGGCGATTTAGCGTGGCGCTTTACCCGAAACGCATGAAAAAGTCATGACTTGGTCTGTTCAGAAGGCGTTCGCGTTACCGGGGTCGTCACTCGGATCAATGTCCGGTTCCGAAAGTGGCAGTTCGTTTCGATTGATCCTTCCTGCCGGCACTAGTCTCGAGCCCAGCGCAACAAGTTGTAGCGGTGACCCGCCTGCGCAACACTCGGTCGACAGCGCGTCAGTCTGATCCAGTTTCGATGCGTACGCGGCTAAGGAGGATTGGCCTCGCCTTGACCGAGCTCCGCGCGTCAAGCAGTACCCCCGACGTGCGCGGTCGTTAGCTGTTCAGCTGTCAACTGCGAGAGCAAGACACTCTGAACAAAGTGGAACCGTACAGTCGAGCGTGCTCCCACGTGACATGGCAAGGAAGAGGAGAATCGGGTCGTGCTGACCTCCGGCAGGATTCGCGTCGAACCATCTCGCAAGTGAAGGACCCAGTCCTGGATGGTCACCGTGGAGGCTCCGTGATTGTGGAAATCCAGCTCTACATAGGTTCCTATGTTGCAGGCGTCCTCGAACATCTGGAGACCCGTCGTTGCAACTATTTTGACGCGGTTGGCAAGGTGCGTCCGCACTGACCGCGCAATGAGCAAACCAAGGCTTGGCGCAGCCGCCAAGAGAATGACAACCCATGCTTCGACGATGAAGTCGAGGGCTGTCAGGGCGTTAGGATCTGCGGTCACAAGCGGTTTCCTTCACTCGAGTAGCAAAAGAATGTCGTCCGAAGGTGAATGCTGCGGTTCGGCGGTTCGGCGGTTCGGCGGTGCGGTGTTGACAGCGACAGGGTATACCGCCCAGTAACTGGACAGCCAGGGGGGTGCGAGCAAGATCAGTGTGCACCCCTCGGTTGCCAGCAGCGCTGATTGGTGATCTAGGCGCGTTAGATTCGCTCGCGCGGGGCAGTGCGAATTTACTCCTTGAGTAGGAACACCCCTGTGCCAGCCGCCGAGCGATCAGCGAGGATACACACCATCGAGCAGAAGGGAGAGATGGCGGCGCCAATCGGCGTTGCCGCTTGGTTGGAAGTACATGGTGGACATTATCGCGCACGTCATCACCGGGAAATCGTCGTAGCAGAGATCAGACCGGACGGCGCCGGCGGTGACAGCGCGCGCTATAACTCGGGAAGTCACGGCAGCGAACTCGTCTTTTTCTGACTGCGCTTCGTCCCAGTCGACGAAGTCAGAACCGAGCATCGCCCACTGGAAAGCCGTGTCTGCCTCAGCTGCTTCGAGATAGCGATGAAGCACTGCCTCAAAAGCCGCCCGTGGGTCTGTCAACTGTTCGGCGTCTCGCGCGAGGGTAGCCATTTCTGTAAATCGTCGCTGCACAATCGCGGTTAAAAGCGTTCGCTTATTCGGGAAGTGACGATAAAGGGAACCAATTCCAAGTCCAGCGAGGGTAGCGATCTCGCCCATCTGTACGTCGTGCCCGCGTTCAGCGAAAAGGGTGCTCGCGGCAGCCAAGATTGCTGCTCGGTTGCGTCGAGCATCAGCGCGTATGTGGTCGGTGATTTTTTTCCTCCATTGACAAACGGAATTCTAATTCCGTATCGTCCTCGGTACAAGCGGAATCGCCATTCCCTTTTGGGACATGCAACCGCATTCGCGCGAAATTGGAGGAACCATGATCGTTGTCACTACTCCCACAGGCCAGGTGGGTCGTCACGTTGTTGATGGGTTGCTAGAAGCAGAGGAATCGGTTCGAGTCATTGTCCGAAACCCCGATCGGCTGTCTCAGGAGGTTGCCGACCGGGTGGAGATTGTGACCGGCAATCACAACGACCCCGCAGTGACGATGAAAGCCTTCGAGGGCGCGGAAGCCGTGTTCTACCTGGTGCCGCCGGAGGTGGCCGCCAACGATGTCCGCGGCCATTACCGCGCGTTTGCTAAATCCACTGCATCAGCACTGGTCGCACATGATGTTGGAAGGATCGTTGCTGTCTCCACGTTGGGCCGTGGCTACAACAAGGAGGCCGGTCACCTGTCCGCAGCGCTCGAGGCCGAGCCGGTCTTGGAGGACACAGGGGTGGATTACAGAACGTTGCGAATGCCGTTCTTCATGGACAATCTCGTGAATCAGGTGCCCGCGTTAAAGGCACAGGGAGCGTTCTTCATGCCGAATGTGGCGGATCAGCAGCTGTTGACAGTTGCCACGTCTGACATTGGAGCCGTTGCAGTGGACTTGTTGGTTGACAGGGACTGGATTGGCCAGGAGTCTGTTTCCGTTGTCGGTCCTGACCGTCTCACACCCTTGCAGATGGCGGAGACTTTGAGCGACGTACTGGGATCGTCGATCCGTTACGAGCAGACATCAATGGACAGTTATTCCGCAAATTTGTTGCAGTACGGGATGAGCCAGGCGTGGGTTAGAGGTCTCGTCGACATGGCAGCGGCACAGAATGACGGCATTTACGACCTGCATGGCGTAGACACCGCCGCCGGTACTTCGACCTCGTTCCGCACGTGGTGTGAAATAACGCTGAAGCCAGCGTTCTTGCAGTCCACCTCGCAATGGTGACAGTTGGCTCTTTCAACTCCTCTCGCATCTTTGCCACAGTTTCGGTCAGTTGCTCGTGTTCGGTGCATGTCATTTCGAGCTCGTAGTCGTACTTTGCGAGTCACCCGCTGACGATCACGGGCGATCGAGCAGGAGCGTGCAACGCCTCCGTCGCACGATGAACTGTCGCGCGTCGGAGGCGTTGCACATAGTCATGCGGTGGCCAGTGGCGCATCGCGGACCCGCTCCGATCGTCGGATCTCCTTCAAAGGAGTCGGCACGCGATGCGAGTCTGTTTGAGCGCCATGAGTCTGCGGAGGTTGCGTTGTTACAGAAAGAATCCCTTTCTGGTTGCGATCACCGCAGGCAGAAGTGAAGACGCCGAGGCGATTACCACTACCGCCGCGGCGAGTGAGGCGTAAACAGGGCCGTCGATCGCGGGCCACAATTGCCCGACCATGCCATAAGCGACGCCAACTAGCGCCGGAAGAACAGCCAACGTTCCGACGGCGATCGAGAGAACCACAACGAACAGCCCTTCGATTCCGATCATTGATACGACCTGGGAACGCGTAGCACCTAGCCTGCGAAGTAAAGAAAATTCTGCTCGCCGTCCGGATGTCAGCATCACGAGAGTGTTCCCTGCGGCAATTGCGACGAACGACAGCAACACGAACAACAAAATGGCCCCCAGTTGCTGTTGTGATTGTGCACCGGAGACGATTTCTTTGGCATAGGTTTCCACAGACTCCGTCCTCAATGCGTCCCCGGCCGTAGTTGTCCCTCCACGAGCGAAGAGAACGTCGAAGCCCTTAGGTTGGATGGCAGCTGGCACCTTTGACTGGTCCATAAGGAAGTCACCGAATCCGAGGTCGCGCTGATAAACCGCCACGATCTTCAGTCGAACAGGCGAGATCTTGCCGAATCTCATCTCAATGGTGTCGCCCACGCCCTTATTCGAGGCGAAGAGGCTTTCGCTACTTGCAGCGACTGTCGCGCCGTGGCGTAATTTCTCGAGCGAGCCGGCCGTCACATCGGGATCGATGAGAGTGAAATTTGAGCCGGATAGAGTGCGTACGCTCACCTGGTCCCAAGACAGCTGGCCAATGTCGTCATCACTGTCGACTTTGGCTTCAGCTGCCAACGTCGAGCTGCCCAGCACGCTTGTGGTCCGCCCGAGGCCGACCGCGTCGGCTTGGTCTCGCGTGATCCCATGGGGAGAAGTGATTACTGAGTCGGAGCGCAGGCCTTCTCGCAGTTGACTGCCTGCGGCCATTGCTGCGCTTCCATTCACCCCTGTTTGAACGGTGCCCAGTGCAAGTAATAATGCCAGCGGAATGATCGCGGTGGTGAGGCGTCGAGAGAAGCCGCGCGCGTTGATGAGGGCAAGGATCACTCCCGCTCTGCGAGAAGATACGGTCGCAACTGCGGCATGCCGAGCTGCTGCCGAGACGATAGCCGGACCGCCCAGAGCAGCAGCAGCAATGAGCAGAAAAGCTGAGGTAGCCCCGGTCGCGCTACCAATTGTTCCAGGCACCACAAACGGTGTCCCGGCAGCGAGCACCCCTCCCACCAGCAGACTCCACGCAGTGATCCGACGGCCTCGGGATAGGTGCGAGGACTGCACGCTGACGCCTCCAATGGCAGCAATGGGACTCACACGAGTCGCTTCACGAGCGGCAACCCGAGCAGCGAGCACAGCAGTCGGGAACAACAACAGAAGTGCACCAACGACAGGCAGGGGGCTGAGGGTGAGCGTGACTCCGTCCGGCAAAATCCCGCCATCGCGTAGCGCAGGAAGAAGGAGGTTTCCCGCAAACAAACCAGGGACGACGCCCAGAGGAGTTGCGATCGCAAAAACCAAAACGACTTCGGCGGTGACCATAGAGCGCACCTGTGCTGTCGTGGCGCCAATCGCTCGCAACAATGCAAACTGTGTCAGGCGTTGCCTCAAGCCGGAAGCAAACGTAGAGCCCACGATGAGCACAACCACAAGAACTGCGGTTCCCGCGAATGAGGCCGCAACCGTTGCGAGAAGTGGCGCATCGCGTCGCAAACCGGTTTCGATCAACACCCCCGTCGTGCCAAGCAACGCAGCGGCCGCAAAAACGATGAGGAAACTCCCGATGAAGCTTGCTCGGTAGGCTCGAAGAGCCGAGCGCGCAAATGACCACAGCATCTTCATCGCTCCAGCTCGAGTAGACGGGAAGCGATCTCCGCGGCAGTCGGGGCGATGAGTTCTCCCGCAAGCTGCCCATCTGCCAGAAACCTCACATTGTCCGCGGCGGCAGCAACATGCGCGTCATGAGTGACCATGACAAGAGTCTGCGAAAAACGGGTCGCCGCGTCTCGTAACACCTCAAGCACCTGATCGCCCGTTTGACGATCCAACGCTCCCGTTGGCTCGTCCGCAAAGACGACGGTCGGCCGAGTGACCAGAGCTCGGGCAATAGCGACACGTTGTGCTTGGCCGCCAGAAAGTTCACTCGGCAACCTATTAGTCATGCCGTTCAGACCGACAGAATTGAGCAACTCGTCTCGCCACTGAACATCCGAGTGCTTCCCGTCCAACAGCAGAGGCAGCTGCACATTTTCTCCCACCGTGAGGTGGGCGAGAAGGTTATACGCCTGGAAAACAAAGCCGATGTGACGCCGTCGGAATCTGGTTACGTTATCCGCCGACAGCTTCGAGATGTCAGTCTCACCTATCACGACCTGCCCGCTCGTGGGTGTATCGAGCCCCGCCGCCAAGTTTAGAAAAGTAGATTTTCCGGACCCTGATGGGCCCATGATCGCGGTGAAGGCCCCTGACGGGACTGAGAGCGAAATGTTCCTCAGCGCAACAACAGGGGCGGGGCCGTTCGGGTAGGACTTCGTTAGGTCCACCACACGTACTGCTTCCTCAACCTTCTGAGAGGCGCGGTTGTCGGCGAATGTCATAGAGGGCTTCCTGTCGGGTGTTCCATGGGATAGGTATCGACACAACAGTAGAAAACGCAATCAGTTCGTTCTAGACGCCCACGAACTAAGTCCTAGACCTCCTCCTTTCGATGCAATTCCCCGCCGACAGCGGATTCAATACTCAAATGCGGGTTCTCATCGTTCAACGCACCGTGCACCGCGTACTACGTGAAGATCGTCATGAATTTTGGGCAGACGACTCTCTTCTAAAGGGCAGCGCCGGCGTCTCCTGCACAGCTCCGCTTCCAACGAGACACGCGCGTACGCGACCATGATTCTGCGCCGCGCTCACACCTAAAACCTCTCGCTGCCGCCTGTCCCGTGGGAGAGGGGAGAGGTTGCGGGATGCTTCCTGTGTGCAAATGAGGGGTTAACTGGATTTCGTCTGGCCCCCGCGGTTAGCGGGTTATGGGACCTGCACTAGTTCCCTCGATACTGCAGGGAGCTGATCAGCGCTTATAACCGCTTCGCGAACGATCCTGCCGACGCCGATCAACGCCCGCCCTTTGAGGAAGCCCACAGTAACGTCAGTTCCTCCGCGCCAGACGTGAAAATCGCCTCGTGCAGCGGGAAGTCGAGTGCCAGATCGAACATGGCAGATCAGCTGTTACCCACTGCTAACACTAAAAAAGCAGGTTGCTCACGATGCTCACCGCTGCGATGACCACGACGATGATCGCCCAGATCCAGATCTTTTTGTACCACGGCTTAGCTCCGGGCGCACCCTCAGGCGTTGTCATGGCTTCAGTATGGCCTAACCCGGTACGGTCATCCAGAGTCAATCGAGAACTCGCTCATGTAGAAACCGGGGATCGTGAGTCGAGTTTGGGACGCGCACCTCAACCTCTGTGCACGAGGGTGACGATCGAGGCATTAGAGCAGCCCATCAACTGTCGTCGGCTACCAGCCAGATAGGAGCACAGAATCGAGACAGCTCTGAACTGTTGTATTCAAGCTTGTGTTCAATTGTGGGACTCGTCAACGGAGACCACTCGGTTCTGATAGGCCCACACCGCGGCCTGCAACCTTGACTGCACACCGAGCTTCGGTAGAAGCCGAGCTAGATGCGATTTGACTGTGGTGACTTCGACGACAAGTTGGGAGGCTATCTGTTCGTTCGTCATGCCTTGCGCGAGAAGAAGGAGGATCTCCAGCTCGCGCGCAGTGAGGGTTTCAAGCGCGCGCGCAGCGGTGACTGGCTGAAGTCGGCGTCGATTCACGTATTCGTTAACGATCCGCCGGGTGAGTGCCCGATCAAGAATGCCGTGACCGTGCGCGACATTTCTGATCGCGCGAATAATTTCATCAGGATCGGAGTCTTTAAGCAGGAATCCTGACACTCCCACCTCTAGAGCTCGGAAAACGTAATCGTCGATATCGAACGTCGTAAGGATGAGCACGGGGATTAGCGGATCGGCCTCTGGCCCACACAGGCGTGCGGCTACCTCGATGCCGTCCAGCCCAGGCATCCGAATATCAAGGCACGCGACATCGGGGATGAGGTCGAGCGCGAGTTCGAGAGCCTCCACTCCGTCAGTTGCGAGCCCGACCACCTCAAGGTCTTCTTCACCGCCGATCAAGGCGGCGAGACCAGCTCGGACCAGCGGCTGATCGTCGGCAATCAATACTCGGATCAATGGTGATCATCCTTCTTCAAACGCGCGATATCGCGGGGGATTCGCATGGTGTTTCGCCACCCGCCTTCGGCGGTGGGGCCGCTGTCGAAAAACCCTCCGATGAGAGTGGCGCGCTCCCTCATACCAACTAATCCAAACCCTCCTTCGGACCGTCCAGGTGGAGACGGATCGTCTCCTGGGCTGTTCTTGACCGTTAGCAGCAGCTCCGACATACCTTCGTCCTCGATGAGGATGGTCGTTGTGGAGCCTGGAGCGTACTTAGCCGAGTTCGTGAGGGACTCCTGCACCATTCTGTAGGCAGTGAGTTGCGCCAACGGAGGGATCCCAAACCCGAGCGCGACAGAGTCGCGCGTTTGCACTTCGAGCGTGATTCGCGCCCCGCTGAGCTGTGCAGTCCTCACAAGCTCCCTAATCGTCGCGAGGGTTTTCACCATCCCGTCGGTGGCGCCCTTCCCCTCTCGGGTCTCGGCTTCGCGCAAAAGGCCGACGAGGCTGCGAAGATCATCGAGCACGGCGTTGCTCTGTGCACGTACCTGAAGGGCGCCAGCTCGCGCCGCATCCGGGTTAGTTGTCACCTGACGAGCTACGGCGGAAGCCATGAGCGAGATTCCGGACAAATGGTGTGCGGCAATGTCGTGAAGTTCCCGGGCCATGGCAGTGCGCTCGAGCGCGATCGCCTCTCCTACCTGAGCGTCCCGCTCACGGACGAGAGCATTGATGGCCTCTTCTTTGGCTTGTCGCACCGCACGATTGGCAGCAACCACCGAGGCGAGAAGCATCGGCAGACCGACCACAACTACGGCCTGGCCAACCGCCCCAAAAACGACTTCAAAAAAGTCTGACCGGGACAAGCCCGCACCGTTCAGAAACTGTCCAGCCGCGATCAGGGCCGCAGCTAAAACTGCAGATAGCACAACGCGAGAGAAAGGTTTTCTGAGCGACGCCATGAAAGCCGCAACAAGCACGGGGATAGCACTTGCCGTGAACAGAGCCGATGGGCTGAACACAGCGATCGCGAGCGGCAGAGCAGCCACAACACACATGACCGCTCGGGGAGCACGTCGGAGGAAAGCAAGAACCACGCCTTGCGCGACGAGGACGGCGATTGTGATCCACCAAGCGATCGGTCCGGGCGTCGTTCCGTGCTCGCTGGGATCCAACTCCGCGAGAGTGCCGATTGCCCAGCTGGCGCTGCCGGCAATGACCACTGTCACGATGGGAGTTGTGACAGTGAGCAAGTGTTGGGGGCGGCGTGCCAGTGCCATGAGCTGATCGTAATGCTCTGAACCGGAACTGCAGGGTTGATATGCACCGTATTGGTCACTCGACGGCAGGAGACGATGGCGGCGCTACACCGAGCCGTCCTTTGGTGAAAACGACTACAGCAGTCCCCGCCACCAGCGCCCCGGTCGCCATGGCCGTCAGCGCTGTGTCGCCGTCCAGCGTGGGGAAAAGCTGACCCCACATCACCGAGGCGAAAGTGTTAACCCCAACGTGCATCAACATCGACAGCGGAAGGCTCTGACCTGTGCGGTTGAAAACCCACGACATGACGACGTTGAAGGCGACACAAAAGATAAAGAATGCGACTGGCCGAGTCCAAGAGGCTTCCGGAAACCCACCCCAATCCGTAAGAAAGAGTGGGGCGTGCCAGAGAGCCCATAGTGGGCCAAGAACGAATGACGCGCGTAGCGGAGAAAGCCGGCTCTGCAAGCGAGGAAGAGCAAAATCTCGCCATCCGGGTTCCTCCGCAAGTCCGGTCGTGACCATTTGGAATAACAGGATCGGGACAAACGCCAGCAACGCGGAAATAGACGGCGCAGCGATCTGGCCGCCCGAAAACGCCAGTCCAGTCAGCAGCATCGCTGCCGGCACCCCAAGCAAAGTTATGGCGTACCACCGTGGAGCTACTCTCCATTTCCACAATCGCGCGCCCCAGGTTCGAAGACCACTACGTCCCTCGGTTATTGCGGTGATAACAAGCGCCGCGGTGATGGGCCCCAGATAAGCCCCCGGAAGCACCCCGAGGATTTGACTACTTCCCAGCACACTGGGAAAGCGGAATTCCCACAGTCCCAAACCATTCTGCGAAAGCACATAGGGAATCCACGCTAGCCAGCTCAGGGTATCGGCCAAGATGAAGAAGGAAATCAGCGGATGAGAACTCAAAAAAGTTCGTAGGGCGGGGGCCCCATCAGGTCTTACGCTCGACCTCGCGGGCGAGGTCTGGAAATTCTGGGAAGTGGACATCACCCTGACGCTACGGAGTGCAAGCAGTGGCGCTCTTCGGCAGGAAGACCCCAACTCTCGGATGCATTCGAAAGATGCAATCTGCCGACAGAGTTCCTGAACGGGCGGCCCGAAGATAGGGTCCACCTCGCGGCCATGAAGGCGAAACCGTGGCGAACTTTGACGCGGGACACAGAACAAGTAACGACGGCCCCGGTCGCGGTAATCATGGTGACGCTGCGTCGGAGCTCTCATTGAGCTAAGCGACGGAGAGCGCGTCTAGACGCTGACTGTTTAGTCTCTGGGCGCGGCGTCGCCACCGCTCTTGTGTTCGTCGTGCGTTAAGGAGTGGGAGCCGTACCGGACGGGTCCACAGGTCCCCGGTAGACGCTCGCGGCGAAAGCCAAGCCGATCAAAATTACTGCAGCGAGGTAGAAAGCTGCCTCGCCTACGGCTTGATCGATGGCGAAGCCTACGGCGCCGCCGACGGCGAACGCCAGCAAGACTGCCGCGTATGCTCCGGCGGGCCTCATGTGGGGTGCGTTATCGGTAAGTATCTTGCGACCAGCGGCTCGGGCGAGGAGGCTGCCAACCGATTGCAGGACGAACGTGACAGCGACATTGCCGTAGAGCATTCCCGTCTCCCGATGGAATGAGTTTCCCTGGACTCCGGCAACAAAGGATATGGCCCAAGCAACGACCAACGGTTGAAGGACTCCAGTCGCGGCAAGGACGCCCAGCAACAGAACGGCTGCGGCTTCGAACTCCAAGATTGGTGCCGAGTAGTTGCGACGTTTTTTTGCCAGAAGCAATATGGCGATCATTGAAACGAACGAGCCAGCTGCGAAGGAAAGGATCGATATGCCAACGCTTGCAACTCTGGGTAGATTGCCTGCCAGTAGCTCGTAGCCAAGCGTGACAATGTTCCCGGATTGCACAGTTGCGAAGCTTTGAACCGCGCCGAATGTCCATGCGTTCAGAAGACCCGCGACAAGGCTCAATGCCATAGCCGAGCTTGTGCGTTCTAACAGCGGTGTGATGACGGCCGGTTTGGGTGCTGGTGGGTGCTGCTCCATGGGACTCACTTTCACAGTGATGCGCCGAAAGGGTAGTGGCGTAACGGAACGGTGTCGTATCGTTAGGCTACTGCGTGACTAACGCAGCGCAAGTCCTTAAATCGGGATCGGGTCAGGATGATGCCTTGGGGAGATGGACACTGCGTTCTGCTCGTGCGCTCTCAAGAGTGGTCACGAGGACGCAATGAACACTACGTTTGCTCTGGCAATCACGTGCGGTGTCATGGTGTTGACCAACAGCGCCGCAGATGCGTTTTCGGATACGCCGACCCTCGGAACATCGAGCGCCCACACCGTGACCCAATAGTGGTGAGGGCCGTCACCGGGCGGCGGAGCTGCACCTATATATCTGGCCTCGCCAGCGTCGCCGGGAAGTTGGACTGCTCCGGCTGGAAGTGTGGACGAACCCGGATTTCCCGCACCCTCGGGAAGCGAATCCGTCGATGCGGGTATGTCTTTGACTACCCAATGCCAGAACCCGGAACCCGTAGCAGCGTCAACATCAAGCATTGTCACCACGTAACTCTGGGTGGCGGCGGGTGCACCACTCCACGCCAGTTCAGGAGATACATCGCCGCCACCCCCCACCCCAAATATCGCGGAGCGCTGGGCCAAGGGGATCTCCCCGGACGTCGCGATAGTGGTGCTCGTGACGGTGAAGCTTGGTACCTGCGGCAGTCGGGCGAACGGTTCGCTCTGATTCACGGTCATCCTTTCCTGATCTCCGGGAAGAACCTGGAGTCGTAACCATGATGGGCGCAGGTGTTTCGGTTTGGCTAGACCCCGATCGTTGTGTGCCTCCACCCCGAGTGCTGAAACCACGAGTAGAGGACATCTCGCAATCCCTCGCACACCAGCTCAGACCAAGGCGGTCCCATAACCGTCCAAAACGGTTCAACATCCTCAAGCTCGGCCACCGTATCTTGGCGCCACTCGAGCACGTGAGGCCATTAATCGCAGCTGCAAAGAACTCGGACAACTTTGGGTTCATCGCCGGCGGCTCAAGGCAAGCCCGGGCGCCGCCGGCCTCGCCGATGAGCCGCTCCCTCGATTCACTTTCGTTCGAAGCTACCTAAGAACCGTTCACGACACCAATAGAAAGAAGAATTTGCCATGCCCTTCGCCAACCTTAAAGTTCCAGCCAACTCGGTCACCGTCCAACAAAAGAAAGACCTCATCGACACCGTGACAGAGGCGTACGTCAAAATCTGGGGCGAGAAAGCCCGCCAAAATGTTCTCGTCCTGATCGACGAAGTTCCTGATGGGGGATGGGGGATCGGCGGAAATGTTCTTACCGCCTCCATGCTCGAGCAGCAATGAAACGAATTTAGCTGAGTAAAAAACAAGTGGAACGGAACGGGTCCGTTCTGTGTATGGTGAAAAAGATCAGTCAGTGAGAGGAGACATCATGAAGTTCCTATTCGACGACGACTCGTTTTCTTTTGAGTCGCTCCGCGGAGCAAGTTATCTCAACGCGTCCGGCGCCGATCTCGGCGAAATGATCACGACCAGCACAAAAATTCCAGAGGGAGACGAGCTGGCGTGGAGCACTGAGTGGGAGGCGCTGGCTAACAGGATCGCCGAAATTGGCGACACAACCGCGTCGGCTGGTCACAAAGTCAGTGCTCGCGAGGCTTATCTTCGTGCCTCTAATTACTATCGCATGGCGGACTTTTACTACCGAGAGGATCCGACCGGTGACCGCGAGCGTTCTCTCGGCCTTCAGCACAGCTCTCAGCGCACCTTCGCCGCGGCAGTACCTCTTCTCGATTATCCTGCGCGCGCGGTTGAGATTCCCTACGAAGGCATGTCACTTCCGGGCTACTTCTATACCCCCGATGACTCTGGCGCCAAGCGCCCAACCCTCCTATTCATAGGCGGCTACGACTCCACCGTGGAGGAACTCTTCCTGGCAGGCGCGGTGCCGGCGCTTCGCCGCGGCTACAACGTACTTACCTGGGACGGTCCAGGCCAGGGTCAGAATGTTGCCAAAGGCATTTACTTCCGTCCTGATTGGGAGACTGCGGTGACCCCCGCCGTCGATCTCGCCCTTTCCTTCCCGGAAGTGGATCCTGACGCTCTGGTGTTGATGGGCATGAGTCTTGGCGGATATCTGGCGCCACGAGCCGCCGCCTTCGAGCACCGGTTTGCGGCGTTGATCTGCTACGACGGAGTGTGGGACTTTCACGCGTCGCTGACTAACCTATTCGCGAAAGGGGATTCGCTTCCCGGCGGTCTAGAGCAGCTACTCGGGCAGGACACGATCGTTCGATGGGCAGCTCGATGCGGGCTGTGGAGCTTTGGACTTTCTGATCTCGACCAGCTGCTCGAAGCCTCGAAGGCCTACACATTAGACGGAGTTGCGGACAAGATCACCTGTCCCACTCTGGTGCTCAATGCGGAAAATGATGCTTTCTTCGCTGGCCAGCCGCGGCAGCTCTTCGATGGACTGCAATGCGAGAAGGAGTTCATCCGATTCACGGACGCAGAAGGTGCGGGGGAGCACTGTCAAGAGGGCGCTCTTCTACTATTCGCGCAGCGTACCTTCGACTGGTTGGACGGCATCCTCGACCGGAACTCCTGACGCCATGCTAGTCGTGCCGTTCTCGCTGCTCCTCGGCAACCGGGCTGCGCGAAGTGCAGCAACGATCATGTCGCTCAGCACGTCAAGGCGAGCATCGTCGATCGGCTCTCGAAGGATGAGAACCCTGAACGCGGTGGGCGCGATCAGCAAATCAGTGGCCAGTTCGAAGTCGATGTCGTCGGGCAACTCGCCCCTCCCAACAGCGGCAAGCAAAATCGCTTGCGCTGCCACGCGCCGTGGACGCATGACTACCTCGTCAATCATCTGCGCGAGGGGGTCATTGCGTGTTGACTCCGCCAGGAGGTCGGTGGCGATTTGTTTGAAGCGAGAATCGCTGAGCTGCGTGCGGAAGAGCTCTAAAACGACCCGGATATCGTCGCGAAACGCTCCGGTATTAGGTATTGGGGGAAGTGAGTCGGCGACGACGGTAACGATGACGTCCTCTATCATCGCGTCCTTCGACGACCAGCGTCGGTACAGCGCCGCCTTGCCCACTCCCGCGCGGCGCGCTACTGACTCCATGGAGAGGCGTCCGAAGCCCTCTTGGGCGAGACCGCTGAGAACTGCGTCATGGATAGCGTCAGTGACGGATGCTCGGAGGGCGGCCCCACCTAGCGGCGAGGCCTTCATGCGAGGAAGGGTCGTCTGCTGCATGCATAGAGACTACGCCGCAACAAGAGAAAACATTCTGTGACCCGGCTGAGCGCCGCTGGCGCCCCCAGCAGCACTCAACAAAGTCTGCCCATGTTGGCTTCTTAGAGGGGATTTGCCATACATAACACCGCTACGTCCGCGACATTCGCCTAACCGACCTAATGGTAGATAAGGAGAAGTATTTTCATGAGTGACAAAGTTCCACCACCCAAGTCAGCATCAACGACGGGATCAGATGCGGTTCCGCACCACGAGACGCCCACTCTGGGCAATCCTGACTTGCCCCAGGAGGGCGAGTTCAACGTGAAGGACGACCCGGCCAGCTTTGTCATGACCGGTCCACAGAACCTGGTGCTCGAGAACGAGTTCCCGAACATCATCCATGCTCCAGGTACCGACATCAGCACCCAGCCGTTCTTCTGGTCGTCGTTTAACATCTCCCCCCGCCGAGTTCAGCGGGGTGGATGGGCGCGAGAGGTAACGCAGTCCGACTTCGCGATTTCTGACGAGATCTCCGGAGTGAACATGTACCTCGAAGCTGGCGGTATCCGTGAGCTGCACTGGCACCAAACTGCCGAGTGGGCAGTGATGACCCGTGGCAGCTGCCGGATCACCACGCTGAGCCGTACCGGCCAGGCGAGCGTGGAGGACGTATTCGCCGGCGACCTCTGGTACTTTCCGGCCGGTCTGCCGCATTCCCTTCAAGGTCTAGGACCAGACGGTGCCGAATTTGTGCTCGCGTTCGATGACGGTGCCCAATCCGAGAGCAACACGCTCTTGCTCACGGATTGGTTCGCGCACACGCCTCCAGAGATTCTGGCGAAAAACTTCGCCGTGAGCCAGGAGGTCTTCAAGGACATCCCACTCCACAACCTGTGGATTTTTCCTGGAGAAGTGCCGGGCGATCTGGAAAAGGACCAGGTCGACTCTCAGGTCGCCTGGGGCGACACTCAGCCCGTCATATTCCGTCTGTCACGATCGGAGCCGCAGCGGAAGAACAGTGGTGGAAGCATTCAGATTGCTGACAGTACGAATTTTCCCGCCTCCACCACAGTCGCTGCAGCTTTGGTGACGCTGGAACCGGGATCCATGCGTGAACTGCATTGGCACCCGAATGCCGACGAGTGGCAGTACTGGCTCAGCGGGCAGGGACGGATGACTGTGTTCAACACCGGTCCCCACGCCAATACCACCGATTTCAAGGCTGGAGACATTGCAGTTGTGAAGCGAAACCTCGGGCATTACATCGAAAACACTGGCGATGACCGAGCTGTCTTCATCGAGACGTTCCGCAGCAACCGCTACGAAGAAGTGTCACTCGCAAATTGGCTGGCACACCTTCCTCCGTCGCTGGTATCGGCACATCTCAACATCCCTGAAGATGTGCTCGCAACGTTCCCCCGCGGAACGCAGGGGATAACTCCGCTGCAGTGATGAGCACCGTGGGATCGCGACTGGAACACCTCCATCCGTCGCGATCCCACGGCATTTCCCTTAATGTCGGGCACATCATTCAGAAGAAGGTTGGAAATGAGTCCCGACACTGACGCAAAGGGCACAGATTCGTCGCGAGATCGGCGCACGATTGTTGGCTATCTTCTCAGCGGAGCGGTGCAACTCGTGCTCTGCGCTTTGGGGACAATCTTCTTCATTAGCGAACGTGTCGATGACCGCAGAGGACTCCTTCTCCTTTGGTGCCTCGTAGCGTCTGGCTATGCCGTGGTGGCGGTGATTGTACTTCTCGCTCGCACACGACGAGCAGACCAAGCGTCAAATACACCTCCCCACCTGGAAGTTAGCAGATGGGCCCGCGTGATTTCACTGTTCTCCACGATCGGGGCGAGCCTCATTGGAGCCGGAGCGGCCATCCTGGTGTTGGGGCTTCGATCGTCCCAACCCGCCAGCACCCCGGTGGCAATCGTGGGCGTTTGGGCGATGATCCTTTCCTGGGGTCTTCTCCACTGGGGATTCACTCAACTTTATTATCAGAAGTATTACGCGTCTCAGCAGCCCACCATGCGGTTCCCGACTACTGCACATCCTGGCCTGATCGAGTTCGCTTATTTTTCCTTCACCATGGGAACCTCGTTCGCGGCTTCGGACGTCGACGTGCAAACGAGCGACGTCCGGCTGCTGGTTATGTGGCATTCCATCCTCAGCTTCTTTTTCAATGGTCTCATCATCGTGTTCGCGCTGAACACGATCCTGAGTTCCAACTAACACCAGCACGAGAACAGGAGACGTCATGAAGACGCAAGCGTTGGATAACGGCACCACGAGCTACCTGATAGTCCTCGACGCCGGCGACGAACTAATGGCGAGCCTTCTCGCCTTTGCTCATGAACACGCTGAAGGCCGTCTTGTCGACTTCACCGGCGTAGGGGCGATTTCCTCAGCGCACTTATTGGCATTCGACCTCGAATCTAAGCAATATCAGACGTCGGCAGTTATCGACGAACAAGCAGAGATCGCCTCACTCATTGGCAACATCGGGCAATACGAGGAAGACCGGCTAGTGCATGCACACGTGGTTGTGGGTTTGCGCGACGGCAGAGCTTTTGGCGGACACGTGAAAGAGCTCCATGCCCGACCCACTTGCGAAATTGTGGCAAGAGTCCACGATCGTGAAGCGATCAAACGGATGGACCCGCAATGGAACGCTCCGCTTTACAAGCTGGCGCAATCATGACCGACCAAACGCACCTTCACCATGGTGCTCACACCGCCGACGAAGCAGTTCTGCAACACCACGGCGAGCACATTTCAGACGCGAAGAAAAAGCAGTCATCGCAGGTCAGCGCGTTCGTTATCTGGCTGATAATCACCCTCGTCGCTGGACTATTTGTTTTCAGCTACAGCCTCGCTCTTGGTGACCCGCAACCCTCGAACGTTCCCGTTGCTGTGGTCGGAACTGCTGCTTCCGAGGTCGAGCAGGCAGCCAACGTAGATGGGCGGCAGGTCGTGTTGGCGACCAGCTATCCGAGCATCAGCGCCGCGACAGGGGCTGTCAACACGCAAAACGAGTATGGCGTTGTAGTCGTTGAAGGACCGAACAGTCGACTGATAATCAGCAGCGCGTCCGGTCCCTCCGTCGCGCGGGTTCTCGAACAGTTAGCACCCGCGCTTGCTCAGAAATTAGACGTTCCCGCTCTCCCGCTCACTGACCTCCATCCCATGAGCACGCGAGACCCGAACGGAACCGTCTTTTTTTACATGACTCTCGCCGCGGTGATCCTCGGCTTCGTGGGCATGGTCCAATCCGAAACGATCGCAACCAAACTTCGCTGGGCGAGCGAAGCGTGGTGGGGCATCGCCCGAGCTGTCTGTATCGGTCTTGTGATTGTCGTTGTCGCCGGTCCGGTGCTCCAGATGGAGTCGCCGCCCCTCTTCCCAGCGTGGATAGTTCTGGCGGCGACATCCTGGTCCGCCGGCGCCACGTACGCATTCTTTCGACTCCTCGTCGGCAAACGGTGGGCCATGTTGCCTACGTGGGTGTTGTTTGTTCTCGTCGGTGACCCAAGCTCTGGGGGAGCGATCGCGACTCCGTTACTACCCGCGCCTTTCTCCATACTCGGTCCGCTCATGCCTGCCGGCGCGTGTGTCGAACTTTTGCGCGAAATAACATACTTTCCAGACCATTTCGAGGCTGGCCCGGTGATCGCGTTGGCAGCCTGGGTCGTCGTTACAACTCTCGCCTGGTTGGGTCTCCACTACCGCAAGCACGGCTGGGGCGCACCTGCCTAGCCGATTGCGGGCCCATCCGGCCGCTCGAGCGCTTGTCCGGTAGGGGCATCAAGTTCCGATTTTGGTGCGTTGCCCGCGACGCTGGGCTGAGGCGAGCTGAGAGCGGCGGACAGAATATCGGCGAGCTCGGGGCCGCCAGTTGCCGCTGTGAGATAGCGGCGCGCGCTAGAGACGACTTCGCCGCGCTGCACGGAGTTGATAACGATCTCTCGCACCGTTTCTCGCTTCGCTGGGGAGAGCGACGCCACTATGTCATCAGCTTTCGCCAACATTGCTCTGTCCACCACGATGTCCTTTCTGACGAGAAACACCGGATAGTGCCGTGCGTCCTACGCCCACTGTGCTCTTCGTCTCCTACAGTAACCACAGTGGTGCTGCGCGACTTCCGGTCAGATGATTACCTCTGCCTTCATGGCAACCCTGCTATCGAAGCGTCGATCGCTCGTCTGCTTAATGAGTGGGAGGCCGCTGGGACGCAGGCGAGGGTCGCTTCATCCGGCTCGCTCGAAGCGGTGCTGCGCCGTACTTCGGCCGATTTTCTTGGAGTCGAGAACAGTATGTTCTTCCCTCCGACCCTGCTCACGGGCGGTGGCCTGTTCGGCACTTTGGTGGACGAGCGTGATGTCATTGTTGTCGATGACCTGGTTCATGGCCCAGTCCTCGAAGGTGTTGCCCGCTCTCCAGCGTTTAGGCGACCATATCGTCACCGAAGCATGGCTGATCTAAGTTCCGCTTTGGACTCGTCTATGAACGCGCGACGTCGCCTGATCGTGACCGAGGGAGTGTTCGGGGTCGACGGCAGCGTCGCGCCTCTTCCTGAGATCGTGGTGCTAGCAGAGCAATTTGACGCCCTCCTGATGGTCGACGACACTCATGGCCTCGGCGTCCACGGTCCGTCCGGCGCGGGAACGGTTGAGCTGTTCGACGTTGTCGACAAAGTGGACGTTCTCGTGGGAACTTACAACGCGGAGATCGGAGGGGGCTACGCCAGCGGCAAGATGGAGATCGTAGAGGCGTTGCAGAGGGCGGCGCGCGAAGCGGTCAAGAATCCTCAGACCATGGCTCCCACTCTCATAGCCGCGACGCTCGCTGGTCTTGAATATGTAGCGCTAGGAACTGAGGTCCGAAAGTTGCTTCGATCGCGTGCGCAGCAACTTCGACAGGCGCTAACGGAGGTCGGGTTTCCTGTCTCTTCCGGAGACCATCCGATCGTTGCGGTGACGATTGGGGACGCTCAGCTGGCGCAGCAGGTCGTTGAATCTATGTTCGATGACGGCATCCTTGTCACGGCGTTCGCTGCTCCGGTGGTGCCGATCGACCAGGCCATCATCAGGCTACAGGTGTCGGTAAATCACACCGACGCCGATATCACGGCTTGTGTTGACGGGTTACATTCCGCCGTTGCCGCACTCTGACCAGGTGACTCCCGTCGGCTGCCTCCCTTCTTTTGAGTAGCTGACATCTCGAAGGGCTTCCCAGGGGTAGTTCCATTTTGCACATGAGAGTCGCCCAGAACGTTCGGTAGTACTCCGAGTGCCCCGCTAGTGTGGGATCACACACGTGACACGGGGTGCCCCAGGGCTGAGAACATACCCGTCGAACCTGATCTAGTTCGTACTAGCGAAGGGATGTCTCGCATGACGCGTACGCCTGAACACCTGCTCGACCTTGTCGGCGAAACTCTGCATGAGCTGCGCGTGCGCGCGCCGCTCGTGCAGTGCATCACCAACAGCGTCGCTGCAAATTACACCGCCAATGTTCTCCTTGGCCTCGGTGCGTCGCCCGCGATGGTCGACATACCGGGAGAGTCCGGACCGTTCGCGAGCGTCGCGTCTGGACTTCTTATCAACCTGGGAACTCCAACCGCCGAACAACGCGAAGCCATGCTCGAAGCCGTGGTCGCCGCGAACCAGGAGGCCACGCCCTGGGTGCTTGACCCAGTGGCGGTAGGGGCCCTTCCGATCCGAACCGCTCTGAGCCAGGAGCTTTCTTATCTGACTCCCACAGTGGTGCGAGGGAACGCGTCGGAGATAATCGCGCTGGGCGGCGCCGGATCAGGAGGGCGGGGAGTGGACGCTCTAGATGCCGTAGACGCGGCGTTGCCTGCGGCGCGTTCTCTCGCAGAGCGCACTGGGGGAGTGGTTGCCGTGTCTGGTCCGGTGGACATCGTCACCGATGGGCGAGCAATAGTCCGCATTGCCAACGGCAGTCACTGGTTGACCCGGGTCACCGGAGGTGGCTGCGCACTGGGTGCGACGATGGCCGCGTTTGCCAGCGTCAACGAAGACCCGTTCGTCTCTACAGTGGCCGCCATCACGGTGTACTGCGTTGCCGCTGAGCTTGCTGCATCTCGCGCCTCGGGGCCGGGAAGTTTCGCCGTCGCGTTTCTCGACTCACTGGCTTCGGTGGACACCGAGACGATCCGACGTAGCGGGAAGATCTCGTGATCCCTGATCTTTCTATCTATCTTGTGACGGACTCGACTATCGCGGCCGCCGCCGGACACGACCTCGTCGATCTCGTTCGCGCAGCAGCACGCTCCGGAGTCACTGCGGTCCAGGTGCGAGAGAAATTTGCACCAGCCCGTGAGTTTCTCGACACGGTGTTGCGCGTCGCAGATCAACTGCCTGATGACGTTGCACTGCTAGTGAACGACCGAGTAGACGTTTTTCTTGCAGCACGAGCCGCGGGTGCGCGGGTGACCGGCGTTCACGTCGGTCAGTCGGATCTTCCTGTGGCGTCCGTCCGAGAACTCATTGGTCCTGATGCGACCCTCGGTCTCACCGTTGGAACGTTCGAGCAACTTCGCTCGGCGTCCGTCAACCCTGCCCGCATCGATTATGTCGGCGTCGGGGCAATCAATCAGACCACAACGAAACGCGATGCCCCGACGCCGCTCGGCCACCAAGCTTTTGCACGCCTCGTGACCGCAAGCAAGCTGCCCGTCGTCGGGATCGGAGGGGTGACGGCGGAGGATGTGTCCTTAATCCGAGCTGCCGGCGCGGCGGGCGCGGCCGTCGTCTCCGCAATTTGCTCGTCTGCGAATCCGTCGAAGGCCACGCAAAGATTACGCGTAGCTTGGGACGCCGCATGAAGGCACACATTCACGTCCCCCGGGTGCTAAGCATCGCGGGGACTGATCCCACCGGCGGGGCGGGCATTCAGGGTGACCTCAAGAGCATCGCGGCGAATGGGGGATTCGGTATGGCGGTTGTCACAGCAGTCGTCGCGCAAAATACTCACGGAGTCCGCTCCGTGCACCTTCTCCCGCGCGAATTCCTGGCCACCCAGCTCGATTGCGTATCGGACGACGTCGATATCGACGCTGTCAAGATCGGGATGCTCGCCACGAGCGAGATCGTCGACACAGTGCGCGAGTGGTTGCTACGAATCAAACCTCCCGTGGTGGTCCTCGACCCCGTGATGATCGCGAGTAGTGGTGATCGGCTCATCGACGATTCGGCGGAGCAAGCGCTACGTCGCCTCCTCCCGCTTGCCGATGTCGTCACACCAAATATTCCTGAATTAGCCGTCCTTGCGCAGGAAGCAGTCGCGACCGACTGGCCTTCGGCTCTCGCCCAGGCTGCCCGCGTAGCGGAGCGCCATCACGTGATCGTAGTTGCAAAGGGTGGGCACCTCGCGGGTGATTACGTTCCTGACGCGTTGGTGTCGATGAAGGGCACCGCAGTGGACGTCACCGAGTTTTCGAGCGCCCGCATCCCGACCACAAACACGCACGGCACCGGCTGCTCGCTCTCTTCCGCCCTCGCCACCCGTTTCGCGCAGTCGCACGACTGGTCGCTGGCTTTGTCGGAATCCAAACGATGGTTAGCGGAAAGTATCCTTCACGGTGCCGACGTGGGGGTAGGCTCCGGGCGCGGCCCCATAAGTCACTTCGCCGGGTTGTGGAGTCGGGGCGGCATCGAGACGAACCCTAAACCTGAGGAAATCGAGGCCGACTGGTGGGAACACATCTCCGAGATCCGCAATGGGATCTACGATCTCCCGTTCATTCGCCAACTCGAAGATGGAACTCTGAACCAGGACATCTTCGCGCGGTACCTATCGCAAGACGGGTTCTACCTACGTGAATATTCTCGCGTTCTCGCGGAAGCTAGCCGCCTTGCGCCCACCGTGGAGGAACAGTCATTCTGGGCGAACGCTGCCCACCGAGCGATCACCACGGAACTCCAACTGCAGGGGAACTGGATCGGACAAGACAGACCCCCAGACGCGCAACCAGACACCACTACTACGGAATACATCGATCATTTGCGCGCTGTGGCCGCTCAGAAGAACTATGCCCTGCTCATCGCTTCCGTGCTCCCGTGCTTGTGGCTCTACCTCGACATAGGTAGTCGAATGCAACACGCCTCGGATCCTGCGCATCCCTACCGGCCATGGCTCGACGCTTACGGCGGCGAAGGATTCAAGGCAACGAGTCGGCGGGCGATTGACTTCGTGACGGCAGCAGTATCGGTTGAGGACGCGACCGCGCGAACCGCGCTGCGTGATGCGTTTCACCGGTCGGCGCACCTTGAGCGCGCTTTCTTCGCCGCCCCACATCGACACCGGCTGCAACCCAACGACGATCTACCCGCGAAGCGTAACTAAAGGAGATCCCTGTTCCGCCTCCCAATTTGCGAGCGGTCACTGACCTCATGGTCCTTGTAGGCCGCCCGCACCCGGACGAGCCGGCAATCCTCACTATCCCGGTGCTTCTTAGTACCCGTCTCATACAAGGATTGCCGGCCGGCAACTAGCGAAGGCTAACTCGTACCCAGGAGGGTGGTGATGCGTTCGTAGAACGGTGCGGGGTCAGCGGCAAGGGAAGATTTCACCATGGCGCTCCAGTCATCGACGACGACCTCGATCGAATTGGACTCAAGCCCATCGAGGGAGGCGCGAGGAACATCGCGCGGGTCAATCATCGGACCGTCGTATCCGCTCATGATGTCCGTGTCGGCGGCACCAAGGAAGATGCCTTGAACGAGGGTGCCCTGTGACGCGAGCTCGAGCCGGAGGGCATTTGTCATGTTCCACTCGGCGGACTTCGCTACCGCGTAAGCGCCCGCGCCGGGTGCTGCAAACCAGGAAAGGGCGGAAAGCACGTTCGCGAGAGCGCCGCCGCCGTTTTTTGCGAGGACCGGTGCGAAAGTTCTAATGACGTCCAGCGTTCCCCAGAAGTGAGTGTCGAGCTCGCGGCGGACCTCGGATAGGTCACTGGACAAGAGGTTGGCACCAGTAGAAATTCCGGCGTTATTTATGAGAAGCGTGACATCGGGCGCGAGTGAGGCCGCCTCCACAATCGAAGTGTGGTCCAGCAGGTCAAGGCGCAGAGGAACAACCCTGGGGTCTTCAAACTCCAGCGTCTCGGGGCGGCGAGCGGTCGCATAGACCTTGTCAGCGCCGCGTTCGAGGAGCTCTTGAACGAACTGGCGGCCGATGCCGCGATTCGCTCCGGTAACGAGGGCAATCTGATCAAAAATTTTCATAACAGCTAGAGTAAAACTTCACATTGACGTCAAGGGCAAGCTGCCTAGAGCGGGGATACTAAATCTTGGAATTGCGAATAGGCGAAATTGCTGCTCGGGCTGGCGTTAGCACGAGAGCCATGCGCTATTACGAAGAGCAAGGATTGCTGACGGCCGAGCGTTCAGGAAGCGGTCAGAGAATTTACCCCGAGTCGACCGTGGAACGTGTGCGACTAATTCAACAACTCCTGACCGCCGGTCTATCTAGCCGCATCATCGTGCGCCTGATGCCGTGCATCGAAGTGGGGGAGGGTTCCGTCGAAACTTTTGAGTTGCTCGCTGCCGAACGCGATCGAATCACTTCCGCAATGGTCGATCTTGCCGCAGCGCGGGAGGCCCTCGACCGTGTCATTGACATCGCTCACAACCCGACACCCGAGCATTGCCCAACTCTCCGCAAGCCGGCGTGGGCGCCCATCGGCGTCGAAAACTAAGACCCGACCCTGTCTGTAGCCGCGTTGCAATCGAGTGGTGAAGAATTGCCGCCTCCGCTGGTGATTGGATTGCTGAGCTCCAAGCGCCACTTGCTGAAAAGAGAGGTTGGGGTGGCGGACTCCCCGCAGTGAAGCATAAAAGTATGGCGCGAGACGCGGTAACGCCTCAACTCGGAACGACTGAATCAGATGCGCGAGAAAACAGCCACATCTGCTGGAGCCAAAGGATTGACCGGGGGAACGTCCCTCGGCCGTACATGGGATCGCTTATTGGCCTGATGGTCAGAAGCTGAGGCCGAGCACGAGGCCTGCGAGAACGAGCAGGGCCGCAGTGGCTGCATGAACCGTGAGGGCGTGCCGAATGCTTCCACCATTTGCGGCAACGATAACGGCGTCGCCGATCGGCGTGATCGCGGCTGCGACTAGAACCCAACCGAACACGCCCGGACCGCCGACGAGAAGTGCCACCAACGGCACGATGCCAGACGTTATGTCACGGACGCCCTTGATATTAGTCAGGCCGCGGCGCCGATCGGCGGTTATCCCAAATCCGGCCAGAGCCGATTTCGGTACAAGCAGGAATCGGGTGCCGATGACGAGGATGAAGACGCACCCAAGGATCGAGACAAAAAGAGCAATTTCGCTGGCGATAGACATCGATTCTCCTCAAGAATATTTTGATGTTACGTAACGACGCTATCTAACGCCTGCAATATTATCTACTCCTGTTAGATAACCTTGCTACACTTCAAAATGTGAGCCCAAGACCAGCGCCCGACCTCGATGTTCGGCGACAGTTGATTGTGATCGCAGCAGGCAACATTGCAGAGTCCAGCGGTTGGTCCGCGCTAACAATGCGAAGGCTCGCTGACGATTTGTGCGTCACGCAGCCCGTGCTGTACTCCGCTTTCCCGGAAGGGAGGCAGGCGGTCATTGATGCCGTCGCGCTTGAGGGATTTAGTGCGCTTAGTGAGGCGCTTGAGAAGGTTGAGCCTCAACCATTAGCGCGTATGCGCGCGTATCTCGAGTTCGCGGTCAGTCGACCGCGTATTTACGAGGCGATGTTCGCCATGCCGTCTGGGCTGAGGTTCGGGCCGGACAATGAGCTCGAGCCACTTCGCCGCGCGTTCGCCGCAATTCAGTGTGCGTTTCCGGGTCGTGATCTCTCGGTGTCTGAGGTCGCCTGGGCGACAGTCCACGGACTTGCGACGCTACAGCTCAGTCATCGACTTCCCGCATCCGGAGCGGATGAGCGTCTCGAATACGCTCATCGAAGTCTTTGCGCCATGCCCTAACTTCCCTGCTCACGGAGAGCGTGTGGGGGGACGCGGTCGAACCTATCGGCCGTACCTTTGCGGGACATCAGCATTGGCAACATGTGTGCGCGTCGTAGACGGAGCCGTGCTCGCACTCGCTAAACGCCACGGGGCTGGCACGCTTCTCCGTCCTGGCTTTGTTTGGCACACCTGAGCCTCCTGTCAGAGCCCGCAATCATTAATTGGATCGGTCGCGAAGACTGCTGCTGTTTTAGCGGTGGCCACTGTCCACGTCTGATGTTGCGAACTTCGTGGGAGACGGACGGGCCGAATCGTTTGCCTTGCATTTTACCCAGGCGGCCATTGGCTCAAAGCTGCCTCAGCAACGCGCAGTAGTTGTTCGCAATGGGTCAGAACTGACCATCTTTTTTCAGGGTGTGACTGAGAGCGTCCATTGCGCGTTGGCTAACCGTCTCGGCGAAGAGCGTTTTCGCCAGCTCGCCGCGTTTAGCGCAGAGATCGCAACTGCAATCGATCCGGTACTCCCTTGGCCGCTCGGCGCCCGGCCAAACAAATGAACAGTCTCAGAAAAGAGCGAGCGTCGTCGCTTGGCAAAACGCGTTCGACGCCAAAAGAATCGGGAGTGTGCTTGCGGAGCGCATGCCCGATAGGTCACAGTCGGGGTGACCTCTGCATCGCTCCCAACTTCAGTCAAATGACCCTTCCCGTTATCGCTGGAGAGCGGCATTCTCGATCTGACGACCGGCATCGGAAGGCAATTATGAAACCCAATACGAGCGCATCGTCCGTCGGGATCATTGCCCTCTCTTATGCTGCTGGCGCAACTAACGCGTTCGCGTTTCTCACCCTTGGGGGTGTTTTCGCTGGCAACATCACCGGCAATTTCATCTTGATGGACTTGCCTCAGCACCCCGAGTACCTCTTCATTCTGGTAGGTGCTCTGGTGGCTGTGGCGGCGTCAGTAGTCGTTTCCCTGGTCATCGGTTTTTCGGTTACTAGATCAAGGGAGGGTGTGATTGCCTACAGTCCGGTGTTTGGTGTTCTCATCGCCAGCACCGCGGTTCAGCTAGTGGTTGCGGTCGGCTGGCTTTTACTTCCTACCCGCAGCGCGTTCTGGACGCAGTGCATCTTCGTTGTTTTTGCTGCCGCGGCGGTGGCGCTCCAGCGAGTGGTTGCTCGCCGGATATTCGCCGCGACTGAGCTGCCTACTCCGCTTGCCCGAGGCAGCGTTGCCGCGATAGTTGAGGACCTTGTCTCTGGCAAGGCGGGCCCACTGCAGGCGCTCCGCCTCAGCAGCGTTGTCGCTCTGATCGTCGGCGTTGTCTCCGCTGGCGTCACGCTGTTCTTCGCGACGCCACTCGGAGCCTTCCCACCGGTGGTTGGGGCCCTAGTCGCTTTTTTTGCAACCCGCGCCGCTCTGCCTGATCGATAGGTAAGTGCCGTCTGATGTAAATAAGCGGCGTTAGGCGGGCTCTCAGACCTTCAGGACTCCACCGCGCCTCGGTCTTACGCCCGTAGCGCATCGCAATCACTTCAGACCAGCTCAGCTCCGTGAATCTCCGCTGCGGTCATGACGAACGGGGAATGCCCCGCGTTCTAGCTGCACGCAACGTTGACTGCGGTGGCGGGGTGACTGATGATCAGAGCAAGCGCAGCGAGAAGGAACTTCAGCTTCTAGAAGAGATCATCGATCGTCTTGCCGCGCGCTCTCCGACGGAAGGTCGACCCAGTCTTGTCGTGCTCCGCGTGAGGGCGCAATGCTTCTGGTTTAGCGAGGTTCTCGGCTAAGCACGCCCGAGATGAGTACCTGTACAAGAGCTGAAGTGCGTCGGAGCCGTCACCGTCCCCGTGTGGTGCAGAGGCGAGGCCGTGCTTGGTGACGAGGAATTCCACGAACAGTGCCACCCTGGCCCGCAAGGCTGCTTCGGGCGTCCCGCTCTCCGCGAGGAGTCGTGGGCCCGCCCCGGCACACGCCTCGACTTGGTGCGGGTACACCGCCACCACGAGCTCCGGACTGGTAGGGAAGTGGCGGGAGATCTTCCCTGCGCCAACGCCGGCCTTCGCCGCGATCTAACGCACCGGAGCGTCAACCCGGAGGCCATGAACACCGCTGCCGCCGCGAAGGGTGCGATTGGTCGCTCTTTGTCTTAACCATGTGCCCGTTCTCACCTTGTTGATCGCGCGTAGTGAGCCTGAGCATGCTCGACCCGAGGGCAAACGTATTTAGGGGCCACAGGTGCAGGCCTTCGTGGCTGGTCGAGTGCACTTCTGGTTCGGGAAGGAGGAATTGAATGTGGCGGACCGCGCGATGGGTGACTCCGCACTGATCACGCGTGGTGCCCATCATTCTGCGGGCGAATTGCGCTTAGTGGGCTGATCGGGCGGGTAGGAGGTCTACGCAGTCCCTTCGGAGCGGAATGAGTATGGACTCCGCAAGGTCCTCTAGTTGGTTCAGCTGCTGCGGGTCAAGAAGCTCGAATACTCGAGCGCGGACTTCTGCCACGTAGCCAGGCTCCACATCGAACAGAAGCTGCGCCCCCGCTGGCGTGAGCCTTGCTAAGGTCTTTCGCGCATCGGCAGGGTCTGCTCTGCGAGTGAGGAGGAGTCGTTTCTCTAGTCGCGCAACGATCCGTGACAGGTGCGATGGCGTTACATTCGCGGTGGCCGCTAAACGGCTCATGTGGATTTCACGGTCCTCGCCAAGCGATAAGCAACGCAGTACTCCGTATTCGGCGTGACTGAGGTCTGCGGACTGTTCGAGGTAGGTATCCAGCTCTGCGGGCAGCCACATGATGATACCCACCAGCAGCGACCACGTTCGGTCCTGCTGCGGAGAGAAGCGATTTATTGCAGTCATGACCACAGGCTACCTTTACTTGCTGCGGAAACGAATCTATAGTAACGTTCGTTTCCGCAGAAAGTAATTATTGCGTCGTACTCACCAGAAAGTTGCATTTCAATGCGCGCTGCCCGTTTCCACTCGTACGGAGCCCCCAACGTTCTAGTTGTCGAAGACGCGCCGGAACCTCATGCAGGGGAAGGTTCGGTCCGGATCAAGGTGCATGCCACGAGCGTGAACCCAATCGATGTCGTTCTGCGAGCCGGTCATCTCGAGCAATTCCTGCCAATGACTTTTCCTGTCATCCCCGGCCGGGACGCTGCGGGTGTCGTCGACGAGGTTGGCCCAGGAGTGACGGATACGCAGGTGGGTGATATGGTGTTTGGGCTCGGCGGGGTCAGCGATACAACGGCCGAGTTCGCGGTCCTGACTGCATGGGCTAGTGTCCCTGCGGAATGGTCGCTGCCGCAGGCCGCGGCTGCAGGGCTCGCATCCGCCACCGCGGCGGCTGCCCTTGAGGCTCTGGGGGATCTGAGGGGCAAAACGCTGCTTATCGAGGGCGCTTCGGGTGCCGTCGGCAGCGCGGCAGCAGCCTTTGCTGTTGCTGCCGGGGCAACCGTCATCGGTACCGGCCGCGAGAGCAACCTGCCTTACCTGGAGTCACTTGGTGTTCTCGCCACGACGTACGGCCCCGGGCTGACCGAGCGCGTTGCTGCCCTCGCTCCCGCTGGCGTGGACGCAGCCTTGCATTCGGCCCCATCCGAGTCGTTGCCAGATCTTCTGCGCATCGTCGGAAACGCCTCCAAGGTCGTCACTGTCATCGACCACGACGGAGCTGCAAGACTCGGCGTCCTGAGTGTGAGTTCCCGTAACGAATCGGCTCTCCTGCGGCACGCAGCCGCACTCGGGCGGGACGGGCTATACATGCCTCGCGTCGACCAGCGGTTTACTCTTGCCGACATCGTCGAAGCACACACCCGCGCAGAGAGCGGCACCGGCAAATTCGTCATTACGCAACCCTGACCTGCGGTAAGAATCAAACCAGAAACGGCTCCGCCAATTGGCGGGGCACTTCTGGCATCGACTACACGTTTAGGACATTACCCAGCCTGTCTGCTGTCATCGACGGGGTAAACATCGATGATCTGGCGGTACCCCGTATCGAATCCGCAAAGTTGCGAACCCAGCCTGATCGACCCCGCCGCGGACCTGCGGGGCGCCTAGGACTGGCTATCCAGGGAGAAGGAGGGAGGAGCAGCCAGCTGGAAAAGGAAGCCGCAAACGCATCAAAGTATTGGTACAGGCAAGTGCCCAGGCCCGCATGGGTATGGGCATCCGCCGTCGAATCACTTTTGCTCCGCTCGCGGCTGTGCTCGCGTGGTCTCTGACCCCGTCGTGGTCGAAAGAGTTGAAGCTCAAATATCCGACTTTCAACGCCCGCTCCGAGGACATCGCGACCAAGGCCACCTGGCGCGGCCCGCTGAAAGCGCACCGGGCGATCATCCCGGCCACCGGCTATTACGAGTGGCAGACCTTCTCCGATGGGAAGAAGGTCCCGCACTTCATCCACGATCCGGCCGGCGAACAGCTCGCCCTCGCCGGCCTCTACTCCTGGTGGAAATACCACAGCATCCCTGACGGGGAGCCGGGGGAGTGGACGCTGACGGCGACGATCCTCACCTCCGACGCGGTGGATGATCTGCTGCACATCCACGACCGCAACCCGGTAATGCTCCCCGAGAGCTGGTGGGATCGCTGGCTAGACCCGACCGTCGAAGGTGATCAAGTGCTGGTCGACGCCGCGGTGCAGGCCGCGCTCCCGGTCGCGAGCTCGCTCGAGGTGTACGAGGTCGCCCCGCTCCGATTCAAGGCCGACGGGCCCGGTTGGATGTAGGACGTTCGAGGGACCGGAAACAGCATTCAGATAAAGTTCCTCGCTCGCTCGCTCGAATCGATACGCCGCGATCTATTGAGCTGGCGGAGGCAAGCCAGCCCTGCGGCCGCGAAATGGCTCAATCGACGCGCGCTTGCGCCGGCAGGCCCCTGCCTCCCGGTTTGGTGCCGCTGCGCGGCGCTGATTGGCCCTGACGGGCCCCTATTTCTGTCCCTGTCGGGCGAGCCCTTCCACGAGTCGTTGAAGCCGGCTCTGGCGCGATCTATTTCGACACTCAGATCAGCAAGCCATGCCAGTACTTGGAAAACCAGCTCGCGCGCCCACGATCAGCCGACGGCTGAGTGGTGAGAACGCTGGGGGAGAGAGGGCCTCGCAAGTAGAAGGCCCAGGAATGCGCCCCCGACACTTATGACAAGGAGCGCGGTCGCAAGCCACTGTTGGTGGACTACCTGTTGCGAGCCGTATTTATCGCCAGGGGCATCGAAGGAGCAGACGATCCCCAAGGGGAATAGTGTCTTATAGGCGGTGACAGACGTGCCCTCGTTGTACGGTCCGCCGGTCGAGGGGCGCTCGATGCTTTGATCGCATTGACTGGTTTCCGGTCCTGAGCCCGCAATATTCGAGCCATACGAAAGAATGAAGAACGCTCCCGCGGCGAATAGCACGAGCATGATCACGCCAAGAACGCGAGTGGATGTTGCAGTCTTTTTCATTGATTCCACGCTAGCCAGTTCGCGGGAGTGTCGGGAAGGCCCGGACACTCCCGCGATTTCCTTGGCTGTCTAGCCGTCCATCCCAGTGCAGCTGAACGCAGTGTACGAGAGCCCATATAAATCAGTCGACCAGCACTTGGAGGGTATTGTGCCGTGCGAGGTGTTCGCGGTAGTCCGGTTATAAACGCCCGCCGGATAGCCGGTCCATTGCTGAGTGATGTCTTGAACCCCCATGCAATCTGTCAGGGCAATTCCGCCAGTGCAGTATCCAGAGGTGACAGCCTGAACGTTTCCGCTGTAAGCACTCGAAGACTTCAGTCCACGGGGTGGCTCGATCTGCACGTAAATTCCACTGCTTCCATAAGAATCGTCAGTGATCCTCTGCGGGTACTCGAGCCCGATCGCGATGGAATTCGTTCGGCACAAGTCGGAGGCATCGTTGTAATCGGCGTATGCTCCCAAGCTCCCTGCCGAACTGCCGCTCACGTCAACGACGGACCAGTTGTAATTGTGGTTCGCGACCCAGAACTGTTCTTTGTAATTCGGATCTCCGCAAAAGAACGGTCGAGTATTTTGGGGAGCGAAAACGTTTGGATTGTCCTCATTAATCTCGAATTCGAGGCCCTTGTCTTTCGGCAAGTTGTTGTTTTCAAAGTTCTGCCAGTAGTAGCTTTCCCAGAAAAAAGGGCTTAAGCCCGACCCTCCGAGCACGGAAATGTCGGTGTAATAAGGGCGCCATTCTTGACTGGCGAATGTAACAGCAGGCGCCGCGGCTCGCGCCGAACGGTGCGCGGCGATCAGGCTGGCATCTTTTGCGGCCATGGCGGCAGGTCGGCCACCCAGTACCACCGATGGTGCGACATATGCTGGCAAGCCAGCGCCGAGGGTGGCGGGCAATGCAGCTGCTTGCCGTGCTTCACTCTTGGCTTCCTCCAAGGGTCGCTCGACCACGAGGGCGTTGACCATCGGCTGAGTTCCATATGCGAGTCTAAATTCTTGTAGGTACTCGGCCAGCGGAGTGCCTTGCCCCGGTGAGAACTCTCCCGCTACTTTGCCGTTGTCGAAAGCAAAGCTCACCACCTTCTCATTGATTTCGTGGGAAGCCTTGATCGAATCTGCGAGTGATAGAGGGTGAGCCAGCGGCAGATTCACCCGAGTGAGCTCTGGTTTCGCCGCTATCGAAGAATTTGGCGACGGTTGTGTGGTCGTCGCTTCAGCAGCAGAGGAACCAAGGACGAGGCTTGCACTTGCTGCGGCGATCGCTACGACTAGAGCGAGGTTGGTTTTCTTCAAGGGACTCATTTCGAAAAATAATCAGGACCCGTTGTCGAGATACTGAATAGTCACTATCGGCTAACTGTGACAGCAAGTCAGCTTTTCAGGGGACCAGGCGCAATGCTGCGCCCGCGTGGCCGTAGACCCGGGTCCGAGGCGTGTTGGTGCAGCGCTGCGCTTCTCGGTTGGAGCCGCTGCGCGGCACAACATGGCCCTAACGGGCTCCTTTTTTGCCGTGAAGCCTTCGGCGGCTCGCTCGCTGCGCTCCCTCGTAGCAACCTGCGGGACTCCGTTCAAGTGGCTTCGCCACCGTCTCCTCCGACAACTTCGGCACGCGGTCGCAAGCTCCCTTATTTCGCGCCGAACTTCTCTCCTCCGCCGCCCTTCGGGTTGCACTACGCCCTCCGGCCGCTAGGCGAAAGAACCGCCTTCACGGCAAAAAACGTGGGGGAGGAGAGGAACGAACCGATGAGCACCAGCACCAAGAACCGCCGCTTGATTGGGCAATTACTGGATGAGCGGGTCGATCTGAGCATCGTCAACGCTGCTCGAGATTTGGGTGGTCAGCGTAAGCGGGTCAGGCAAGTCCGCAGTTCTGGCCGAGCTCGTGACTTTCGACGATGGTGCAGGGACTTCTGAAACGGAGAAGGTCAGCATCGTGCCCGGCGCCGTAACCAGAATACTCTGCGACGTGTGCGGCAGAGCGTGATAGACAGACACCGTCTGAGAGCCTGACGGCAGTGTTTTCAGGACGTCCTTCTTCGAATGTCCCAACGAGATGTCTTGGAAGTTGATAGGTGTTTGGAGTTTTTGCACTGAGAGTGAGTAGTGCAGAGTGCCCAGTACGGCCTCGACCGCTCCAGCGGAGACCGCTGGAAAGTCTTCGGCGCTGACAACTCGTGCTCCAGGCACGAGGGCATTTAGAACACCGATAAGGCCTGTACTGATGGGCCCGTTAGGCGTGGGCGCTACGCCATCGTGCGGAAGCGGAGGGGTCTCGCCGTCGGACCGCCCGGATGAAATGGGGGAGTCGGTGACTATCCACTTCCCCTGCTGCGTGGATTCGGTGGTCACGGATGATCTCTCTCCTGAGTGCAATGATTCTGGTGCTGTCACTGACACCGTCGGCCATTTCCGTCTCTCCAGGCGCTAGTGGCACGGCTCCAGACTCAGTCGTCCAACGCCCCCTGAGCCGAATCAGCTGCGGACGATCTTCTCTTGGCGTGGAGATTCATCACGGCAGCAGCCCGCAACATTGCTCGCTTGGACCCGCTCTTTCGCGCATCAAAAACTAACGAGGCACTCCCTAGTTTGCGCAATATCGCGTTCGTCTGCCGGTCCCTCAAAGTGGTCACCCGGATGCTATGACGGGCCGCTAAACCATAGAAGCCGCCACCAAGGATCAGTGACGCTGCAGCGGTGATGAATAGATAAATCGACTCCTCACGTGGCAACGTCACAATCGCCCACACAGCGCTGTACTCACCAGCACCGCGAAAATGACAAAGCACAGAAGGTACGTTACGACCGTCCGCGAGTAAGACGGAACCAGATCGTATGCCGAGAGCTGTGCGCTAACCCGACGGGCAGCCTGCAGAGCAGCGACGCCATCGAGACCTTGATCTGAAAGGCGCTGAGCAGAGTCGAGATGACTATCCAGGCGCTGCTTCAAACGTCGCGTACTACCCAATTCGCTGGCTGACTTGACTGCAGCCGGGATCGTAAACACAGCCACCAAAGCAGCTGCACACGCGGTGATTAAATCGCTTAGCTGGGGACTGCTCACTTTTCGCCGCTCACTTCGTGCCGCACTTCGAACCGGCCATCTGCCGCCGGCCACAGGTCGACTTACCGACCGCGGGGCCACCGGTCAGGATTAGCGGACGCATGATGAGAGAAGACTATGCCAAGGGAGCTCGCGAGACTGCCTCACCTACGCCAGCATTGGTGATCCCGTTCCCAGTAGCTGGGTCATTCCACTCGAATCGCGAGCGTGGTCTATAGACCGATGCTGGTCAGTCGCCGTCCTCGTCGTCTGGGTGAATCGTGAATGCAGGCACGGACCGGAGACGCAGGGTGATCGCGGCGACCACCGAGGCACAGATTGCGACGAGGAGAGCGATGGCGCCCCACCGTGGCAGGGCGCCAAGGATGCCAAGCACAATCGAGATCGCGAGCAGAAGGACCGCCACGACGATGCATATATTGGAGAGCTTTCTGATCACGTTTGAGCCTCGACCTTCTTCTTCGACGATCACGGGAGACCGAATCCGGAGATTCCATCGATTAGCGCTTGAATGAGACGAGGCTAAGCACTATGGCAACGACCGATGCGCCCAACCCAGCGGTTGCGAATGCAAGATCCGTGATTGCGGACCCATGCGGTTAGCGGTAGCGCGGCCGAAAATGGGTGATGATCAACTCGGAGGAGGGCGCCCCGCCAATCCTGGAACAGGATCTAGCCCAATGTAGGGACGGGTTCGTTCTTCACTGTCCTACTCTTCGCGGGTCGCTGTGCGTCGCAACTGCGTAAATACGCGGCGAACTACTCTTGCTTCCCCTACTTGTCCTCTTGTTCACCATCACTGGGGACGGTGACCGGGAGTTCGAATCGGTGTTTCAGCTTTGTGTTCGCGAGAACCATGAACGCGACAGTCAATACTGCGAGGACCCCGGTCAGGAGGGTATAGGAAAGCCAAAAACCGTGTCGTTTCAAATCGCCTGTCAGTAAGTTTTCCAACGAGCCGATGAAAAGCGTCGCAAAAAGCAAGGCGAACACAGCGGGGATAACTATCCTGAACAGCAAGGATGGCGATCTCTCCCAGATTGACCTTCTCGGCTTGGCGGGCTTCTTCATCCCTATCCTCCATATAGTGCTGACACTTGATTACCCAGAACAAAGCAGAGGCGGGCTTGTCGGCGGCGTCGGTGGAAGGTGCGTTCGATCCAGGTGATGATCGCGATGCGCAGTTCTTGCCGGGTGCGCCACGAGCGCCGGTTCAGGACGTTCTTTTGAAGCAGGGCGAAGAAGGATTCCATCGCCGAGTTGTCACCGGCAGCGCCGACGCGTCCCATCGATCCGATCAGGCCGTGGCGGTGAAGAGCGCTGGCGAAACGGCGGCTGCGAAATTGGCTTCCCCGATCGCTTCGAACCACGCAGCCGGCGACCTCGCCGCGGCGGGCGACGGCGTTCTCGATGGCTTCGACGGCCAGGCTCTAGCGCATCCGGTCGCTGATCGTGTAGCCGACGATCCGGTTGGAGCAGACGTCCTTGACCGCGGCCGAACGAGATGCTCTGCCGGATGCTTCCTGACTAACTGCGGCAGTCGACTGGAGCCTGAACCGGAGCAGTTGGAAGAGTAGATCCTTTCGGTACTTGGGCAGAGGCCCCCAGAGCCCGTTGGAGCTACACGTGGCGCAGTTTCGACCCCGGCCGAGGCCGGTGGTGTCGTATTCGCATCCAATAGGAAAATGCCATCCTCAAAATGGCATAACGTCGACTGTCGTTGTGCCGTCATCGAGGCTTTGTGGGCGCACCCGCGCGATTCTTAGTCTTGCATCGCCTGGTCGACGGCTTGCTTTTCGAGGTCGTCTGCAGTCGGTGGCTGTGCTCCCTGTCGGCTGACAGTGATCGCTGCCGCGGTCAAGGCTCGCTGGGCGAGGCGGGACGCCTGCTCCGACGTGAGGTCGCCCGTTCGTACGGTCTCCACGAGCTCCAGACGGAGGATTTCGCTGAGCAGTGCGGAGGTGAACGAGTCGCCGGCCCCGACGGTGTCGACGACGGTCGTGGGTACGGCTGCGAGGCGAAGGAAGAGGCTCGGCGTCATGAGTGCGCATCCGTCCGCGCCGAGGGTGACGATCGCTAGTGCGACGCCGACCGAGATCAACGCGTCGAGCACGGCCCTGGTGCTTGCGCCGGGGTAGAGCCAAGCGGTGTCTTCGTCGCTCATCTTCACGATGTGGGCGTGTGCGCTGAGGCTTTCGACGAGCTGCCTGACGTGGTCGCGCGCCCCCATGATGGCGGGTCGGATGTTGGGGTCGAAGCTGATGAGGCTGTGGTTCTGCTGCTCGATGACGCGGCGGACTTCGCGGGCTCCCGGCTCCACGATGGCTCCGATCGAACCGGTGTGGAGTATGCGAGGCGCACCGACGTGCGTCGCCGCCAGGCTCCATTCGATGGTGAACTCGTAGCTCGCCGAGCCGTCGGCCTGAAGGGTCGCGATAGCGGTGGACGTCGGAGCGGCGGTGATGGATCCGGGATGGATCGTCACCCCGGCGTCGGTCAGGTGTTGACGGATGGCGTCTCCCTCAGCGTCGTCGCCCAGCTGCGTGAGGAGTTCGGTGCGATGGCCGAGTCGGGCGAGGCCCACAGCGACGTTCATGGGGCTGCCGCCGGGCCGATGGAGCTCCTCGCGCCCGTCGGAGATGATGTCCATGACGCTTTCGCCGATGACGAGGACGTCGGGACGCGAGGTGAATGCGGGTGTCATCGTCCCCCTCCGAGGCGTCGGTGCCTGTCCTGGCGTGCCCAGGCGCTGTATGGGTACTCATCGAAACGGGGTGCGCTGACGCGGTCCAGGTCGGCCAGCTCCGCCTCGCTGAGGTGGACGTCGGTGGCCGCGAGGTTGTCGACGAGTTGGTCGATGGTCCGGGCGCCGAGGATGACCGATGTGACTGCCGGCTTGGCGAGCAGCCAGGCGAGCGCGACCTGACCCGGGGGCGAGGAGTGCGCGTCGGCAATCGAGGTGAGAGTCGCAATCACTTCCCACACCCGCTCGTCGTTGTCCCGTTGGTCCCTGACCGCGCGGTCCTGCGGTTTGGCGTAGCGGTTACCGGCGGTCGGTTCGGCTCCGCGGCGGTATTTACCGGTGAGCCACCCTCCGGCCAATGGAGACCAGGGCAGAAGCCCCAGACCTGCGTCGAGTGCCGCATCGACGATCTCCAGCTCGATGCCCCGGGTGAGCAGGTTGTACTGGGGCTGGAGGGTCACGGGTGGCGTATAGCCGTTGCGGGCGGCGAGGTCCGTGGCCTTGGTGAGCTGCCAAGCGGTGTAGTTCGAGAACCCGTAGTGGCTGATCTTGCCGGCCCGGACGGCGTCGTCGAGGAAGCGCAGGCTCTCTTCGATGGGGGTGAGCTGCTCCCACGCATGGAGTTGGTAGAGATCGATGTGGTCGAGGCCGAGCCGTTGGAGCGAGGCGTCGAGCGCTCGGGCGAGGTGCCGGCGAGAGACGCCGACATCGTTAGGGCCGTCACCGGTGGGGAAGCGGGCCTTGGTGGTCAGGATGACCGCGTCCGCGCGTGCGGGATTGGACTTCATCCATTGGCCGATGATCTCTTCGCTGCGGCCGCCGGCGTACACATCTGCGGTGTCGATGAAGTTGCCGCCGGCGTCCAGATAGTGGTTCAGCATGGCGGTGGACTGGTTCTCGTCGCTTTCAGCGCCGAAGGTCATGGTGCCGAGCGCGAGTTCGGAGACGATCGTGCCCGAGTTGCCGAGAGTGCGGTAGCGCATGGGGCTCTTTCAGAGTTCGGCGGTCAGGGAAAGGTTGGCTTCGTCTGCGTGGCCGGCCGCGTGCAGCTGCCAGACGTCGAAGCGGTCGATACGAGCCTTCCCGTCGACGGCGCGGAGTCGGAGACCAGTGGCGTCGGACCGGGTCGGGTATACCCGTGCGGCGAGCGGGGTCCCATTGGCGAAGATCTCGATCGCGGAGCGGTCGATCAGGACTCGCAGGTGCAACGATCCGTCGAGGATCTCGATGTCACCGCCGAGCGGTGTGGTGTCGGTCCTGTCGTTGGAGCTGATGCTGCGGTCCAGGGCGATGCTGCGCTGGTCCCAGTCGATGGTGAGGATGGTGGACTCGGCGCCATCGGGACTGCGGAGGACCTCGAGTTGCAGCGTTGTGCCGGGCTCGCCGGTCAGCTGCAGTTCCAGGTCGACGACGTCTCCGATGCCGTCGAGGATGAGGTCCTGGCCCGTGCTCACGGGTCCCGCGGCGACGCCGGTGTGCTCACCGCGGAGGCGTGTGAGTTCCGGCACGGGGGCGTGATGGAGGCGCCTCGACGGTGTCAGGGTGAGGACGCGAGGGACGCTGAGCACGCCCGCCCATCCGGCATCCATGGTCTGCTGGTCGTCGCGTCCCTCCTGCATCCAGCCGACGATGATGCGGCGGCCACTGTCGTCGAGGAAGCTCTGGGGCGCATAGAAGTGGCGCAGGCCGAGATCGAGCGGCCGCACGGCGTCGGGGGTGAACACGCCATCGGTGTAGCTGCCGGTGAAGTAGATCGGGTAGTGGGTGTCCCCTTCATCCCAGACGGATGCGACGAGGATGTGCGTGCCGTCGAGCTCGAACAGGTCGACGCATTCCCACATCGTTCCCGTCCAGATCGGTTCTGTCTGGGAGGCATTGCCGACGAGGATCGGTCCCCGATACGTCCAGCTGCGGAGGTCCGGGGACTCGTACAGCAGCGCCGCGCCGCCGATGCCCCGGAATCCGCTGCCGATCAGCTGATACCAGGTGTCTCCGTCGCGCCAGACGCAGTGGTCACGGAACGCGGTCGTGTCGGTGCCCGCGGGGGGTCCGGCGATCACGGGGTTGGCCGGATCCTTGGTCCAGGTGTCGAGGGTGCTGTCTCCGATCGCAATGCTGGGCAGCTGAGCGTCGTCGGCATGGGCGGAGTAGACGATGGTCGGCGTGCCATTGTCGTTCACGAGGACCCCGGACCAGCACCCGTCGCGGTCGGGACCGTCGGCGTCCGGCGTGAGGGCGATGGGACGATCTTCCCAGCGAACCAGATCGGTGCTGGTGGCATGTCCCCAGAGGATGTTCGCGTGGCGAGGGGCGTCCGGGTTGAACTGATAGAAGAGGTGGTAGGTGCCGTCCCACTGGGAGAGGCCGTTGGGATCGTTGAGCCAGCCGGTCGGGGCGCCGAAGTGGTAGCGCGGACGAGCGCGGTCGTCGTCGTAGCTGAGGCGGCGGGGCGCGTGGGCGCGGTCGGTCACGTGTGTGCTCCTGAGGGTGTCTGGGTTGCCGAGAGGTCGCTGGTGGCGACCCAGTGGTCGGCGCTGATCTGTGTGCGGTCGAGGTCCGCGCTGGTTCGTACTGCTTTGACCCACGCGGTGGGCGTGCGGTTCGCGATGAGGTCGGAGATGGTGGCGCGGGTTTTCGCGCGCTCGTCCTTCTCGTAGCGGCTGGTCCGCTCGGGGTCCGGTGCCGCTGAGACCAGCAACTGCGTGTAGGGGTGGACCGGGTCGTCCATGACGGCGGCGCTGGCTCCGCCTTCGACGAAGGATCCGCGCAGCATGACGATGGTGTTGTCGGCGATGAACCGGGCGGAAGCCAGGTCGTGGGTGATGTACAGGATGGAGATGCCGCGGTTATCGCGGAGCTTCTTCATCAGTTGCAGCACCCCCATCCGCACCGAGACGTCGAGCATGGATGTGGGCTCGTCCGCAAGGATCACGCGCGGTTCTGCGGCCAGTGCTCGGGCGAGGGAGATGCGCTGCCGTTGGCCACCCGAGAGTTCGTGCGGGTAACGGTCCAGGAACGTTTCATCAAGCTCCACCGACGTCAGCAGCTCGGCCAGGATGGCGTCCATGTCTGCCCGGGACTTCCGCCCGGAATGGATGGTGACGGCGCGCTCCAGGAAGTGGCGGATGCGGTGCGAGGGGTTCAGCGACCCGAACGGGTCCTGGAACACCATCTGCACTGCTCCGCGGTAGCGGCGTGAAGCACGCTTGGGTTCGGTTTGGAGGACGTCCGTTCCCTCGAGCAGGATGGACCCTGCGCTGGGGGTCTCCAGCCGCGCCAGGATGCGCGCGACTGTGCTCTTCCCGCTCCCGGACTCGCCGACCAGGGCGAGGATTTCTCCCTTATGCAGGTCGAAGTTGACGTCGTTCACGGCCACGTTCTCGGTGCGCGAGAAGGGCCCGCCTTGGCGGAAGGCCTTGTACAGGCCACGTACCGAGATCACCGCTTCGCTTTCGGTCTTCGTGCTGCTATCTGCGGACCCGCCCCGGGGAGCGGTCGTCCGGCTGACGGGTGGGAAAGCGGCGATGAGCTGCTTGGTGTACGGGTGCTGCGGATTGCGGTACACCTCGTGAGAGGGCCCCATCTCCAGCAGCTCACCCTTTCTCATGACACCGAGCTTCTGCGTGACTTCGACCATCAGCGACAGGTCGTGGGTGATGAACAGGATGGCGAAACCGAGCTTCTCCTGGAGATCCTGGATCTCCTGGATGATCTCCTGCTGCACCACCACGTCGAGCGCGGTCGTGGGCTCGTCCATGATCAGCAGCGCCGGGTTGAGAGCGAGCGCTGTCGCGATCACGGCACGCTGTCGCATCCCACCCGAGAGCTGGTGGGGAAACGCGCTGACGCGTTTCGGATCGATCCCGACCAGAGTCAGCAGTTCGGCGGCCTTGACCTTCGCTTCACGTCGGGACAGGTCGGTGTGCGTGGTGAACACGTCGACGATCTGGTCTCCGATGGTCATCACCGGGTTGAGGGCGTTCATGGCGCTCTGGAACACCATCGCCACGCTCTTCCAGCGGAAGTTGCGCAGTTCCTCACCCGCCAACGTGGACACGTCGGTTCCTTCGAACAGGATCCGGCCCGAGGTGATCTCACCACCGGCGAGGAGTCCGAGGACGGCGTTGGCGATGGTCGACTTGCCGCTGCCGGACTCGCCGGCCAGCCCGAAGGTTTCTCCGCGGCGGATGGTGAACGAGACATCGTCGACGGCGAGGAAGGGCCCGTTGTCGGTGTCATACGCGATGGAGACGTTCTGGACATCCAGAATCACGTCGTGGTCGGTCATGCTTTCTTCGCCTTCCGACGTCGGCCCAGGCGGGGGTTGGTGATCTGATCGACGGCGTAGTTCATCATCGCCAGAGCGAACGCGACCAAGGCGATACACGTACCGGCGGGGACGAATGTCCACCAAGCACCCGTGATGAGTGCGCCTTCGTTGTTCGACCAGTAGAGGTTGGTGCCCCAGCTGACGGAGGCGAGGTCCCCGAGACCCAAGAACTCGAGGCCCGCTTGTGCGCCGATCCCGAAGATGACGCAGGCGAGGAAGGTGCTCATCACGACGGAGGCCATGTTGGGGAGGATCTCGCGGAACATGACATACCCCGGTCGTTCCCCAGTGACGATGGCGGCGTCGATGAAGTCTTTGCCGCGGAGGGAAAGCGCCTGTGAGCGGATGACGCGAGCGGAGCCCGCCCAGCCGGTGACGACGAGGACGAGGACGATCGTGCCCGGCCCGGGCGGGAGGAACGCGGCGAGGATGATCAGCAGCGGGAGGCCGGGGATCAACAGGAAGATGTTGGTGACCACCGAGAGGATGTCATCCATCGCCTTGCCGAAGTAGGCGGAGGCGAGGCCGACCAGCAATCCGACGATCGTGGCGACCAGACCGACGGCGAAGCCGATACTCAGGGAGCTGCGGGATCCCCACACCGTGAGCGCGAGGACATCCTCACCTTTGGAGGTGGTGCCCAGCCAGTGCTGCGGCGAGGGAGGGTTGGATCCGTTGGCGACCGGGTTGGTGGGGTCGCCGGGGAAGATCAACGGTGCGATTAACGCCAGGACCACGAAGATCAGGATCACGATCGCGCCGAAGACCGCCTTCTTGTCGCGGAGCAGCCGATGCCAGAGGCTGCCACGACGCCGGCTGGGCGTTGTGCGGTCAGGGGTGGTCTCGAACTCTTGGATCTCTTCATCGACCAGGGGTTGGAGTTGGTTCTGGATGGTCATGATGTCACCTCACTCGTACGCGCGGGTCGAGCCGCACGTACACGATGTCGACGAAGAAATTGGCCACCAGCACAGCGCCGGTGATCGTCAGGAAGATGCCCTGCATCAGCGGATAGTCCAACGCCTGGACGGCGGTGAGCAGTTGGTAGCCGATTCCGGGATAGGCGAACACGACCTCGGTCAGGAGGGCGCCGCCGACGACGAATCCGATCGACATGCCGAACGAGGTGACCGAGGGCAGCATCGCGTTGCGTGCGGCGTAGCGGAACATGATGCGGCCCTCTTTGAGCCCCTTGGCCCGGGCCATGGTGATGTAGTCCTCGGCCGCCGTGGCGATCATGGTGTTGCGCATGCCGAGCATCCAGCCGCCGATGGTGACGATCACGATCGTCGCCGCCGGGAGCACCAGATGGTAGGCGACGTCGGCGACGAAATCCCAGGTGAAGCTTGGCGTCGTCCCGAGGGTGAAGGCCTGTCCGATGGGGAACCAGCCCAAGGCCGCGCCGAACAGGTAGAGGGCTGCCATGGCGACGAAGAAGTACGGGAACGATCCGACGAACACCAGGATCGGCGGCAGCATCGAATCGAGCACCCCGCCGCGACGCCACGCGGCGAACACACCGAGCAGGTTGCCGACGACGACGGCGATGATCAGCGCGGTGCCGCCCAGCAGGATGGTCCAGCCGATCTGAGATCCGATGACCGTGCTCACGGGCGTCGGGAATTTCGAGATGGAGATTCCGAGGTTGCCGGTGAAGACATCGCCGATGTAGCGGAAGTACTGCTGCCAGATCGGCGCCTTGTCCAACCCGAACAGGTGGCGGTAGCCGGCGATCTGCGAGTCGTCGAGGGTGCCCTTCATCGAGGAGAGCATCCGGCCGACCGGGTCGCCGGGCATCAGTCGTGGCAGCAGGAAATTCAGGGTCAGGGATGCCCAGAATGCGATCAGGTAGTAACCCAATCGGCGCAGGATGAAGATCATCGGGGCCTCCTTAGCTCTCGTGAGGCGATAGGGGTTCGGTTGGTTGCTGGTGCGTTGTGGTACCAGTAGGCGACGGCGGAGACGTCGTCGGAGCGTTCCACGATGTCCGCTCCGACCTGGCCGATCTGCTGGACGGTCACCCGGAGGTTCTCCGAGAAGAGGATCGGGTCCTGCACGTGCCAGCGGTACATCCCGTGCACCGGCGCCATCGACGTGTAGTAGAGGGCCTGCTTGGACGTGTCGCGGGTCGAGAACGTGGGATAGCCGCAGTAGGGCGCTGAGAAGGTGAGAACCTCGGGTTCGGTCTCGGAGGAGAGCCGGTCCTGGAAGGCCCAGGCCCCGCCGAAGTAGTCTTCGACCCCGGTTCCGCAGATCGTCGGGTACTGGTCGTCACCGTCGATGAAGAACTTGACTTCGCCTTCGCCGTACCAGTACCGCTCGAGGGCGACGATGTTCAGGTAGGTGCCGAGAAAGGCGCCCTGCCCGTGCCCTGTCTCGAGGATGGTGAAGTCCTGCCCAGGGGTGGTGGGATTCTCCCGTCGCCAGCTGGCGTGGAAACGCAGGTCGGTGACGGTGGCCGGGTCGGGTGTCCGGACGAAGTCGATCTGGTAGAACAGGCCGCCGACATCGACCGGGTGCTGGTTCTCGACGGTGATCCGGGCGCCGTCGCGGAACGGCATGGTGAAGTAGGCGTTCATGCCGCCGGTCGGCGCGACGACGACCAGATCGGAGGTGACCAGTGCGCGTTCTCCGTTGCCGTTGCAGAAGAAATCGCCCAGGGGAACTTCGACGGCGGGAGTGTCGGCGCCGTCCCAGTACATGCGGAGCACCAGGTCGCGGAGCACGAATCCGATCGCCTCCGTGTGGGTGGCCACGGTCATCCAGATGTGGCGGATGGACCCGGCTCCCTCGATGTTCGCCAGCTCGGTGGTCTCGCCCGCCGGCAGGGTGATGCACGGTCGGCCTTTGCGCCCCGGACCGAGCGCCGACGCCTCGCGGCCGCCCGCTCCTCGTGCCCCGGTCGGGTTCTCCGCGGTGATCGAGGCGGACTGCTCGCCACGCTGGATCGCGTCATGGATGTTGTCGACCCAATCGCTGTTCATCGTTGGACCTCCTCGTCCCGCTGGGTGACGATCAGCTCGGCGTCGGAGACGACGATTTCGCCTTCCGAAGCGAACACGCCCAGTTCTGTTCCGGTGCGGTCGTATCCACGTAGCGTGATCGCCTGCTCGCCGTTGATGTAGATCAGGTACAACTCGCCGTCGAATTCGACGTTCAAGCGGACCTGGGTCGCCCCGCTGTACGGGCGGATGTCGTAGGGCCGGTCGGCACCGAACCGGTCGAGGCGGTCGACGACGACGCGCCTCAGTTCAGGCTCGAACGTCACCGAGTAGCCGTGGTCCCGTTCCGTTGTGGCACGCAGTTCGATCCCGAACGCTTTCGTCTCGGGCTCTGCACTGAACGTGAGGTCGACGAGGCCCGCGTGCGGCATCTGCAGGAGCGTGGTCGTCGCGAACTCGTGAGCCGATCCGACCTGTGTTGCGGCGATCGGGATGCGCGACTCCGCACGGGATTCCTGAACGGCGCGAGTGATCTCAGGCTGGCGGACGGAGAGCGTACCGTCAGCTTCCTGGACCAGTTCATGCACGATGAGGTTGCCGCCCCAGAGCCACCCGGCGCCGTCCTGCCCCGCGATGTTGTTCGTGCCCCAGCCCACGAGGTAACGGCGGTCGCCGTCGGAGATCGTCTTGGCCGCGTACAGACCCAACCCGTCCAGTTCGTCGTCGGCCGGGCTGACCCAGGGGCCTTCCAGGGAGCGGCTCATCCGGTAGCGGGTGACGGTGCGATCGGTGAGCGTCGAGTAGACCAGGTACCACCAGTCGCCCATGCGGAACAGGTCGGGGCATTCGTGCATCGAGAAGATCCCGGGAGCCCAGAACGGTTCGGGACGGATGCTCCAGTTGTCGGTCGTCTCGGACTCCGCCAGCACCGAGGCACCACGTCGGAGGCTCGGCCCTGTGAGCGTCTGACCGGCGACGAGCATCCGGTAGCGCTGTGCGTCGGTGTCGAAGAAGACGAAGGGGTCGCGCCATTCGTCGGCGTTGAAGTGGTTCTCGTCGGACACGAGCGCGAAGCCGGGATCCTTCGTCCAGGAGACGAGATCGGTGCTGCGGGCGCGGAGGACGGTCTGATGGCGGCCGTCACTGCTTCCATCCCACTTGCGGAAGCCGGTGTAGTAGGCGTGGAACTCGTCGCCGACGCGGACGACGCTGCCGGTTGCGGCGGAGAAGTCCGGATCGGAGGCGGTTCCACGGGGGATGGCGACGCCGTGATCCTCGAACTCGACGAAATCGGTGGTGGAGATGTGACACCAGTCGGTTTCGACCCGGTCATGCGTGTCGTCCGCGAAGCGCTTGAGGAAGAAGACGTGGAACACGCCATCCCAGAAGAAGGGGATGGTGTCTCCCAGTCGAGCGCCGACGGGCTTGTAGAAGCGGGTCATCGTTGTCTTTCTGCGTGAGTGAGAGAAGGGGAGAAGAATGGCCAGGGTGCCGCGGCCGGTACGAGCGGCCGCGGCACCGTTCATTCAGCCGCGCGGCTTGAGGTTGGTCAGCACCAGCACCGTGCTGGACTCACCGGGGGAGAGAGTCGCGTACGGGTTCTTCTCGCTGGGCCAGCCGGTGAAGTTCTTGCTGTTGTAGATGCCCCAGTCGGGACCCGGGAACAGCGGAACCGTCGGCGCGAGCTCGTTGTAGAGAGCCTGCAGCTTGTTCATGATCGCGTGCTGGTCGCTTTCCGAGGTCGCAGCGGCGAACTGGTTGAGCAGGTCGTCGGCTTCCTTGCTGCAATAGCGCTGGAAGTTCTGCGAGGTCTGCTCGCCGACCGGCTTCACGGTCTGGCACGACATCGCGCTGCGGTAGTACTCGAACGGGGTCACGCCGGCCTGGCTCCAGGCGATGTTGCCGGTGAACGTTCCACCGAACAGAGCGGTGTTGATCTGCGACCAGTCCTTCACGTTCAGCTTGGCGTCGACACCGATCTGCTTCAGGTTGCGGGAGATGACCTGTGCGACCGAGATCCAGTCGGTGGAGGCCGAGCCGACACCGATCGTGAAGCTGATCGGCTTGCCGCTCTTGTCCGTGCGGATGCCGCCGGAGCCCTTCGGGTAGCCGGAGTCATCCAGCAGCTTGTTGGCTGCTGCGACATCTTCCTTCGTCCAGGTGCAGTCGCCCGCGACCTGCGGGTCGAGCCACGACTTGTATGCATCGCTGAGGCCGGTGCAGTTCGCCGGGTGGGCGTAGCCGCTCATGCCGGTCTTGACGACCTCGTTGCGGTCGATCGCCATGCTGATCGCCTTGCGAACATTGACGTCGTTGAACGGGGCGACGGTGGTGTTCAGGGTGAGAGCGATCGTGGAGCCCACCGGCGGGAACCAGTAACCACGGTACTTCGGATCCTTGTCCACGTAGGTCTTCTGAACGTCCTGGATGTAGCCGAGACCCCAGTCGAGCTGGCCGTTGATGCCGGCGATGTTCGCCGCGTCGTTGCCCGAGTAGGCGATCAGCCGGATGCCGGCGTACTTGGCCTTGTCCTTCTGCCAGTACTGCGGGTTGCGCAGCAGGTCGAAGGACTGTGCGGAGAAGTTCGACACCTGGGTGAACGGTCCGGATGCGACGGGGTTCGGGTTCTGCCAGGTGGACGGATTCTTCTGGGACTCCCAGATGTGCTTCGGGACGATGACTTGCTGCCCCAGCTCGTAGAGCCCCGGGGTGTACTTCCGGTTCAGGGTGAAGACCACGGTGCTGTCGTCCTTGGCCTTCACATCCGAGACGTAGTCGAACGTGGTCGGGCCGAGGACCTTGCGAGCCAGGCCGAACGTGTAGACGACGTCGTCGGCGGTGAGCTTCTGGCCGTCGGACCATGTCGCATCGGGCTGCAGGTTGAACGTCAGGCTCAGCCCGTCGGAGCTCCACTCGTAGGACTTGGCCAGCCAGGGAACCACGTTTCCCTTGGCCAGGTTGGTGACGATCATCGACTCGTACACGGCGTGGGTCGTCATGCCCAACGCGGTGGGGGAGAACGGGTTGAAGTTGCGGACGAACGACGCGTTGCCGATCGCCGCGATCCGCAGGGTCTGGCTGGTCCCCTTGGTTGGTGTCGATGAGCACGCTGCGAGGGCGCCGGTTGCGCCCACCGCGAGCGCGATGCTCATTACTAACGCGCGCCAGAAGCGACGCGTGCGGGTGGTTTTCATTGATTGCCTTTCGTCTTTGAAGGGGAATGTGTTGCTTGTTAGGGGGTGGACTCGCGGATCACGGTCGGGCAGTTGACCACGACCGGCTCGCGAGGGCCTTCCTCGCCGCGCTCCATCTTCATGAGGAGCTCAGCGCCGATCCGACCCATCTCCCGGAACGGGAGAGCAATCGTCGTCAGCGCCGGGCGAAGGAAGCTTGAGATGATCTCCTGATTGTCGAAACCGACCACGGCGACATCCTGCGGGATGCTGAGTTGAGCGTCACGAAGCGCGTCGTAGGCACCCATCGCAAGTCGGTCATTGGCGCAGAAGATACCGTCCGGGGCCGAGGCGCCCACTAGCAGATCGGCGGCGGCCACGTACCCATCCGTGGCTTCGCTTCCGCCGGTCACGATCAGAGCCGGATCCACGCTGACGCCGGCATCTCTCAACGCCTGTTCGAAGCCGGCACGACGTTCGGCGGCGGCGGGAAGCTCGGACGGAAGGTTGATCATCGCTATCCTGCGTCGGCCGTTGCTCACGAGGAGCGAGCCGGCCTCGTAGCCGCCGGCATATTCATCCGGCAACACGGAGGGGTAGCGGCCCTTGTCGTCGGTGCAGTGCACCAGTGCCATGGGAATGCCATCCAGCACGTCCGGGACCTTGATGGTTCGATTCACCGTCGTCGCGATCAGCACGCCACCGACACGATGCTCCAGCATCATCTCCAGCGACCGGCGATCAGGTCGATCGGGCGTCTTGGTGCCCGCAATGATCAAGGACTTCCCCTGACGCCAGAACGCCTCCTGGGCCCCGGCGATCAAGTCCGCCGCAAAGGGTGTGGTGATAATGTCGGTGACAAGGCCGTAAAGCCCCGTGGTTTGAGACGCGAGAGCGCGCGCGCCGGCGTTGGGGCGGTAGCCCAGCTCGGCAGCTTTCTCGAGCACGCGGCGGCGCGTTTCCTCTGAGACCTGATTCTCGTTATTGAGCGCGAAGGAAACCGCTGACCGAGACACACCAAGCGCGCTTGCGACGTCTCTCATGGTCACGGGGCGCGTCATCGCGATGTTCCTTTCGAGTAACTAACTCGCGTTAGAAGCGAGTCCGGTGCGAGACTAACACGCGTTAGAACGGATCGTCAACAAACTTCTCGACGGCCTCACAGCCGCGTCGGACGGCCCGTCGACCATCGATAACAGGTTGGTAACGGCCGTTTGCGTCAACGCGTTTGACGCTCTTAGCGTGCCGACAACTGGTCGAAGTCAACCGATTGACGGACGAAGGAGCCCCGATGCTGACGATGAAGGACATCGCGTCGCACGTCGGTGTGTCCGTGTCCAGCGTGAGCCTCGTGCTGAGCGGCCGGGGTGAAGGACGCGTCAATGCCGGTGTGGCGCAACGCATCCGGCAGGTTGCCGACGAACTCGGCTACGTCCCCAATCAGCTCGCGCGATCGCTGAAGACCAAGCAGAGTCGTACCCTCGGCGTCGTCTCGGATCAGGTCGCCACCGTGCCCTTCTCCACACATATGCTGGCCGGCGCGCAGCAGGCGGCGTGGGAGAGCGGCTTCATGCTGATGCTGATCGACACCTCCGGCAATGACGAGGTGCAGACACCCGCTGTGCAGTCCCTGCTGCAGCGGAACATCGAGGCGCTGATCGTGGCCTCGAACTATCACCGGGTCGTCGGCGTCCCGCTCGTTCCGCCGACGATGCCGGTCGTCATCCTGGACGGCCGGCCGGCGGACGACGCCCATCCGACGGTCGACTACGTCGTTCCGGACGAGGAACTCGGCGCCTACACCTCGACCAGGATGCTCGTGGAGGCCGGCCACACGAGGATCGGCTTCTGCAACGTCTCGGCCTATCCGATCGCCTCGACATTGCGACAGCGAGGCTACCGCCGCGCTCTGGAGGAGGGTGGGATCCGGCCCGATCCGACCCTCACGGTCGTCGCCGAGTACGCGGCGACGGGTTACGCGATCGAGCCCGCCGGGGCGCTGCTGGACCGCGACGACCCGCCCACAGCGGTGTTCTGTTTCAGTGATCAGACGGCGATGGGCTTCTACGCAGTGGCCCGTCGACTCGGTCTCAGCATTCCCGAAGACCTGTCCCTGGCAGGCTTCGACAATCAGGAATTCGTCGCCGAAGCGCTCGACCCGGGGCTCACGACCGTCCAACTTCCGCACCGCGAGATGGGGGAGTGGGCGGTGCGTCGGATCCTCGGGAGACTCGACGGCTCGCTGGGTGTCGCCGACCGCGAAGGCTACCTCATGCCATGCGCGCCCGTCGTTCGCGAATCGATAGGTCCACCTCCCGACCGCTGATCCGAGGCACCTCGTTCCACCATCCCGCACCACCCACCGGAGGCACCGGTGGCGCGAGCCTGCCCTCGCGCCGTCGTGCCTCGACCACCCCTCACCACCCGATGCAAAGGAGCAAACGCATGAAATCGAACAGGAAGCAGACCGGCCGCCGGCTCACCCGGCTCGCGGCCGCAGCCGCGGCGATGGCCGTCGCCGCTGCAGGGCTCGTCGCCTGCAGCAGCGGTGGCGGCGGAGACGCCGGCAAGACGTTCACGATCCTGCAGTACGAGGACCCCAAGAGCGCGCAGGGCCAGGGCTGGCAGCTCGCGCTGGAACTGTTCAAGAAGAAGCACCCCGATGTGAAGGTCGACTTCCAGACGACGAGCTTCGACGCGGTCCGCAAGAACGCGAAGCTCCTGCTGGGTGGCAACAAGGTCCCCGACGCCATCGAGTTCAATAAGGGCAACGCGGACGGCGGCCAGCTGGCCAGCCAGGGCCTGCTGTCCTCGCTGAACGATCCCGTGAAGAAGTTCGGCTGGGACAAGAAGGTGACCGGCGGCATGCAGTCGTTCGCCAAGTACGACGAGCAGGGCCGCGCGGGTTCGGGCGACTGGTACGGCATCCCGAACATCGGCGAGTACGTCACGATGTACTACAACAAGGACCTGTTCGCGAAGGCCGGAATCACCGCTGAGCCGAAAACGATGGATGAGTTCGTTGCCGCCATGCAGAAGCTGCAGGCCGCGGGCATTACCCCGGTATCCTCCTCGGCGTCCACCAACCAAGGCTTCAACCAGATGTGGGTCTGGTACTCGCTGGTGTCCGCCTATGCGGACCGGAAGCAGATCGACGACTTCATGTTCCTGAAGGGCAACGTCGACTTCTCCGCGGACCCGTGGAAGAAGGGCACCCAGCAGTTCCAGGACTGGATCGACAAGGGCTACCTGGGCACGGACCTCGCCGGTCTCACCTTCGAGCAGGCGAACGTCAACTTCCTCAGCGGAAAGACGGGGATGCTGATCTGGAACAACGGCGTCTTCTCCCGGGTGAAGGATCAGAAGGACTTCCCGTGGGGCTACTTCACTCTGCCCGGGGCGAACATGTCGATGGGCTCGTCCGGCCACCTGTGGGGCGTTCCGGCGAAGGCGAAGAACAAGGACCTCGCCTACGACTGGATCAACACCACCCTGAGCCCGGAGGTGCAGAACAAGATCGGCGCGCTCGGCGGGCTCCCGCTGGCCGGCGACTCGTCCAAGATCACCGACCCGGTGACCCGCGCCTACACCGAGCGGTTCGACCAGATCGTCAAGGACGACACCCTGACCTTCTACCCCGACTACCCGGTGCCCGGCTTCCTGGACTTCATCCAGACCAACATGTCCGCGATGTCGAACAAGAACGAGACGGCCGACGAGTACATCGCAAAGCTGCAGAAGTTCTACGACGACGGCAAGAAGGCCACCGACCAGGGCTGAGCAGGATGCGGGAGCCGCAGAACCCGCGGCTCCCGCATCCACCTCTCCCGCAGAAGGACCCGGAGACCACCACATGACGACTGCGACACCTCTCGGCCGGCGCATCCGGCCGCGCACCGCCGGCTACTGGCTGTACCTCATCCCGATGATCGCAGGCACGATCCTGATCGTGCTCCTGCCGTTCGGAGTGAACGTCTTCATCAGCCTCTTCCGGTGGAAGGGCGGCATCGCCCCGATGCGCTGGAACGGCCTGCAGAACTACGTCGACCTGCTGAACGACGCGCAGTTCTGGCTCGCCTTCAAGAACACCATCTTCATGATCGTCGGCATCGTCGTCATCCCCACCCTGCTGGGGCTGCTGCTGGCGGCGATGCTCTTCGATTACGTCGGCCGCGAGTTCGGCGGAAAGACCGCCGCGTTGTTGCGGGCGACCTACTATCTGCCGCAGATCCTGCCGATCGCCGTCGCCGGCTTCATCTGGAGCTGGGTGCTGGCTACACAGAACGGACTCCTGAACAGCGTCATCCGGACGATCGGGGTGACCAGCCCGCCGGACTGGCTCGGCGACCCGAACATCGCGATCTACGCGGTCATGCTCATGCTGATCTGGCTGCAGCTCGGCTACCCGGTCGTCATCTTCATGGCCGCCCTGCAACGGGTCGACCCCGAACTGTACGAGGCCGCGTCCCTCGACGGCGCGGGGTGGTGGCGACGGTTCCGGGCGATCACCGTTCCCCAGATCCGCCCGGAGGTGTTCGTCGTGGTCATCACCGCGACGGTCGGTGCGCTGAAGGTGTTCGCGCCGGTCCTCATCCTGACCGGGGGAGGGCCGGAGGGTTCGACCGTCGTGCCGTCGTACTACTCGTACCGGAACTTCTTCGAACTCTCCAAGGTCGGCTACGGCTCCGCCATCGCGACAGCCATGTCCATCGTCATCTTCCTCGTCGCTGGAGTCATGCTCTGGCTCCAGCGGCGAAGCGCCCGAGAGGAGAACGTCGGATGACCACCACCGCACCAGAACGGAATACGACACGAGGAGTGCAGGGGTCGACGGACCGCGTCCCCGCGGGACGGAAGCGGCGACGCGGTCCGCTGCGTTGGGTGATCCTCAGCGGTGCAGTGCTGATCGCGCTGGTGATGCTGGCGCCGTTGGTGCTGCTGGTTCTGAACGCGTTCAAGACCAGTGGCGACTATTCGGCGCACGGTCCGCTCGCGCTACCCACCGAGTGGAGCCTGCAGTCGTTCCAGAACTATCTCGACCGCGTGGACTTTCTGCGGGCGCTGTGGAACTCCGTGCTGATCTCGGCTCTGGTGGCAGTACTCGGGTCGTTGGTCTCGCTGCTCAGCGCGTACGCGATCGGAGTCGGACGCGTCCGCGGGAGCACCGCACTTCTCGCCGTCTTCCTGCTGGCGACGATGCTGCCGCAGGAGGCGCTGATCTATCCGCTGTTCTATGGCGCGCAGGCGACGGGCACCTTCAACACCGTGTGGAGCGTCATCATCGTCTTCACCGTGCTGCAGGCGGCGTTCGGCACCTACCTGCTCTCCAGCGTGATGGCAACGCTGCCGCCCTCGTTGCTCGAAGCGGCCGCCCTCGACGGCGCCGGCAGATGGCGCATCCTGTGGTCGGTGGTGTACCCGGTGATGCGGCCGACGCTCTCGGTGCTGATGGTGTTCTTCTTCGTCTGGACCTGGAACGAGTTCTACATCCCCCTGATCCTGCTGTCCGATCAGTCCGTGCAGACGGTTCCGATCGCCCTGGCGACCCTGCAGGGCCAGAACTCCATCGACATCACCCTGCTCAACGCCGGCTCGCTGTTGTCCCTGCTGCCGACGCTCGTCTTCTTCATCATCTTCCAACGCACACTGAGCCGCGGCGTGACCGTCGGCTCGGTGAAATGACCGCACAAGCAGAACCCAAGGAGAATCAGTGCTTTCCACCCTGTCCGACCTCGTCGCCCCTGCAGGCGTGAGCTCCCGATCCATCAACGCCGAGAACCCGACCGGTGAGCCCGCCAGCGCTGCGGCGGCGAGCTCACACCTCGGACCAGGCCGGAAGGGCAGCGCGTACCTCCCGCTCCCGGCGCGCGAGAGGCTGACGTTGGCCGACATCGAAGGGCCGGGCGTGATCCGGCACATATGGATCACGGTCCCCGACCGCACCGAGGGCGGGCCGTTCGTGCTGCGCGACCTTGTGCTGCGGATGTATTGGGATGACGAGGAACGGCCTTCGGTCGAGGTGCCGCTCGGCGACTTCTTCTGCAACGGCTTCGCTGCGCGCGCGCTCGTGACCTCCGAGCCGATCGTGGTCGCACCCACCGGGGGCATGAACTCGTACCTCCCCATGCCGTTCCGCCGCAGGGCGCGCATCGTGCTCGACAGCGAGCATCCCGCCTCCATCGATCACGTGTTCTTCCAGGTCGACTACACGGTGGGCGACGACGTGCCCGCGAACACCCCGTACTTCCACGCGCAGTGGCGCCGCTCGAACGGGACCACGGGGCTGGGGGAGGACCACGTCATCCTGGACGGCGTGACCGGTCGCGGCCGCTACCTCGGCACCTACATCGGGGTGGCCGCGCTCTCGCGCTACTGGTGGGGCGAAGGAGAGGTAAAGTACTTCGTGGACGGCGACACCGACCTGCCCACCCTGTGCAGCACCGGTCTTGAGGACTATGCCGGCGGCGCCTGGGCGTTCCAGGATGAGCTGAGGAAGGACCCTGAACCGGTCCCGCTCACCTTCAGTGCGCCGTACTGCGGGTACCCCTTTTTCAGCACGCGGGATGTGACGGGAGCTGCCACCTTCATTCAGTCGACTGCCCCGATGCATGCCGTGTACCGGTGGCACCTGCCCGACCCCGTCTGGTTCCAGAGCGACTTCCGCGCCACCCTGCAGCAGATCGGGGTCTGGGACAAGGGCCTCTTCGAGCGCACCGACGACGTGTTCTCGGTGGCCTACTGGTACCAGACCGAGCCGCACACAGCGTTCCCGGAGCTGCCCGACGCCGTGGGGCGGGTGCCCCGCTAGCCCCGCCGCGATGTGGGCCTCGTCAGTCCGTGTTGACCACGTGGGAAACCCTGATGTCGAGGCGACGTTCGTGATGACGGCCGAGGAGGCCGCTCAGTGCGTGGTCGAGTGCCAGTGCGGCTGCGCCGGCAACGGTCGCCGTGTCTCCGAGTTCGCTGGCTTCGACGCGAATTCGCGGCTGAACCCGGCGAACCACTTCTCGGACACCCTCAGTCAGGGCGGGGTTTCTTCCTACCCCGCCGCCCAGGACGATGAGGTCCGGGTCGGTCACCGCGACGAGTGTCAGGGCAAGCTGGCCGATGTCGGCCGCGTGCTGGTCGATCACCTGCATCGCCGTGGCGTGGCCCTGCCCTGCAAGGCTGAAAAGCTCGGGGACCGTTCGAGGGGCGGGGACGCTCTCGTCCGTCCACGCGCTGCTGCATCGCCGGAGGAGCCCGTCGGATCCGAGGTACCGCTCGAGCTCGAACGGGTCTTGCCCATGCCGCGCCGGCCAGCCGTTCGGTATCGCGGACAGCTCGCCGGCTCCGCCGTGGGCCCCCCGCAGGACGCGTCCTCCTGCGACGATGCCGGCACCGATTCCGACTCCGATCTGCAGGTAGCCGAAATCGTCGGTGCGCTGGGCGATACCGCCGTCCATCTCGGCCAGGGCGGCGCAGTTCACGTTGTTCTCGATGAGGATCGGAATCCCGGGGTCGGCTCCCACCGAGTGGATGAGGCTACCGATGTCGGGTGTGCCGTGCGAGTCGGAGACGCCGGTCTCCAGGTAGTCGGAGACGATCCGTGGAAGGGCGATGCCGACGGTATATAGGGGTCCGTTCGTGTCGCCCACGGCGCGCCGAACGCGCGACATCAGGGTGCGGATGGCGGCAACTTTGTCGTCGACGTCCTGCCGAGCCAACGTCACGGTGGACTCGAAGATCCGCTGGCCGTTCAGGCCGCGTGCGTGGGCGTGCACTTGGGTGGATCCGAGGTCGAGCCCGAGGGTCCATCCAGCCGAGGATGTCACGCCGTAAACGGTGGCGGCGCGGCCGAGGGCTCCTTGTCTGGCGCTGAGGGCGGCGATCAGGTCGAGTTCCGCCAATCGCTGGGCTACTACGACGAGCTGCGGCAGGCGCTCGACGCCTGCGCGCTGGCGCTCGGCATGCCGAACTTCCTCACGCCTGCGACGGCCCCGGATGGCACGATCATCACCCCCGAAGAGCAGCGCGAACGATGGAGGGCCGGCCTCGACCCTCGCACTGGCCGCAGCGGCGGTGCGACGCTCATCAACGCCGCTCTCTAGCCGTGTCGGTCCGCTCCCGCTGGCCGGAGCGGGTGTGTAGTCGCTGAGCGACCGCTAATCTCGAAGCCACTCGACTAACGAAGGAGCGAACATGGATGTCCTCGAATTCGTGTCTTCGTTAGTAAAGAGCCTTGCTTGGCCGGCGGCGCTGGTGACTGTTGCCATCGTGTTCCGGCGACCGATCCGGCGAATCCTCAACCGGCTCGCGAAACGAGTCGGAAGCATGACCGAGGTGAGCGCATGGAAGATGGGCGCGAAATTCGCTGAGAAGACCGCGCTGGTGACTCAGGAGATTGCTGACGAGGCGTCGGCTATCACGCCTCCCATCGAGCCGGATGACGCGTATTCCGACGACTTTGCGGGCGAGAGCCCGCGCGAAATTGTCATGCTCGCATGGCTCGATCTTGAAGAACATGTTCGTCACGCTGCAGAAGTTGCCGGTATCCCCGGTTGGCGGAATGTTCCGATTGTTCGGCTACGCCGTCTGTTCCGACCGGACATTCAGGAGCGACTGCAGGACCTGCAGAAGCTTCGAAATGAGGCGGTACACATGCGCGAGTTCTCCGTTTCTCGTGACAGCGCGATCGCTTACGCACGGGCAGCTAGCAAGCTCGGGGCGATCGTGCGGCATCCGTCGACCCTCCACACGCTGCGGGACCATGCGCGCGAGAATCCAGCTTCGGAGAAGTGACCATGGCCACCGCTCGGTCGTGCGACGAGCCGTCGTTGATCCGGCGCCGGCGGTCGAGAACGGCTGGACGACATGGCAGGGCCTCACCCCTGTACTACCCGTGCTGGCCTCCAGCACGGTGGGCCGCTTCGTCGTCGGCCCCGCCGGCTTCGTCGGGATGATGCCTGCCGGCGATGGCCTCGTGCAGTGGTGGTTCGACGCACCCTCCGACGCCGGACTACTGCGGGACCGTTTCGCGGGCTACCCGCATCTCGTCCAGGAACTGTTGGACGGTATACGGGACAGTGACGTCGACAGCTTCGCGCACGTCGTGCACCGCGTGCCCACCCGGTGGGGCGTCGGACCGGTAACCCTCGTCGGCGATGCGGCACACGCGTTCCCACCGACACAGGCTCAGGGCGCAAACCAAGCACTCGAGGACGCGGCAGTGCTTGCGCGCGAACTACGCGGGCCCGGCACGATCTCCGACCGCCTCCGCCGCTACGAGACCGAGCGCGCCCCCCGAGTACGCCGGTTGTCGAGGCTCGCCGCGAGCGAAGCAACCAACAAACTGCCCGCATTCCCCCTGCGCTGCGCGCAAAGCATCCTGCCACCGCGGTGGGCAGGGCTCCGATATCTCGCTCTCATCCGGCGATGGAGCAGCGTGCTGTGACCGAGGCCGACGGAGACGCGCTGAAAACCGGAATGCCGTGCCGATAACGATCGTTATCGGTCGGTGTCGGTGTCGGTGTCGGTTGCGGTCGGTGTCGGTTGTTTGGCACGCCGAGGATCGCGGGCCTGACCACAAGACGCTCGTTGAGCGCCGATGCAGGATTTGTTCAAGATTTGGCCTGACGCCCTTCGTAGGGTCGGGACATGACTGGGCTGGAGCAGTTGCGTGCGTCGCTGGATGGTGACCTGTTCGCTGCAGAGTCTCCCGGGTATGACGTGGTCCGTCTGCCGCATAATTCTGCCTTCGAGGGGGTGCGTCCCCAGGCCGTGGTTCTTTGTCGCTCGGAGGCGGATGTTGCGCGTGGCATCGCGTACGCCGCCGCGACCGGGCTGCGGGTGACGCCGCGAGCCGGCGGCCACTGTTTCGCCGGACGCTCCTCGGCCGGGGACCTGGTCCTCGACGTGTCTCCCCTGGACGAGATCGCGATGCAGGCCGACGGCAGTGTGTGGATCGGCGCGGGCGCTCGACTCGGTGCCGTGTACCGTTCTCTGCACGCCGCTGGGCGTACTGTCCCGGCCGGCTGCGGAAGCACCGTCGGGATCGCCGGTCTCACCCTCGGCGGCGGCATCGGGCTTCTCGGTCGAACGTACGGGCTGACCTGCGACCGGCTGCGCGCCGCACGCATCGTGCTCGCCGACGGACGTACCGTGCAGTGCGACCGTGAACGCCAGCCGGAGCTGTTCTGGGCCCTCCAGGGCGCCGGTGGCGGCCAATTCGGCGTCGTGACCGCTCTGGGCTTCGACACCGTCCCCGAGCCGCGGATGTACCGCATCCAGGCGGAGTGGACACCGGCCGAACCGGCTGCGCTCGTTGCCGCTTGGCAGGCCTGGGCTCCCAGCGCGCCCGACGCGCTGACGCTGGACCTGACGCTGGAGCGTCAGCAGGGCGCCGAGCCGCGGGCGACCCTCCTCGGTGCTTCGCTCCTCTCCGAGGCGAACACGAAGCTGCTCGTGCACGAGTTCTTCTCCACGATCGCGTCCATACTGGCGCGGCTACGGCTGGACGGTCCGCTGCGATACTCCGCTCTGAAGGACGGGCTGGTCGACCGGGGTCGGTCGTCGGCGAAAGAACCGGTCCGTATCCGGTCGGAGTTCTTCTCGCGGCCGATGAGTGAACGGACAACCGATTCCGTCGTCGCGCTGCTCGGCGGTCGTGAAGGGGCGAGGAACCGCCGGCTCACTTTCACGGCCATGGGCGGTGCGTACAACCGGCCGGCCGAGGATGCGACCGCGTTCGCGCACCGCAACGAGCGCTTCATGCTCGAGCACGTCGGCGCACCGGACGATCCGTGGATCGATGCGTCGTGGTCGACGGCCCATCCCGAGGGGTCCGGTCGCGTCTACCCCAATTTCCCGGACCCAGCACTCAGCGACCCGCTGTGGGCGTACCACGCCGGCAACGGGCCCCCATTGTCCGCGATCAAGCGGCTGTACGACCCGGACAGGTTCTTCGACTTCCCGCAGGCGATCCCGCCCGCGCCCATCGGAGGATCCGCCGACCACCACGCAGGAGCGACGAAAGAGGTTTCAGAATGAGCAAAGTGATCTGCGGCCTGGCCGTCTCGGTCGACGGCTTCATCACCGGCCGCAACCCTGGACCCGGCCGAGGGCTCGGCGACGGCGGCGCCCTGTTCGATTGGTACAGCAGCGGCAACGTGCCCAGCCGCGTGTTCGAGGGCTTCCACCTGACGGAGGCGAGCGCACGTGTTTTCGATGCGCTCGCGTCCCGCGTCGGCGCGACCCTGGCCGGTCACACCACCTACACCGACTCCAACGACTTCGCGGGCGGCGCCCCGCACCCGACCGCGCCGCTCATCGTGCTCAGCCATGAGCCGTTTCCGCCCGCGAACGAGCGTCAGACCATCGTCGACTCAGGGGTGGTGGATGCCGTGGAAACGGCCAAGCGAGCCGCTGCAGGAAAAGACGTGGGCCTCATGGGCGGCGTTCTCGTCACCGAGGCGCTGAAGGCGGGGCTGGTCGACGAGCTGATCCTGCACCAGGTACCGGTCCTGCTGGGCGCGGGCCGGCGCTTCTTCCACGAGTTGCCGCGACACCTCCGCCTTCGCATCATCGAGGTCGTCTCCGCACCGGATGTCACGCACCTCCACTACGAGGTCGAGCGGTGATCCTCGTCACCGGCGGCCTCGGCATGATCGGTGCCCACACGGCTGCCGCTCTGGCCGACCTCGGTCAGGAGGTGGTCGTCACCGGCCACCGTACGACGCGGGTGCCCTCGTTCCTCACCGGCCGCGTCATCGTCGAGCACCTCGATACCGCCGATCGCGACCAGTTCCTCGCCCTCGGACGCCGCTACCGCATCCGGGACATCGTCCACCTCGCCGGGAGCATTCCCGGTGCCGACCCCGCCGCGTTCTTCCGCGCCGAAACCAGCGGTCTGGTGAACGCATTGGACGCCGCGATCAGCTGGGGAGTCCGCCGGTTCGCCGTGGCCAGCAGCATCAGCGTGTACAGCGGCCACGACGATCCCCCCTGGAACGAGGACCTGCCCCTGCGCACGGTCTCCCTGCCGCATCCGATCGCCGCGTTCAAGAAGGCAGCCGAGCCGATCGCACTGAACGCCGTGCACGGAACGGGCGTCCATCCTCTGATCCTCCGGATCGGGAGCACCTGGGGACCGTTGATGGACCCGGAGTCTCCGTTCAATCCGATCCCGCCACTGGTCAGCGCCCTCCTCCGCGGCGAGCAGCCCGGCCCCCTCTACGCCGACGAGGGCGCCGACTTTGGCTACGCGCCCGACATCGGGCGGGCGATCGCCCTCCTCGTCACCGCGGGCGAGCTGCGCCACGAGGTCTACAACATCTCCAACGGCTCTCGATACACGCATTGGCAGGTCGCGGACGCGGTTACCAAGGCGATCCCGACCGCACGGGTGCGGGTCATCGACGGCCGGCGCGACGCCCGCGGTGACGACGGTTACCTCGATATCACGCGACTACGCGAAGAGACCGGGTTCGACCCGGCATTCGACATCGAGAGCGCGGTCGCCGACTACGTGGGATGGCGCGAAGCAAATTCCCGATGAAGCCGATGCAGCTGACGGCAACCGATCAGAGACGGAGCGACAGGTGAGTGAACTGATGGGAATCGGACGATTCGCCCTCCACGAGGGACGAGCGGACGACTTCGAACGCCTCTCGCGGCAATGCATGGAGATCGTCCGGGAGAAGGACACCGGGACCCTCCGCTACGACATCTACCTCAACGCGGACAGAACCGAGGCCATCGTCATCGAGCAATACACCGATGCAGGAGCGCTCCAAGACCACCTCGCCAACATCGGTCCGGAGCTGATGGCAGCGATCTCCGGTACGGGGGAGCTCTCCGGTGAGGTTCTGGGTGACCTGCCCAGTGATCTTGCAGCGCAGCTGGAGGACGCTCCGGTCCGTACCTTCGCCCCCTTTCTGTCGCTGAAGACCGGGACGTGATCGTGTGAACCGCATTCCTGTTTTCGACGATCGAACCGCCTACTCCTCGCGGGCGGAGCAACGAGTAGACGAGGCCTCATGGCCGCGTCTGGGAGAGAAGGAGCGGTCGCTTCTCGCTGCGGCAGGAGAAGTCATCCGTCCGGATCCCGGCGATGTGCTCTGGGAGGCCGGGGACCCCTACGACCTCTACCTCGTGCTCGAGGGCAGCATTCTCTTGATCGATCGGCGAGAGCGTCGCGTGGTCTTCGTGGTGGAGGCGGGCGACTTCGTCGGTGAGCTCGGAATGCTGATGGGTCAGCCGGCGTTCCTCGCGGGCGAGGCGGCTCCGGAGAGCATGCTGCTTCGAGTGCCGATCATGAGCCTGAAACGCCTCATGGCCACTTCGAGCGTTCTGAGCGACGTGCTGCTGAGTGCGTTCGATGCGCGCAGGCGCCTGCTGGTGCTCGGGGGTGAGGGCGGAGTGGTTCTTGCCGGCGAGGAGGGCGATCCCGACCTCCACAGGCTGCGGGCATTCACCGAACGCAACGGCATCCCGTACCGGATCGTGCTGCGTACCGACGGTCCGGCGTGGCGCACCCTGGCTGCCAGTGGCGATCTGCCAGAGCACGGCGCGTGCGTGGTGACGGGTCGGCAGAACGTTCTCGTGCGTCCGACCAACCGGGAACTCGCCGTCGCATTCGGACTGGATCTCGGAAAACCGCAGGAAGGGGATCGCTACGATCTGCTCATCGTCGGCGCGGGGCCGGCCGGGCTCGCGGCCGCGGTCTATGGCGCCTCGGAAGGGCTGGACGTGCTCCTGGTGGAAGAGCTCGGCCTCGGCGGTCAGGCCGGCACTTCCTCGCGCTCAATTGCTCGACGAGCTCTTCGACAATGTCTGCCCTCAAGGTCGGGACAGACTGCTCGATCGCATCAATGAGCTGGAGACCGTCTGTTTTCCACTCGTTGTTCTGAACCTGGTGGACGTTGGTGCTCGCCTGCGCGATGTTGGCAGGACCATGCACTGTTGTGTTGAACGTCTGCGCAGATCCCGGAGCCGGATCACTCGTCGATCGATCGTTCTCGACTGTGTATGAACCTTTAGCCTTCAACGTCGGCCGCAGCGGACCAGCATATTGCCAGGCCGCTTGACCCTCGATGAAGCCGTTCTTCGCCAACCACTCGCCAGCCTTTTCGAGGTCCTTCTCCGTGTACGGCACGCCGAGGTACGTAGGCGACTCCTTCAAATACTGATCGGGAGTCGGACTAACGTCTCGCACTTCGATTTGGTCGTATAGCCAACGCAAGTAGTCGTCCCGCAACTGAGCGCGGCGGAGCGGCAGTGACCCTCGCGCCGTTTCGAACTCCTCGACAGCCGAGTGGGCGGAAGGCAAGAAGTGCGCGGACGCGACAACTCCACCGAGCCGTAAATCGAGAGACAACGCTCCGTCATCCGCAAGCAGCTTGAGCTGATCTGGAAGCGTCATGTCTCCCAGGTCGGGCTCCGTGCCGAGGCGCTCAGCAAGCGCAGCCACTGAAACGCTGTTGGGCGCATCTACCACCGACAACTCCCGAACAGCAGAAAGTATTCGTAGCTGGCGGATTCGTGTCGGGGTCCACGAGGGTTGTGAAGTCATGTCGTCACCATATCCCCGGCCACCGGCGTTCCCCGGAGAACCGGTTCTGGAGTTTGCTCATCCGTTTATGGAAGAAGAGCCACCCGGGCTAGGTCACACAACATCGGCCGTACGCTTGCCACATGAGTGATCTAAAGCGTGTACGCAAAGCTCGGATCGTTCACCGCGACGAAGTCTGGGAAGCCACCGTCGGCCAGCAGCTTCGCATGGTCGGGCGCTACGTCACGAAGCGCGGCCAAGGAAAGATCCTCCAGCAGGAGTTCGCGACATCGAGCGCCACGGTACTTGAGATCAGCGCCGCCTCCGGCACCCTCTTTACTGACGGCAAAGGTGGCCAGTGGGAGGCGATGGGGCAGTTCGCTGACATGACGACCCTCGAATACTTCGATGAGTAGTCAGTTCTAAAGTTACACCGTCGTCCGAAGGTGTGCCCATGCGCACCCCGCCCTTCGTCGTAATGGTCCCAGCGGATCGCTACTTCAAAGACGACTTCTGCGAAAGGCCGGGCGTTTAGGCAACACGCTCGCGCCAAGACGCCTAACCACGCTCACGACGATCCCATGGCCTATACAGCGTCTACGTGCTTCCATTTAGGGGCAGGAGGCGTCGCCCTATCGGTCGCTTTGGTTAGCTCCTCGACTCGCGGGGTCATCGATGCCACTGCGTCAACCAATTCACTCAAGGTCGCGAAGAGCATCGATGTCTTCGCGGTGTCGAGAGTCTGTTGGGAGGCCCGATTCTCGTCAATCGACTCGAACACCAGCACTCCGACGGCGTGACGGTTTGACTCAACCCTTAGGGCAGCGATGCTCCTGCAGTGCATCGCGAGGGCGCTCGTCGACCCTGGTGCAAAGTTATGACGGCTCTCGAGGCGCTGCTCCCACCTTGCCCGAGTTCCGGGAAGCTGCGTTACTACGGATCCGCTATCCCACGCGTCCCCGATGGCTCCCTGTCCTGTCGGATAGCTGGAGCGTCCAGGCCGAGTGTAGGTGGGATGAGTCGACCACCTGGCGAGCATCACGAATCGCTCGTCGTGGAAATAGTAGATCGAGACTCGATCGGAGTTGGAATCGATTTGGCAGTGCTCCGCAAGCTTGCGGAGTAACACAGTGAAAGCCTGTTCTAGGGCTCCCGACTTAGCCGCAGACTCGCCGTCCGCGGCCTCCGTCCTTCTTGCGAGCTCCATATATGAAGGCCGTTGCAGCAGGGCTTGCGAGACTAGAGAAGATGCCGCGAAGACAATCGCTAGGACGAGTGCCCACCCACCTTTGGTCCAGATGTCGGGACCGTACCCGCCCCATACGATCGAGAGCGCGGTCGCCAAGGTTCCGAAAGTTTGTGGAAGCCAGCCTTTTGTGAGACGCCAAAGCCAAACCAGCTTGCGCGCCAGTCGCTCAGAGAGGGGCTGATGCGCCGCGGTTGCGCTCATGCAGGGACGAGAGTCGATTCCTCGCGAATGGGTGTAAGCGCGGAGTGAATCGGACTGGATACCTGAGCGATGCAGTCGTCCAAGATGTGACTAGCTGCATCCTCGATGTAGCGCGGCTCCATGCCCTCGAAACGAAGGCCAACCTCGATCTCGTATGCGGCGTAGTTGGGTGTCGCGTAGTAGGCCGTGATGGTCGGGTTGCCGCGCAGAGTCTTCACGAGGGCCTCCTCGAAGCGAGCCGCGTACTGCTCCAGCGATTCGCGCGAGCCGCCCGTGATGCTGAGCGAGGTCGTCAGTTCATAGCGTCCATCTGGTGATGCCATTGTGTCCCCTTGGTCGTGTGCCGAGTCTACGACAGCACTACCGACAAGATTGATGCCCTAATCTGCGTTTCTCACCGCAAGCCGGGAGTCTCGTCCTGTGCACGAAGGAGAGGCTTATACCAAGGCAGACGCACCGAAAAATCGACTAACAGTTCGGAATCTGGGTCCTAAACGCTATGCCACGTTCGAGGGTCGGGAAAGGATCGTCGACGGAATAACGGTGAAAGTCTCGAATTGATTGAGACAAGTCTCACTTTGGATGAGAACTGACATGAATTGAAGAGCGAGTGACGGGAATCGAACCCGCGCTACCAGCTTGGGAAGCTGGAGTTCTACCATTGAACTACACTCGCGCACTGGCGAAGCCAGCC
>Ga0247742_10000041_pt1 | contig 112586 bp, 99 predicted proteins | sample UWRJL208509C2_FD_180944 | JGI IMG/M metagenome (GOLD analysis project Ga0247742, IMG submission 180944) | Plant litter microbial communities from Arlington Agricultural Research Station in Wisconsin, United States - UWRJ-L208-509C-2 | ecosystem: Environmental > Terrestrial > Plant litter >...
CCTGGTAATGAAGAAGTTATTATACACACCGAGCAACCTGAGCTATCGGCTTCCTTAATTGCCGATGCCCACCTGATATTCTGTCTGGATTTTAACGCACTGAGCCGCATTAACGAAATGGGCGAACTGGTAGGCCAAAGCAGCGCCTATAAGATCATGATAGACCACCACCTGGAGCCTGAAGACTTTGATGATTACCGTCACTGGAACATCAACGCCTGCGCCGCGGCCCAGCTTGTTTATGATTTTATTGTTAACCAGCTGCATCACCCAGAATTAGTTAATAAAGATGTAGCAACCTGCCTGTATACCGGCATCATGACCGATTCGGCATCATTCAGGCTGCCCAATACCTCTTCAACCGTACACCGTATAGTAGCCGACCTGATTGATGCAGGCGCGGTTAACTGGCGCATACATGAGCTGGTATATAATAGCGCATCTGAAAGCAGGTTAAGGTTTCTGGGGCACTGCCTGGCCAATTGCCTTGAAGTTTTACCAGAGTACAATACCGCTATAATTGCTGTGAGTAAAGACGATCTTGAAAAATTTGACGTTAATACCGGCGATACTGAAGGTATAGTAAACTATGCATTATCAATGGCCAGCATACGCCTGGCAGCGTTTATAGTAGAGCGCCGCGACAAAGTTAAACTTTCATTGCGGTCAAAAGGGGAGTTTCCGGCTAATGAGATCTGTAAAAAATATTTCAATGGCGGCGGTCACCGCAATGCGGCCGGAGGATTCTCCAATGATAACCTGGAGCAGGTTGTAAATCAATTTAAATTAATCTTACCCGAATATAAAAAACTATTAATACAGTAAGTAAAACAGTAAAAATGAAAAGAAAATTAATGTTCTTGTCTCTTGCGGCTATAGGTTTAGCAAGTTGCAACGGTGGATTTAAACAAGGCGATGGCGGCTTGCTTTACAATATCCACACCTCAAAAGGTGGGGCTAAAATTAAAGAAGGCGACTTTGTAAGCCTTAACATGGTAGTTAAAACCGATGGCGACTCTGTATTAAACAGTACTTATGAAAGCGGCCAGCCAACCAGAATGGCTATGCCTAAGCCACAGGCTAAAGGTGACGTTGTTGCCGGTATCGGTTTATTGGGCGAAGGCGACAGCGCTACGTTCAAGATCTCTGCCGACTCAATATTTAAAGGTGGTCAGCAACGCCCTCCGGGTTTCAAAAGCAAATACTTGGTATTCCAGGTTAAAATTGAAAAAGTAATTGCCAAAGGTGCACTTAACGACCAGGTTTTCCGTGGCCGTGTAACCGATTATCTGAAAGGTCAGATGGATGCGCTTAAAACACAAGAGCCGGCTAAAATCAAAAAATACATTGACGATAATCACCTGAAACTTGAAAAAACTGCATCAGGCTTATTATATGTTATTACCAACCCTGGTACCGGCGAAAAACCAGCTTTACATGATACCGCTGTTGTTAACTACACTGGTAAAATGGTTAACGGTAAAGTATTTGATACCAGCATTAAAGAAGAAGCACAAAAAGCAAAAATCCCTATGGATCCAATGCGTCAGTTTGCTCCTATCCGTATCCCTGTTGGCGAAGGTAAAGTAATACCAGGCTGGGACGAAGGTTTGCAATTGCTGAACAAAGGCGCTAAAGCCTTATTCATTGTTCCGTCTGATATTGCTTATAAAGATCAGGGAATAGGCCCAATTGCACCTTACACTCCATTAGTATTTGAAATGGAAATGGTAAACGTGGTTCATCCTAATCCAAATGCTCCAAAGCCGGTTGTTCCGCAAATGGCTCCACCAGCTGTTAAGTAATTAAAAATATTTACTACAGCCTTTTTGCCCGCGGGCAAAAAGGCTTTTTTTATTATATACCAATGAAAAAACTTACCTATATCCTGCTCCCCGCGTTAACCCTGCTTACTTTGGGTGCCTATGCGCAGGCTCCTACCCCGAGGCCCAACATGCAGCCTACGGGAAAAGGTGCATTTTACCAATTGTTTACTAATAATACCGGCGAAAAAATAAAGCTGAACGATGTGATCACCTTCAACTTTATTCAAAAAACCGATAAAGATTCTATACTGTACAGCACCTATAAATCAGGGAAACCGGTACAGGCTCAAATACAGCCATCGCAAAACGTTGGCGATTTAATGGATGTATTCCCTTTGCTCACCCTGAAAGACAGCGCACTGGTTAAAGTACCAACCGACTCGGTTTTTAAAGGCCATGAAGAAAGCCGCCCTCCGTTTTTCCCTAAAGGCAGTTACCTAACCTTTATCCTTAAAATTGAAAAGGTACAATCATTAAATGATGCCATTGCCGATAAAAAGGCCGAAGGTCAGAAACTGAAAGATGCGGAAACAACAGCAGCAGCCGGCTACATCACTTCACACAAATTAACCCCGGTAACAACAATATCAGGCTTAAAATACGTAGTTACCCGTCCATCAATAAAACGTAAACCACTTGCAGGCGATACCGTGCTGGTAAACTATGTTGGCCGCACACTGAGCGGTAAGGTTTTTGACTCCAGTGTTGAAGCCGAAGCTAAAAAGGCTAACCTTGATCAGCCGGGCCGTAAATATGAGCCTATAAGCGTTGTATTGGGCCAGGGCCAGGTAATACCGGGCTGGGACGAAGGCTTGCTTTTATTGAATGAAGGTTCAAAAGCTACACTGATTATCCCATCGTCATTAGCTTATGGCGAGAGAGGCGCAGGCGAAGACATTGCTCCGTACAGCACCCTGTTGTTTGATCTGGAACTGGTACAGGTTAAACCAGCCAAACATAAGGTTGCCCCAAAAACCGGTATCATGAACCCGGCTAAAAAACGGGTATACAAAAAACCAGTGCCAACTAAAAAGACAAATTAGCATACCAGCCTTCTGCCAAAAAACAGAAGGCTTTTTTATTTTTGCAATATGGTATTAACCGACACCCATACGCACCTCTACTACGAAACCATTGCCGATAAACGTGCAGCACTCATGGAACGCTGCCTCAGCAACAACATTAACCGCTTGTTTTTACCCAATGTGGATATGGCATCGGTACCGCTGATGTTTGATTTGGTACGCGCATACCCAGAACGGTGCTTTGCCATGCTGGGCTTACATCCCTGCTCGGTAAAGGAAAACTGGCAGCAGGAACTTAACGATATTCGCGACGCGCACCAGCAAAATAAAATTTATGCCATTGGCGAGATTGGTATTGACCTTTACTGGGATAAAACTTTCCTGAAAGAACAGATAGAGGCCTTTCGCCAGCAGATCAATTGGGCCAAGAGCCTTAAACTCCCCATCGTGATCCATTGCCGTGATGCCTTTAACGAGGTATATGAAGTATTACAGCAAGAACAGGACGAAAATTTGCGCGGTATATTCCATTGCTTTACCGGTACCCTGGAGCAGGCCCACAAAATAACCGCGCTTGGGTTTTACCTGGGCATTGGCGGCGTGGTAACCTACAAAAACTCGGGACTGGATAAAGTTGTGGCCGAAATTGACCTGAAGCATATAGTTTTAGAAACAGATTCTCCGTACCTTACGCCCGTTCCGTTCCGCGGCAAGCCTAATGAAAGCTCATACCTGATCTACATTGCAGAAAAAGTGGCGGAGCTGCATCAAACAGCTGTGGAAACAGTGGCCAGTATTACCACTGAAAACTCAAAGCAGTTGTTTGGCATATAATACTTGTTAAATGAATTTATACAGCATACACCTTACTTCATGAGCCAGATACTGATCATCTATACCGGGGGTACAATTGGGATGATGACCGATCCCGTAACTAAAGTGCTCAAACCTATCAACTTTGAGCAAATAATGGACAATGTTCCCGAGCTGGAGAAACTTAATTGCCGAATTAAAGTACACTCTTTTGAGGAGATCATTGATTCATCAAACATGAACCCGGTTATCTGGAGCGAGTTGGCGGGTCTTATCCAGTCAAACTATCATGACAATGATGGCTTTGTAATATTACACGGTTCAGATACCATGGCATACACTGCATCGGCCCTGAGCTTTATGCTCGAAAACCTGGACAAACCGGTGATATTTACCGGCTCGCAATTGCCTATAAGCGCTATACGTACCGATGCTAAGGAAAACCTGATGACGGCTATTGAAATTGCCAAATCAAAAAAAGGCGACCGCGCACGCGTACCCGAGGTTTGTATCTACTTTGATTATAAACTCTTCCGCGGTAACCGCTCGTTTAAATATAACTCATCAAAATTTGAGGCTTTCCGGTCGCCAAATTACCCTATACTGGCCGAATCTGGTGTACACCTGCGCTTTAGTGCCAACGATATCAGGCACCCGCAGGAGGGCTCCGAACTCATTATCCATAACAACCTGGTGAGTGATGTGGCCGTGCTCAAACTATATCCGGGTATTGGTACCAATGTGGTTGAAACCATTTTGAACTCCAATGTACGTGGCATTGTGATGGAAACATTTGGCGCGGGCAACACCACTACCGACAGCTGGTTTATTGACCTGCTTAAAGGCGCTATAGACAGCGGTAAGGTAATAGTAGATATTTCGCAATGTAAAGTAGGCACCGTTGAACTGGGCCGCTATGAAACAAGCCGTCATCTTAAAGATATTGGCGTAGCCAACGGTTATGACATGACCTTTGAATCGGCTGTAACTAAAATGATGTACCTGCTGGGTATGTTTGATGACCCGGCCATGGTGAAGCACTACATGGAGCTTGACCTGCGCGGTGAGATCACGGTATCGTAAATTATGGCACTTGCGGTAGCCTGAAAGGACAAGGCACATGTAATGTGCCTCTACAATTAATTACGTAGAGACACATTACATGTGTCTTTTTTATTTTGGCAGTGTTGGTGTTATCAATATGTCCTTTTAGAATAAATAAAAAAGTTGTCATTTCGACGAGGAACGAGGAGAAATCTTATACACGGGCAATATTCGTTTTCTATGTTGTACAAAATTTCTTTTAAGGCACAGGTAGCTTTATACGCCGGCCTACCCTTCATACTTGCGCCAGAAAGGTTTAACCGGAAAACCCATTAATGTGAAATGGTGTATAAACCCCTCCCTGCCATTACACAAACCCTGCGCACCCCTCCCAAGGGAGGGAATTAAAAACCTTCCGAACAATCAAGGCACAAGTAGCTTTACGCGCAGGTCTTCCCTTCATACTGCGCCAGAGATGGTATACATTTGTATTCCCTCTGTACAGCATAGAGATTGCTTCGTACCTCGCAATGACGGTGTATATGATTGCAACTACCTCCAGATTAACGACTACTACCCTACGCCTGATGCTGCCTCTGTACCCTGCGATGGGTTACATTCCTGACTGTTTTTGTTTTTGACTTTTTGCGTTTGCCCAGCCAAATGATAAAGCCGGTTATGGGCAGCGAGGCACAAATTAAACTGGCCAAAAAGGCAATAATTTTGGTGGTTATCCCCCCTATCTGACCTACGTGCAAATCGTAATTCATCTCGTTCATCTTGAGGCCAGGGCTTTTTTTACTTTGCGGAGTTTGCTTTAACAGTTTGCCGGTGTACTTTTCAAAAATGTACTCATCGCTGTTATAAAAGTGCAGGGTTTGAGCATAGGCACTTATGCCAACAGTGCCGGCTGCCGTAGCATCGTCATTAATAAAAAACATTTCGGCTTTGGGCGAACGGGCTTGCGCCACTGCAAAAGCTTTATCAACAATGGTTTTATTATTGAACTTCCCTTTTAACAGTGAATCGGACTTTAGTACCTCTTTTTCTGAAGGATATGACTTGCCCAGATTGGCTGTTGTATAAATGCCCTCCCGAACCGAATCAAACACCATAGAGAGGCCAGTTATAGCCAATATAAGGGCTATAGAAGTGGCATAGAAGCCCAGTACGTTATGCAGATCATAATTAACCCTGCGCCAGCGGCCATTCCACTTAATGTTAAAGCTGCGTTTGCGGTCGCTTTTTCGTTTGGGCCACCATAATATGAGTCCGGTGATCATGATCACCATAAATATAATAACCGATATACCTACCACCAGGCTGCCAACCTTGGCAGGCAGCAACAGGTACAGGTGTATGTACTCCACAATAATAAAAAAGTTTTTCGCAGGGTTTTCTGTATGGGTTATTCGCCCGGTGTAGGGGTTCAGGTACACATACAGCATTCCATCTTTGGGCAAATTAACCAGTACCCCGGCCGGGCGATCTACACCATAATAATACATATAGGTAGCCGTAGCATCTTTACGCCCTTTAAGCGCTTCGGCTTTTAGTACAGAGGGCGGTAAATAAGGTTTAGATTCCACCTCTACATGGCGATACTTTTGAAAGGCATCCTGTATCTCATCCTGAAAACAAAACAAGCAGCCGGTAATGCTCACTATAAACACCACCAGCCCGGATATAAACCCGAGCCAGCGATGACAAAAGAGTATGATCTTTTTAAAGGTCATGTTAAAATTTATAGGTAAATGTAAGAGCGTAGCTTCTTAATCTTTGCGGGTTAACGGTGGTATAACCTATCCAGTATTTTTCATTAGTTAAGTTATCCATTTTAAACCCAACACGGTAGCGGCTTACATCGTAAAATACCGAAGAATTTAAAACGGTGTAAGATGGCAGAGTAAATACACCAATTGTTTTGCTGTTAACTACCTTATTGTCGCTTGCGTAATTGCCGCCAAATCCAAAGCCAAGACCTTTAACTGCACCTTTTGAAATGCGGTAACTTGCCCAAAAGTTGGCATTGTAAGGAGAACCTGCAGTTGACGGACGCAAACCTTCTACCGAAGCGTCGGCGGTTTTCTCTAATTTTGAATTGTTATATGAAAAGCCGGCAACTATATTTAACCCAACTATAGGGTTCGCTATAACTTCGGCCTCAATACCACGGCTAAATTGGGTACCATCCTGTACAGATAAGTTTGGAACATCAGAAGGGCGCACAATGTCTTTTACCTTAATATCATAATAGCTTACTGTGCTGCTTAATTTACCTTCAAACAAGTCAACTTTAACACCACCTTCTATTTGGTTAGCCTGTTCGGGTTTTAAAGGCTTATTATCAACAGTTGTACCTGTTTGGTTGTTAAAACCATTCTGGTAGTTGGCAAACAAAGAAACATGATCTTTTACCGGCTGGTAAATTAACCCAAATTTTGGCGCAAAGGCGGTCTGTTTAAACCCTCCTGAAGTAGTTTTGGTATCAGGGCTGTAATTACCTTTGTTATCAAAACGGTCTACACGTAATGCGGCAGATGCTATTAACTGATCTGTAATATTAAACACATCAGATATATAGGCACTGTAGGTGTTTGTTTTGTAAATAGATGGATAAGTAAAATCGAACTTTCCGCCGGCATATAAAGCATCCATAGCGGCTTTGTTAAAGCCAGAGTAATCATGATTGCCTACGGTTGAAACCGCATCAAGCGTGCTGCCAAAGAAAAACTGATTGGAGTTTTCTCTGAAAAAATCCAAACCACCAACAAAACGGTTCCTGAACTTCCCTATTTTAAAATCGCCGTTAAAGTTTTGTTGTATCTCGATCATGTCATCAGTACTGTTACGGGTTGACTGATCATTACGGGAAACTGAATCGTGTGGAAGTAAATAAAAGTAAGGGCCAAAACCGTTTGAATAACTATGGCTTGCACTGAAGTTGGTACTTGAGGTCCAGGCTTCGGATATTTTATATTTCACCTGGCCAAAAAAGTTGGTGCTTCTTGAAGTTTGGGTCAAATCATCACCGGTATAGCTTTGCTTGTAATCAAGATTAAGTTGATCGGCACGGTCATGCCCTAAAGCTGCAATGGTTTGCCCGAAGGGGAAAAAGAATATAGACTTGCCAATGTTTTTCCCATAAAACAACTCTGCATCGAATGAAATGGTTAACCTGTCGGTAGCCTTATATAACAAGCTGGGAGCTATTGCCCATGTTCTGTTGAAACCGGTATTTTGAAAGCTGCCATCATTATTAAAGGCAGTATTTAAACGGAACAACACTTTATTTTTAGTATCTAAAGGTGTGTTTACATCAAGCGCAACACGATGAAAATCATAATTACCATCAGAAAAACTAACTTCACCACCAAATGACTCATAAGGCTTTTTGGTTACCCGGTTAATTAAACCACCGTATGATGTTAATGTACTACCGAATAAAGTTGCCGAAGGGCCCTTGATCACCTCTATCCTATCCAGATTTACGGCATCAATAGTGGAGGTTACATTACCCGCTACACCATTTCTAAGCTGGCTTTGCACTATAAAACCACGTGAATTGTAGTAGGCACCGCCATCGCCGCCCCTACCGGTAGCTTCCCACATTTTTTGTATACCGGGCGCATTTCTTAAAGCATCATCTACCGAAAAAACCTGCTGCTCCTGTAAAAGCTGGTTGGTTATAGTGGTGTAAACCTGCGCATTCTCCAGGTTACTTAGTGGCATTTTAGCTACATCCACACTTCTTTTAGCCTGAAACTTATTTACCTTGTTTCCGCTCACGCTTACTTCCTGTAAGTTATTGGTAGCGTTGTTTACTGTAAACTGTTGTAAAGTAAGGGTTTGCCCGGCTGCTATATCAATCGGGGTTTCCTGGCGTTTACTGCCAATTTGAGATATTACTAATGTATATTTCCCTTCGGGGGCCCTTAGGCTAAAATCACCGTTTTCATCAGTAACGGTTCCATATTTGGTATCTTTCAGCGTGATTGAAACGTTTTCGGCGGGGCCATTACCCTGAATTACCACATGGCCTTTAATAGTGCCTTTAATTTGCTGGGCATTGATACTTACCGAGCTAAAAAGAAGTGTAATAGTTAAAATTGAGAGAGAAAATATTTTGTAAAAACTAAGTTGGGGTTGATCCATTTTATTTAGACTAATTATAAACAATGGGCCAAAAGTAAGACAGAATGCCTTACAATCCAAATTATCAATAACAATTCTAAATAATAAGCGTCATTTAAGGTGTACTAAACGCTTTTTCTGCTTAAATCTCCATCAGCTCTTTTTTCTTCTTGCTCTTCATTCGTTTGGGTACAAATTCAAGTATTTCGTTTTTGAGGGCTTCTATCATACGGCGTTTTAAAAAGTTACGCTGTATAACAATGCTCACCTCACGTGCAGGCTCCGGCGATTTAAAGTAACGTACCTTATCAAGCTGTTTATCACTCAATTCGGCAAGAGCCAGCTCGGGCAATATGGTAGCGCCATTGTTTTGATCAACCATGCGTTTCAGGGTTTCCACACTGCCTGTATTATACTCAAAATGCAAAAAACCTTTAGTCGATTTGCGGCGTTGGCAAATGTTTAAAACCTGTTCGCGCATGCAATGCCCCTCATTAAGCACCCATATCTCCTCCATATCAATATCCTCGGGATTGATGTTTTTCTTTTTGGAGAGCTTGCTGTTTTTAGATACATAAGCCACAAAGTTTTCATAAAAAACCGGAATCTCGGTTAGCGTACTTTCGTGCAATGGGGTCGACATGATACCGCAATCAATCATCCCCAATTTCAGTTGCTGTATGATCTCTTCGGTGGTTTGCTCCCATACGATCAGCTTAACCTGGGGGTACTTTTCAATAAAGCCATGTATTATCTTGGGCAAAATATAAGGCGACACGGTAGGTATGATGCCAACCCGCAGCTCGCCCGATAGTTCTTTTTGCCTGTCGGTAATAATTTCCTTTATTTTTTCGCTTTCAGACAGCATTACACGTGCCTGCGTAATTATCTCGATACCTATTTCGGTAGGTGTTACCGGCTGTTTGCTGCGGTCAAATATTTTAACGCCAAGTGTATCTTCAAGCTTTTGTACCTGCATACTCAGGGTTGGCTGGGTAACAAAGCATTTTTCGGCTGCTAACACAAAACTCCGGTAGGTATCAACAGCTACAATATATTCAAGTTGGGTAATTGTCATATAGATAAATTCTATTCAAATATAACAATTATTGATTTTTTCTATTAAATTATTATATTGACTTTTGAAGAAGAAAACCAAATTACTCATGGAAACCAATAAAAAAAAATTAACTACAGCCTCTGGCATGCCTTATGTGGAACATGAAAATTCTTTAACAGCAGGTCCAAGAGGACCAATACTGTTACAAGACTTCATCCTTCATGAAAAAATGGCTCATTTTAACCGTGAGCGCATTCCAGAGCGTGTTGTACATGCCAAAGGATCAGGCGCTTATGGCAAACTGACCATCACCCATGATATATCAAAGTATACCCGGGCCAAAATATTTAACACCATAGGCAAGGAAACCAAGCTTTTCCTCCGTTTTTCTACCGTAGGCGGCGAAAAAGGATCAGCTGATACTGAGCGCGATCCACGTGGCTTTGCAATAAAATTTTACACTGAAGATGGTAACTGGGATTTGGTAGGTAACAACACACCGGTATTTTTTATCAAGGACCCTAAAAAATTCAGCGATTTTATCCATACCCAAAAACGTGATCCTTACACCAACTCTAAAAGTGCCACTATGGTATGGGATTTTTGGTCGTTAAACCCTGAAAGCCTTCACCAGGTAACCATTTTAATGAGCGACAGGGGTACCCCTTACGGCTACCGCCACATGGATGGTTTCGGCAGCCACACCTTCTCGTTCATCAATGCGCAAAACGAAAGGTTCTGGGTAAAATTTCATTTTAAAACACAGCAGGGTATTAAAAATTTTACCGATGCAGAAGCTGGTGAAATGCGTGGAAAAGCCCCTGACTTTGCACAGCATGACCTGTTAACCGCTATTGATAACGGCAACTTCCCAAAATGGGATATGAAAATTCAGGTAATGCCTGAGGCCGATGCCAAAACATATCACATTAACCCGTTTGACCTGACCAAAGTTTGGCCTCACGCCGATTACCCGCTGATTGATGTTGGCGTTATGGAACTAAACGAAAACCCTGACAATTACTTTGCCCACGTAGAGCAGGCTGCCTTTGCACCGGCACACGTAATTGATGGCGTTGGCTACTCGCCCGATAAAATGCTGCAGGGCCGTATACTTTCATACCCGGATGCTCAACGTTACCGTTTAGGCGGCAACTACGAGCAAATACCTGTAAACAAATGCCCATACCTGGTAAGCAATTACGAAAGAGATGGCCAAATGCGTGTTGACGGTAACCATGGCTCGGGCCCTAACTATTTCCCTAATAGCTTTGACAATATTGAGCCGGATCAAAGCTACAAGGAACCAGCCTGGGATTTTGGCCACGGTGTTGCTGATTGGTATGACCGTAACGCCGAAGGCGAAAACGACCATTACAGCCAGCCGGGCGCTTTATACCGCCTGATGGATGAACAGCAAAAACAAGAGCTCATTAACAATATTGTAGGCTCTATGAGCGGCATTGAAGGCCCTAAAAAAGATCTGATAATTAACCGCCAGCTGTGCCACTGGTTCCGTGCCGATATTAACTTAGGTATGGCCATAGCCAAAGGCCTTCAACTTGACTTAAACGAAACCATGAAGCAAATGCCGGCTTCGGTTTAAGTTGGTGAGTGAAGAATAGTTAGTGGCTAGTAGTTAATCACTTGAATAAATAAAGAGGTCCGGACTGTATAGTGCGGACCTCTTTATTTATTCGAGTGTCTTCATCCCTGTCATGTGAGTGATAGCCTGGCAATCGCGAACTGTACAGAGAAACTTACAGGGTTCGCGATTGCTTCGTTCCTCGCAATGACAATTTTATTTAACATAATTGCACTCACTACTCACTACTCACTACTCACTACTCACTACTCACTACTCACCACTCACTACTCCACCGTAACAGATTTAGCAAGATTTCGCGGCTGGTCAACGTTGCAGCCGCGCATTACGGCTATATGATAGGCCAGCAACTGTAATGGTATAGTGGCCACCAACGGAACAAACGCTTCATGGGTTTGAGGTATCTCTATCACATAATCAGCCATATTCCTCACCTCGGTATCACCTTCGGTAACAATGGCTATTACGTGGCCTTTACGGGCTTTTACTTCCTGTATGTTGCTAATCACTTTCTCATACGATGAGTGTTGTGTAGCTATAAACACCACCGGCATTTCATCGTCAATTAAAGCAATAGGGCCGTGCTTCATCTCCGCAGCCGGATAGCCCTCAGCATGAATATATGATATCTCCTTAAGCTTTAAAGCACCCTCCAAAGCCACCGGGAAGGAGCTTCCCCTGCCCAGGAACAAGCAGTTTGTTGAATCCTTAAACTTTTTGGCAATTTCCTGTATCCTGTCATTTGATTTCAGGGCTTGCTCTACCAAATGCGGTACCTCATTTAACTCGGTTAAATACTCCACCAGTTTGCTTTGTGTTATGGTACCACGTTGTTGTGCTATATAAAAGGCAATAAGCGTAAGTACACTCACCTGAGCGGTAAAGGCCTTGGTTGATGCAACCCCAATTTCGGGACCGGCGTGGGTATAAACCCCGGCATGGGTAGTGCGCGGAATAGATGCGCCAACCACATTACAAACGCCAAAAATGGTAGCACCCTTTTCTTTGGCCAGTTCAATAGCAGCCATGGTATCGGCAGTTTCGCCTGATTGCGAAATGGCTATAACCAGATCCTTCTCGGTAATGATGGGGTTACGGTACCTGAACTCCGATGCATACTCCACCTCAACAGGTACACGGGCATACTCTTCAATTAAATACTCCCCTACCAGGCCCGCATGCCATGATGTACCACAGGCAATGATAATGATACGGTCAACGTTTTTTAACTTCTCCGTATACTCTTTTATACCTCCCAGCTGTACCTTACCCTGCTGCGGGTAGATACGGCCGCGTAAACAATCGCGGATAGAACGGGGCTGTTCATATATCTCTTTAAGCATAAAGTGATCGTAGCCACCTTTCTCCAGCATTTCAAGCTTCAGATCAAGCTCATGTATATAAGGAGTTTGAACAGAGTTATCAATATTTTTAATAAGCAGGTTGTCCCGGTGAATGTAGGCTATTTCATTATCATTTAAATAGATCACATTTTTGGTATATTCTACAATAGGTGTAGCATCAGATGCAATAAAATATTCACCTTTACCTACGCCAATAACCATTGGGCTTCCTTTACGCGCCGCTATTAACTGATCAGGCTCATCGGCGCTCATGATCACTATGGCGTATGCCCCAATAACCTTGGTTAAAGCAACACGCACAGCATCGCGCAAATCAAGGCCACCTTGCTGCTGTATATCTTCTATGAGGTGAATCAAAACCTCGGTATCGGTATCGCTTTTAAATACGTGACCTTTGGCCAGCAGTGTTTCTTTGATAATGCCGTAGTTTTCAATAATACCATTATGAATAATGGTTAGCTTACGATCGCCGGATGAATGTGGATGCGAATTTCTGTCGCTTGGCTCGCCATGGGTAGCCCAGCGGGTATGCCCCATGCCTATTGAACCTTTCAGGTCTATACCCTTTACAAACTGTTCCAGATCATCAACTTTACCTGCCTTTTTATACACTTTAAGTTCCTGATCAAGTAAAGCAATACCGGCACTGTCGTAGCCCCTGTACTCTAACCTATGGAGCCCTTTTATAACTATTGGATAAGCGTCTCTATAACCTATATAACCTACAATTCCACACATAATAAATTAAATAAAATGCAAATTGAACAAAAATATTCAGCTATATAACACAAGTCACGCACAATTATTTTGATTTTTTTCACATAAATGTGACGTTTACAGGCACTTAAAAATAAATTTTAAAAAGTACAATTAGCTTAAATAAAAAATCCCCTCATCGGGGATTCTTTTTATTTAAAATGAAATTCTTTTCTATTTACGTACTCGGGTGTAAATAATATTGAGCTTAATTTTATAAGGCGAAGTTTTATTGCTGCCAACCGCTATGGTACGGGCTGCAACCTGAGCGCTTGGCCCAATGTTGGTTGTTGAAACACCGCTACTTCCCGAAGTAATCTCTGTAGTATCGATTGGAGCTATGTAAGTTCCGTAGTCAATCGTTTTTTTACGTATCAGATCCTGTATATAAGAAGTAACTAAAAACCGGTACTGTTTATGCGTTTTGTCATAGCCGCCGCCAAATTGAGCTATCTGGCTACGAATATCTGTTGCAGAGCCATCCTGAATGTAAATACGCTGGTGAGCTATATCTAACTGGTACATGGTTAGCTTAGGTAACGGAGCATAAGGAATACCTGAGTTTGGAACCGGCGTAATTACCAGCTCGGCCCGGTTCAGTACAATAGAATCCGGATTAAACTGGCTCAGCCCCGGAAAGCTCACTTTTGCTCTTAAACCCGCGAGCCCCTGCAGGTAGAATGTACTTTGTGAGCTTGATGTAGCATTTAATGCCGCCTGAATTGTGGCGCTGTATTTATGTGTTATTTCGGCACTATGTGATGAAAAAGGCAAAATTGTTGAAGCCGTATCAATTGTAGTTCCGTTTACCGTTTTATAAAACACATCTAAATGTGACGAGTCAAGTGCAAGTTGTATAACACCACCTACGTTGGTACCCTGCCCTTTATCTAAAGTAACATACAAACCTTTTACAGCATTCTCAAAAAGCGTAGGCGATGCCAGCTGCGATCCGTTTGCGTTAAACAGGTTATCATAAATAAATTTCTTACTGAAAGGGATACGCACCTGAGGGCCCACCTTTTGTATGGTATCAACCTTTGCATCGCGGATGCTGGCAATGGTTACACTATCATGCGTACGTGCAATAAACGTTTTTGATCCCAGCGAATTACCGGAATTGAATTGCCAATGCTTGTTGTTATAATAAGTTTGAGCGTAGGCTACTTCATTCAGCTGATATACGTTGGCTGTATAACGGGTAGCCACAGAGTCGCCGTAAAATCCATTGGCATAACGCAGTACCAATACTGCCGAGTCAATAGTTAGTGTACCGGCAGGTACAGTATAAGCCGCTCCGTTTGGAAGGGTAAGTCCGAGCGCAACGTTGGCTACGGTTGATCCAAAATCAGGGTCGGCAAAATTACCAAGCGGTGTTTTTGGTAGTGCTGAGGTTATTACTGAATCTTCCAATACGGTATTAACTACCACATTTGAATCAACAACAAGGCTGCCATTAATCTGATTCTCAGGGGTAATGCCTAAGCCTATTCCATCCTGGCGTTTACAACTATTAAAAATAAAAAGACTTATTAACAGCGTCAATAAGTCTAATCTTAAAAATTTCATATATAATATTAAAGATTAAGCAACATCCACCAATTCGTCGTTGGTAATTTCGTCGTAAAAATTGTAATAATTTTCGAAATCAGCGGTAGAATCAAATTCTAAAACCGATTTATTGCTGTTTTTAACATTATTTAACACATCTGCATCTATATTTTCGCTGCCCAAAACAATTCCATCAGTGTATTGAATAGCACCTGCGTACAGTGCAGAATTGGTACCTTCCTTGTAAGCTTCAACATGCTGTTCTGTCATATTGCTCATGATGGCTTTATTCACAAAATCGCTGTTCATTTTCTCTTTAAAATCATTTTCGTAGATAGAGTAAATGATCTTTGAATTTTTAAAGGTCGGATCGTCTTTGTAAGTTGTTTTTAAATAAGCGGGCACCAATGCGCTCAACCAGCCATGACAGTGAATAATGTCTGGAGCCCATCCTAATTTTTTTACGGTTTCTAATGCACCTTTGCAAAAGAAAATCATCCGTTCATCGTTATCGGCGTAAAACTTACCATCTTTATCACCAAACACATGTTTACGCTGAAAATATTCTTCATTATCTAAAAAATACACCTGCATACGCGCCGCCGGGATAGATGCTACTTTAATGATCAGCGGGTTATCATTATCATTGATAATAATATTCATACCCGACAAACGGATCACTTCATGAAGCCTGTTCCTGCGCTCATTAATATTACCAAAACGCGGCATAAGGATACGGATCTCGTAACCTTTCTCCTGCATGGCCTGCGGAAGTTGGCGTGTTATTTCGGCAATTTTAGTGAGTTCGAGAAAGGGAGACATTTCATGAGTTATAAACAGAAGCTTAGATTTACCCATCACTTAATCAGTATTAAATATGTAAAGAAGTCAAAAAATTTGAGTCTGCAAATATAAGCATTATTATATGAACTGTCAACGAATTGTGCAAGTAACTTTTGGTATTTTTTGCGCAAATGCACACCTTTACCAAATTTTTTTACTGTAATTGCAATAAAAGTATTACAGGCTGCAAGCCATAAAAAAATCAATTTAGAGGCTTTTGATAACTTTATAAGCAACAAGGCAAATCTTTGCAATGAAAATATTTACCACCAAAAAAGAAACCGAAAACTACTTTACCGGCAAAGGCAAAAAGGTTACAGGCTTTGTTCCAACTATGGGCGCTCTGCACCAGGGACATATATCATTAATTAAGCAGGCGCAGCAAAGTACCGATGAGGTTATATGCAGCATTTTTGTTAACCCCACTCAATTTACCGATCCAAAAGACCTTGAAAAATACCCCCGGCCAATAGCCGCCGATATTGCTATGCTGGAGCAGGTGGGCTGCGATGTTTTGTTTAATCCGCCGGTGAATGAGATGTATGATGATAATGAGAAATGGCATTTAAACCTGGGTGATCTGGAACATTTACTGGAAGGCAAATTCAGACCCGGGCATTACCAGGGCGTTACACAGGTAGTTTATAAGCTATTTAGCATTGTTAAGCCCGATTTTGCCTTTTTTGGTCAGAAAGATTATCAGCAGATACTGGTAGTTAACAAAATGATTGAATTACTAAAGATGCCTGTTAAATTGGTAATGTGCCCCATTGAGCGCGAAAGTGATGGCCTGGCCATGAGCTCGCGCAATATTCATTTAACTCCTTTTGACAGGGAAAACGCCCTAATCCTTTCCAAAACACTAAACTGGGCAAAAAACAATTTTGATATCAACAACATCGCCGCAGTAAAGCAGCAGGCAGAACAAATGATCAGTAACCAGCCTGGTGTTGAACTGGAGTATTTTGAAATTGTTGATGGCCAAACCCTGCACAGTGTAAACCCTGAAACCAAAACCATAGTTGCACTGGTTGCAGCCCGCACAGGCAAAACAAGACTGATAGATAATATGTTAATTGATTAGCCGCAGCTGATACAACACAGGCTAAATAGCTGAGATATAGGCCAAAATCATTTTACAATCCATGGACTATGAACTATGGGCTATCGACTAAATTTATTTATAACTTTGCACCATGATTATTGAAGTATTAAAGTCCAAGCTTCACCGGGTAAAGGTAACACAGGCCGAGTTGAATTATGTGGGCAGTATTACAATTGATGAAGACCTGATTGAGGCGGCTAATATTATCCCCAATGAAAAGGTTCAGATTGTAAATAATAACAATGGCGCACGCTTTGAAACCTATGTTATCAAAGGCGAGCGCGGTAGTGGTACAGTATGCCTTAACGGCGCAACAGCGCGGCTGGCACAGGTTGGTGATATTGTGATCATCATGTCATACGCGTATATGGAAGCCGAAGAAGCCCGTGCTTATGAGCCAATATTGATTTTCCCTGACTCAGATAATAAATTATTGAAGTAGATTGCGGAACTAAACCACCGCAATTTACTTTAATGAAATTCTTTTATACCATCTGCCTTATTTTCACGGCAACACTGTGCTTTGCACAACGTCAGAATGTTTATTTCCTGAAAAATAATGGCCAATATGTTGATATTCGTGACAGTGCCGATTATATCCGTATAGTGCGTGAACCGGATTCGGCCCGGGCATTGTACAATATTTTTGAATATTTTCTTAATGGCAAAATCAAACTTACAGGAAAGTCATCAACCATAAGCCCCGTAAATTTAGAAGGCCCCGCTGTGGGGTACTATAAAAACGGGAACAAAGAAAAAATATCCACTTACAAACACGGCAAGCTGATAAATGAACAGTACGTTTTTTACCCCAACGGAAAAGTTTACCTGCTAAAGCAATACCCACCCGCTCCCGATTTTAACGAATATGGAGAACAAAGCTTCCTGGTAAAAGAATGTATTGATTCGGCAGGGGTAACAATAACCAAAGACGGCAACGGTCGATTTGTAGGATATAATGATACCTTCACCAGGATAACCGAAGAAGGCCGCATTAAAAATGGAAAAAGAGACAGCGTATGGGTAGGCAGTGATAAAGAAACGGGCTTTAAGGAAATTTATAAAGAAGGAGATCTGATATCGGGTACTGCCACATATTCAGACGGCACAACAAGCAACTATGCAAAAACGCGGATAGCACTTCCGGAATTTACTGGCGGTGTCAGCGCCTTTGGCAGATTTATTGGGAGAAACGTACGGTATCCTCAGCAGGCTCGTGAACACGGCATTCAGGGAGTGGTGATCCTGTCTTTTGTAATCGAAAAAGATGGAACAGTATCTAACATTAAAGCTGCAAAACCTGCAAACCCGTATTTAGATGCCGAAGCTATAAAAATTATCAGCCAATCGCCCAAATGGTTGCCGGGTACCAAATTCGGTGTGCCCATAAGGGCAACCTACTCAACCCCCATCAGTTTTATGTTAGGCCAATGAGCATAAGCTCTACCGCGGGTCGGCACCTATACCCAGCGATACTTTCAGGCTCACATCCGTATCGCTGGCCTTACGCAGCAGGTAAACCATCCTGATGCGCACACTGTGCTCACGTACCAGCTCATCTAAAAAGTGTGAGTTATCAATATCAAGTACAATGCTGTTACCTACGGTTGGCGTAATATCTTTACGCACGGCTACAAGCACTTCGTCGCTGCCATCGGCCTTGGCCATGTATACCCGCAAGGAAACTATATTGCCAATATTATAATTAGATGGATCTTTTGACTGCAGCCTGGCCGATATGATGCGCACCTCCCTGATCTTACCCGCGTTGTTACCGTCTTTGGTAAAATCCTGATCAAAACTATTGGCCGTACTAATAGCCGTAGTTGGTTCGCCCACCTTGGCCGAAGCCGGAATATTCAGGTTGGCTGTATACGGGAAGGTCGATTTTACGATGGTTTGCATCATGGCACAGCTCCCTAAAAATAAAGCGGAAGCCAATAAAATTAATGTAGGTTTCTTTATCATGCTAAATTCAGGTATTTATCCTTTGCACTACATATAAGGCTCAAATGTCTTTGCAGTGTAAATTACGCAATAAAGCTCAGTAATACATTTCATAAAACCGATTGTTAATAAAACACTTTAAAATACAAATGCGGCTTGCTTGAATTGGTTAGTTTTATATCACTTAAAAATACATATTTTTTATAATCTTAATATTATTTTAAACTCTATAAAACATCAAAATATCGGCGAATAAAGCATTTGTAAAATTTTATAAAAAAATAGGCAAAAAAGTTTAACAAAACTCTATCTTTGCACCCCGACACTGAGGTCGGGATTTCTCGCCTTCAGTGCATAGGAAAAATCGTTTAGAGGCCTTAAAGCCTTTAACTTTTGACTTAGAACTTTTGACTTAAAAAAAGCCCTATGCCCAAAGATAATTCCATCAAATCCGTTCTCATAATTGGCTCAGGCCCCATCATTATTGGCCAGGCTTGCGAATTTGATTATGCCGGCTCACAAGCCGCCCTTTCCCTTAAAGAAGAAGGTATCAGCGTTTCCATCATCAACAGTAACCCCGCCACCATCATGACGGATAAGGTTATTGCCGATCACGTTTACCTGTTGCCCCTTGAACCTGAAAGTATTGAGAAAATATTACAGGAACAACAAATTGACGCAGTACTGCCCACCATGGGCGGCCAAACCGCGCTTAACCTATGCATCGCCGTGGCTGAGCGTGGTATCTGGGAAAAATACGGTGTTAAGATTGTTGGTGTTGATTTAGATGCCATCGAAAAAACAGAAAACCGCGAAGCTTTTCGCCAGTTAATGGTTGATATAGGCGTAGGCGTGGCTACATCAAAAATAGCTAACTCTTTCCTGGAAGGAAAAGAAGCCGCGCAGGAAATCGGCTTTCCACTAGTAATACGCCCAAGCTATACCCTGGGTGGTAAAGGTGCAGGCTTTGTACATAAAAAAGAGGACTTTGATGCCGCTTTAAGCCGCGGTTTGCAAGCATCACCCTCACATGAGGTTTTGGTTGAGCAAGCTGTTATAGGCTGGAAAGAATATGAGCTGGAGCTGCTGCGTGATAACAACGATAACGTAATTATCATCTGCTCTATCGAGAACTTTGACCCAATGGGTATCCACACCGGCGACTCCATTACCGTGGCCCCGGCCATGACCCTGAGCGACCGCTGCTACCAAAGCATGCGCAACCAGGCTATCCGTATGATGCGCGCCATCGGCAACTTTGCCGGCGGCTGTAACGTACAGTTTTCGGTTAACCCTGCCGATGAAAGCATCATCGCTATTGAAATTAACCCACGCGTTTCGCGCTCATCAGCATTGGCATCAAAAGCAACCGGCTACCCTATTGCCAAAATTGCTGCCAAACTGGCCATAGGTTACAACCTTGACGAAATTGAAAACCAGATCACCAAAACCACTTCGGCTTACTTTGAGCCAACACTGGATTACGTGATCGTTAAAATACCTCGCTGGAACTTTGATAAGTTTAAAGGCGCCAACAAAGAGCTGGGCCTGCAAATGAAATCGGTAGGTGAAGTAATGGGCATTGGCCGCAGCTTTATTGAAGCACTGCAAAAAGCCTGTCAAAGCTTAGAGATAGGCCGTGCAGGTTTAGGTGCCGATGGCCGCCAGAGCCGCAACCTTGACGAGATCATGCACAGCCTGGAGCATCCAAGCTGGGACAGATTGTTCCACGTATATGATGCGCTTAGCTTAGGCGTACCTATCGAGTCGGTTCGTAAAGTAACTAAAATTGACCGCTGGTTCCTGAACCAGATCATGGATGTGGTAAACCTGGAGAACGAGCTTCGCCGTTATTCATTAACCAACATTCCTGAAGATTTCTTCTACACCCTGAAACAAAAAGGGTTTTCAGATACCCAGATAGCTTACATACTGGGTAACGTAACCGAAGAGGATGTTTACCAGCGCCGCAAAGCCCTGGGCATTAACCGGGTTTACAAAATGGTTGATACCTGCGCGGCCGAGTTCCCTGCAAAAACACCATACTACTACTCTACTTACGAAGGTGAGAACGAATCGATATCGTCAGATAAAAAGAAAATAATTGTATTAGGTTCGGGCCCTAACCGTATTGGCCAGGGTATTGAGTTTGATTACAGCTGCGTGCATGGTTTACTGGCTGCTAAAGAAGCAGGCTTCGAGGCCATCATGGTTAACTGTAACCCTGAAACGGTATCAACCGACTTTAACATGGCCGATAAGCTGTACTTTGAGCCGGTATACTGGGAGCACGTTCGCGAAATCATTGAGCTTGAAAAACCTTACGGTGTAATAGTTCAGCTTGGTGGCCAAACCGCCCTGAAAATGGCCGAAAAGATGCACGAACACGGCATCAAAATTATCGGAACCTCGTTTGACAACATGGACATTGCCGAAGACCGCGGCCGTTTCTCAGACCTGTTGAAAGAGCTGAATATCCCATACCCTAAATACGGTGTTGCTGAAAGTGCCGAAGAAGCACTGGAAGTTGCTCACCAAGTAGGTTACCCGGTACTGGTTCGCCCAAGCTACGTATTGGGAGGCCAGGGTATGAGTATTGTTATTAATGACGAAGATCTGGAAAAAGCCGTAGTAAGCTTGCTACGCAACCTGCCAGGCAACCGTGTACTGATCGATCACTTCCTTGACCGTGCCGCTGAGGCCGAAACTGATTCGATCAGCGATGGCGACGACGTGCATATCATCGGCATGATGGAACACATCGAACCTGCTGGTATTCACTCCGGCGATTCATATTCGGTATTGCCACCGTTTGATTTCTCAGACAGCGTGATCCACCAGATGGAAGAGTATACTGTAAAAATTGCCCAAGCGTTAAACGTACGCGGCTTGCTTAACATCCAGTTTGCCGTTAAAGACGATAAAGTATATGTAATTGAGGCCAACCCACGTGCTTCACGTACAGTACCGTTTATAGCTAAGGCTTATGATGTACCTTACATCAACATTGCAACCAAAATAATGCTGGAAGCCAACAAGCTGAAAGACTTTACCATTGAGCGCAAACTATGGGGTTATGCCATCAAAGAACCTGTATTCTCCTTTGACAAATTCCCTGAAGTAAACAAGGAGCTTGGCCCCGAAATGAAATCAACCGGTGAGGCCATACGCTTTATACCAAACCTGCAAGATCCGTACTTCAGGCATTTGTATAAAGAGAAATCAATGTATTTGAGCAAATAATTTAATTAAAACATTAAATTGCGCCCGCAGTTTAATCACTGAATAACATTTACCTGCAACCCCGGTTGCAGGTAAATTATTGTTGAACTAAGTTACTATAGATTGAAAGTTAATTCGAGTACACAGGTATTCAACCTTAATAATGTTGATCCTGAAGATATAGGTGATGTTCTTGTAAAAATTGAAAAATCCTTTAATATCCGTTTAGATGATACATCTACCAAAGATGTTAAAACCTTTGGCAAACTTTGTGACATTGTTGTTGAAAAGGTAAAACAAACCAATAACGACAGCTGTACCACCCAACAGGCTTTCTATAAAATACGCAATGCTCTTAACTCTACCATTTCGCCGCCAAAGGAGTTAATAAAGCCTCAAACAAAATTAGCAGACATTTTTCCGAGAGATACCCGCTTACAGGTAATAGCCGAAATTGAGAAGGAGATGGGTTTTAAAATAAACCTCCTGCAACCCAAACAAGGCGTTATAGGCACCTTTGTATTTGTTTTAATGGCATCAACGGTGGGTTTCTTTTATCAGCCTGTAATGGCTCTTATTGGGCTGATCGTAGCATTTACAGGATTATTACTTGCCGGCAAGTTTGGCAAAGAATTAAAAGTAAAAACACTGGGCGATCTGGCCGAGAAAGTTGCGAGAGAGCATTACATTAAATGCAGGCGCGATGCAGCAACCATAAACAGGGCCGAAATTGCACAAAAAATAAAAGAGCTTTTTTCAACCACCCTGTACCTGGAGCCATCCGTACTAACCCGCGACGCTAAGTTTTAAGCAGTTTTAATAATAACATTTTTTAAAGGTCATCTATTTTAACAGGTGGCCTTTTTTCGTGTTAAAATAGCTTGTAATTGCGAGCGCAGCGCGGCAATAAGCACACTATACAGATCAGACTTGCATGGTTCGCGGTTGCTTCGTCGTTCCTCCTCGCAATGACAAGTTATTCCAAACACTCAAATCATATATTACTTCACTATCAGGCATATTTATTAAATTGCCTCACCTATGAATATCCTGCAATATATTTCAAAAATCACGCTTATTATGGCCTGTATTATTTGCAGCGCCAATTTTGCAAACGCCCAGGCCAAAAATGCCATCGGGCTTGGTGCAGGCCTCAATACCTCGGGTGAGGGAGCTGGTTTTGGTGTTATTTTGCAGGGCGAGATTAATCTGAACAACTCCATTAGTTTATCTCCATCCCTGGGTATCGAAACGCCTTATATAGTATATTTGGGTGTTGCTGGCCGGTATTATTTTAACGATGAAGTTTATGGATCACTTGGGGGCTTTGCGCATGTTGGCGGCATTGATGTTCCGGCCATCAGTCCTGGTGGCTCCGCTGGCCTTGGCTTTATACTCCTGGCCACTACGCGGCACGTTGTTGATCTGAACTTTCATGCCGACTACTTTGAAAACGATCATGAAAGAACCACACTGGCCGGTTTACGTTTAACGTATAACTTTTCATTCACAAGGTTAAAATAGGGCCCACATCTACTTGGGCCGGGTTATTTATCCACAAATAAGCCTTTCACTTCAAAGGTTACTTTTCGTTTGGCATCGGTTTTAACCTTATGCTGCTTTTTGCCAATAACCGTATCACCTGCCATATGCTGCAGATCATCGGCTATAAACTGTTTTTCTGCCACCCCTTCAATAATCACGGTATGGCCGGCCATGGCTGTTGGTATGTTAATATTATAATCCCTGAAATGTGCTGCTATTATTTTGCCGTCGCCAGCATCCAGTTCAAACCAGCCTCCTTTTTCGTGTATCACCTTAAGTACCTTGCCCGTTATGGTAGTACTTATCCGTGTTTTTTTGCCCATAAAAGCCTCCACTTTTGAGGCGTTCATCATTGCGGTGGCATTTGGCTTTTCACCATAAACCATACCATGGGGTATGGGAGTATGCTGCCGTGCAAAGGTGTTGGCCGATAACGCTAAAACGATCAGAAACAGGCTCAATTTCATAGTTGTAGTTTGTTAGAATGTAACAATTATATATGCAAAATGTTACCCGGCCCCCAAATGTTATTTTTTCACGGTTATTTGCACTACAAAAACTTGGTTTAAGCTCTAAAAACGCGGTTTTTATACTCACTTTGAACCTATATGTTAATATATGTTAAAACAACTGTAGCGAAATAATATGAAAACCTGTATAGAGTTAATAAAGTGCTTATATATCACATATAATAAAAACTATTAACACACATGAACAAAACCCTAACTAAACCAATTTCATTTGCCGTTTACCTGCTGGCTGCAATTTTAATTTTTTCAGGATGTAACAAAGGCTCATCAGCTACACCCGGCGCCGCACCTGTTATAACTACAACCGATGTTGTTATTGATGCCGCCGGAACCACCGCGCATAGCGGCGGACTAATTACCTCAACCCTTACCGAGGCTGTAACGGCCTATGGTGTGTGTTGGAGTACAAGCAATCAAAGCCCTACTACTGCCGATTCTAAAAGCACGGATACTGTTACACAGGTCTACTTTACCAGTAAAATAACGGGCTTAACTCCTAAAACTACTTATTATTTAAGAGCGTTTGCTACCACCAGTTCAGGTGCTACAGGCTATGGCAATACCGTGCAATTTACTACGAGTTCAGATCTGTCATCTGCAGTGGGTACAGTGAGCACTCTGGCTGGCAATGGTTCTACAGGTTTTACTGATGGCACAGGAGCTAATGCCTATTTCAACAGCCCGCAAGGTATAAGCCTTGATGCCAGCGGCAACCTGTACATTGCCGATTCCTTTAATAGCGCCATCAGGAAAGTTACTTCTGCAGGTGTAGTTACAACGGTATCGGGCACGGGTGCCATTGGATATTTAGACGGCCCTATTGCTACAGCCAAGTTTTATGCCCCTCAAAGCCTTGTAGTTGATGCCTCAGGTAATATTTATGTGGCAGATTTGGGTAATAACATGATCCGTAAAATTACCCCTGGTGGTGTGGTAAGCACCTTTGCAGGCAGCGGTGATGCAGGTTATACCAACGGAACCGGAGTCAATGCAACTTTTAACAGCCCTAAAGGCCTGGCTATTGATGCCCAGGGAAATATTATTGTTGCTGATCAGGGCAATAACCTGATACGCAAAATCACGCCTGCCGGGGTAGTTAGTACTGTTGCCGGTAGCACAACAGCTGGCTATCTGGACAATGCAACCTCTACCAGCGCACAATTTAACAAGCCGGATGGCGTAGCGATTGACGCCCAGGGCAATATTTATGTAGCCGATTTACTTAACACAGCTATACGCAAAATAAGCACAGCTGGCGTAGTTTCTACCTACATAGGCAACCCGAAATTACCTGGTCTGATAGGAGACCCCGCCGGTATTACCTTCGATGCCAAAGGAAACTTATTTATAAGCGACCAAAACGGACGTATATTGGAAATAACAACCAATAAAGTGTTGCTTTCAATAGCAGGCAATGCTACTACACCAGGCTTTGCCGACGGACAGGGAGCAAGCGCACTGTTTAATACCCAGCAAGGCATTATAGCCGATGCCAGTGGCAACATTTGGGTGGCCGATAACGGTAACAACCGCATACGTAAAGTAGTGCCACCTTCGGGAATATAGGTCTTTTGGGACTCTTTGGACTTGGGGACTGTTGGACTATACGACAAAAGACTGAAGGATAAAAGATAAAGGACGAAAAGACAAAGGATATCTTATATCATCTTTGTTCTTTTCGTCCTTTATTTGTTTATAAGAATAAGGATCCCTTTTTCCCTTCAGTCTTTCGTCTAAAAGTCCTTTATCTTTCGTCCTATAGTCCCACAGTCCAAAAAGTCCCATCGTCCTAAAAGTCAAAAAATCATCCAAACAGTAAGCCGAATACTTCTTCAATACTACTTACAATTTTAATGTCGATGTCATAGCGGGAAAGGTCCATGCGCTTTTTATCCTGCCCGCCTGATGGCAGATTGTATTTTGATATAAATATCTGGTTAAAGCCTAATTTTTGCGCTTCGGCAATGCGTTGCTCAACCCTATTCACCGCCCTGATCTCACCCGATAAACCGAGTTCGCCCGCAAAGCAGGTTTTAAAAGGTATAGGGATATCTTCATGTGATGATATAATGGCCGCGGCTAGGCCGAGATCAATAGCAGGGTCTTCTACCCGGATACCTCCGGTAATATTTAAAAACACATCTTTAGCGCCAAGCCTGAAACCGCATCGTTTTTCCAGAACAGCCAGCAGCATGCTCATACGTTTGGTATCAAAACCGGTGGCTGTACGTTGGGGTGTACCATAAGGTGATGCACTTACCAATGCCTGTGTTTCAATCAGCATAGGGCGCATTCCCTCTAAGGTTGCCGAAATGGTGATGCCACTTAAAGGTTCATCACGTTGGGATAATAATATTTCAGACGGATTTGATACTTCCCTTAGCCCCTCGCCCAGCATTTCATAAATACCCAGTTCAGATGCCGAACCGAACCTGTTTTTCACCGTACGTAAAATGCGGTAAACATGGTGCCTGTCGCCCTCAAACTGTAAAACGGTGTCAACCATGTGCTCCAGTATTTTGGGGCCTGCAATCATGCCGTCTTTGGTTATATGACCTATCAGGAACACCGGTGTTGACGTTTCCTTGGCAAAACGCAGCATCTCAGCCGTACACTCGCGCACTTGCGACACACTACCCGGTGTTGATTCTATATGTGATGAATGAAGCGTTTGTATAGAGTCAATAACCACCAGATCGGGTTCCAGCGCTTCTATCTGTTTAAAAATATTCTGGGTGGAGGTTTCTGTTAGGATAAAACAGCCCTTGTTGATTTCGGATTTCGGATGTTCGATTTCGGAATTAGGGTTTAGAATTTTGGATTTTGGATTCACCGCTTCCGGTACCAACCTTTCTGCCCTCATTTTTATCTGCCGCTCACTTTCCTCGCCCGATACATATAATACTTTCAGGTTGGGCATGTTCAGGGCCAGCTGCAGCATCAGGGTTGATTTGCCTATCCCCGGTTCGCCGCCAATAAGTACCAGTGAACCTGCCACTATACCACCGCCCAGTACACGGTTAAACTCTTTATCGGGCGTTTGCATACGGTGTTCTTCGGTAAAAGTAATATCGGCAACCTCTACCGGCTTATTGGCACGTTGCTGGGTATTGGAGGTAACCTTCCAGGTAGGTACCGAGGCTGAGGCATTACCTTTATCAATGATCTCTTCAACAAATGTATTCCATTGCTGGCATGAAGGGCACTTGCCCAGCCATTTAGCCGATTCAAAGCCACAGCTTTGACAAAAGTACGCGATCTTGGTTTTAGCCATGTTTCAGATGTGCAGATTTTAGATGTGCAAATATGCAGATTTAATCGAATGAATACTAATTAAATTAGCAAGCCATATTATAAATTTAGATGATTTAATGGGTAAGTCATCAAACAAAAAATGCCGGTACTTTATAAGCACCGGCATTTTTTACTGCATTGCTGCAAGTCAATCTCTTTACAGTTTTATTTCTTCATCTTTTGATGAGAAGAAACGAAACTCCGTGATCTGGTAAGCAGGATTACTTTTAACCTTGATCCACTGGCCGTATTTAACAAACCACTTCATCTGGCGGTTATAAATACCTTTTTTAATAAATGCTTCAATATAAGGGTGTACAGTTAAAGTTATCCCTTTTTCATTTTGCTCATCCAAAATGTAATTGAAATTATTTTCAATATCGTCCATCAGCAAAATGGTTGGCCTTATGGTACCTGTACCATTACAGGTTGGGCACACTTCGCTGGTAACAATATTCATTTCGGGCCTTACCCGCTGGCGGGTAATTTGTACCAAACCAAATTTACTTGGAGGTAAAATGGTGTGCTTTGCCCTGTCATAAAGCATTTCTGCACGCAGGTAATCAAACAGTTCCTTACGGTTCTGTGGCTTGTGCATATCAATAAAGTCGATAACCACAATGCCTCCCATATCGCGCAGGCGTAATTGGCGCGCAATTTCTTTAGCGGCCTCCTTATTTACCTGATAAGCGTTCTCTTCCTGGTTTTCTTTATTGGCTGTACGGTTACCACTGTTAACGTCTATAACGTGCAATGCCTCCGTGTGCTCAATTACCAGATAAGCGCCGCCGGCAAGGTTTACTGTTTTACCAAAAGCCCCTTTAATCTGCTTATCAACGCCAAAATGTTCAAATATTGGTTCCTTATGCTTGTGCATACGAACTATACTTTCCATATCGGGCGATATTTCATGGATGTATGATCGAATTTCTTCAAACATACTGTTGTCATTTACATAAATGTGCTGAAAATCGGGGTTCAGGATATCCCTGAGGATAGTTGATGTACGCCCAATTTCGCCCAAAACCTTCTTTGATGGTTCAACAGAAGGTAATTTTGTAATGAACAGTTCCCATTTAGATATCAGATCAAGCAGGTCTTTTTGTAACTCTTCAACCCCTTTACCTTCAGATACTGTACGGATAATAACGCCAAAATGCTTTGGCTTAATACTTTCAACAACCTTCCGTAAACGATTACGCTCTGTATTGCTCTTTATTTTTTTAGAAATAGAGATAGCCTCCGAAAATGGTACTAATACCACATAACGGCCGGCAATTGACAGATCTGAGCTTAAGCGTGGTCCTTTGGTTGATATAGGTTCCTTAGCTATTTGTACCGGAATAAGCTGGTTTTTTGATAATATCTCAGAGATTTTTCCTCCCTTGTTGATATCTCCTTCCAGCTTAAAGCCATCCAAAAGCTTCGATTGGTATCCCCCGCTACGTACTTGTTTGGTTAATTTAAGCAGGCTTTGTACCTGCGGACCAAGATCAAGGTAATGCAAAAAGGCATCCTTCTCGTATCCAACGTCAACAAAAGCAGCATTTAAACTGGGCATAATTTTCTTAATGCGCCCGAGGTAAATATCACCAACAGTATAATTGTTGCTGACTTGTTCTTTATGAAGTTCTACAAGTTGTTTGTCCTGTAATAATGCAATGGTAGCCCCATTTGGGGATGAATCGATAATTAATTCTTTTATCAACTGCTACTCCATTTCTTAAAACGGTAAAAACCGCGTGTTAATAAGTGGGTAAAAAACACCATTAAATAAAGTTACCTTGCTTTTAAATAAAAGCAAGGTAAGCTGCTTTTTTTAAAAGCAGCTTATTTCTTTTTATGTCTGTTTTTTCTCAAACGCTTTTTGCGTTTATGGGTAGCCATTTTGTGTCTTTTACGTTTTTTACCGCTCGGCATAATAATAATTTTTAAATGTGATTAATTCTTTAACTCTTTGATATATTCATCAATGCGCTGCCCGAATACAGGATCGGGCATCATTTCTTTACATTTTTGGTAAGCGTCTATAGCTTCCTTTTTCATGCCCAGTTGCTTGTAACTTTCTGCCAGATAAAAAGTTGGCTCCAGTTCTTGTTTTTGGGCAATTAATGTTTTAAACCTGCCTACCGCTTTTTCGTACTGGCCCGATTTCATGGCAAACATACCCAGATTAAGGTTTGCGTTCCAATTTTTCGGATCCTTTTTAACTACTTCAAGCAGCAAGGCAATACCTTGCATAGGGCTGGCGCCGCCATTTACGTAAGCTACGCCTAATCCTGTTTTTCCCTCAAGGCTTTCGGGGTTTAATTTCAGGGCACTTTGAAAAGCTTCTACCGAGTTGGTTACAAATACGGGTTGCGCTAAAGTGTCCTGAGTAAGTTTGTAAGCATCGTTAAACCTGTTACCTGCGTTTAACCAATCTTCCAGTTTATTTTCTTTGCGGGCCAGAGCCTGGTAATAAAATGCTGCCGGGGCAGGTTGGTTAACATCATCCCACTGGCTGGCTAATTGCTTTTGCAGCTTTAGCTCGTCGGCGCCTGATGCATTTTTTAATTGTCCTTCCAGATCATTTATCTTAGCTGTTAACGCCGCCCCAATTGCGGTTTTAGCAGTTGCAGATACCATATCAACCGTTACGGTGGCATTGGCCTTGCGGCTGGCCGTCATAACGCTTGTTTTATCGGCTTTTGCGTCTTTGGGTTTTATTAAACCTTTAACAGGTAATAAGTACAAATAGCCTATTATAGCAACTACTACTACACCAACAACTATTTGCTTATTTTTCATGCTTATAAATTATTTGCTTGTTTTGTTACCGGTTTTAACTTTCTCAACAAAAGTTTTTGCTGGCTTAAAGCTTGGTACAAAATGCTCTGGAATAATGATGGCAGTATTTTTTGAAATATTGCGTGCTGTTTTTTTCGCTCTTTTCTTTACAACAAAACTTCCAAATCCTCTAACATAAACGTTCTCGCCACCAACCATTGAGCTTTTTACTACTTTAAAAAATGCCTCAACTGTTTCCTGCACGTCTACTTTCTCTATACCTGTCTTAGATGAGATTTCAGTTATAATTTCTGCCTTAGTCATATCTGATTTACTTTTATTTAATTATATAAATACTTAACTGTTTTGGGGTTGCAAAAGTATCGCTTTATAATTTAAGAGCGAAATATTTGTCTGTTTTTTTTTATTACCAATGTAAAACGTACATTATCGTTACAAAGTATATGGTAAAATGCTAATAATTAAAGGCAAACAGACCCTGCCGGTACGCTGTACTTAATACACCATGAAGCGTAAAAAAACACTTGATTATGCCCTGTAAAATTGCCTCCAAAAAACGCACCGCACCGGCTGTTAAAAATGCCTCACAACTTATACTTAAACTGCGGGCTTTATGTTGCACACATAGCATATTAAAAAACCCTTACTCTTTTACCTGCAAGCCTCCGTACTTTTACACTAATGAACTTTACCAACGAACTGGTACACTGGTACCTTGAAAACAAACGCGATCTGCCCTGGCGCAATACTACAAATGCTTATATCATATGGCTTTCTGAAATTATCCTGCAGCAAACACGGGTAGAACAAGGCCTGCCTTATTTTAACCGCTTTTTGGAACGATACCCCGATGTAAGCAGCTTTGCCGCGGCCGATGAGGATGAGGTACTTAAACTATGGCAGGGCCTCGGCTATTACTCGCGGGGGCGCAACATGCTCAAAACAGCACGCCTGGTTCAGGAACAGTATCATGGTGTATTCCCCAACAGTTATGATGAACTGATTAAGCTTAAAGGAATTGGCGAATATACGGCGGCAGCCATTGCATCGTTCTCGGCAAATGAGGCCAAAGCCGTTGTTGATGGTAACGTTTACCGGGTACTTGCCCGCTTTTTTGGCATATACGAGCCTATCAATTCTACCACCGGTAAAAAAACGTTCCAAACGCTTGCAAACGATTTTCTTAATAAGAAAAATCCAGCTCTGCACAATCAGGCTATGATGGAGTTTGGCGCTATGCTTTGCAAACCCAAAAATCCGGGCTGTGGAATTTGCCCGGTACATCTAAATTGTAATGCTTTCAAGCATAATGCCACAACAGCATTGCCGGTTAAACTAAAAACGGTAAAAGTGCGCGAACGCTTTTTAAATTATTTTTTAATAACCGAGGGCGATACCGTTTTAATGAACAAAAGGGGCGATAAAGACATCTGGGCCAACATGTACGATCTTCCGCTGGTTGAAACCGACGCTTCATTGCCCATTCATGAGCTAAAGAATTTGCCACAGGTAACAGATATTTTCGGCCCAGATATGGAAATATCCGACCATTTGATCCCCGTGCAAAAGCATATTCTTACCCACCAGCGCCTGTACATAAGGCTTATTAAAACAACTTCAAAGCCTGTTAAATTACAAGAAAACTGGTTCTATACAACAGTTGAAAACCTGCATAATCTGGCTTTGCCTAAAGCTATTTTTTTATTAGTAAAAAATATTTTTAATTTATAAAATAATAATCCGTTATTTTATGGCATGTCTGGAATCAATAAAGTAATACTTGTAGGTCACTTGGGTAAGGACCCTGAGACGCGGAGTTTAGAGGGCGGAGTATCAGTAACCAGCTTCCCCCTGGCTACCTCTGAAACCTATAATAAAGAGGGTCGTAAGATTGAGCAAACCGAGTGGCACAATATTGTAATGTGGCGCGGACTGGCCGATATGGCTGCCAAATATTTACAAAAGGGTCGCCTGGTTTATATTGAAGGCAAGCTGCGCACCCGCTCATTTGAAGACAAAGAAGGAAATAAAAAATACACTACCGAAGTAGTAGCCGAGAACTTTACCCTGCTTGGCCGCAAAAGTGATTTTGATGCCGATTCCCGTACACTTACAAAGTCTGCTGATACTTATTTTAATGGAACAACTGATAACGATTCTGCCTATTGATAAAAACCTTACTTAAACTCATATCATATAACAAAAAATGCCCGCAAGTAATTACGGGCATTTTGTTTTCTGTTTATCTGCCACCCGGCGGGCAGCATTGTTTTAAGTAACGGGTAAATAAAGTTTTCAGGTGCAGATTGGTGCCCTCTCCTTCCGAAATACTGTGGGTACGGTTAGGGTACGACATCAACTCAAACTGGCGGTTGTATTTTACCAGCTCGTTAATCAGCTCTTCGGCGTTTTTATAGTGCACATTATCATCACCTGTGCCATGTATGTACAGCAGGTTACCGCGCAGGTTTTTGGCATAGGTAACCGGCGATCCTTTGATGAAAGCGTCACGGCCTTCGGCATCAACAGGTACACCCATGTAGCGCTCCTGGTATATATTATCATAGGTTAACTGATCGCCAACGGCAGCCACAGCTATGCCCGTTTTGTAAATATCAGGGTACTGGAACATCAGGTTAAGGGTTGATGAACCGCCACCGCTCCAGCCATGAACGGCAATTCTTGTGGAGTCAACAAATGGCCATTTCAAGATTTCCTTAGCAGCCATCGCCTGGTCACGAATATTGATAAGGCCTATGTTTTTGTAAATTGCCTTGCGCCAGGCCGCTCCTTTTGGAGCAGGAGCACCACGACCTTCAACAGACATATAGATGTATCCATCATCTGCCATACTGCCCGCGTACAGCCTGTTATTGCCTGCTCCCCAGGTATCGGTAACGGTTTGTGAGGCCGGTTCGCCATAAACTATAAATACTACAGGGTATTTTTTATGCGGATCAAAATTGGTTGGCTTTTTCATCCAGCCATCCATTTCAATACCATCGACAGTTTTTACTTTAAAAAATTCGGTTTTGTTTTGCGCATCCTTATTAACGGCTACAACAGCACCACCAATATGCTTGTGCGCAGGCAGGGTAACAACCTCGCTAACCGGAGGTGTATAGCTGTTTGAAAAATTATGCAGGGCAACCTTCCCGTTAGGTGAAATATCATAGCTGTGAGTTCCGGGTTCATCTGCAGGCGATACTCGCTCTGGCTTTGTGCCACCAGTAATTTTAATGCGGTATAAATACTTTTGGGTAGCATTATCCGGCGAAGCTATAAAGTAAATATAGCCCGATGCCTCATCAATTAAGTTAATGCTGATCACATCATAATTACCTGGAGTTATCAGGCTTTCCTTACCCTCGCGGCTAACGCGGTATATATGTTTCCAACCGTCCTTTTCGCTCACCCATAAAAAGTCTTTGCCCTTGTTCACCCACTCCCATCCGCTTGGGTCGCCGGCGTTCCAGCGTTCTTTTCCATCAATCCAGGCATTGCTTTTTTCTTCACGTATCATACGGGTAGTACCGTTTGATGCATTACCGATAAATACCCTGCTTTCCGTTTGAGCACGATTAAGTTGCTCGAGAATAATTTCGTTAGAGTTCAGCGCCCATTCCATTCTTGGTATGTAATGCTGTACCGCATCGCCAGGAGTGTTTATCCAATTGGTTTTGCCGGTGTTAATATCTACAACACCTACTTTGCATGAGCTTGGGTCCTGCCCGGCCACCGGGTATTCAACCGGCACCACATAAGGATATATAGAATCGGTAGTATTAAGCATGAGGTAGCTTTTTATTTTACTGGCATCAATTTGCCAATAAGCTATCGCCTTGCTATCAGGCGACCAGCGGAAACCATCGCGGCAGCCAAACTCTTCCTCATAGGCCCAGTCAAAAGTACCGTTGATGAGTTTGGTGCTGCCATCGGTTGTTAACTGCTTAACCGAACCATCGGCCAGGTTTTCCACATAAATATTATGACCGCTCACATATGCGGCTTTCAACCCATCGGGCGAAAACTTGGCAAACATTAATGATGATGCAGGCAGGTTTTTACCCAGCTGCCAAAGCTTTTTACTACCGGTATCATATACCCAATAATCGCCGCGGGTATCATAACGCCACACTTTTTTGGTATTGGTATTGATAAGCACTTTTTGCCCATCGGCCGATAGGGTAAATCTTTTAACGCCGATGTATTGCTGCCCCTGCGGAGTAAGCATTTCTTTGCTTATCCACAATGTTTTCCTGGTGGTATCGCGGGTGTCCAGTATCCTGATGCCGTCGTCAGTAATTTTGTAATACTGGTAGCCATCTTTTGTCCAGTGCTGCGGCGCCCGTTGCGCATTTGCTGTATACCCGGCCAAAATGAGCAATACAGTTGTTAGGAATAATGATCCCGAACGAAAAAAATTCATATCCGATGTGTTTTAATTAGATTGCGGCCTAATTTTATAATTAAGTAAAGCCGCGGTAAATTTTGCATTAAATTAGCACATTCAAGCGCCTAAAAATTCTGTGTAATGAAAAAAATACTCCTTTTACTACTTATTTCCATTTCATTTATCACAATAACACAAGCCCAGCATGCAGATCGCAGCAAGTTTATAAAAGATAGCCTTGACCTTTATGTAAGCAGGGCCCTCACCAACTGGCGCGTGCCGGGTATTGCCGTTTGTATTGTGAAAGACAATAAAATAGTATTAGTAAAAGGTTATGGTATAAAGGAACTTGGCCTGCCAAATCCGGTTGATGTAAACACCCTGTTCATGATAGGCAGCAACACCAAGGCTTTCACCGCTACGGCATTGGCTATGCTGCAAGCCAACAATAAACTGTCGCTTGATGATAAGGTAACCAAGTACATCCCTGAGTTTAAGCTGGAGAACAAATTGGCCGGCCAGGAGGCCATGGTGCGCGATCTGCTTTGCCATCGCCTGGGTTTTCAAACCTTCCAGGGCGATTTTACCTTTTACAACACCAACCTTACCCGCCAGCAAATTATAGCCAAATTAGGCGAACTTAAAGCGCCGTATGCCTTCCGTACCAAATGGGGATACACCAATGCCGCGTTTTTAACCGCAGGCGAGATCATACCCCGTGTAACCGGGGGCAAATCATGGGAAGCATATATTAAAGAAGCTATTTTTGCTCCACTGGGCATGACCAACTCGCTCGCCCTAACCAAGGATCTGCCTAAATCACTCAACCGTACCGTACCGCATACCCTGGTTGATGGACGCCTAACAGCCATACCTTATTGCCAAATAGACGGGCTTGCACCTGCCGGAGCCATCAGCTCATCGGCAAGTGATATGAGCAAATGGGTAATGGCCTTATTAAACAATGGTAAAGTAGGCAACCGGCAGGTGATACCACAAGCGGCCATACAAGCTACCCGAGAGCCGCAGGATATTGTAGGCAGTAAGTATCATTTAAACGGAGAAAATAATTTTGAGCTATACGGCCTTGGGTGGTTTATTCAGGATTATGCCAATCACCGCCTTATTATGCATGATGGAGGTGTAAATGGCTACCTGTCATCAGTAACCCTTTCGCCACAGGATAACCTGGGTATTGTAATACTAACCAATACCGATCAAAACCTGTTTTTTGAGGCCCTGCGCTGGGAAATTCTGGATGCTTACTTTGGCCGCGGCTATCGTAATTACAGTGATGAATATTTAAAGAATTATAAAGCCCGCGCCAATACCCAGCAGGCAGCCGATAAATTGCTGCGCGACTCGGTACTGTTAAACCTGCGCCCCGCATTACCCGCAAACGCCTACACGGGTAAATATACCAATAGCCTTTATGGTACCATGACCGTTACCCAGGGCGAAAACAACGACCTTGAAATGCGTTTTGAGCATCACCCTACCATGTTTGCTAAATTGCAGCCATTGGGTGGCAACCGTTTTTATGTAACTTTTTCTGATGCTACACTGGGCAAGGCTGTATTTCCGTTCACGGTGCAAAACGGAAAAGTAAGTAGCGTAAAGGTTAAAGTTGCCGACTTCGTGGAGTATAATCCGTATGAGTTTAAGAAAGAGTAATATGGTGAATGGTTGAGTAGTGAATGGTGAGTGGAAATGGTGAATTTATCTATCTATTTCAAAAAAAAACCGGAAAACTAATTATTAAAAAATCAACTACTCTCTATTCACTACTCACCATTAATTAAAACTTCAGATTTGCTTTAAGCCATTCCTGTACGTCTTCCTGGAGGGTAATTTCGGGTGGCAATTTATCGTGTATGAGTTTTTCCATTTTATTGCCGGTATTGGCAAAACGATAATCCCAAAGTATCATGAGCTTATTGATCAGGTAAACCATCTCATTACCCTCACCCTTCGTAAACGGGGTAGCATCGGGTTTGCCATTTACACGCGGATCGTTTTGGCCGTATATGCTCCAATTATAATCAGTGTAATGCAAATTTCGTCTTGAAAAAAGGATCATGTGTTGAGGAATTTCTTTAAAGATACGTATAAATAATCCGGATTGATTGAAACGAGCGTCTTTAGCCCTCAAAAATGGGGAGGCTAATAATATTTTCCACGATTTATTGTAATTTCAGCGCTACTAATCAGGTTCCATGAAAAAACTATTTTTAATTACTGTTACTGCCCTATTTGCTTCGGCCGCTATTGCCCAGCAGGACTCACAAAAGGCTATTTATTATTCTATCTCATTCCCTAATGCGGCACACCACGAAGCAGAAGTTGTGATGACCGTACCGGAGGCCCCTGATGCTTTAAGATTTCGCATGAGCCGCTCATCTGCCGGGCGCTATGCCACGCATGAGTTTGGCAAAAATATTTACAATGTTAAAGTAACCGACATTCAGGGCAACGAACTACCTTTTAAGCAGATTGAAGGCGACCTTTATGAAGTAGGCCCACACCCTGCCAATGTTAAAGTTAGCTATACCCTGTTTGCCAACTGGACCGACGGAACTTATGCCAGCATTGACCCCAGCCATGCCCACCTGAACATGCCAGCCGCTTTTATGTGGGTACTTGGCCAGGAAAAACGGCCGGCTAAATTTGAATTTAATGATCTGGACAAATACGGATGGAAAGTTGCTACCCAGTTAAAACACGAAGGTGCCAACATTTACAGCGCGCCTAATATGCAGTACATGATGGATAGCCCTACCGAGCTTTCCAACTATAAAGTAACCAGCTGGGATGTATTAAATAATGGTAAAAAAGAGAAGATCAATTTAACCGTTCATTCAGATGATGACCAAAGCGTGGTTGACAATTTTGGCAAAATGGTGCAAAAAATGACGCTGGAAGAAAAGGCTGTTTTTGGCGAACTACCAGCTTATGACTACGGAGAATATACCTTTTTGGCCGATATATACCCAACCACATCGGGTGATGGGATGGAACACCGCAACTCTACCTGTATTGTTATACCGGTTGAAAAAATTGCCGGGAATGAAAACAACCTGTTAGGTGTATTTTCGCACGAGTATTTTCATAGCTGGAATGTAAAACGCATTCGCCCAAAATCATTGGAGCCCTTTAATTTTGAAAAGGCCAACATGAGCAGCGAACTTTGGTTTGCCGAAGGCTTTACCCAATATTACGGCGAACTACTGCTTACCCGTTCTGGTTTTAACTCGCTTGATGATTATACCAATACGCTTGGTGGTTTGATCAACCAGATCCTGAATACACCTGGTGCTGCAAAATACCCGGCAACACAAATGAGCCGCTACTCGGTGTTTGCCGATGCAGGTGTATCTATCGACCCTAACAACAATGTTAACGATTTTACCAGCTACTATACTTATGGTGGCGCTATTGCACTGGCCCTTGACCTGCGTTTGCGCAGCGAGTTTAACCTAACGCTTGATGATTATATGAGCCAGGTTTGGATTGCCCGCGGCAAGGTTATGAAACCTTATACCATACCTGATCTGCAAGCCGATCTGGCTAAGGTTACCAACAACCCCAAGTTTGCCGCCGATTTCTTTAACCACTTTATTTACGGTACCGATAAAAACAATTATGAACAACTGTTAAGCAAGGCTGGTTTGGTACTGCGCAAAGCACAACCGGGTAAAGCATGGGCCGGTTCGCTGGCATCAACTCCGGGCAGAGGCCGCGCAGGGCAGCAACGCGCCGCTGGCTCTGAGGGCTTACCTATCCTCTCGAGCACCGTTATTGGCACCCCTGTTTACAAAGCAGGCCTTGATGCAGGCGATATTATTTTAAAGGTTGACGGCCAAACCATCACCGACACAAAATCATTTACCGATATACTTACCGGCAAAAAACCAGGCGATAAGCTTACTGTAAACTATAAAAACCGCGCAGGGGCACATGAAACTACCATAGTACTGGAAGAAAGCCCGATGCTGGAGGTAGTTACCTTTGAAAAAGCAGGTAAACAATTAACTAAAGAGCAGGAAACATTCCGCAATAACTGGTTACAATCAAAAATTAAATAACAGGCCATGAAAAAAACTTTAGCAACCGTTGCCTTCATGGCAATTTCGGCATACAGCTTTGGGCAGGATGTAAATAAACTCATTAGCCAGGACGATGTAACCCGCATTATCAAAACGCTCAGTGCTGATGATATGCAGGGTCGTGCTACCTTTACACCCGGTATTGAAAAAGCTGCCAAATTTATTGAAAGCGAGTATACCAGGGCTGGTTTAAAACCTTTGGCCGGCAATACAGGCTTCCGCCAAAATTTTACGATGGTGCGTTCAACACCAATAAAAGTATCGGCTACCATAAATGGCCGTACTATACCAACAGATAGTGTTTTTGCAGCAGCCGGGGCATCATTCAACTGGTCAAACAACAGCGATGTTCAGGTGGTACAAATTGGCATCGGAAAAAATTTTATACAAGAGTATCTTGCCAGCGGCAAAAGTGGTAAAAAAACGCTGTACCTGGTCGACCCAAGTTTTCAGGCAGCCTTTACCCGCGTTCGTAAACATGTTTTAAATGGCAGCGCGAGTTTCAAAGCCGATAACAACCAGGCATCTGTATTTGTGCTTGGTAAGTTTGATGACGCTAAATCGTTTGGGGTTAATTACGAGGGCAAAACAGAAGAGCTACCTTTATTTAATGTTGCCGGCATGATCCCCGGTAAAACCAAACCCGATGAGTTTGTAGTTTTTTCGGGCCACTATGATCATTTAGGCATTATTAAACCAATGGAGGGCGATAGCATTGCCAATGGTGCCGATGATGACGCTTCGGGCACTACAGCAGTAATATCATTAGCCAAATACTACAAAAAGCTCAACAATAATGATCGTACACTCATATTTGTAGCTTTCACCGCTGAAGAAATAGGTGAGTACGGTTCGCAGTATTTTGCCACCCAAATTGATCCGGATAAAGTGATGGCCATGTTCAATATTGAAATGATTGGCAAGGCATCTAAATTTGGTGAAAACTCGGCTTTTATAACTGGCTTTGATCGTTCAAACTTTGGTACCATACTACAGCAAAACCTGAAAGGAACCGCATTTGAGTTTCATCCCGACCCTTACCCTGAGCAAGACTTATTTTACCGCAGTGATAATGCATCATTAGCAGAAAAAGGTGTACCGGCGCATACCATATCAACCGACCAGATTGATATAGACAAATTGTACCACACCGTAAAAGACGAATTCAGCTCGCTCGACGTTAATAACATTACGTCAACCATCAGGGCCATAGCCTTAAGCTCGCGCACTATAGTTTCTGGCAAAGACACTCCTACAAGAGTGCCCAAGCTGGAGAGATAAAAGAATTTAAAAAGATAAGATAAAAGCAGAGGCGCATGATAATGCGTCTCTTTTGCATTATATCCCCCATGAAAAACATACCTAAAATAGCTGTAGTAGGGCCCGAATCAACCGGAAAGTCAACTATGTCTGATTATCTGGCAGCTTATTACCAAACCATTGCGGTGCCGGAATACGCCCGCGGCTACTGCGAAAAACTAACCGAGCCCTGCACCTGGCAGGATGAGATCAATATGTTTCACGGGCAACTGGCCCTTGAGGCCGAATTATTACCCCAGGCCAATAAACTCCTCATTTGCGATACTACCTTTATCACCGTAAAAATATGGAGCGACCAAATGTTTGGCAAAGCACCACAGGAGGTATTGGACGAATTACCCAGGCACCCTTATGATCTGTATCTGCTGCTTAACATCGACCTCCCCTGGCAGGATGACCCACTGCGTAATTTCCCCGATCTGCGCGAGCATTTTATGAACATTTGGTATCAGGAACTTGACAGCCTGCAGGCCCGTTATGTGGTAATATCAGGCACCGGGCAGGATAGATATGACAGCGCGGTAAAAGCAATAGACGATTTCTTGGGCACGCTATAACATCGCCTACAACCCACATAATCAACATACTTAATCAAAATCAGGATGAATTAATTATGTATGAACAAAAAAATCCACGTTCAAACAAATTATTTTTCACATTGATGCAACGTTGTAAAAAATGATGCGTCATTTACTCTGAAGCCTGATCAGAATTTGGAAGCCATATACATCGATAAACATTACAACCTGGTGGTTGAATGCAAGCAGGGTAGCAAAAAAGCCTGTTACGAGTTGTACCGGTTATATTCTAAAGCAATGTTGAACGTTGCCTTTAGAATTGTGGGCAACATTGGCGAAGCTGAAGATGTTTTGCAGGAGGCTTTTCTTGATGCTTTTAACAAGGTTAAAGATTTTAGGCAGGACACCACTTTTGGTTTATGGCTCAAACAAATAGTTGTTAACCGATCTATAAACCTGCTCCGTAAACGCCGGCTGGAACTGGTAGAGCTGGAAGGCGATCACCTGGAAAACATTCCTGAGGAAGAAAACGAGGACGAGGATGATATTCAGTACCAGGTGGCCATGGTTAAAGAGGGTATGAATCAGCTGCCCGATGGTTACCGGGTTGTGCTATCGCTTTACCTGCTGGAGGGTTACGATCATGAAGAAATTAGTCAAATATTAAATATATCGGAAAATACCTCACGAACCCAGTTTTTGAGAGCTAAAAGAAAATTAATGGAGATTTTAAAAAGGAAAGGAACAGCATCATGAGCAAGCGATTTGAAGATTTCATTAAAAATAACAGGGAGGAATTTGAGGAGGTTGAACCATCGGCAGATTTGTGGAGCAGAATTGAGCAGAGCCTTGATATGCAGGAGGAGCTGCCAAAAAAGCCGGAAACAAAAACTTTTTCTCTTTCTTTCGTGCTTCAGGTCGCGGCATCGGTGGTATTGATCATGGGCATAGGTTTCGGTATATATCTGCAAACCCAAAAAAGCGCAAAGGGAATTGACTTTGCAGCTATAAACCCTGAATATGCCAAACAACAGGTGCATTACGCATCGCTTGTTGAAACTAAACTTACCGAACTAAAAACAGTAGCCAAAGCCGACCCTCAGTTATACAAGGAGTTTAGCGCCGAAATAGCTAAAATGGATTCGACCTATAAAAGACTAAATAATGATTTGGCCACCAGCCCTAACCAGGAACGTGTTTTACGTGCAATGATCCGGAACTTGCAAATACAAACCGAGGTGCTTAATCAGCAATTGAGTGTAATAGAGCAATACAACCAAATGAAAAAAGATCAAAAAAATGAAATCAAAAATATTTAAACGGTCAGTGCTTGCTTTTGTGGTAATGATTGCCATTAACACCATGAGCTTTGCACAAGAAGTTCCTGAGCCTCCGGCTCCTGAACTTCCTCCTACCCCTCAACTGGCTCCTTTGCAAGGCATGAGCAAGGCCGACAGCAAAGCATTCCAACTACAAATGAGGCAGTTGAACGTAAAGATGAAGGCTTTGCAAAAGCAAATGGCCAGCATTAATATACAGCACCAAAAGAAAATGCAACTGCACATGAAAAATTTAAATAAGCAGCTGCAGTTCAAGATGAATAAGAACCTTAATTTCAGGCTTGAAAGCTTGAAGAACTTCGACTTTACGCTGAGTGACAGTATTAAGGATTATGTTTATGACTTTAGTACCAATATTGCCCCGCAGATAGCCTTGGGCTTTAAAGATTTTGATACAGACTTTAGCTACAGCTACAATGATACCAACGTTAACAATTCAAAAGGCGATGATGGCATTGAAAAGGTTAAAAATTATAGTAAAAGCTATACAATTGATGGTAATGATGTCATAAATCTGGATAACCGCTTCGGAAAAATAACCGTGAATACCTGGAATAAAAACGAGGTAAAGGTTGATGTACAGATCAAAGTAGCCGCCAATGATGACGATAAGGCCCAAAAATTATTGGACAACGTAAACATTAAGGATAGCAAAGATGGGTCAAACGTGTACTTTAAAACCAGCATTAACACCAATAATGATGATAATAACTCATGGTCGTTATTTGGAGGTAAGCACAATAATGTTCGTAAAATTGAGGTGAACTACCTGGTGTATATGCCCGCGAAGAACGCGCTGAACGTAAGCAACAAATATGGCAGCACCAACCTGCCCGATCTGGACGGTAAACTAAATATCAATAACTCCTATGGTAGCCTTGTAGCCAAAGCCCTGAGCAATCCGGCTAACCAGATCAGTGTAAAATATGGCAGCGCCACCATTGGCACACTAAACGGCAGCGACCTTGATGTAGCCTACGGCAGCCTGAACCTGGGCGAATGCAATAAGCTTAACGCCGATATTAGCTACGGCTCTGCAAAAATTGGCAAAATAACCACTTCAGGAAACATCAACGTAAAATTCAGCGGCAATTTAAACATTGACGAGGTTGATAAGAATGTGAAAAACTTAGCGGTTAACGCATCCTACTCCAGCGTAAAACTTGGTCTCAGCGGCGATCAAAACTCTAATTTTGATGTTACCGTACGCTATGGCAGTTTTAATTATGGCGGCCGCGATTTGAGCATTACCAGCAAAACCCCGGCCGATGGCGACAAGGGATTTAACCCTACCAAAAACTACAAAGGCCATTTAGGTAAAGGCGGCACCGATAAAACCATAACTATCAACACCAGCTATGGCAGCGTGAGTTTTGATTAAAACCGTTCATATTTATTAACACATATTTACAAACCCTTGCCATTTACGGCAGGGGTTTTGTTATTTTTAGGGCACAAACAACACCCTATGGAAATATTTGCCCAGGCCGAATCATGGATATCCCTGATCACACTTACTTTTTTAGAGATAGTTTTGGGGATAGATAATGTAATATTTATATCTATCCTCGCAGACAAGCTACCGGCAAGCCAGCAGTCTAAAGGGCGCAGAATTGGTCTCGGTATGGCCATGATCACCCGCATACTGCTATTACTATCCATAAGCTGGGTAATGACCCTTACCACACCTCTATTTAACCTGGCGCACCTGATTAGTGTAACTGATGCAGACTGGGTTGAAAGACTGGCTATCTCTGGCCGCGACCTTATCCTGATTATCGGTGGTTTGTTCCTGATCTATAAAAGCACTGCCGAAATTCATCATAAAATTGAGGGTGATGAAGAAAACACAGACAACATCAAACGCCATTCGTTTTGGGGCACCATTGTACAGATCATGCTGCTTGATATTGTTTTCTCGCTCGATTCGGTAATTACCGCCGTGGGCATGGCCAGTCATGTAGAGATCATGATTATTGCCGTAGTAATTGCTGTAGGTATCATGATGTGGGCATCAAACGGTGTGGCTAAATTTGTAAACAGCCACCCTACCGTAAAAATGCTGGCACTATCATTTTTACTGCTCATAGGGGTTTCCTTACTGGCCGAAGCCTTTGAACAGCATATTCCCAAAGGCTATATCTACTTCGCTATGGCATTTTCTGTATTGGTTGAAATGCTGAATTTGAAAATGAAGGCAAAGGCAGTAAAGAAGGGATTGAAGGCGAAGGATTGAAAATATAAAAAGCAGAGGATTGTGCAATTCCCTCCCCTGGGAGGGGCAGGGAGGGGTTCCCCCGATTGACCTATCAAACATCGTATAAATTATGGCCAAAATAATCCCCTATAATCCAAAGTTAAAAGCATTAGCCCGTAAGCTACGGAAGGATATGACTTTTGGTGAGGTATTGTTATGGAATGAATTAAAGAACAATAAATTATTGGGATTTGATTTTGACCGGCAACGCTGCATCGACAATAGTTGATTTTTATTGCAAAGATTTAATGCTTGCTATTGAAATTGATGGAATTTCGCATAACTATGAGGAAGCTTTTAATAAAGACATATTAAGACAGGAAAAGCTGGAAGGCTTTGGAATATATTTTCTGCGCTTTTCAGAAGCAGAAATGAAAAATGACATGATGAATGTTATTAGAACTATTGAAAATACTGTAATCAATATCATTAAAAATACACCTTTGCTTCAATTACCTAAGGGATTTGATTTGAACTTGCTCAAGGATTAGTTTTAATAGAATAGAGGAAACCCCTCCCTGCGCCCATCTAAGGGCAATAGCCCATATGCAAACATTCCCTCCCACGGGGAGGGGTGCGGTAGCCGGTGTTGTGGCAGGGAGGGGTGCAGCGTTATTTCATCATGGTAAAACCCCTCCCTACACCCTCCCAAGGGAGGGAATCGCACGAGTCCTCCGCTTTTTTCTACACTATGTATTTAACTTAGTTCTTTTCTCGCCACTAAAACACCCTGCACAACAGCCCCTTCAAATATTCTCCTTCCGGGAATGAGGCTCTTACCGGGTGATCTTCAGGTTGATGGAACTGGTAAATGAACTGAACCTGTTTACCCGCATCAAGTGCGGCCCAGGCAATTACCTGTTTAAAAGTTTCCATATCCATAGCTCCAGAGCATGAATAGGTGGCCAGCAAGCCTCCTTCATTTAGCAACAGCATACCCAAACGGTTCAAGTCTTTATAAGCACGTGAAGCCCTGGTCAATGCCGAACGTGACGGGGCATATTTAGGCGGATCGAGTACAATAACATCAAACTTTTCGCCATCTTCCCTGAATTTTCGCAATTGTACGTTTACATCAGATTTGATGGCTGTATGTTTGCCGGCATCGAGTTTATTAAGCACAATATTTTCTTTCAAAGTTTCAATAGCCAGTGCTGAGCTATCTACACTGGTTACCGATGCCGCACCGTTTTTTAAACTGTTTAGCGTAAAGCCGCCGGTATAGCAAAAGCAATCAAGCACTTTTTTACCTTTGGTATGTAAAGCCAGTACGTGGCGATTATCACGCTGATCACAATAAAAGCCTGATTTTTGGCCCTCGGTAATGTTGATACCGTATATCACATTATTTTCCAGCACCTCTACTATTTCGGGTGGTGGGTTGCCGGCAAGCACCTTGTTTTCGGTTTCGCCCATGCCTTCATGAGCGCGCGAGGCAGCATCACTTTTATCAGATATGCTTTCGGGCTTTAACAGCTTCTGCAGCTCATCAATAATTACCGGCATCATACGTTCCATACCCGATGTAAGTACTTGTACCGCCAAATGGCCCGCATATTTATCAATAATTAAACCCGGCAGGTAATCAGATTCGCTGAAAACCAGGCGGCAGGTATTGGTACCGTTCTCCAATATATTTGCGCGGCTTTTAACAGCCGTAGCCAGCTTAGTCCGAAACCAGGCATCATTAACTTCCACGCTCTCATCCCATTCCAGAAGACGCAAAGCCACCCTCGATTGATCGTTATAAAAACCATAAGCCATAAAATCGCCCTTTGCGTTGAGCAAGCGCACCACATCGCCGTTGCTGGGCTTACCCTTTACCTTTTCAATAGCCCCCGAAAATACCCAGGGGTGTCTTTGGATAACAGCTTTCTCTTTGCCTTTATTTAATATAACATCAATCATGGCGCAAAGGTAATAAAAAGGTGAGTGGTGAGTAGCGAGTGGGGAGTGGTTGCAGTAGGTTAATTATTTTCCTCATTCTACTTTTATTTAGTTGTTTGAATTTTTACTAACCACTCTCCATTCACTACTCACAACTCTCTATTCAACCCAATTAAACTTTTATAAATTTTATCACTCCAACACAATATTAGGCGATTAAAAACATTTGGTATCTTAGTACCGAAAACATAAACATGAGAAAAACTTACTTATTTTTAGTTACCATGCTATTGGCATGTGTAAGCTATAAAAGCTATGCTCAGATCCCGCGTATACCTGAAGCAAGTTCAACCCAAACAATTATGCAGGATTTTGGACTGGGCAAGATCAACATCACCTATTCACGACCTAATGTAAAGGACCGTAAAATATTTGGAGGAATAATCCCCTATGGCGAAGTATGGAGAACTGGCGCCAACTCGGCAACCACCATTACTTTTACCGAAAAGGTGGTTATTGAGGGCAATGCCGTTCCGGCAGGTACTTATTCACTTTTCAGTATTCCGGAAAGAAACGAATGGACTATTATTCTGAACAAAAAAGTTAAACAATGGGGCGCCTACAGCTATAAACAGGCTGATGATTTTTTACGTTTTACCGTAAAATCAAGACGGGTAAACGAAAAAAGGGAAACCTTTACTATGCAATTTGTAAATACCACTACTAAAGCCACTGATTTGTATTTGGTGTGGGATCATACAGCGGCTATAGTGCACATGGAAACCGATGATGACGACAAGATCACCGCCAACATTGATGAGTTAATGAAAGGCGACCGCAAGCCTTATTATTTTAACGCCATACAGTATTATTACGAAAACAACAAAGATGTTGACAAAGCTTTAGGCTGGGTAGCCGAGGCCGAAAAAGTAGAACCTAAAGGCTCATGGTTTAAACTGTGGGAATCGCGCTTATTGTTGAGAAAGGGAGACAGAACAGGTGCTATTGCCGCGGCCGAAGCCGGTATAAAATTGGCTAAAGACAGTAACGATGAAGAGTATATAAGACTGAACCAGGAAGCACTGGAACAGGCTAAGAAATAAAAACCAAATATTTTATATTACTGGCCCGGCTCAACCTGATCCGGGCTTTTTTTTGGGATAAGTCCATTCAATATATAGGCTATAATGATCACCAGGATACAGCCAATAGCATTAAGCCACAAATAGGCAACAGCATCAAAATACCCTAAAAGGCATATGACTGTTTCGGTTATTACCGCTGCCACAAAAACCGCATTGCCTTTTATTTTTTTGAGATAAAAAGCCACAATAAACACACCCAGTATAGTGCCGTAAATATAGGAGCCTAATTGGTTTACAGCCTCCAGCAAATTACCTATGCGGCTGGCGTAAAGTGCCATGCCAATGCAAACCAGTCCCCAAAATATAGTAGCCAATCTTGATGCGTTAAGATAATTTTTTTCGGACGCGTTTGGGTTAATGATCCGTTTATAAATATCAACCACACTTGTTGAGGCCAGTGAGTTTAAAGCACTTGCAGTTGATCCCATGGAAGCCAGGAAAATAATAGCTACCAGCAGCCCTATTAGCCCTCTGGGCAGATATTGGGTAACGAAAGTGAGGAATACATAATTAGTATCATTACCATCGGCCCCGCTGCTGTTCTGTTTCATCAGATCAATAGCCTGTTGCCTGATAATGCGCGATTGAACATCGGCTACTTTTAAAGCATCCTGTGCACGATCAATCTGTGCCTGGTCTTTACTGTCAATTGCCTTGATCAGCTCATTGGTTTTAATCTTTTTTTGCTCAAAGGCTTGAGTATACTGCCTGTCGAGGTAATTATACTGCGGGGCGTAGGCACTTTTTTCTATCTTATTTACCTCATACTGGTTAAAAAATATAGGTGGCTTGGTAAACTGGTAAAAGGCAAAAACCAATACACCAATTAGCAGAATGAGGAACTGCATAGGAATTTTTATCAAACCATTCATAATCAGGCCCAACCTACTTTGCCCTACCGAACTACCGGTTAAATACCTGCCTACCTGGCTCTGATCGGTACCAAAATAAGATAGCTGTAAAAAAAAACCGCCGATCAATCCACTCCATACGTTATAGCGGTTACTGGGGTCAAACTTCCAGTCAATAACATTCATGCGCCCCAGTTTGCCCGCCATTTTAAGGGCATGGCCAAAGCCCACGCCAGCGGGCAACAAAGTAACCACCAGTATCCCCGCCAAAAACATCCCCGAAAAAATAATGCTCATTTGCAGCATCTGGGTGTACGATACGGCTTTGCTACCTCCGTAAACGGTATAAAATATCACCAACCCACCTATGAATAGCGTGGTATATGTAGTATTGATATTTAATATGGTTGATAAAATAATAGAGGGCGCGTAAATAGTTACCCCGGTTGAAAGCCCTCGCTGAACCAGGAACAGGAAAGCGGTGAGCGCTCTCGTTTTCAGATCAAACCGTTGCTCCAGAAACTCGTAAGCGGTGTACACCTTTAAGCGATGAAAGATAGGAACAAAGGTGATGCAAAGCACAATCATGGCCAGCGGCAAGCCAAAATAAAACTGTACAAACCGCATCCCATCGGAGTATGCCTGGCCCGGGGCCGACAAAAAAGTAATGGCACTGGCCTGGGTGGCCATAACCGAAAGCCCTACGTGGTACCAGGGCAATGAGCGGTTACCCATTAAAAACTGATCAATGTTTTTATTGCTGCCGCTTTTCCATACGCCGTAAAGCACTATGGCAAAAAGGGTTGTACCTAAAACAATCCAATCAGTTAAACTCATTCAAAAAACTTTGTAATGAGCCAAAATACAAAAACTAAAAAAACCAGCCATGCGACTACAATGCCGTAAAACTGGTTCCAATTACTTATAAATGAGGGCAGATCAGGATCACGCCTTTTCACCACGGCCTTTAACCAAAACAGTCACAAAGAAACCTGCAGTTAATAAGCCTAAAACTCCACCAACAAATATCCAGGTGAATCCTTTATCAATGATGCCTCCTACAAAAAGACCAGATACTAAACCTACAAGGTAAAATACAAAATCAAGGTTTTTTTCTTCTTCGTGTTGTTTCATACTACTGTTTTTTATAACGCAGCAAAAATAGTTGATTAATTGTTTTTTTCAACATTTTATTTTGCTCTAATTGCAATTGTTACAAGGGCAGGTTACAAAGGTATTTCTTCTTCATAAAAACCACCCGAACCCATATAGGTAACCCTTTTTTGATCGCCATTTAGCGTAGCCTCATAAAACCTTACGCCGGCAGCTGCAATAGCATCCATAAACTCAGGAAAGGTTGATTTGCCTTGCTGGTTATCATGTATGGCCTTAATTACCTGCTCCTGGTTAAATTGGGCGGCAATAACTTTGGGCTCAATGTCGCTATCATGAAATATGGTTTCGCCATGAGCCAGGCGGTAGAGCATCAGCCCGGCGGCTACTTCAACTGTATATGACAATATCCCCGATTCAATTAATTTAGTCGCCAGATCAGGGTAATTTTGAGCAGTGGCGTAAGCATTTTTCAGTTTTTCGTGAACACTCATAGTGATTGGTTTTTAGGCTTGCTTAACAAATTAATAAACAGGCGGTAAGCTCCCGGCACACCAGCAGGCAATTCCCTAAAGAAAGCCAGTGAGGTATAAACAAACCTGCCTTTTCCATAATCGGCAACTATAAGTGAGCCATTGTTGGGCTGCTCGCCTTTATCATTCATCTGTAAAATGGCTTTATATTGCGGATCAATATCGTTAACAAAATACAAACCCCGCTCCTGCACCCAGCCTTTAAAATCATTTTGGGTAATTTTATTCGGATAATTCAATACCGGGTTTTCCTTATCTAAAATAGTAACCTCGGCATCCTCGTCGGTAACTCTTTGGTTAACTACCCTGAAAGGGTAAGGCCCTATTTGTTTTACCACCAGCCCGGCATTATTATTATACTGCACCAATAAGTTACCGCCGTTTTTCACATAATCTATCAAACGGTTTTGCTCATAAGCCAGCCGCTCATTTACGTTGTAAGCGCGCACACCGGTAATAATAGCATCGTATACAGACAGGTCGGCATTCATGATCTCACTTTCGGTCAGCACATGCACGTCATAACCCACCTGGTGCAGGGCCTCCGGCATCAAGTCGCCAGCGCCCATGATGTAGCCTAACTTTTTACCTGCAATTTTAAGGTCGATATTAACAAGCTTGGTGGCAGCCGGCGGAAACAGCGTTATAGCCGGCACATGATCATAACGGATACGTCTCAAAGCAAGCGAAAAAGAGCTTCCGTTAGCTGTAGTAATTACCTCGAAATTGCTTATTCTGGGTTTACTATCGGTTGGCGTAACGGTAAAGGCAACAGTCCATTCGTCGTTTTTATCCTTATCCTTAAAATCAATCTTTTCCGGGCTTATTTTCCAGCCTTCAATAGGTTTTATACTAACGCTTCCGTTGCTGCGGGTAAAGCTTTTTAATTTTACCTGAACTACCTGCGGCTGCTGTGAGTTAAAAATATAATCCTGGTTTTCAATATTGGCGGTAACCGGCGGCGTAATTTCAAGCGGCTGATAAACCTCACCCCTCACCGGGTCAACATATTTATACAATAACCGGCGTTCAAAACGAATGGGCCTGCCTTCTACAATAAATTCAAAATCAACTTTGGGCAAGTCAGGATTTTCCGGGTTTCCTGCCAGCGTATCGTCCGACAGATGATAGGCACCTATACCATGCGGAGCCTGCAGCCAGTAGGGTTGCGTAATTTTATCGGCCGCGCCCGCTTGTTCAAATGTTTGCACCTGATTTGCCGGAATAACCTTGCTATCTAAATTAGAAACATTTCCAAGGTAGCTGATGCTGTTAATTTTTACACGGTTGCTATACCTGTTCACTACCTGTGCGCGTATCTGTATTTTATCGCCAAGCGCATAGGTTGGTTCGGCCGCATAGGCTTCAAACCATAAACCCGAGCAGGCAGCTATCAAATCGTCAAGTTCTTTTGCTTTTTGGGTTCGCCAGTAAGTATCTGATATTTTGCTAACACGGCCAAGTAATTGTACCAATGCCGGTACTGATTTTTCCGGAGCCTCCGCATTAAAATCCCTGTTAACAATAGCTAAATCTGCTCCTATCAATTCGCCATCTTTAACTCTTTTCCAGGTAGTATTAACACCATCCATCAAATCAGTTTGCGGGGCATCTCCCAAAATGGTTTTAAAATATTCGTATGATTGTCCGCGCTGCTTGGCCGTTCCAAAGCCCTGTGTTTTATGATTACTGCGGCTTTCGGCAGCCATTTCACCATAACCTTTACCTAAAACCGGGTTGTAGGTACCTACATCAACCTTAAACTGATCTGGCGCAATGGTATTGCCACTGCCAAAATTAAAGGTATTCCATAGCAAACGTTTGGCTTGCCATGGCTGTACATATTTTAATTGCTCGGGGTAGCGTTTAGGGTCGGCGGCGGCACTAAAAGCTTCCTGAGCTAATATAGCCGACGAGGTGTGGTGACCATGCCCACCCTCGCCTGTTGTAGGGAAGCGGCATATCATCACATCTGGCCTGAATTTGCGGATCACCCAAACCATATCGCCCAGTACTTTTTCCCTGTCCCATATTTTCAGCGTTTCTTCAGGGCCTTTTGAAAAGCCAAAATCATTGGCTCGTGTAAAAAACTGTTCGGCTCCATCAACCCTTCGGGCAGCTAACAATTCCTGTGTACGTATCAGGCCCAGAAGCTCGCCCTGTTCATTACCAATTAAATTTTGCCCGCCATCGCCACGGGTGCATGACAAATAACCTGTACGGTAATGCTTTTCCTGCGCAAGGTAGGTTAACAAACGGGTGTTTTCGTCATCGGGATGTGCGGCTATGTACAATACACTGCCCAGGGTATTAAGCTTTTTAAAATTCTGCTGTATACTGGCCAGATCGGCCGGTGGCGAGGTTTGTGCAATTGCAAACGTAGTGAGGTATAAAAGAATGATCGTTAGGTTGATGCGCTTCATGGCGACAAATATATTGAAAGATGTAGATTTACAATTTTTGTATCAATAATTTAACACAGACTATATGTTGAAACGCCCTTTGTTTCAAACAGATACAACCCCGGCTATAATTGATTAAAATAACTCATTTTTTAATTGGATAGCTAAAACAATTCTGTCATTCAACAGTAATCTTAATCGATCGATTGAATTTTTGACATTGATTGCTATGCTCTAATCAATCGTTTGATTAATTTTGTGCCATCAAAAACAATGGACAAAGATAAAATAGATAAGAAAGACCATATCCTGGATGTTGCTGAGCGCATATTTGCAGAGATGGGTTTTGATGGCGCCTCAACCCGTATGATCTCGGGTGAAGCGGGAGTTAACATGGCTATGCTCAATTACTATTTTGGCTCAAAAGAAGGCTTGTTCTTAGCGGTTATTGAAAGGAAGATAACATCTTTTCAAAACATTCTGCAAAATATAGGAAACGATGAGAATATAAGCGCCTGGCAAAAAATAGAATCGTATATTGAGATATATGGCGAGCGGGTTGTAAATAATAATTGTTTCCAAAAATTATTATATCACGAGATGAGCATGAACCGCCGTACCGAACTATCTGATAAGATACGCAACATACTGATGAACAGCGTATCAGAACTATTTAAAATATTACAGGATGGTATTGACAGCGGCGAGTTTAAGAAAGATACGGATATACAAATGGTAGTAGCCACCATGTATGGCACTAAAAACTTTGTAGTGAATACGCCGCTCATGTCATCAACCATGCTGGGATATGATATACAGGACGATAAGGTGTTGGAGGAACAGTTTAAACCGCGCATCAAAACATACTTAAAAAACCTCTTAAAAGCATACTTAGTTAATGAAAATGACAACTCAAAATAAAAACCCAAATCACCTTACACTGTTTAGTGCAGTACATCCCTTCTGCCTTTATGCTGTTACATTTATAATAGCATGCGCGCTGTTTATGCAATCTGCAAACGCGCAGGACAGAACCATCACTTTAGATGAAGCTGTAAAGCTTGGCCTTGATTACAGTAAAACACTAAAACTTTCTCAATCAAAAGTTGAGCAGGCCGTTTCTGAGTATAACCAGGCTAAAGACCGCTCGCTACCAACAGGTAGTGCAACTTATGGCTACAATCACGCCGAAATTCCGGCAAACAGGCTTGCCTTAGGTTCAGAAAGTTTTAATCTGCCAAACAGGGCCGACGCTTATTTAGGTATAATATCTTTAAACCAAACTATTTTTGAAGGTAACAAACTAAAATTAGCCCGTCAGTCAACAGAGCTGTTAACCCAGGTTGCCCGTTTAGATATTAATAACGATAAAGACCAGATAGCTTATGACATTATTAGCTCATACTATAGTTTATACAAAGTTTTGCAAAGCAAAAAAGTTGTAGCACAAAACTTAGCTACTATTGACGGACAAATAAAACAGGCTCAACGTTTTTTTGACCAGGGAATAGTAACCAAGAACGATGTTTTGCGTTTCCAGCTTCAGCGGTCAAACATTGAGCTTAACGGCATCGATCTGGAAACCAACCGCCGCATCATTAACTACAACCTTAATATTTTATTAGGTTTACCTGAAGGCACACAGCTAAATATTGCTCAAATAACCGAAGCCGACAGGCAGGTTGCTCCTTTAAGCAGCTACCTGGATACTGCCATGAACAGCAGGCCCGAGTTACAACAATTTGATTTGCGTACCAAAGTGGCCGAAACCAATATTAAAAGCATAAAAGCTAACAACTCGCCAAAATTGGCAGCATCTATTGCCGGTTACTATGTTGATGTTAACATAAATCCGATACCTAAAAGCGGTAATTTCATTACCCCATTAACTGCAGGTTTAACATTATCATGGAACTTTAGTTCATTATGGACTAATAAGAACAAGGTGGTTGAGGCTAAAATTCAGCGTGAGCAAACTGTTATTAACAAAAGCATTACTGTTGACCGCATAAAAGATGAGGTGAACCAAAGCTATCAGAGCTATAGCATGGCTATTAACCGTATCCAGCTGTTACAAACATCAATTGAGCAAGCCGGCGAAAACAATAAAATATTAGAATCAAAATATAAAAGCAATATAGCATCAGCTACAGACCGTGCCGATGCCGAAACACTGCTTTATCAGGCCCAGATAAACCTGGAACTGGCTAAAGCCGATGCTGGTCTTGCTTACTATACCCTATTAAAATCAACTGGAACAATCAACAAATAATAATACTAAACCAATCAATAAAATGGCAAAGGAACACGAAACACAGGAACAAGAACCTAAAAAGAAACCAAATAAAGTAATTCCAATAATATTAGGTGTATTACTTATTGGCGGTATCATTTTCGGGATAAAAGAATATATATATTTCAGCAAACATATTGATACAGATGACGCCCAGATTGACGGCGATATAAGCCCGGTTGTTACCCGCGTTGGTGGTTATGTTGATTCTATCTATTTTGAAGAAAATACACACGTAAACGCAAACCAACCCTTAGTTAAAATTGACGACCGCGACTACAAAGTTAAACTGGAGCAGGCACAAGCCGCACAGGTAGGTGCAAGTGCAGGCATTAACGTAAACCAATCGCAAATTTTTGCTAACGAGGCTAATTCTGCAGGTGCAAGGGCACAGGTTGCTTCAAATGTAGCCCGTTTAGAGAAGGTACAAAAAGATTACGCACGTTATGCCGACCTGGTAAAGGACGGTTCTGTAACTCAACAACAATTTGATCAGGCAAAATCTGATCTGGATGTTGCAAAAGCTAACCTGAAAGCATCACAAGATCAATACAAAGCGGCTGTTGAACAAATAGGTACAACCCGCAGCCAGTTAAAGGTTACCAATACCGGTGTATCACAAAGACAGGTTGATATTGATTTTGCTAAATTACAATTAAGCTATACCAATATTAAGGCCCCAACATCTGGTTTGGTTTCTAAAAAGAGCATTCAGTTGGGTCAGCTGGTACAGGCAGGTCAAACACTGTTTTCAATTATTAATGATAACAGCCTGTACATTACCGCTAACTTTAAAGAAACACAGCTTGACGAAATGAAAAGCGGTCAAAAGGTTGATATCGAAGTTGATGCTTATCCAGACCTGAAATTGGAGGGTACTGTATATAATTTTTCGCCTGCAACAGGTGCTAAGTTTTCATTATTACCTCCGGATAACGCCACCGGTAACTTCGTAAAAGTGGTGCAGCGCGTTCCGGTTAAAATAAAAATAACCGCCAGTAAAGAGGTGTTAGACAGATTACGCCCTGGCATGAGCGTAAAGGTTTCTGTAATTAAAGGATAATCCTTTTGATTTCGGAATTTGAATGTTCGATTTCGGGGTTAGAACTTAGGATTTAGAATTTCATTTAGGAAGTTCAGATTTAAAGTTCAGCGCTTAGGATTTTTGACTTCGGATTAGAGTTTAGGATTTAGATTTTAGAATTTAACAAATTATGGCTGAAACAGGCTTTAAAAAATGGATCATCACTATCACGGTTATCATAGCCTCCCTACTGGAGCTTATTGATACCACGATAGTGAACGTTTCCCTGCCCGACATACAGGGCAACCTTGGTGCCACCCTTGAGGATGTGGCCTGGGTGGTTACGGGATACGCTGTTGCAAACGTAATTGTACTTCCTATGTCAGGTTGGCTGGGGAGCCGTTTCGGGCGTAAAAACTACTTTATAACATCAATTATTGTATTTACCATCGCTTCGTTTTTATGCGGTAATGCTACCGGGCTTAGCGAACTGGTATTGTTCAGGATTATTCAGGGTGTGGCCGGTGGTGGTTTGATATCAACATCACAAGCTATCCTGATTGAAACCTGGCCACGCGAACAAATTGGTACAGCAACTGCATTATTTGGTTTAGGAGCAGTGGTTGGGCCTACTGTTGGGCCTACCATTGGTGGATACATAACCGACCATTCTTCATGGAGATGGATATTTTATGTAAATATCCCGGTTGGTGCATTAGCTGCGTTTTTTGCCTACACCTTTGTACGGGAAACCCCCAAGGATGCGAAAGGTAAACCGGTTGACTGGTGGGGTATCCTCTTTCTGGCAATTTCGGTTGGTAGCTTACAAACTATTTTAGAAAAAGGTGAAACTGAAGATTGGTTTGCCACAACTTATATAACCGTATTAACCATTACTGCCATATTAGGCTTAATTATGTTTATATGGCGCGAAATGAGTATCGATTTCCCGATTGTAAACTTCGCCATATTGCGGCATCGAAGTTTTGCCGTAGGTATGTTCACCTCTTTTATACTCGGGTTTGGCCTGTATGGATCGGTATTCGTGTTCCCGGTATTTTGTCAGAACCTACTCGGTTTTACGGCGCAGCAAACGGGCGAGATCCTGTTTCCGGGTGGGCTATGTACCATTATCATGATGCCATTTATAGGTAAGATGCTCAACAAGGGCATCCCCGCGCAGTTCATGGCAACCGCGGGTATGTTCCTGTTCTTTGTATTTACCACCATGCTTAGCAATTCAACGCTGGCAGTGGGTACCGGCGATTTCTTTGCACCACTGGTAATACGCGGCGTTGGTATGGCCTTACTGTTTGTACCACTAACAACACTGGCCATTGCCGATTTAAAAGGCGCTGAGGTAGGCCAGGGAACCGGCCTTAACAACATGATGCGCCAGTTGGGCGGTTCATTTGGTATAGCCACCCTTACTACGGTTATTCATATTCGTCAGGGCGTTCACCGTAATAACCTGCTTACCAATATTACAACAAGCAACCCGGCTTTTACGGAACGCTTTAACATGTATATGCATGGCTTTATGGCCAAAGGACACTCCGTAATTGATGCCACACGTATGGCTTACGGCGCTATAGAAGGAGCAGTTACCAAACAAGTACTGCTGTTAACCTATGACGATGCTTACTGGATCTCGGGTTTAGTGATGCTGTTCTCCATTCCACTATTGTATTTACAGCCATTTAAAAAGGCCGTTAAATTACCGGTAGACGCACATTAAAAATGATAAAAGCCGTTCCTCTATTACCAGGAACGGCTTTCCCCAAAAAAAATTAACAATTAAAATTTAAGTACTCGCCCCGGAGCTACAGTGAGCTTTTAACAAAGTATTTTGCAAAGCCAGGGTCTGTTTAATCTTAGGTATAAATTTAGCGGTTTTAAATTAAAAAACACAAATTAATTAGGCATTAAACTTCAATTTGTGAAAAAGGCATGAAATTTACACACTTCATGCCTTTTTTTTCGCCCGATTTTACAAACAGCTTAAAAAACTATTTTGCCGGTAGAAGTTATAAGGGATGCGATACGAACCGCGTCAAAAATGCGCTCTTCGGTGGTTGAAAGCTTAATTAATGAATCTTCGTGAGCGTTTACACACATTTCGCAACCGTTAACGGCCGAGATAGCTAAACTCATTAATTCAAAGAACTCCTTACCAGTTACAGGCTTCATCATCAGCTGCATGCGGATACGTGCCGGAATCTGTGTATATTTTTCTTTTTGCGTAAAATGTCTGAACCTGTAAAAAACATTGTTTGAAGCCAGTAATGAGGCGCAGCCAACAGCTTCTGCTATTTCAGCGGCATCAGCTCCCTGCTCTTCAGCATATTTGGTAAAAAATACGGTAAGGGGGGTATTATTATTATTAACGGCTGTGCTTAAACCCAACAAAGCACATTCCTTAGCAGTTAAATGGGCTGATGTAAGCGTGCTGGTAAAATTCAGCTTTAAATCGCGCAGGTAGCGTGACTCGCCTTTTTCAAGCAGTGTAAGGGCTTCTGTTCTGTAATCTTTATCTAATCCAATACTTGTCAGTATTTCTTGGATCACTTCGGTACTTTCGTTCATGATTTTTTACTTAAAGCTGAAAGCCAAAGACTTAAAGCCAATTATGATTAATAGTTTTGAGCAGCTTTCGACTTTTAGCCTTAAGCTTTCAGCTCACATTATGGTATAAAAAATCCCCGCACAAAATAATATGTACGGGGAAATATAATTAACAGGGGGATTAAACAGTAAGGGTTTCCTGACCTTTTTCCCAGTTGCAAGGGCAAAGCTCATCAGTTTGTAAACCATCAAGTACACGTAATACTTCTTTAACGTTACGGCCAACGCTTAAGTCATTAACACATACCCAACGGATGATACCAGTAGGATCAATAATAAAAGTGGCACGGTAAGCAATTTTTTCAGTTGGCTCTAATATACCCAGATCTTCAGCTAATGATTTTGAAGTATCAGCAAGCATAGGGAATTTCAAACCACGCAGATCGTCATGATCGCGTCTCCAGGCAGCATGAACAAATTCAGAATCGGTAGAAGCACCGATCAAACGGGTTTCGCGGTCACGGAACTCGCCAAAGTTATTGTTAAACTCTGCAATTTCGGTTGGGCAAACAAAGGTAAAATCTTTTGGCCACCAGAACATTACTGTCCAAACGTTATCGTCATTTACCAGGTAATCAGAAGTTAATGTTTCAAACTCTTTACCTTTTTCAAGACTTGTTACGGCTGTTTTAGAAAATTGTGGGAATTTTTGTCCTATCGTTAACATAAGTGCTATTTTGTTATTATTTATGCAAATATATGAATTTTAGGGAGGCTGCTTAATTCTTAAAATCTATATCATATAGATTTTACTTATATATAAACTATATATTTATAAACTTTATTTATTCAATAATATCAGCTCAAAAAATTTCCATTTTATAAAAAAAGCGGCGTTTAAGGCGCCGCTTTTTACGAATATTGAAAGCGGTTATAGTATAAATTTAGTGCTCAGGAAATTAGAATCCGTATCGTTCACAATTTCATTAATGATACGCTTGTTGGTGTCGTTCATCTTAGTAGCTACTAATGAGCGTATTGAAAACGCTCTTAACGCATCAAACACTGAAAGCGTACCCTCGGCGCTATCTTTGCGTCCGGTAAACGGAAATACATCGGGCCCGCGCTGGCATTGACTATTGATGTTTACCCGACTTACCAGGTTTACAAAAGGATCAATCAAAGAAGCTACTTCCGCAGCATCGTTGCTGAATATACTCACCTGCATACCATGCGGAGAATCTATCTGATATTCAATCGGTTCTTCGATAGACTCAAAAGGAATTACCGGGATTACCGGGCCAAACTGCTCCTCGCGGTAAAGCTTCATTTTTTCGTTTACCGGATAAACAATAGCCGGATAAAAAAACGAGGCAAGCGTTTCGCCACCATTTTCATTGATCACTTTAGCACCATTATCAATAGCATCCTGAACTATATCTGTTAAATAGTCGGTTTTATTGGCTTCGGGCAGTGGGGTAAGTTTTACATCTTTATCCCACGGCAAACCAAATTTAAGTTTGGATACCTCTTCACTTAACAATTTTAAAAACTCATCGGCAACATCCTTGTGCACAAAAATTACTTTGATGGCGGTACAGCGTTGTCCGTTGAATGACAGTGCGCCTAAAACACACTCACTTACTGCCAATTTCAGGTCGGCATTTTTAGTAACTATAGCCGCGTTTTTAGCATCAAGACTAAGCACCGCCCTTAAACGGTTTATTTTAGGATGACGTTTTTTCAGATCATTGGCCACCTTGCTTGAGCCAATAAAGGCCAGCACATTGATTTTACCGGTTTGCATTAAACCTGGCGTAACTACCGCACCGCGGCCATACACTGTATTAACCACTCCCTTAGGAAACGATTCCTGAAAAGCTCTTAACAGCGGGTAATGCAATAGTGTACCATGCTTAGGTGGTTTAAATAAAATGGTATTGCCCATAATAAGGGCAGGTATCAGGGTGGTAAAAGTTTCGTTAAGCGGATAGTTAAATGGGCCCATGCATAATACCACACCCAGCGGCGAGCGGCGGATCTGGGCTATTAAACCCTCGGCCATTTCAAACCGTGATGATTTACGGTCAAGTGCCTTCAAAGCATCGATAGTAGCATTAATGTATTCAATGGTACGGTCAAACTCCTTTGCCGAATCGCCGTATGATTTCCCAATTTCCCACATCAGCAGCTTTACTACCAGCGTACGCTGCTCAATCATTTTGTAAATAAAGCGCTCCATGCATTTGATGCGGCCATCAATGCTCATGGTAGGCCACTCGCCGCGGCCGTTATCATAAGCAGCTAAGGCAGCCTCCAGGGCGTCATTAGCTTCATCTTCGGTACAAATTGGGTATGTACCTATTAGTTTGCGTACATATCCATCGGTTGTGGGGAAACAAACGGGTGAATAAACCTCGCTTACCGGCCCAATCCATTGTTTCATTTCGCCGTTGCAGAGGTATTCCCGCTGGTGCACTTCTTCAATTTGGAATTCGGCAGGTATTTCGCTTTCCTCCACAAATATCGAACTGATCTGGTCTTGAAAACTCATATTTTAAATTGATGTTTGATTTGCCTAAAGATAAAGAAAGCCTGCTCTAAAGAGCAAGCTTTTTCATGTAAACAAATTCATCAATTTCAATTAAGCCGACTCTTTATACAATACCATACCGGCATGATAAAAAACGTCGCCCTCAAAATCGCCATCGGCTATAAAACCCGAATCGTCTAAATATTCTATATGCTTACCGTGTATATTATAAAACCCCGTGTAAGCGCCTTCTGTATTACCACGAGCCTCAACATAGCGGCCGTTGGGTAATAACTCATGGCGTATGTAACCATCTTTTGTCACCCAAACGCCTATATGCTGATCTTTCTCCATGTATAAATTAAAATGCTGTTGATGTTGTTAATTCTTTCCAGTTTTCTAAATCTTTTTGTACTGATGCTATTTTTTCATTTGCCAGGCCATAAGCATCCTCGCCTAAAAATAAATTAAGCGGAGCTTCGGGCTCATTGGCTATCCTGATCATGGCTGCTGCTGCCTTTTCCGGATCGCCTGCCTGCTGACCATCCAATCCGTTCTGGTGAATATCTACCGTTGCACGCACATTTTCATAGGCACTGATCTGGTTTTTAGGAACCACCAATGAATCGGGCGAAAGGAAGCTGGTACGGAAATACCCTGGCTGCACTATGGTTACCTTAATGCCGAAAGGTTTTACCTCTGCATATAATGTTTCCGAAAAGCCGTTAACCGCAAATTTGGTAGCGCAATAGATGCCGCCGCCCGGAAAAGCGCCGGTAAAGCCGCCTATTGATGATACATTAAGTATATGGCCTGATTGCTGTGCACGCAGGTAAGGCAACACCTTACGGATCACATTTAGCGACCCAAATACATTTACATCAAAGTTTTCGCGGGCCTCTTCGTCGGTCAGTTCTTCCAAACCACCAAGCAAGCCATAACCGGCGTTATTTACTACTACATCAATTTTACCAAAAGTGCCAACGGCTTTCTCAACAGCCTGCTGCACGCTGTCTTCATTTTTAATGTCCACAGCAAGTGGTAAAAACTGATCGTTATTGTTACCAACGGCCTTATTCAGGTCATCAATATTTCTTGAAGTTGCAGCTACTTTGTAGCCTTCTTTCAATAATCTTTTTACTAAGGTGAGCCCTAATCCTTTAGAAGCTCCGGTTACAAACCATACTTTTTGATTGCTCATTTTACTTGTTTTTAGATAGATGTTTTAAAATGCTTTTCAGCAGTTAACGGGTTTGCCCAAGCGGCCGTAAGGTTATATCATTTACAACAATATTGCCCGGCTGGGTTATGGCATATATCACGGCGTTGGCAATGGCGTCTTCATCCATTTAGGCATATTTTTTAAATTGCCGTATAGCCCTTTAATTTTCGGGCTGGTAATATCATGCCCCAGTTCAGACTGCGTAGCACCGGGATATATGGTAGTAACCTTTATGGTTTGCGCTACTTCTTCCCGCAGTGTATCCATAATAGCTCGCACGGCAAACTTGGTACCGCTGTACACTCCTATACCCGGAGAAGTTTTCAAACCACCAACAGATGAGGTAGCCAGGATATGCCCCTGCCCTCTTTGCAGCATGTGCGGCAATACCGCGTTAATGCCATACAATACGCCTTTAATATTGATGTCGATCATCTTGTCCCACTCGTCAACCAAACCTTCGTCAAAAAAAGAGATAGGCATAATACCGGCATTGTTCCACAGCACATCTACATGTCCAAACTTGCTGATAGCCTGTTCAATTAAGTTATCCAGATCGGCACGTTTACTTACATCTGTTTTTACATAGATGGCATTGTCGCCCAATTCTGCTACCAGTGCTTTCAACTGATCTTCCCGGCGAGCTGCCAGCACTACTTTTGCGCCCAATTCAGCAAGCCTGCGGGCAGCAACTGCACCCATGCCGCTGCTGGCACCTGTAATTACTATAACTTTATCCTTAATACTTTCCATTGGTATTTTTTGATGATTGGTTAAGCGCCAATATTATTTACCTTGCAGTTCATGCTCAAAGTCGGTTGAACAGGTAAGATCCTGCCACTCCCTAACCTCATCATGCAAAGCATCAAGCTTGGTTAAAGCCCTGTTATAGGCATCGCCACCAAGCAATAGATAAAGCGGAGGGTTAGCTTCGCCGGCAATTTTAATAATTGACTCAGCAGCCTTCTCCGGATCACCGGCCTGCTCACCATCCATTTTCAGGTATTTGGCATGCAAGGCCCTTACTTCGGCATAATCATCAATTGGCTTGGTGGTCATAGTTAATGAATCTGGCGTAAGGAAACTGGTGCGGAAGGCACCCGGAGCTACCACGGTAACTTTTATTCCCAATGATTTCACATCCGCCGCAAGCACCTCAGATAAACCCACTACCGCAAACTTGGCAGCGCTGTAAATAGCCCATCCCGGCCCTGGGGCAATACCGGCTATTGACGATATGTTAATGATATGACCTGAGCGCTGTTTACGTAAATAAGGCATTACATACCTGATCACATTAAGGGTGGCAAATACGTTTACATCAAAGGCCTGGCGGGTTTCTTTATCTGTAAGCTCTTCAATAGCACCGCCAATTCCGTAACCGGCATTGTTGATAACTACGTCAATCTTGCCAAATGTTTCATAGGTGTGCTGCAGGGCCAGTGATACGCTGCTTTCATTTATAAGATCAACCTGTAGCGGTAAAAAATTATTGTTTTGGATGTTAACTGCATCAATTAACTCCTGTTGATTTCTGGAGGTGGCGGCAACAAGCTGACCAGCTTCCAGTAATTGCTTTACTAAACTGAGCCCAAATCCTTTGGAAGCACCAGTTATAAACCATACTTTTTTGTTGTCCATATTTTGTTCTTTTTTGATAGAACAAAATTAAGGCGGCTGAGGGGATTAGGCATTACGCCAATCAAACCAATAATTACAAAATTCAAACAATTATGAATTTTCAATCAATTTTACCTGAGGTTTCAGAGCCTCACGGGGTTATAACAAATATAATGTATTATTCGCATCAAACCAAATCAACATTGCGGAACGAGGTTGGCGTTTGCTGTGTTTGCTTTTTAAAGAAGTTATTAAAATGCGTAGGTTCTTCAAAACCCAGACAGTAACCTATTTCAGATATATTCCAATCCGTGTGCCTTAGCAGCGATTTGGCTTCGTTCAGCAAACGCTCGGCAATATGATCGGTGGTGGTTTTGCCGGTGGTTTCGCGAATGGCCCTATTGAGATGATTTACGTGCACCGACAGGCGCTGTGCAAAATCATTGGCAGACCGCAGCGCAAAACGCTGCGAAGGTGTCTCGATCGGAAACTGACGCTCCAGCAATTCGGTAAAAACAGAAGTTATTCTTGATTTGGCATCGGCATGCTTGTACAAATTTTCTGATGGCTGGGTTTTCAGGGCATAATAAGCCAGCTCGGTAACATAATTCCTGATCAGCTCATATTTAAAATCATAACTGGTATTGAGCTCATCTATCATCTTCAGGAACAGGCCGCTAACATATTCAGCCTGAGCTGAATTAAGGGCATAAACCGGTTTGGCACCCAAACTAAACATAGGCAATTCGCATAAACCGCCGCGAAACCGCTCTGCAAAAAAGGCCTCGGTGAATATGCAAAAGAACCCTGTTCTGTCGTCAGACATATGCTCGAACGTGTAGGGTACGTGCGGGCTAAAAAACAGGAGCGAAGCCCCCGTAAGTTTGATACTTTGATCGGCATAGTGAATAATGTTATCACCGATCATAAAGCTTATTTTATAAAAACTCCTGCGGCTATAGGTAACATGCTTTGTTGCCTTGGGGCCAATACAGTCCTCAATTCTGAAAACATTAAAGTGACCGATGTTTTGCTGCAAATTATCGGGCAGCCAGTCGAACTTGTTTTTATAAAATTCTTCGAGTGTTTCACTTGCCATAATCAAAGTTACAAAATTCAAACTTTAATAAAATCAAAGAATGATTTTTTAACACTTTTTGATATTAAAAAGACATAGTTTTAGCCCGTTTTGGAGCAGAATCAACCTAAAAACAGGCTGTTTTAACACATTTTAACACAGTTTTTGAATAGTGTGTATAAAATACACGTGCGATTTTGCAGTTTTTCTTGCGCTCGTTTATAGCGAGTGCTTAACATGGGGCGGCGATTGTATCGCCTTTTTTATGAGCGGTAAAATTAGCGTTTAAAACGCTAATCCATTTTAAGCACTCGTTATAAACGAGCACAAGTATAATTGGTTTCTTGTATTAACCATCCCAAATACATATCTTATCCTATTCTTGTTATAATGAAGGTCTCCTTATCCATTATTGATTTCATCATACTATTTCTGGCTTTGCAGGGATTGGTAATGGCAGGCTTATTATTTTACTCATCAAAAAAGATAAGCAGCAACCGGTGGCTGGCCTCTTTCATGCTGGTGATCATATCGATAACACTGGTAATGGAGTTTTTCAACTCAGACCTTGCATGGAAATATCCGCTTGCCATTCCCTTCATACCCATTTTACGAATGGCTATCGGGCCATTAACCTATTTTTATACCCGCAGCCTTATTTATGGCGATAATGCATTAAAACGCAAAGATTATCTTCATTTTTTACCCTTATTAATGGATACACAGCCACAGCTTATCAGCTTGCTGTATTATAGCGGTATCCTGAGTATATCCGGTGTTACCAGGGTTTATTCTTCGCCGCAAGTGCAGCATTTTTTATTCAGTGGCAATGTTTTATATAATCTCCCGGCCCTGTGCTCCCTGCTTATTTATGCAGGCCTTAGTTACAGTCATATCCGCAAAACGCTTCAAAATACAGAACCATCTGCATACAAGCTCCGGGATCTGCAATGGCTAAAAACTTTTCTCTATGCAGAGTTTGCCCTTATTGCCGTTTTCATGACCGTCATTATACTAACCCTGATTTCAAGCTGGAACAATTATCTTTTATTTATACCGGCTATTTCGCTTGTATACTGGCTGGGTATGATAACTTATGCCCGACAGGGTAAAATGACATTTACTGATGTTGCCGAATACAATAAGCCGCCAGTTAAAATACATTTTACAATGGCCGAAGCACAAAAGTATCAGCAACAACTTTATATGCTCATGAAGGCAGATCAACTTTATTTGAACCCGGCTCTAAAACTGGATGTGCTCGCCGGCAAGCTCATGATATCCGAAAAATTGTTATCGAGCCTGCTCAATCAGCATGTGGGTAAAAATTTCAATGATTTTGTTAATGAATACCGGGTGCAGGAAGCTCAAAAAAAACTTGCGAACCCAAGCCTTAACCACTTTACCATAGCTGCAATAGCCGCCGACTGCGGCTTTAACTCGCTGGCCACTTTTCAACGTTGTTTTAAACAGTTTACAGGCAGCACGCCCAGTCAGTATCAAAATAGTTTAAAGCCACAAAATCATTATACCGCATGAAAAAGGCTTGGGTAATTTTAAGTACGCTGCTTGTTATAGCTGCAATCTGCATAGCCATGATCCAATCATCGCGGTATACTTTAACCAGGCAACAGTTAACTGCTTTTGCAGGCAGATATGAAATGCAAAATAAGGGATATAGTGCTTATGTGGACGTTATGGTTAAAAACGAAGCCCTGGAATATATTAATTCATGGGATGGTTATCAAAGAAACCTCGGATATTTAAGTGGCGATGATTTTATGGTTAAAGGCCTGGGCTGGTCGGTAAAGTTTGGCAGAAACAAAAATCACGCGGTAACTTATTTAACCGCTTTTGATAATACCCGGTGGACAAAGATAAACCGGGACTCCAGTATAACCCAGGCAGCCCGATGGAAGCTGATGATAGACAGTTCAAAACTCCATCCTATCCTATAGAAACATCCTCTCTAAAAGTATTTACAGGCAATTATGGCAATGCAAGCATATCCTTTAAAAACGGAACACTGTACTTTACAAACTCAACAGGATATCAGGTTGTTTTAACACCAATTTCGGCAACCGCTTTTACTTTTGATGCCTGCAAAATAGAATTTTATAAAGAACCGGGTAGTAACATCAGGCAACTCACCATATTTTATGAAAATGGTTTTGCCGAGCCATACCGGCGTAACCCCTAAATGCCTGGCCTTTTATACTCCAAATACCTTTTTCTGCCCATAAACAATCCTCAAATCCCGATTTGAGTAGGTAGCAGCCTACAAAACAGCTTGTTTTGCCAGCACTTAACGGAGTTGATCAATCCGCTTAAGCGTTAGCATACATAACCTCAAAATCAGAAAAATGAAAAAGTATTTTCTATTACCTGTTGTATTCTTTTTATTACCGATAGCCTTTTGCATGGCTAAGTCACTGCAAAACCAACAGGATACGCTTACTGTTTATGCCGGCCGGTATGAAAGCACCCAGGGCGGCCAAACTGTACAGGTTGATGTTGAGGTACAAAATGACCAACTGGTAGGCACCAGCTTGCGTGATGGCCAGCAGCTACACCTTGAGTGCTCATCGGGCAATTACACTATTAAAGAATCGGGCCTGCCCATTAAATTTATAAAAGACAAGAAAAACGTAGTGACCGGCATATTGGTATCCGGAACGGACATTTGGAAAAAAACCGAAAGTACCCTGGCTCCCATTGGCGCTAAACCTGGCAAAGTACCAGACCGGCTCAAATAACCAGCCCCTGATCATTGAAATAACCGTAAAACATGGCAAATTATGGGGCACACAACTATGGGACGGCCGCAACAGCCCGCTTGATTATGTATCTGGCGACGAGTTCACGATCAACAACTTAGGTTTTTCCTTAAAGTTTATCAGGGATAATGATAAAAAGGTTGTAAAAATGTTATTCAACGGGACAGACACTTTTACAAAGATCCAATAGCCTTACCCACCATGAACTTTATAAAATGGCTTTTTGTACTCATTTTACCCTTGCTGTATCATGAATATTTATTTGCCCAAAAACAGTCCCTCCAACTGAGCCCGGCTATAAAGGCCGAAATTGTTGACAGCATTTCATCTCAACTGATTAAAAACTATGTGAGCCTTGATACCGCCGTTAGCTTTGGTAACCATATTAAAGCCCGCCTAAAAAGCGGTGCTTACAATGCGATCAACAATGCGGCAGATTTTGCGGACGCCTTAACTTTTGATATGTGGAAGGTTAATCGCGATCTGCATTTACAGATACATTATGATCCCGCACCACCCCTATCTTATTTGCAAGGTATGACTAAAAAGATAAATGAAGCTAAACAGTGTAATAATGGGTTTGCTAAAGTTGAACACTTAGATGGCAATATCGGTTATATTCAGATGACCGGCTTTTCGGACCTCAATGATCAGGCAAAGGAAGTTGTTGATGGGGCATTTTCGTTTCTGAAAAACTCCGACGCGCTGATCATCGATCTAAGAATGAGCGGAGGGGGACAACCCGAAATGGTCAAATATATAAGCAGCTACTTTTTTAAGGAAAAAAGCCATATCGAAGATCATTACTTTCGCCGCAGGAATGAAACTATACAATTGTGGACAACACCGCATCCTAATTCAGTTGTGTTTGCCGACATGCCCCTTTATATTTTAGTAAGCCCTGTTACTTTTTCGGCAGCAGAGGAGCTGTCTTACGACCTGCAAAGCCAGCACCGCGCCATCATTGTTGGCCAAGCTACCGGCGGGGGTGCACACGGCTGTACAGACGCGCCTATCAAATACGGCTTCACCGTGCAAATGCCGGAGGGCAAATCTATCAACCCAATTACCAAAACAAACTGGGAAAAAGTAGGCGTACAGCCCAATATCAAAATAAATGCCGACAGCGCTCTGAATGCCGCCATGCTTGATTTTTATAAACGCCAGCCTCCGGCCATAAAAGATTCACTGATCGCGGTAGCCAATTTCAGGCGTACAATCAGTAATTCAAAGCTCCACCCCTACCCAATGGGTCTTTCAATGTTAAAAGCCTTTGTGGGTAATTACAAAGAACGAAGGATAACCTTAGAAAACGGCCGCTTGTATTTTAACACGCCCAACACCTACAGAACCAACCTTACCCCGTTTAGCTCCACATCTTTTATCCTGGATGAACGCCTCATGGAATTTCATAAAGACGCGAAAGGAAACATTAACGAAATGCGAATCATTTATGCCAACGGGAGGGTTGAAAAGTTTTACAAGAAGTGATGCATGGCATTTCCTTGCGCTCGTTTATAACGAGCGCTTAACCTGGGGCGGCGATTGTATCGCCCCTTCTTATATACTGCAACAATTAGCGTTTTAAACGCTAACCCATTTTAAGCACTCGTTATAAACGAGCGCAAGTCGAGTGATTATAACGGTCAAAAAGTTTTGTCATTGCGAGCGAAGCGTGGCAATCGCAAACTGCACAGAGGGAACTTGCATAGTTCGCGATTGCTTTGTTGTTCCTCCTCGCAATGACAATTTAATGCTTCGTACCCCGCAATGACGCCTGGGAAGAAAAACAATATATAACAGCAAAGCCGTTACATCATATGAAACGGCTTTGCTTATCAGTATCTAAAAAATATCCTGTTATTCTTCGTCGTCCAAACCTTCCAGGTTGGCGGCAGCTGGCTCATCTAAAAACCATTCTGTTTCGCCTGCAATGGAGTCGATCAGTTGTGCAGGATATTCTTCAATATCCTCATCATCTTCCAGTACATGGTGTACGGCAATTGCTTTGCCTTCGCCATAAACTAAAAATGCAATGTAGCGGGCATCGTTAATTAACGGAGCATTCAGCGTAATACGCCAAACTTGCTGATCTTCCAGCCAAACTTCTTTTACACCCGGCGTGGTATCATGCAATACCGGTGTATGCGGGAATAATGAAGCCGTATGCGAGTTATCGCCCAGGCCAAGTAATACCAGGTCAAAGCTTATCTCATCTTCATCAAAAAAGGCGGAAATAAGGCCCCAGTATTTAGCAGCAGCTTCTGCAGGCTCAAAGGTGGTATCAACGGCAAATATCTGTGCCGGACTAATCAGCAGCGGCTCAAACAACGCTTTTTTGGCCATCAGGTAGTTACTGTCTTTATGGTCCTGAGGCACATTGCGCTCGTCGCCAAAAAAGAAGTAAACCTTGGTCCAGTCCAGCTGATCGGCGTAAGATGTAGACGCCAGCAACTCATACAATTTTTTTGGCGAACTACCACCCGATAGTGCCACGGTAAAGCGGCCTCTTTCTGAAATGGATTGGTTACCTATTTTAACAAAATAATCTGCCAATGCGGTTAGCACCTCATCGGCAGTACTAAATATATTCAATTTCATATGCTATTTTTATTTAGCTGAAGTGTGGGGAGCGGGGTGCCAGATGTAAAATCTATTATACCTCCACGCATCCCGCACCCCTCACCTCAAATTAACGCTTTTTCCCATTTACCGGCAGGGTAAACCAGGTAAATCCGTCGCGGGCAATTAATGCCTCGGCAGCTTCAGGGCCCCATGAGTCGGCAGAATAGTTAGGGAAATTCAGGCTCTTTTTATTTTGCCATGTGCTCAGGATAGGCATTACCAGCTCCCATGCAGCCTCAACCTGGTCGCCACGCATAAACAGGGTTTGGTCGCCCAGCATGGTATCCAGTATCAGCGTTTCATAAGCTTCTGGTGCCTGGTTGGTGTAAGTACCTTTGTAGTCAAACACCATATCAACAGCATTTAATACCATGTCAATTCCCGGGCGTTTAGCCTGAACCTGCAAGCGAATGCTCATTTCAGGCTGTATGCTGATGATCAGCCTGTTTTGCTGCCAGCTTTCGGCGGCTTCCGTAGGGAATATCAGGTGAGGCACATCCTTAAACTGAATGGTAATAACTGATGACGGCTGGTGCATGCGTTTTCCTGTACGCAGGTAAAACGGAACGCCTTGCCAGCGCCAGTTATCAATAAAGAATTTAATGGCTGCAAAAGTTTCGGTATTGGATTCCGGGTTAACCTTTGGCTCTTCGCGGTAGCCCGGTACTTCTTTACCTTTCATCCAGCCACTGCCATACTGGCCTCTAACAGCCGAGTTACGTACATCCTCAGGGCTAAACTTGCGCATAGCTTTCAGCACATCAACCTTGCGGTCGCGTACCTCATCGGCGCTAAAGCTAACCGGTGGTTCCATAGCCACGTGGCAAAGCAATTGCAGCAGGTGGTTCTGGATCATATCGCGCATTGCGCCTGAGCCATCATAGTAGTCGCCGCGGTCTTCAACGCCCAATTGCTCGGTAACTGAAATTTGCACGTGCTCAATATAGTTACGGTTCCACAGCGGCTCCATAATGGAGTTGGCAAAGCGGAAAGCCATGATGTTTTGAACGGTTTCTTTACCCAGGTAGTGATCAATACGATAGATCTGGCATTCGTCAAAAATGTTTGCCAATAACTGGTTAAGCTCTTTGGCTGTTTCCAGATCATGACCAAATGGTTTCTCGATAATGATACGCACACGTTTTTTATCATCGGCCAGTTTAGCTTTTGATATGTTAGATGCGATGATCGGGAAGAAGTTTGGAGCCACCGCCAGATAAAATAATACGTTGGCTTTAGTTTTCCACTCGGCATTGTGTTTTTCAATACGTTTACCAAACTCTTTGTAAGTTTCAAAATCGTTTGCGTCCGATACCTGGTAATAGATATTCTTTACAAATTCGGCCCATTTTTTCTCGTCGGTTTTACCGCTGCGTGAAAATTGGTTAATGTCCTTAAACAGGTTTTCCCTGAACTGCTCATCAGTCAGTTTGGTACGGCCTGTACCAATGATAGAAAACTGTTTAGGCATCCAGCCATCTAAAAATAGATTATAAAGGGCTGGTGCTATTTTCCGGGAGTTTAAATCGCCGGTACCACCAAAAATGATGAATATGGTAGGATCTGATTTAGTGTTTGTGCTCATTGTTGTTTTAATTTGAGTAAGGGTTTTGGGAACAAGGAATAAGGATCTTTGTTCTTTGCTCCAAAAATCCTTGCTCCTATCTTATCTCTTTAGTCCTGAACTGGTGCCCACTGTGTATGGAAAACGCCTTCTTTACCAATAAGCTCATAAGTATGCGCGCCAAAATAGTCGCGTTGAGCCTGGGTAAGGTTTGATGGCATCCTTGCGCTGCGGAAAGCATCAAAATAGCTTAACGAAGCGGCATAACCTGGCGCAGCAATACCGGCAGCAATAGTTTTTGACAATACCTTCCTGATACCCGGTACAGCACCTTCAACCAGGGCTTGTACGTTTGAATCAAGCAACAGGTGCTCTAACGAAGCATCTTTTTCGTATGCCTTGAAAATATCATTCAGGAATTTTGAACGGATGATACAACCACCGCGCCAGATCTTAGCAATCTCGCCCAGGTGCAGATCATATTTGTATTCTGCCGATGCATTTGACAGCAAGTGCATGCCCTGCGCGTAGCTGATGATCATGGTGAAGTAGAAAGCCTGCTCAAGAGCTGCTATAAATTCGGCTTTATCAGCCTCTAAAACAATAGTATCCTTAGCGTAAAGCGAAGCCGCTTTTTCGCGCAGTTGTTTGTATTTTGAAAGGTCGCGCATGGCTACAGAAGTATCAACTGTAGGGATTGGCGCCTGCAAATCCATAGCCACTTGTGATGTCCATTTACCGGTACCTTTAGCACGGGCCTCATCTTTAATATCATCTAATAAAAGGTGATCGGTGCCTGGTGCTTTGTATTTGAAAATATCTTTGGTAATATCCAGCAGGAATGATTGCAGCCTGCCTTCGTTCCACTCGGCAAAAATTTTGCCTATTTCGTCATTGCTTAGTTTAAGGCCCTTTTTCAGTATCTCATAGGTTTCAGCAATCAGCTGCATAATACCGTACTCAATACCGTTGTGTACCATTTTAACAAAGTGACCAGATGCACCCGGACCAATGTAGGTTACGCAAGGTACACCATCAACCTTGGCGGCAATGGCTTCAAAAATAGGCTTCATTACGTTGTAAGCTTGTTTATCGCCACCCGGCATCATGCTCGGGCCACGGCGCGCACCTTCTTCACCACCAGAAACCCCCATACCAAAGAAGTGAAGGCCTTGAGCTTCCAGTTCTTCAACACGGCGGTTGGTATCAGTAAAGTGCGAGTTACCGCCGTCAATTAAAATATCGCCTTTCTCCAGTAATGGAGTCAGTTCCTCAATTACAGCATCTACAATTTTACCTGCCGGAACCAGCATCATGATCGCTCTTGGCGTAGTAAGGCTTTGTATAAATTCTTTAACATCGCCAAAACCCTTAGCGGCGCGGTCGCCGGCCTCCTCGTTCAGTGATGCTACTTTCGCGGCATCCTTGTCATGACCAGCTACGGCAAAACCGTGGTCGGCCATGTTTAGCAGTAAGCTGCGGCCCATAACGCCTAAGCCTATCATGCCAAAAGCATATTTATCTGTTGTTGCGCTCATTTTTTTATTGGTTCAGTAGTTTATTAGTTCAGTGGTTCATTGGTAGTATGTTAAGCCTCACCTAAACGGCGAAGCCCTCATGTAATAATCCTCTCCAAAGGAGAGGACTTTAACTTCACGCTCTTTGAACCCTCTCCAAAGGAGAGGGCAGGGTGAGGCCTACCGACTATTATTCTCCTTTTTAAGGTCTTCTAATATTTGTTTGGTGGTTTTACAATCAGTATGCTGAAATGCACGGATACCCAGCTTTTGGGCCGTGTTCACGAACATCATCCTGTCGTCAAAGTACACACATTGCTGCGGCGATGCCTGGGCCACGCCCATAGCCAGCTCCCATATACCCGGATCGGGCTTACGCATTTTCACCTCGCACGATGATACAAAAGCATCAAAGCACTCATGCAGTTTGAACTTTTTAACGCGGTAGTCATTCAGCTCCTTACCCTCGTTATTAATGGAAATGATGCGGAAACCACAGTCTTTTTTCCATTGCTTAAGAAAGGTCAGTGTATCATCCAGTTCAGCAGAACGGGAGTACATGAATTCTTTAAAATCCTCGCGAACAAAATCGCGGGGATGATTAAAGATCACCGTATCCAAATATTCATCAAGGGTGATGGCACCAATTTCATACACGTTGAATACAAAATTGTGCAGCTCATTTACTTCCGCCTGGTCAAGCCCGAATTTTTCGCAGGCAGCCTTACGCGAATCGCGGCCCCAGCCATTAGTGAGCAGGATACCTCCTACGTCAAAAAAAAGGATTTTAATATTTGCAGCTTCCATAAAGCAAAGAGGGTTAGTTTACTTTGCTTTTTTGGTCTTCAATAGCGTTTAACAATTTTTCAAAAGGCTTGTTGAATTTTTCGATGCCTTCATCTTCCAGTTGCTGGGTAATGGCATCAAGATCAATTCCTAAGTCTTTCAGTTTAGCCAATGTAGCTGTAGCCTGGTCTAAACCACCTTCTAAAGTATTAGCGGCAATACCATGATCGCGGAAAGCGTCGATAGTTTCCAAAGGAACGGTATCAACAGTATCCGGGCCAATTAATGCCTCAACGTATTTGGTATCTTTAAATGCAGGGTTTTTGCTGCCGGTACTTGCCCACAATAAACGTTGTGGTTGTGCGCCCTGAGCTGCCAGTTTTTCCCAGCGTGCACCGCTGAATACTCTTTTATAAATTTCGTAAGCTTTTTTAGCCGATGCGATAGCAACTTCGCCTACCAGTGCTTTTTCGCCTTTAGCTTCTAATTGCGGATCAACAATTACGTCGATACGGCTCAGGAAGAAACTTGCTACTGATGAAATATGCTCAATTTTATGACCGGCGGCTAAATGATCTTCCAAACCTGAAATGTAAGCTTCGGTAACTGCCTCATAACGCTCCAAACCAAACAGCAGGGTTACGTTAATGTTGATACCTTTTGCAATTGACTGCCTAATAGCGGCCAAACCTGGCTGAGTGCCCGGGATTTTGATCATTACGTTTTCGCGGTCAACTTTTTTCCAAAGTTCTTCTGCTTGTTTAGCAGTACCTTCAGTATCTAACGCTAAAAACGGAGATACTTCAAGGCTTACGTAACCATCTACTTTTTTAGATTCGGCATACACACCTTTAAACAGGTCAGCTGCCTGCTGAATATCTTTTACCGCTAAACCAAAAAACAGTTTTTCGTTATCGTCAGTAGTTTTTGATAGTTCAACAATATCGTTGTCATAATCAGAACTGCTGGTTATGGCTTTTTCAAAAATTGCCGGGTTTGAGGTAACACCTCTTACACCATCCTCGTCAATTAATTGTTGTAGTTTACCGGATGCCATGATCTCACGATCGATGAAGTCAAGCCAGATGCTTTGTCCGAAACTATGTATTTGCTTTACATTGTTAGTTGCCATTTTATTAGGTTGTTTTAAAGTTCATTATTTAATTAACTACAGGCAGGTATATTATTACAAACGGGGGTTGAAACTGCCCAGGCCGCTTCCATTTGTATTAGTAGATTAAAGTTCTTAATTTATATTGAATATATAGTAACCTTAATATCATTGTTTCAAAAACCGAGCATTTTTAAACGCGTGTGATGCGTCTCTATATTACTTTGTTTTATGGTAGAGGCACATTACATGTGTCTCTTATTTAATCCTTGATCTTTTGTCCAAAAATCCTTTATCCAAACTACGTGTTTGATGCCATTAAAATGTGCAGGTTGTAGCCAATAAAAAGCCCGCTTTCAATAACCCCGGTTATGGATTTAATATCGCGCTCCAGGCTATCACCTACTTCATTAAAAATACAGTCAAGTATGATGTTGCCGTTTTCGGTAATTACAGGTCCGTCTTTACCTTTTGCGGGCCTTAGTGCAATACTGTCGGCACCGAGAGCTTTAAGCTCCCGCTCTACATAAAGCAGCGCCTGCGGAAACACCTCAACCGGTATCGGGAAGTTGGTGCACAGCTTAGGTACCATTTTTGAATCATCAACAATGATGTAGCTTACTTCGCTTGAGGCAATAAGGAGTTTTTCTTTGAACATGGCCCCACCCCTGCCTTTTATTAAACCATTGTTAGGGTCAACTTCGTCGGCGCCGTCAAACAACCAGTCGGGTTTGTTCTCGTACAGGGTGGTTAAGGGTACGCCCAGTTTGCCGCAAAACATAGATATTTCGAGCGAGGTAGGTATGGCCTTTACATTGAGTTTTTCTTCGCGGATGCGGTTGGCTATGGCAACCAGGGCCAGGTATGAGGTTGAACCCGAGCCTACACCCAAAATATCGCCATCTTTTACCTTAGCGGCAATTTCGTCAGCTACTTTTTGTTTACCATTAATGTTGGTAATTTCTGCTGACCATACAAGATTGCTTACGATGTTGTTATTTTGATTCACTGTTATTTGACATTATTTCGTTCGTTGCTCAAATCTTTTAACATCTTTAAAAGGCTATACTGTTTACCGTCAGCCGGAAAGATAAAATTCGTAAAAACGGGGTGTCCTGATAATATGGCCACCTCTGCAATAACTGTAACTGGCGCGGCTAATTTCTCTTTTTCAGATTTGCCTTTGGCTATATCATGTATATCAACAAGAAATTTGTTACCAACACTTTTTACATTGCCTGTTTGATAACCAAGGCCAATATCCTGCCCCCCTAAAAACGGATCAGAATCTAACCCAACAATTTCTCCTTTTGCTTTGGCTTGTGCAGCATAATCATTCAACAATGCCTTACGAAGTCCGGCTTCAAAATACCCCGGCCGCTGCTTCACAGCTATTTCACAAGAACACGCCGCATTTTTTTTATCTACCGAAGCCATCCACAAAACGACATACCAATCATAAAATTTCTGAACAAAAGTCCTAACATCTTCCCGGTCTTTAACAGGAGATTGCGCCTTTACATTTGAAAATGCAGCTATGCCAAGCATAACCATACCAACAATTATAAAGTGTCTCTTATTCATTTATTGCATAGGTAACGTTAATAGCGAGTATCAAACAGACAACCAACGTTGTACTACCAGATACTCGCTACCTGATACTAAACTATAACAGCGCTTTTGCTTTGTTAACTACATTTTCAACCGTAAAGCCGAAGAATTTGTACAGGTCTTCTGCCGGGGCCGATTCACCAAAGGTGGTCATGCATAATGTATCGCCTTCGTCTGTAGTGTATTTATGCCAGCCCTGTGGAGATGCCATTTCAACTGCCAAACGTTTGCGGCTTGCTTTAGGGAATACGCTTTCTTTGTAAGCAGCATCTTGTTTTTCAAACAGCTCCCATGATGGCATACTAACCACGCGGGTTGAGATACCTTCGGCTTCCAGTTTTTCCTGGGCCTGCATAATTAATGATACTTCAGAACCAGTAGCCATCAGGATCAGATCCGGGCCTTTGCTGCCTTCAGAAACAACGTAAGCGCCTTTTTCCAGGTTTGACGCTTTACCGTATTTATCCTGATCAAGGATAGGTAAGCCCTGACGGGTGAATACCAATACAGTTGGACCGCCTTTTTTCTCGATAGCCACGCGCCATGCATGTGCAGACTCGTTAGCATCAGCCGGACGGATAACAGTTACGTTAGGGATTGCACGCAGCGTTGCCAAGTGCTCTATAGGCTGGTGGGTAGTACCATCCTCACCTAAACCAATACTATCGTGTGTGTAAACAAATATCGGGTTTATTTTCATAATGGCCGCCAAACGGATCGGCGGGCGCATGTAATCAGCAAATTGCAGGAAAGTAGCGCCAAAAGGCAACAGACCTTTAGTTAAGGCCATACCATTTAATGCAGAACCCATAGCGTGCTCACGGATACCAAAGTGGAAGTTACGGCCATTACGGTTTTCAGATGTAAATGAATCGTACTCTTTCAGGTTGGTTTCTGTTGATGGAGAAAGATCTGCCGCACCACCAATCAGGTTTGGCAGGCTTGAAGCAATAGCATTCAACACTTTACCAGATGCCTGGCGGGTAGCCATTTTAGGGTCTGAACCTTTAAATACCGGCAATTTATCGGCCCAGCCTGCTGGCAGTTCGCCTTTAAATGCAGCTTCGTATTCGGCAGCTAATTCAGGATATTTTGCCTTATAATCGGCAAATAATTTATTCCATTTTTCTTCTTTACCGGCTCCTTTAGCGCCTTTTTCGTGGTAGTACTCTAATACTTCGGCAGGTACGTCAAATGATTTTTCAGGATCAAAGCCAAAGAAGTTTTTAACCAGTTTAATTTCATCAGGGCCCAGCGGCGAACCGTGTGAACCGGCAGTGCCTGATTTATTTGGGCTACCGTAAGCGATCAGTGACCGAACACGGATAAGTGATGGTTTTTGTGTTTCAGATTTAGCGTTGATCAGGGCAAGTTCCAATGCATGAGTATCATTCACATCAGCAATTTCCTGTACCTGCCAGCCGTATGCGCGGAAACGTGCGCTTACATCTTCGTTAAAGGCAATATCTGTGCTGCCTTCAATAGAGATGTGGTTATCATCATATAAATAGATCAGGTTACCCAATTGTAAATGCCCTGCCAGTGAAGCAGCTTCTGATGTAACACCTTCCATCATGTCGCCATCGCTGGTTATTGCATATACATTGTAGTTGAAAAGCTCAAAACCTGGTTTGTTGTAACGCGCAGCCAAATGTTTTTGCGCTATGGCAAAACCTACACCATTTGCAAAACCCTGACCCAGAGGACCAGTAGTAACGTCAACACCGGGAGCCAAACCGTATTCCGGGTGACCTGCGGTTTTGCTGTGTAACTGGCGAAATTGTTTAATATCATCTAAACTTAAATCATAACCCGTTAAGTACAAAAAGTTGTATTGCAGTATACAAGCATGCCCTGCAGAAAGGATAAACCTGTCGCGATTTGCCCAATCAGGGTTTTTAGGGTTGTAGTTTAAAAACTTTGACCATAACACATGGCCCATAGGTGCCAGCGCCATCGCGGTGCCTGGGTGACCTGAATTTGCCTTTTGAACAGCATCTGCCGATAGGATCCTTACGGTATCGATTGCTAATTTTTCAATGTCTTTAGTATTTTCCATTGTTGTGTGGGTATTGTATGATTTTATTTAGAAGGTGTTGATATTGATCTTTTGGTAGTACTTTCATCGTCTGTAACCCATAACCTTGAGCCGCCCTTTATGCCATCGGCATTGGTAACAATTTTCATGTTTTTATCAAGCTTAAAGGTAAGTTTGTCTGAATTGCCGCCGCCAATATATAAAGTATCGTAATTAAATACAGTTTTTAAAACTTTAAAAACTTTTTGCATGCGCTTGTTCCACTTATCGCGGCCCTCTTTTTCCAGCGCTTTTTCGCCTATGTATTTATCATAGGTTATAGTACCGTTTTTTATCGGATGATGTGCCAGCTCCAGGTGAGGCAGTAAATGGCCGTCCATCAACAAGGCGGTACCAAAGCCGGTACCCAGTGTAACAACCATTTCCAGGCCTTTACCGCTTACTACGCCAAGGCCCTGCATATCGGCATCGTTAACTACCTGTGTAGGTTTGCCTAATGCTTCGCCCAGTTTTTTACTAAAATCAACCCCGGCCCATAGTTTGGTACCCAGGTTTGGCGCGGTTTGAATCACTCCGTTTTTAACATAGCCCGGAAAGCCTACCGATACCTTATCATATGAGGGAAAATCCTTTACCAGCGTTTTAATTGATTTTATTACATTTTCGGGGCTGGCGGGAGCTGGTGTAACCACTTTATCATAATCCATTTTAAGCTCACCCTTTCTGTTGAGTATGGTGGCTTTAATATGCGAACCACCGATATCGATGGAAAGAATTTTTACCTGTGATGGAGTGTTCTTCATTAGTATTGATTTAGCCGGACTTTAGGTTTGACTTGATTAAAAAATTTCCGGCACGTAAATATCACATTTTTAATAATATCTGCTTGTTAAATTGTATAATAAAACCAGTGTAAATTATACAATAAGCCGCAAACATTACAAAAGTAAAGTTAGCGTTGCTTTTTTCTTTTCAAACAGAAATCTCAAGTATTTTACTCAATAATGGCAAAAACAGTCTTAAATGTGATTCCTGTTAACAATGTGTTAATATTCCTTGTTTTTATTGTGCCATTTTTAACCCTTTAAACGTTTAAATTGTTTGCATTTGACCATAATTTGAGGTTAAAAACGTGTTCGGCTTAAGCTCCGGCGCTATATTACACCGAGGAGAGGAAAACTTTTATATCCATCCCTGTTATTATTTGACCCACCTATTCAAAACAATAAATATTCATTAGCTATCCATTTTCAATAATACTTCCATATTATAATTGAATATCAATAGATTTCATTTATACCCCATAACAATCATAGATACACCAAAAGGTTTTCCAAACATTTTACAGCTTATTTTTGCACTATTTTGCTTATTTCAGATATATCATTTATTTTTATTCATCGCCTGATTCGTAATAAAAACACCTGATACCTTATCCTATTAACAATCTGAAGAAACATATTAAACATTCAATAACATGTCGCCACAGGATCGATTACAATTATGGGTTATTTTCCAGTTAGTACTATACATTGTTTTAGCAGTTGGTTTCTTCTACGTTATCAGGTTAATGGTAAAAGCATTAAAAAAATATTTAAGAGAGGATACCCAGAAGCGCCCTGAAAATTAAATACTCAACTTGTTTTCACCCGCTTTAATCGGATAGCTTTTACCCTTCCACACAAAAACCCCTGTTGTATTTTCGGGTAACATCACTTCTATATCCCATTTATTTTTTTCGAGCCGGTACTTAACCGATACTTTTCCGTTAGGGTGCGGTACCTCGCCGCTCAGGCTTTTCATATCACCTAAATGAGGTTCGATCTTTACTTTACTGAAACCGGGGGCATAACTGTCAATCCCTAAAATGGTACGGTAAAACTCAATATTAGGGCTTGCGCCCCAGGCATGGCAGTCAGACCGGTTATGCTCCAGGTCTGAGATCTCGGCCCAGGTTGTTAACCCCATGCTTATATTTTTTCGCCATATGTCCAGCCATTGCATGTAGTTGTCACCAAAGCCTCCTTTTATTAACGCCTGGTGCAGGTAATATTTAAAGTAAATGGTACATTGGGTAAGCGTAGTATCGGTGAGCAGCTTTTTGCTTAAAGCGGTTGCATCTGTATTGTTAACCATACCCGTTAGCACAGCCAGCGTATTGGTATGTTGCGAAAACAGCTGCTTATCTTCCGTATCGGCATATAGCTGCCTGCCTGTATCCCAATACCTTTTTTGAATGGTCGCTTTTAACTGCGCGGCCTTTTCATGATACAGCAGTGCGAATGCGGGTAAGCCCATGCGGGCCTCCATTTCGGCGGCCTGGTCATAAGCCCACATCAGCTGCAGATCTAACACAGCCGAATTACCACCAGCGCTTTTGGGGGCCTGGCCAAAATCCCAGCCTTTGTTGTTTACCCAGTCAACAAATGTCCAGTACGGGGTATCTTTCAGCGAACCATCCGCCTGCTGATATTTGGCGAAGAAGGCCAGCACATCCCGTGCCCCGGCCAACTTATCCTGAACAAAAGCGCTATCCGGGCGGTACATCCAGTAATCATGCAGCATACCAATATACCACAGCGAAAAAGTGGAGATAATCTGCGGTGAAAATGATGGGTGCCGGCTCAGAGTTAAACCTTCGGCAATGCGGGAATGATCCATCTGATTCAGGGCGTTGCGCGCCAGGCGGTCGTCGCCGCTGTTATAGTATGATACGAGGGCCTGTATGCGGGAGTCGCCCACGTATTGTAGTTGTTCATAATACGGGCAGTCGGTATAGGTTTCACCGGCGCAGAGGCGCGCGGTGCGCCAGCCAATATCCAGTATCTTTTGCATTTCGGGGCTGCCGGTTTCCAAACTGGCATTCAGCTTAAAGGGATAGCCGGTAAATGTGCCGTAGATGTCGTCAATAATCAAAGGCTCGGCGCCGGTTTTAATTTTCAGTTGTATATACCGGTAAGTGCGCCAGGCCAGGGTGGTGAATGTTTGCCCGGCCGAGCCATCAGAAATAAGACTATCCCGCCTGCCTGCAAAAAGCTTCCCATCCACCTCGTTACGGTTGCCTTTAACCGTTCCGTCGCGTCCTTTTAAGCTGCTGAAAAGCGCTTCGGCATAGCTTAGTTTGATGCCCGCGTTTTTTCCCTTACTAAAGTTTAATGTTAAAAAAGCGTTGGTTAAAAAAGTTTGATCGAGCAGTAAGGTGACCGAAGTATTAGCCGGAATAGTGAGCGCCGTTTTTACCGCCGGGAACAATTTGGGAACACTAACACCCTCGGCCTTACGCAGCGCAGCTATGCGCTGATATTTCAATTCCATTTGAGGCAGCGACGAGGGAACAAGCATCCAGCCAAAAGCGTTTACTGTTCCCTTAGGGTTGCCTGCATCAATTTTGATGGCGTTTTTCCAGGCGCTGTCGTCAAATCCAGTTCCGGTCCAGTTTTTAATGGCCAGGTTCATATCCACCCGCTCACCAGGACCCGCTACATAGTACGTGCCGTAACCTACGCCTGTGATAGGCTGGTAAGCCTTATCGCGGATACATTTCCAGGTTTTATCGGTATTAACAATGGCTTCACTATCGGTATTGCCCTGCATAATAAAGCCGGTGCGCAGGGAGATCTGCGCTTCAGGCCGGTAATCGCCTTCGTTCCAAACAAGGGCGGCTATGGTGTTATCACCTGCTTTAAGATAGGGTGCCAGATCAACAGTTTCAAAGTTCCAGTAGTAAGTATCGCCACGGGCAGGGCCGAGTGAAACCAGGGTATTATTAATGTATAACTTATAGCGGTTATCGGCCGATACATGTACGATAAAAGATGCGGGCTTGGCATCAAGCCGGATATTTTTGCGGAAATGATAAACGCCATAATCTTTGGTTGGCGCATCGGGCACGGTGACCCAACTGGCTTTCCAGGGCCCTTTTAACAATGATGGGGAAAGGGTTTGGGCATAATCCCATTTTACCATCAACAGCCCAATAATTAATAAGGCGCACTTACAAAACAGCTTCATTATAAGATTTGTATTTAGGGTTTACCAGCAGAGAGTTATGCTGTTAATTTATAACTGAAGCTAAGTTATTTAATTGATTTAGTAAAATGATAAAACCCTCCACTAAAAATAAACGTCAATAACCTAAAGCTACCCCATCAGGAGTTTAGTTTTTGGATGACCTGAAACAATGAGTTATTAAATTCACTGGGATGTTCAACCATAGGGAAATGCCCCGAGCCATTAATATACCAAACTTGGAAAGGGATGCCTTTAGCTTTCATTCCTGATGTATTGGTCGGTGTAACATCGCTATTGATAAGGTTCAGTTTCCTTTTGATTTTTAAAAGAGCGGTAGCCTCCGCAAAATCATCCTGTTCCATACAGGCGGCTGCTATGGTTGAATCTGAATGAGCAACATCGTTCAGGACACGGGCTTTAATTGAGGCACTGGTAGTTTTTGAAAAGAGATCATGATTAAAATACTCAAAGGCAATTCTCCTGAAATCATGTTTTAACGAATCAATAGCTTTTTGGTAGGCCAGGCTGTCCTGCTTGCTCGGCGTACCGCCAACGCCTACACTTTTAAAGTTATCTACCCCTACCAATCCAATTATTGCTTTAGGCGTGTTGAGGGCTGCCTGCAATATAATATCGCCAGCCATGGAGTGGCCTATTAAAATCACGTTCTTTAACCCAAGCTGTTTAATTACCTCGCTAACATCTTTGCCAAAGGCAGCCGAGTTCCATGTATTTCTGTTTTTCCCTGATTCGCCAAAACCGGGCAGGTCCATCGTAACTACCCTGTACTTGTTTTTAAAAAAGTTTACCTGATTTTGCCAGTACGTTTTATTAATACACCAGCCATGCACAAAAAGCAGCGTGGTATCCCCTGCCTTAGTATCTGTATAGGCTATTTTAACATTATTGTTTTTAATTACGGGGTTGGGTGTTTGTGCATTATTTGCTCCGGGTTGTTTACAGGCACAGCAGCAAAATAAAAAGGCAGCAAAAAGTAATGTATGAAAGGTTGTTTTCATTTTAATATGCAGTTTAAGTAAAGCAAAATACTGAATACAAGCTTTATATAAATTTAGTTTAACGTTATTTAACAAACAATGGCACCAGGAATATCGCATCAATTATTTAAAACACAGACACTTGTTATTTTATTAAATCATATATCTTAGCAATTACTAACCTGCAGCCTGTTACGATTACCCGGTGTTTATAACCTGTTATGACGAAAACCTTGCGACTTATTATTGCTTCATGGCTTATTATTGGTCAGTCAGTTGTGTTAAAAGCACAAACCGTTGCCGTAACAACCATTAAGGATATGATTGCCGCCGTAACCACCCACAACGATTCGGCCGCCATTGAAAAACTTTACCTGCATACCGACAAGCCTTTTTACACCACCGGCGATACCTTACGCTTCAAGGCCTATTTATTTAATGCCGCCTACTTACGCGCATCGGAAAAAAGCAATATTGTTTATGTAGAAATAGCCAATGATGGCAACCAGGTTATCCTCAGAAAAATGGTGGCCACAACCGTTGGCCTGGGTTGGGGAAACCTGGTACTTGATGAAAAGCTGTTCCCAAAGGGCAATTACACCTTAAGGGCTTATACCAACTGGATGCGCAACTATGATGAACATTATATATTTCAAAAACAGTTTTCGGTAAGCCGCCCCGATGAAAACACTTTGTTCATCAACTCAACATTTAACATTAAAGAAGTTGCCGGTAAACGCAGAGCCGGGGTAAACTTGCGGCTAATTAAAACAGATCAGCTACCGGTTATATTAGCCGGTTTTCAATTAAAAATAAACCAGGGCAATAAAGTAAAATACCAGGAAAAAGTTCAAACATCGGTAGATGGATCGATCAGTTTCAATTACGATATCCCCGACAAAACCGATGTTAATAACCTGGTAATTACCCTGCAGCCGCTAAGCAAAACCATTAATACCGAACTGTATCAAATTCCCTTTACAACCAATCAGGCCAACAATACCGATCTTCAATTTTTGCCAGAGGGCGGCTCGTTTGTTGCCGGTATACCAAGCCAGGTAGCATTTAAGGCACTTGGTAAAGATGGCAGAGGTATCAACATTTCGGGTGCCATATATGATAGTAAGCAGCGGGAAATAACCACCTTTCGATCCTCCCATGGCGGCATGGGTACATTTAACCTGAGCCCGCAGCCTGGCGAAACTTATCTGGCCAAAATAAAACTTCCGGATGGCTCATACGGTAAACCTTATGCCCTGCCCGTGGTTAACCAATCGGGTTTTGTTTTGGGTGTTAACAACCGGCTTGAAGGTGATTCTGTTGAAATAAACATTACTGTTACGCCCGATCTTCGGCAAGACGGATCGGTTTATTATTTAATAGGCCAGTCGCGCGGGGTAGGCTGTTATGTAGAGGCTATTAAAGGCACTGCGTTCCCCAAAAAGATCAGCATCAGCAAAAAACTGTTTCCAATAGGTATAGCCCGGTTTACTTTATTTAATAAAGATAAGCAGCCCTTAAATGAGCGCATTGTTTTTATTAAACGTGAAAACGATCTTAATGTAAATATCAACACCAATAAAAAGGAGTATAGCCCAAGAGATAGTACTGGGATAAACATCGGTGTATATGACCGGGGCAACATCCCGGTTACGGCCAGTTTTTCTGTTGCCATAACGGACGATAACCAGGTAAAAACAGACAGCCTGACCAATAACACCCTCCTCAGCGCTATGCTGCTAACCTCAGATATAAAAGGATATGTAGAAGAGCCGGGATATTACTTTCCGCAAACCTTTACTCCTGCCATTTGGCAAAACCTCGACAATTTACTACTGGCGCAAGGCTGGGTAAATTATGACTGGGCCGCCGAATTTCAACCGTTTAAACCAGGCCCATATCCTCCCGAATCTGAATTTTCCATCAAGGGGCAGGTTACCAACATATTCAACAAACCTGTGGAAAAAGCCCGTGTTATATTACTCTCAAAAAAGCCCTCCATGGTAATGGATACGGTTACCAATAAACAAGGTGTATTTCATTTCACAAATATTTATCCCACAGATACCCCTGCATACGTGATACAAGCCCGCAATAAAAGGGGGAAAAGTTTTAACGTAGGTATTGAAATAGCCGAATTTAAACCGCCGTTTATCCATCCTTTGAACAACCAGGTAATTCCCTGGTATGTAAATATTGACAGCAGCCTTACCCAAACAACCAAAAACATCCTCACTTACAGAAATGAGCAGGAAAAACTGACGGGGCACAACATGCTTAAAGAAGTAAAAATAAAGGGCAAAAGGGTAATCAACGGCTCCAAAAATTTAAATGACGATGGTGGCTCCGACCTGTCAATCGATCAGCAAGAAATGGAGAAAGCCGGAAAGGCAACACTTGGCGATTTGCTGCAAAAGCGAGTAAAAGGCTTTCACTTAGGATCTGGCAAGCACCCTTATCTTTATTTTCTCAACGACCAGTTTTTGCACTTCATTATTGATGGGATAGACATTGATTTTTCCTTTCCCGGGTTTAGTAATGACCCAGCCGATTATATGCGCTACGTAAAGAATTACCTGGATAGTTATACCGCCGAGGATATTAAGGGCATTGAAGTAATGAAATCTACTAAATATGTATCGGTGTATACCACGCGTTTTTTAGATCCCATGGCCATAGCTTTTGACAATGCATTTATCGAGATAACTACCTACAGTGGTTCCGGTCCGTTTTTAAAGAAAACTCCGGGAGTTTACATTTACAAACCTATTGCGTTCGCACCTCAAAAACAGTTCTATTCGCCAAAATATACTGTAAAAACAGATCAATCTTTTTTGGATACAAGGTCAACCATATACTGGTCGCCCAATATTATTACAGCTAAAGGCAAGGCACAATTTTCATTTTACACAGCCGATAAGCCCGGCACCTACACCCTGCTCATGGATGGCTGCGATATGAATGGAAATGTGATCAGCATACGCCAAAAAATAGTTGTTAAACAATAGTCATGCGGCTCTCCAATAAATGGGATAGCGCATTATTTCATAAATCGGCTATATTAGCTTTTGCTAAACCTGTAATTCATGGAAATTTTAACCATACTGATACTCCTGCTCATTGTTTATTTAATAGTAAGCCACAAAACGGATACTAACCGTAAACTGAGTGATCTTAATAATAAAATTTTACAGCTAAAACAGCTGGCCGAGCAGCAGCAATCAAAACCTGTTACGGGAGAGCCGGCAGCTAAACCGACTGACAAACCTCAACCCGTTGTAAGCGAAACACCGCCGCCGGTTGTTCCTGTTGATATTCCAAAGCCCGGGCCCGTTAAAGCTCCGGAGCCCAAACCCGAGCCCGAATTTATTAAACCCGAAAATATTGAACGCCAACCCCAGGTAATTACCGACAGCCTTTCGGCCATCCACAGGCCCATTAAAACAACGGCCGATTTTACTCCACCCAAACCAAAAGAACCTCGCCCATCATTCTTTGAGCGTCACCCCGATCTGGAAAAATTCATCGGCGAAAACCTGATCAACAAAATTGGTATCGCCATACTGGTGCTGGCCATTGGCTTTTTTGTAAAATACGCCATTGATAATAACTGGGTTGGCCCGGTAGGTCGTGTGGGTATAGGCATAGCATGCGGCGCTATTTTAATTGGCATTGCCCATTACCTGCGCAATAGCTATAAAGCATTCAGTTCGGTAATGGCGGGCGGCGGTTTGGCCGTGTTTTATTTTACCATTACACTGGGCTTTCACCAATTTAACTTGTTTAGTCAAACCACAGCCTTTATTATTCTTATCGGCATCACAGCGTTCGCAGTACTGCTTTCTCTGCTGTATGATAAGCAGGAGCTGGCGGTTATTGCCCTGGTGGGCGGCTTTGCCAGTCCGTTTATGGTAAGTAGTGGTCATGCCAATTACAACGCCTTGTTTATATACCTGCTTATCCTCAATATCGGTCTGCTCATTATTGCTTACTTTAAGGCATGGCGCGTGCTCAACATCATCAGTTTTGCGTTTACAGTTATTGTTTTTGCCTCAGTATTATACACCCTCACACCGCCAACTTATCGCATAGGCTTTATATATGCCAGCATTTTTTACGTACTGTACTTTGTTATTAACGTGGCTCATAATGTTAAGCAAAACAAAAAATTCATCGCCTCAGATTTCACCATCCTGCTGAGCAATACCGCGCTTTATTTTACCGCGGGCCTGTACCTGCTCACCGTAATGAAGGAAGAGCAATTCAGAGGATTGTTCTGTATAAGCCTCGGGGTGGTGAACCTGGTATTATCGTACATTCTATTCCGTAACCGCAAGGTTGATACCAATATACTTTACCTGCTCATAGGTATTACACTCACCTTTATTTCGCTGGCCGCGCCAATACAACTGCATGGGCATAGCATTACTATTTTCTGGGCATCAGAAGCGGTGCTGTTATACTGGTTGTACCAGCGGTCAACCATACAGCTCATGAAGCTTACCTCCCTGTTGTTATGGGTAGCTATGCTGTTTAGCCTGTTTATGGATTGGTACCAGATTTACGAATACCATATACTAAGCCTGCCTGTTATTGCAAATAAAGGTTTCATTACATCGTTAGTAGCAGCCATAAGCTCCTACCTGCTTTCCATACTGGTTGGCCGTGATGAACCATCTCAACTGCGGGGTGTAGCAGTAAATAAACATATTTTCGGCACCGTAGGGCTTGCCCTGTTATTTTTGAGCGGTTTGCTGGAGATCAATCATCAGTTCCTGAACCACTACCCGGGTACAGCTTTAAATGTGCTCTACATAATGCTCTATACGCCGGTATTCATTTATGGTTATTACCTGGTATCGTTAAAAGTAACAGCCCTCAATTTCAACGAAAAAATAAGGCTTGGCATACTGATGGCTTGTATCACCGTTTACCTGGCTTTAACCCCTGAGTTTTTTGACCTGCAACGCCTTATGCTGGAGCAGCAAAAACCATCAACCAGCCATTTTGCCGCGCATTGGATAGGAGCCATTTTTATAGGGTTGATATTTTACCGCATCATTCGCCTGTGTCAAAAAAACCTGGATGCGGGCATGAAGGTTATGTTCACCTGGCTCATTAGCTTTGCGGTAGTTTTATTTTTAAGTTTAGAAGTAAGCCTGCTCAGTAACCTGCTGTTTTACAGCAAAACGTATCCGGTTAACCGGGTTGAAACCGTTTATATTAAAACGGGACTACCTATATTGTGGGGGCTGTTATCCTTCGCACTCATGTGGCTGGGTATGCGTCATAAATTAAAAGTGATGCGTATTGTATCGCTAACATTGTTCTCCATTACACTATTAAAATTATTTTTGTTCGATATCAATAACATACCGGTAGCAGGCAAAATAGCGGCATTCTTTTGCCTGGGCGTGTTACTGCTCATTATATCGTTCATGTACCAAAAGGTTAAAAAAATTATTGTTGATGATGAAGCTAAAGCAAAGAGTGAATAAATTAACCGGCCTAACCGCGCTATTTTGCGGGTTAATACTATCGGCATCGGCACAACAAAATTTTAAATACCAGGCCTCCCTGCCTAAGGTTGATAGTACAGGCTTTTACCGCATCAGCCTACAACCTGCGCTGGTAGCCAAGGCTAAAACCGATCTGGCCGATATCAGGATCATCGATACCAAAGGCAACTTTGTACCTTATATTACCGCAGGCAGCCTGCCCCAGAAAGATCAGAAAAGCTTTGTGGTTTTCACCCTGGTTGATACCCGTTTAACTACAGATACTGGCACTACTTTTACCGTTGAAAACAAAACAGGACTTGCACTTGATCGCCTATGGATCAGGCTGCAGAATACCGCTGTACAACGCAAGGTAAACTTAGCAGGTAGCGACGACCTGAAACAATGGTTTGCCATACAGGAAGATATTCCCTTGCAAGAAGCCGTTCAAAACAGCGAGGGCACTTACCTGCAATCGCTCTCGTTCCCGGCCAGTAACTACCGATACCTGAAACTGCTGGTTAATGATAAAAACAAAACGCCTATTAAGTTTTTGCAAGCTGGTATCTATACCGAATATGCTGCCACACTAAGCTATGTGCCGGTTTCGCCGGTTGAACTGAGCCGTACCGATAGCAATAAAACCACCTACATTACCCTGAAACTTAACGACAATTACCAGGTAAACAAACTGCATATTAACATTACAGCGCCTAAATATTTCAAACGCGAGGTATCGGTTTACCAGATCATCGGCAAAGAAAAACAATTGCTTGCCGATGCCGAACTAAACTCGGCCAAAACCACCGACCTGCTTGTTGCCGCCAAAGCCAGCCAGCTTTTGCTGCTGATAAACAATGGCGATAATTTGCCATTGAACATTAAAAGTATAGAGGCCTACCAAAGCGACGAATCATTGATCAGCTATCTTGACGGCAAACAAAGCTACCGCCTGCTGGTTGGCGACGAGGCCGTGCAAGCCCCCGAATACGACCTTAAGTTTTTTGCCGACAGCATCCGCACCAACCTCAGCCAGATACGCCACGGGGCAGTTAGTAAAAATACCGGCTACCAAACCAAACCAGCAAAAGCCGGCCGTGACTATACGTTATTTATTTGGATAGCCATTATCATTGCAGCTGCCCTACTCCTTTTCCTTACACTAAAAATGACTAAGGAAGTGAATAAAAAATCGAACGAGGATAAGACATAAAAAGTTTGTCATCCTGAGGAACGAAGGATCTATTCATGAACTTTGCATGTTGTTCATGTGGCCTTAATAGTAATTCGAAAGAAATAAAGAGTTGTCATTTCGAGGAGGAACGACGAGAAATCTTGTGCGATATGCAAATCGAACTTTTTTATCGTCTAAGATTTCTCTTCGCACAACGCTCTATGCCTACACATGCTCATTCGAAATGACAGGTTTTGTTAAGTCACAAGTAGCTTTTACACTGCCCAGCCCCTCATACTTGCGCCAGAAAAGCAAAAAAAACGCGTCATTGCGAGGTACGAAGCAATCTCTATGCTATACAGAGCGGATATAAATGCTTAACCTGCCTGCGTAGAGATTGCTTCGTACCTCGCAATGACGTAGTGGTAGCCCTCTTTCCGGCGAAGCCGAAGAGAGGGGCGGCAAGCGCAGCGATGCCGGGGTGAGTCGTTTCCGCTGTTTTGTCTGAACCTGGATTAAACAGATTATAAGATTAACACGATTTCTCCAAAACCAAAGTAAAAATCCCTAAATCCCCTAATCTGTTTAATCCCATTAATCTCATAAATCCTGTTCAGGGCTTAACGCTACCTTTCTTATACTTAGCCGTACGTGCATCACTGATCACGCCTTTCCAGTTTAGGCCGTAACCAAAATCGTAGGTATGGCCCTGATCGTCAACGTAGCATTTCATATCAAGCGGTACATCTTCAAACTGCTCTTCTACGGTTTTCATATCGGCAGGCATTTGCAGCGGTAACAGGGCCGATGGCTCGCTGTTGCCGGTGATTATATCTAAAGTCGCTTGACCAATTACACCGAAATCAACCACAATGGCATCGGCATTTTTTTCAAACTCAGAAAACACCATCGGGTTGGCCATATTCACGGAAACAATTACCGGTTTGCCCTTCATTTTGGCATAGGTGTCGTTAACCATACCCAAATCGGTTGTATTAATTGCTGTAGCCGATTTCCCCTTGTAGCTCCTGTTAGTAAACTTTTCAAGCGGATCACCGCCGGCTATGCTGGTTGCCCGGGCATCGGTAGCGGTGTATGGCCCATATTGCAGACTGATCGGCACATATCCCGTTCCTCCGTTTTTGGCATCCTGGCTATTGTAGCCCCCTCCGCTGTTAGGGCTGTTAATAAACACCAGGGCGTAATCGGCTTCGTCGGGATTATCGGTCACTTTAAAATATTTCTTAACGGTTTCTATGTTAACAGGGTAGTCCAGTTTTTCCGGTGTTTCCATCCCCAGGAAATTTCTGCCTGCCGGGGTAAACTGTTTGGGCACATATACCGTTTTGTTCTTGGTAAGCGGCAGGGTGTTATGCTTATTCTTGAGCATCACGATAGATTTTAGCTGTGCCTGGTAACCGGCATTCATAAACTCAGGGTTACCCACCAGTGTTTTTGATGCCTCGGTATCCAGGTAAGGATTTTCAAACAGCCCCGTCCTGAAAATATTACGCAACAACCTCACCGCCGACTGCTCAAACCTTGCCCGCATAAATGCTTCGCCATGCTCTTTAACACCAATCTGATAAGCCCCAATCACGGGTGCCACTTCATTATTACCACCAAACTGATCAACCCCGGCCATTAAAATTTTATAGTGGCGCTGTGCGATAGATAACCCTTCAACACCCCATGATTTGCCGGTTAAAAACTGGTCAACCGCGGTTTCATCGCCGGTAACCAGCCAATCGGTACAAACTACACCGTCAAACTTATATTTTTTGCGCAGCAGATCGTTAATAATGTAGGAGTTATAGTTGTTGGCCACATTCTCCTTGTTCTTAGTATCCTGGTTATAAGATATGGTATAATAAGGCATTACCGATGCCGCCATCCCGGTTTTACCACTGAGTTTAAAAGCACCTTCGGTAAACGGAATTAAATGCTGTTTAAAATTATTGCCTGGATAAACCGCGTATTTGCCATAGCCATAATGTGCATCGCGGCCGCCTTCACCAGCGCCACCACCCGGCCAGTGTTTTACCATGGCGTTTACGCTGCCATAGCCCCAGCCACCGGTAATTTCTTTGCCGCCCTCTGAGGTCTGGAAACCATCTATATACCCGCGGGCCATATCGGCAGCCAACTCCGGGTCTTCACCAAAAGTTCCGCTTACACGAGCCCAGCGTGGTTCTGAAGCCATATCAATTTGCGGCGACAATGCAGTGGCAATACCCAGTGCGCGGTACTCCAAAGCTGCTATGTGGCCAAAACCCTCCACCACCTTAGGGTCAAAAGTAGCCGCGAAGCCCAGCGAACCAGGCCACATAGAAATAGCACCACCAGCCCCTGCATTATACTCCGCATTGGCAACGGTACCATGCCGTGGGTCGGAGCTGTTATTGTTTGGGATACCCAAACCCTGCCCCTCCACAAAAGCCTGCGCGTTGTTGTTCCACTGGGCGGCAATTTCTGGACTTTGTACCGATGTAATAAGCACGTGCCGCACATTATCTTTAGCTAAAAACTCTTTTTGCTGATCAGACAGGTCATAGGGTTTAGCACCGCTCTCCGCAAACACTTTACCGTTATACGTCCCCTTAAAAGGGCCGGCCGGGGCGGCTGGTATGGGTTGATGTTTGCTGTATAACATTAACCCTGCAATTTGCTCCACGCTCATTTTTGCGGCGAGGTCTTTCGCCCTTACATCAACGGGTAAGCGCCAGTCCTCATATTTATCAAGCTTGCCGTTTTTATTCAGGTCCTTAAAGGCCAAACCATCAACCGTTAATATTTTAACTCCAGACGTTGCGGAATAACCCAGGTTTTGCCCGCCGGTATTGGTCACAAAAACAACATCGCCCGATTTTCTTTCGGTCCACTTAGTTTGTGCCATTGCCGCGGTTGCAGGCAACAGGGATAGCAGCGCTAAAAATTTTAATTGATTGGCCATAAGTTTAAAATTGCTTGGTTTATGCAGGCATTGGTATACCCGGCGTTTACGTTTTATTTTTAAAAGAAGTTGTTGTTATCGGTTTATAAAAGGCTTACTCACAGTAGTCAATTTACTATTGTGTCTGTATTACACAATAGTAATTATTATCTTTTTAAAATGCAAATTTGTATGAACCATGATTAAAAGAGTAGTAAATAAACATTGTCATTTCGACGAGGAACGAGGAGAAATCTTATACCACGTGCATGTTCGCTTAATAAGTGTATAAGATTTCTCTTTCGCACAACCCTCAGGCCTTTCCATGCTCTATCGAAATGACAATATTTTGGACAATCCTTCCACGAGTCAATATAAGTTCCGGAATTTTCTACCCGATTTATTTTTCAATTCCTTTTATTTAATATTAAATTCGTTAATCCTGAATTGAATTTCCGGATACCTTTTTAAACCATTTTACCCTGAAAACCGGCGGCCAAGGATGCCGCTTCTTAACACTTATTATTTGCATGAACAGAACCAAAGTGGCCATACTTGGAGCGGGTTTTATTACAGACATTCACCTGGAATCGTACCATCGTTTTATTCCCGAAGCCGAAATAGTGGCTGTATACGCCCGCAATCCTGAAAAAGCCAGGGCCTTTGCCGAAAAATATGAGATACCCCAATGGTTTGATGATGTAGATAAGCTCATTGCCGAATCGGGATGCGAAGTGGTGGATATTTGCCTCCCCAATTACCTGCACGCCCAGGCTACTATTAAAGCAGCAAAAGCAGGCAAGCACATCATCATTGAAAAACCCCTTGCCGTAACGCTTGAGGAAGCCGACGAAATGATTGCCGTTTGCAAGGCCAATAACGTAAAGCTGATGTATGCCGAGGAACTATGCTTTGCACCGAAATATGAGCGGGCACGGCAACTGGTTAAAGATGGCGCCGTAGGCGAAATATTCATGCTGAAACAGGGCGAAAAACATTCGGGCCCGCATAGCGATTGGTTTTATGACATTAACCTTTCTGGAGGTGGTGTTATTATGGATATGGGCTGCCATGCACTCGGCTGGTTCAGGTGGATGCTTAACCATGCCAAAGTTGCCAATGTGTATGCCACCATGAGCACGGTGTTTCATAAAGGCCGCACCAAAGGCGAGGACAACTCGGTTATTATAGTTGAGTTTGAAAACGGTGTTACCTGCGTTGCCGAAAACAGCTGGGCCAAACACGGCGGTATGGATGACCGATGCGAGATATACGGCACCGGCGGCGTTATTTATGCCGATCTGTTCATGGGCAACTCGGCAGTTACCTACAGCCGCGAAGGCTATGGCTACGCCATGGAAAAAGCCGATACCAGTAAAGGCTGGAGCTTCACCATTTTTGAAGAAGCCTTTAATCAGGGCTACCCGCACGAGCTGAAACATTTTATTGATTGTGTACGCCATGATAAAACCCCGCTGGTAACCGGCGAAGACGGCCGGGCTGTGCTCGAAATTATTTATGCCGCCTATGCATCTGCCGGAGCAGGCAAAAAAATAAACTTACCATTCACCCCTAAAGTGGCCAAGCCTATTGACTTATGGCTTGATCCCCAACAAACAAAAAATGGAACTACAACTTTATAAAAATTACGAAGAAATATCATGGGCTGCAGCTTACCTCATATTGCAGCAGGTGCAGCGTAAGGCTGATTCTTTAATTTGTTTCCCTTCGGGCGAATCGCCTACCGGGATGTTCAAGCAATTGGTAAAATTTGCGCAGGAAGGCAGTATCGATTTTAGCCAGACCAATTTTGTTGGTTTAGACGAATGGGTAGGCATGGATAAAACCGACGAAAACAGCTGTACCTATTTTTTGAACAAACATTTTTTTGAACCGCTGAACATCCCGGCATCACAAATTCATTTTTTTAACGCTGCCGCTGATGACCTGGATGCCGAGTGCGAAAAGATGAACAAGCACATCAGCCAGCTTGGTGGTTTGGATATCATGGTGGTAGGCATCGGCTTAAATGGCCATATCGGTTTAAATGAACCCGGTACCAATTTTAAAACCTATGCACATCACTCGCCGCTTGATCCCATTACCGCAACTGTAGCGCAAAAGTATTTTAAGCAGGAAACCGTAGTAACCGAAGGCATCACCCTCGGCCTGCAGCATCTTGCCGAAGCAAAAACCCCGGTTTTAATTGCCAGTGGCACAAAAAAGGCCGACATTATGGCCAAAGCTTTGAATGGCCCTGTAACTGCTGATGTACCAGCTTCTATCATGCAAACTTTGCAAAATGCACAGATTTTTTTAGATCATGATGCGGCTGAAAAACTGCTTACCCACCAGAGTTAGCAAGGCTTCTACAGGTCATCATAAATAAAATCTATATCGAACAACAAATAAAATAGTTTTTACATATAACCACAAAGCAACATGTCAAATACTCCGGATAAAGCAGAAAACTTAAGCTACGATGCTATTGTTATTGGCTCGGGTATCAGCGGCGGATGGGCCGCTAAAGAACTATGCGAGCAGGGTTTAAAAACCCTGGTGCTGGAGCGCGGCCGCAATGTGGAACATATTAAAGACTACCCCACCGCTACCATGAACCCATGGGAGTTTAAACACCGCGGCCAAATGACCCGGGAGTTTTTAAAAGAAAACCCACTCATTACCAAGGCCGCGGGTTATGGTGAAGATGATGCTCATTTTTTCATCAAGGATAAAGACCACCCTTACATACAGGAAAAACCTTTCGACTGGATACGAGGTTACCAGGTTGGCGGTAAATCACTTACCTGGGGCCGTGCCTGCCAGCGCTGGAGCGAACATGAATTTACCAACCCCGAGCGTTTTGGCTACGGTATTGCCTGGCCAATAGGTTATGATGATGTAGCTCCATGGTACTCGCATGTGGAGAAATTTATTGGCGTATGCGGCAGCAAAGATGGCATTGAGGCCATGCCCGATGGCGAGTTTCTGCCCCCTTTTGAAATGAATTGCGTGCAGGATTTCATCCGCCAAAAACTAAACGAAAACTATCCCGACCGGCATTTGGTTCATGCGCGCTGGGCACATATCACCAAGCCCAATCAAATTCATCTTGACCAGGGCCGGGGCAAATGTCAGGCCCGTAACCTGTGTATGCGCGGCTGCCCCTTTGGCGGTTATTTTAGTTCGGTTAGTTCAACACTACCCTGGGCCAAACGCACAGGCAACCTTACCATAAGACCGTTTTCGGTAGTGCATTCAGTTATTTATGATGAAAAGCTGGGTAAGGCAACAGGGGTTAAGGTAATTGATACCAACACCAAAGAGGTGATTGAATATAAGGCCAAAGTTATTTTCATGAACGCCTCGGCGCTCAACACCAATCTGATCCTGCTTAACTCTACCTCCGCACGCTTTCCTAACGGCTTGGGTAATGATAATGGTTTACTGGGTAAGTATGTGGCTTTTCATAATTACAGGGGCTGGGTGCGTGCAGATATTGATGGTTTTCTGGATAAATATTATTTTGGTCGAAACCCTACCGATCTGATACTGGTCAATTACCGCAACCTTAAAAAACAGGAAACCGATTATAAAGGTGGCTTTACTACTTTCATGGGTGCTTACCGCTCTATGGCCAATGGCGAAGAAGTTAAAGAACAAATAGGCGGCGATTATAAAGATGCCCTTACCGAACCAGGCAGATGGCAGGTATACATGTACCTGCAGGGCGAAACCATCCCCAAAGCCACCAATCACGTGCGCCTGAGTAAAACCGAAAAAGATCAATGGGATATCCCTCTGCTCATCACCTCTGTGGAGTATGATGATAATGACGAGCGTATGGTTCAGGATTTTTTAACTCAAAGCACCGAAATGCTACAAAAAGCAGGCTGTAAAAACATTGAAACCAGCAACAACAAACAAGCTCCGGGCCTTGATATTCACGAGATGGGCGGCGTACGTATGGGCAAGGACCCTGCAACCTCCCTGCTAAATAAATGGAACCAGCTGCATCATTGCAAAAACGTATTTGTTACTGATGGCGCCTGCATGACCAGCACGGGCAATCAAAGTCCGTCTATATTGTATATGGCCTTAACCGCTCGCGCGGCTACCTATGCCGTTAGTGAAATTAAAAAAGGAAATCTTTAAACTTAAATCATGAAACATATGCTTTCCATATTGGCGGTTGCCGCGTATTTGAGCAGCTGCCAGTCGCCCAGCTCTAAAAGCGCATCCACTCCCGGTAATGACAATACACCAAAAGCCGCTACAGACAGCACCAGCTTTGTATCCCTGTTTGACGGTAAAACCACCAAAGGCTGGCACACTTACGGCAAAGACAGCATCGGCAGTGCATGGAAAGCAGAGAATGGTATTTTGCATCTGGACGCATCGCAAAAGGGCGATTGGCAAACTAAAAACGGCGGCGATATTGTGAGCGATGAGGAATATGAAAACTTTGATTTTAAAACCGATTGGAAAATATCAAGGGCTGGTAACAGCGGTATCATGTTTTATGTAAAGGAAGATCCGGCCAAATACCAGTATGCCTGGTACACCGGCCCCGAATGCCAGGTTGCCGATAATAAAGAAAATGAGGACGGTAAGCTGATCAAACACCGCGCGGGCGATCTGTACGATCTGATGTCGATATCAAAAGACGTGGTAAAGCCTGCCGGTGAATGGAACCAGGTAGAGATTGTTGCCAACAAGGGCAAGCTGGATATTTATATGAATAAGGAGCATGTGCTATCAACCACCCTTTGGGATGATGCCTGGAAAAAGCTCATTGCCGGCAGCAAGTTCAAGGAATGGCCCGCCTTTGGCACCTTTAAAACCGGCCGCATAGCCCTGCAGGATCATGGTGCCGATGTATGGTTCAGGAATATTGAAATTAAGAAGCTATAGCAAAAACAGTGGGTCAAGAGCGATTCCTTCCTTGGGGAAGGAGGAGGAAGGGGTTTATGAGTGAAGTGAGCGTCGCACGCAGAAACCCCTCCCTGCCACTACACTATCATGCACGCCCCCCCGTGGAGAGGGAATTGAAAATGGAATTTTATGGGTGAATAAAAACATGCAACACCACATAGCCTACCCACAGCAAAATATTGGAGTAAACACCGGCCAGTACGTCATCCATCATTACACCGGCACCGCCGCCCATGTCTTCCATTTTGCGGATACCGAGGGGTTTTAAAATGTCAAAAAAACGAAATAACACCAGTCCGGCTAATAAAAAGTAAAGATTTGGCGGTATAAATAACACGGAGATGAGCATACCAGCTACCTCGTCAATCACCACACGAGAGCTATCTTCGCCCCAATCCGGCTCTACTTTGTTGCTTACGTAAACACCCAGTATCGTTACCACTACCGTTATAATAAATAAATACCAGGGGTTTTGCAGCACCGGGCTTTGCCACAGCAGCCAGATAAAGCCGCAGGTTACTATAGCGGCATATGTACCACCGCCTTTTAAAAAACCGATGCCAAATATAGAGGCGATGATTTTATTTAAGTTCATTTGTTAGTATAGTTCGTTTAGTGAGGCAGGTTCCCCTCTTGAGAGGGGGCGCGTAAGCCTGTGTGATTGCAGGGGTGTGTTATATACGCCTAAGAACATACCCCTCTGCCCCTCTCAAGAGGGGAATAGCACAGGCTTTTTTAGCCCGCTATTATTGTTTATCTAATACATTCTCAGCTGCTTCTGCTACTTCCGGTTCAATGGTATGCCTTTTGGGGAAATTAAACAATAGCGAAGTTAATACCGGGATAATGAAGATGGCTACCGTAAATACAGAGGTAACAATATCAGCCTTTTCGCCTTCCATTAATTTGGAAAACCCGGCTTCCGGAAAAAAGTGTATGTATAAAGACGATGATAGTTTTATACCCAGCACGCCTATAACAATAAAAGCTACAGTTTCCAGGAAAGTAAATTTCTCCATCAGCTTTACAAAGGCCTGAGCCACAAAACGCATGGCCAGGATACCTATAAACACACCAATGTAAATCAACACCACGTGATCTGTAAATGCTACCGCAGCAAATACGTTATCGATAGAAAAGGCAAGGTCCATCAGTTCAACTAATGCTACGGTAGCCCAAAATACACCGAATACGCCTACTGTTGAGCGGTAAAGCCAGTTTTTGCTTTTATCAACTTCTTCTTCTCCGCCGCCACCATTGGCTGCCTGAATTTTACCTTTAAAATAGTTAAAACACAAATACAGCAGGTACAAACCGCCAATAGGTTTTAACCACCATATTTTCACCAGCCATGAGGCCAGAAATAAACAAACGCCCCGCAATACGTAAGCGCCTATAATACCATATCTCAACGCTTTTTTACGCTGATGCGGTGGCAGATCAAGTACCATGGTGGCCAGCACCGCGGCATTATCAACCGAGAGCAAGCTCTCAATAACTATCAAGTTTAAAATGATAAGGACACCGGCTTTGATATCTGGGCCTAATATTGTATGTAAAAAATCCATAGTAACAGGTAACGAATTATGTTAGGTTAAATAAACTAAATTAAATCGGTATTGAGCATGCTTTTTAAAATATTGGCCTGCACATCTATATTGCTGATGTTTTCGAGGAAATTGATGTCCGATATTTTTTTATAGTTATCAGCCAGCAAGGTTTTGATCTCTGGCGGCATAAATGATTTCATAGCAGCGGCATTACCTTCCAGTCTATCATTTTTATCCTTCAGCTCATGTATCAGTCTCTCTTTTTTCGACATGTTATTAGTAAGATCGATATTGGCCAGTTTAGTTACATCCAAAAACACAAACAAGCTATCAGATGGCGAATAGAGAAAATGCCTGTCGTCGTCCACAAACTTATACACCTCCAAAACCTGGCTGCCAGATTTTAAGCCGCAGTAAAATTCGGTTTTAAAATCATACTTGCACAGTATGCCCATCAGCTTGCGCTGTATAGTGGCATACTCGTCGGTATAAACATCTTTATCGTTATAGGCGGTAAGCTCTTGCTGCAATTCAGGTGTAATGGTGTAAAAAAAATCGGCAGCAAACCGCGAGCTAAAAGAGTTAATATTTTTAGAAAGCGGGTTATCTGTTGAATTATCAGACAACACCTGGAACAACTTACGTAACGACAAGTTGATCTTTAATGCCTGTCGTTGCTTTTCAAGGTTAAAGTTAGCCTCGGTATAAAACGGGTCGTTCAGTTTTTCAATCAGTTCTTTATTGATCTGAATTTCATCAAACACGAGGCTGATATTGCTTTCGTTGCTTTTCTTGATCTTCCGGAGCAGATCGATCAGGCTTTGGGTAAACTGTAGGTGAAACAGATCGAGTTTATTGACATCCAGCTCCGGATTGGTTTCAAACAATTTGTGGATAACCTGGCTGCGCAGGTATATTTTATAAATAATATCGTCACCAAAAAAAACAGAAAGCAATTGCAGCTTACTGAGCATTCGGTTGGACTGATTTAGAATATTTAACCGGCTTTCATCCATCAACTGGCGACCTCTACGTTTTGATTAAACGCAAATTTACGAATGATTCTAATATAAAACGTCATTGCGAGGTACGAAGCAATCTCTACGCAGGCTGAACCGCTTTTTTACGGCTCTGTATAGCTTAGAGATTGCTTCGTACCTCGCAATGACGCGTTTTTGAATTTGCGGACTGGTAGTTGTTGGTGACAACACCATAAGTGTTCGGAATAAATAAAAAAGTGAAGGCCAGTGCGATTCCCTCCCATGGGGAGGGTGTAGGGAGGGGTTTTATGAGCTTGATTATTCGTTGAAATGTCTCATAAACCCCTCCCTGCCTCCTCACAATTCCACCACACCCCTCCCCAAGGAGGGAATTGAAAATCTTCCGAACACCCTCTAAGGTGACGACACCAACAACGGCATGAATGACGCGTTTTTATTTAAAGCCCTCTCCTTTGGAGAGGGTTGGGTGAGGTCTTTACCCGTTAGTCACGTGCTTTTTCAACTCTGTTTCCAGGCTTTGCAGTTCGGTATTAAGGGTTTTGCGATTGGCGGTACCTTCGTCATGAATGCGTTTTACCTCGGTAAGGGTTTCAATAAGCGATGCGGTGGTTTTCTTCAACGTATCTAACGATACCACGGTTTTCTCATTTTCTCGGGCTACATCAATGCTGTTCTGTTTCAGCAGCTCGGCGTTCTTTTGCAAAATGGTGTTGGTGGTATCTGATATCTTTTTCTGCATCTCCACGTTTTCCTTTTGCCTGTTGAGGGCCACGGCTATGGTGAGCTGGTTTTTCCAAACCGGAATAGTGGTTGATACGATGGACTGTGCTTTTTCGGCAATTGTAGTGTTGTTACTTTGCACCACCCGTATTTGCGCCAACGACTGTAGCATAATAAAACGTACTACCTTTAAATCGGCCAGGCGCTTATCTAAACGGTTTACATAATCGCGCAGATCGGCAATTTCATAATCATTGTAGGCGGTAGGGTTGGCATCCATCTGCGCCAGCTGTTCGCTCAATTCATTATATTTTAACTGGCCCGATATAATGAGCTCTTCCATTTGATGAATGTAGCCTACGTTGCTGTCAAACATGGTTTGCAGCGAGCTATTGTCTTTAATGGAGTTTACGCGACCGGCCTTTATTTTATTGGTGATCTTATCAACATTGTTGATCACGGTATCGTATTTCTGAAACAGCTTTTTGGCATCAAATACCAACTTTTTCATGAAAGGGATATGTGAAATGAAGGAAGTGAAGGCATTTTGATTCAGCTCATCCACATCAATATAATTAAGCTCGGTAAGCAGCTCATTGATGAGTGAACCAACCTCGCCCGAGTTGTAGGTACGTACCGATGTAAGGAAGTTATTGCTATACTTCTCCATAGAAGCCTGCACATCTGTACCATAATTTAGTATAGAGTTTACATCCTTAGGGTCAAGGGTTTTGGCTACCTCGCCGTATTTTTGTACTTCGACAGGTGTAATGTTGGTTAAATCAACATTGCCTTCCTTATCCAGCAGTTTTGCCGGGGTATTTGCAGACGGAACCGGATTGATATCCAAATTTACCGGTGTTATATTTAGTTCGTTATTACCTGGTGCGCTTTCCATGATCTTATTTATTGAAATACATTAAATTATTATAGCAACTATTTGGCCTCACCTAAATCCTCTCCAAAGGAGAGGACTTTAACTTTACTCTTTTAAACCCTCTCCTTTGGAGAGGGCAGGGCGAGGCTAAATAATCATAAATAGTTCTGAGCAATCGTTTTTACCGATTCCTCTAATTTTCTGTCGCGTGTAGGTTCGCCGATGGCATTAAACTTCCATTCGCCGTTCTTTTTATAAAACACGCCCAGCGCCATTGATACGTGCCCTGCAAAATCTTTGCTGTTGGCAATATCATAAGTGGCAAACACCTCGTTTACACGGGTTGGCGTGCCTTCATAAATACGGATGGATGCAAATGGAATGGTGCCAAAATCCTGCCCGCGAAAGCTGTTGAGTATAAAGGCTACATAGCCGATGGAGCTGCTTAAGCCACCTAAGTCAACAGTGATCACTTCGTTATCCAGGCCATCATCACCAGCCATATCGCCGGTAAGGTCGTCGCCACTGTGCCTAACTGCGCCGTCATTTGATTTAAGGTGACCGAAGTACACCACATCAATTAATTGTTTGTTATCATCATACAGCGCGCAACTGGCATCAAGATCTACCGCTTCTTTAGTAGTACCAAAACCAAACAGCCCCTTTTTTTCAATAGCGCCCCAGTTGATACCCACACATATACTTTGCAGTTTGCTGCCGTTACTTTTTTCGAGGCTGATGCGTTGCCCCTTTTGCAGATTGATTGCCATAAGTTTTTATTGGTATTTGTTTAAATAATCCTGCAAACCACCCTTCATGCCCACGCCTACGGCTTCAAATTTCCAGTTGTTATCCTTTTTGTAAATACGACCAAACTCTACTGCTGTTTCTATCGAGAAATCCTCTTCCAGCTCGTATTTTAAAATATCGGTATTGGTGGCCGCATCAAATATCCGGATAAAGGAGTTGCGCACCTGGCCAAAGTTTTGTTTGCGGGCTTCGGCCTCATGAATGGTTACTACGATGCATATTTCCGAAACTTTGCTGTCGATACGTGACAGGTCGACTTTGATCTGCTCATCGTCGCCATCGCCTGCACCGGTAAGGTTATCGCCGGTATGTTCAACCGCACCATCAGGTGATTTCAGGTTGTTATAAAACACAAAATATTCGTCGGCTATTATTTTTTTATTATCGCCCAGTATAAAAACAGAGGCGTCCAGATCAAAGGCGCTACCGGTTGAAGAGCTATTGGTATCCCATCCCAGGCCAATGGTAAATTTAGGTGCATTAATGCTTTCCCTTTGGCCTTTTTGCAAGTTAATTGCCATGTTTTATTAATTTATGTTTGTTTAAAAATAGGTTTTCTTTGATGTAGTTCAGGTTGCGGGTGTAGGCTTCAATGGTATGGTAGCCATTGCCTAAAGCCGCGTCATAAAGCAAGTTTATAAAATCATGCGTTTGCTCATGTATAAAAATACAAAAACTATCAAAATCGTAATTTAAAATATACTTTACTATGCGGGTATTAATACAAAAGCTCCCGCTTTTGATAATACTATCCAAATCAAAAATTGATTTTACCTGGTGGTAATTAATAAAGTTTTCAATATTAGGGTGGATACTTTTGTTGGTGAGCTCAGCAAAGTAAAGCATAAATATTTCGTTGCTTAGGCCATACTCCTTCACCATTTTCAGGATCATACGTTCATGGCTGCCGGTAATTTTTACATCGTCTAAAAACAGCAGTGTTTTATCCTGCAAAAAATCCTTATCAATATGAAACGAATCGTTACCGATCAGGTTCATCCTTTGCTGGGCATCCAGTTCGCCGTAATCATCTTTATACGTAATAGTGCGGTGTACCTTGGTTTCCTGGGTTACGGGGTAGCCGTGCAGGGCCAGCCAGCGGTTAAGCCGGGCTACAAACCAGTTTTTCATGGCAAAGGTAGCCGTGGGGATAAACGAGTACGGGCTTGACACTACCACAATTTGCTGCTTAATAGGATTTTCGGCCAGGTACTGGCTTATAAAACCATCGGCCAGCTGGGTGCCGAAGCTTTTGGCCACGGCATCGTCGCCAAATTTAAAGCGGCTGTAATCATCAGGATTAAAGCCAAATGCCTCTGCGTTATTAATATGATGTAATGACCAGGTAGTGTTCATTAGCTTATTAATGTAAAAATGGATTGGTTGTTTGAGTTGATGAGCAAACTTTTTATGCCTGCCGTGTTTGCACCACCCACATCGGCCTTAGGGTTATCGCCTATATGAATAATGTTGTTTAAAGTTATATCTTTTTCCGGGTTAACTTGTTTAATATGCTGCAACATCAGGTTAAACAGGGCCGGGTTTGGTTTTGACATGCCCACCTCGTCAGAATACAGCTGAAAATCAAAGTATTGATCCATCTTTAATTCCACCAGTATCTTTTTTAATGTTGCTCCTTTTATAAAACCGGTGTTGCTCAATAAACTCATGGTGCAACCACCTTTTTGTTTTAGATGATCAAGCACCTCAATTGTTACAGGACTGTATATTACCGGCATGCGGCTCAAAACCAAAGTTTCCATATCAGCTTGCAGTTTAGCAGTATCAATTTCATACAAATTAAACTGATTATCATTAATGAAGCTGATCACCATGAGGTGCATCTCGTCGGCATCAATGTTTTTGCCGGTGGCTTCATTAACGGCATTGCACATGAGGTCAACCGTGCGGAAAGCTTTGGCCACCTCCTCAATACTTTTACCCGCCGGGTTAAAATCGCGGTGAAATATGCGGGTACGCTCCAGCTTATATTCCGGGTTGGATTTTATGAGTGTAAGCCAAAGATCAAAGGAGTAATGAAGGTACATTGTGATGCGGGTGTGAGGAGCGAGGGTTTTAGTGTGGGGAGTGCGGGAAAGACATTTGGGCAATTTTAAAAGCTTGCCCATTTTCCCGCACTCCGCACCTCACTCCCCGCTCCCAACTAATACTGTTTCAATAGCTCTAAAAAATTATCGGTTGGGTGCGGTTCGCCGATGGCGTGGAATTTCCAGGTACCATCTTTACGGTAAACTTCGGCAAAGGTCATGGAGCACATGCCGTTGTAGGTTGCATCGCCCGAGAGACTAAACTTTGCAATCTCCTTACCGTGGTTATCAACAGCACGGATAAAAGCGTTATCAATCATGCCAAAGTGCTGGTTGTTTTTGCGCCCCTGGTATATAGCCACAATGAACAGTATACGATCAAACCGCTGATCAAGCGAATCGAGTTTGACAATGATTTGCTCATCATCGCCGTCACCAGCCCCGGTACGGTTATCGCCCGTAAGCCATATATGGCCCGATGGGTGTTTTTGCGAGTTGAAATAAACCACATCGCCCTCATATAAGCTTACCTTATTGCCGTTTGGCTTTTGAAAGGTGTGTCCCCTATCGGCCACACTACCATTTTTATCTAACAGAAAAGCGATAGCGTCCAGGTCATATTCGGCTTCTTCGCCGCCGCCAAATAGTTTGCCTAAAAAGCCACCGCCGCTCTTTTTTACATCCCAGCCCAAACCTATAGTAACCGACGACAAGTCAAAACTTTCGCCTTTATCATTTTTACGCAGATCAATAGTTTGACCCTTTACTAAATTTATTGCCATTGCTGTGTTTGTTATATTTAAACCTCACCCTGCCATCTCCAAAGGAATAATAGACTATGAAAGGCAGTTTCATCAAATCTGTTTGTCGACTCACCCCGACATCGCTGCGCTTGTCGACCCTCTCTTCAGCTTCGCTGGAAAGAGGGTAAAAGAATCTTTCTTTTGTCCTTTATCCATTTTTTTCCTACCCTCTTTCCGCCAAAGGCGAAGAGAGGGTGGTCCAGCGAAGCGTAGACCGGGTGAGTCATTTTTACGCCATGCGACTCCAAAAACCTTGCTTTTCAAAAGCATCCCCTTTAGGGGACGGGAGGGGCTTTTTATTTAATTATTTGCCCTTTAAAATATTTACTTAAAAAGAAGGCCAGGTCTTCCTTATAGCCTACGCCCGATGCTTCAAATTTCCAGGCTCCGCTGCGGCGGTAAAGCCTGCCAAACTCAATGGCGGTTTCAATAGAAAAATCCTCGCCAAGCTCATATTTGCAAACCTCGCTGCCCGTAAGTTCATCTATAATGCGGATGTACGAATCGCGTACCTGCCCAAAGTTTTGCCTGCGGGCCTGTGCCTCGTGAATAGTAACCACAAACAGGATCTCCTGAATCTTTGGGTCAACCTTAGTGAGATCTACATTTATAGATTCATCATCGCCGCCGTCACTGTTACCACCCGATGGGTCATCGCCAGTATGGTGAACAGCAGTATCGGGAGAATCGACATTGTTATAAAAAACAAAAAATTCATCTTCGGGTACAAAACGGTTAGCATCAATCATAATAGCCGACACGTCAAGGTCAAAATCATAACCCGTGCCCTCGTTCGGGTTCCAACCCAAACCAACCGTCATTTTTGATAATCCAATATCTATTTTTTGTCCCTTTTGTAAGTTGATAGCCATGTTAAAAGTGTTTTATTAAAACTTGCATTCCGCTATAATATTGCAACATAGCGGTTTGTTTTAGCAGTCGATTAATATTTTAATATTAGTCTAAGATATATTCTTTTTTAATTACCGCCGATAAAATAACGTAACAAGATTAATGGGGTTTTCTTTTGTTTCCGGTGTGCTTGCGCCCCTTTATATATTAACTGATTATCAGCATATTTATATAACAGTTATCGCAAACCTAAAACTGCAAACCATGGCAAAATCTGGCAAAGAAACAGTAACGGCATACATCCAAAAACTGGAAGAGCCAACAGCGGCTATTGTTGAGGCAATAAGGCAAATTGTTTTGAGCACCGACCCGGAAATAGGCGAAGAGATAAAATGGAACGCCCCCAGCTTTTACTATACCGGCCAAATGAAGCCATTTAACCCCAAAGAGTACAAAAGGTATATCATTGTGATGAACCTGCATAACCGCATATTGATGGTTTTGCCCAGTGGTGCAAAAGTTAATGATACCAGCGGGCTATTGGAGGGCGATTACGCCGATGGCCGCCGGCTTATCAAGATCACGGATATGGATGATGTTAAGAATAAGGAGGCCGCGTTAAGAAAAGTTATTAAGGATTGGCTGGCCATGGTTGAGAAATAACCCCTTTTAACGTTTTATTACCTGCCCAACAAACATCAGTGTATTGGTGTAGGGCACCTCGATATGAAACTCCCGCATGCCGTACTCCCGGTCAAACGGAGCTTTTACTTTGATACCATCGAGCCAGTTATTGATGCCTTCCCACAGTTTGTCAATATCATCAACAACCAGGTAAAACTCCATTTGCCCTATACCCTCACCCGCATTCAGGATATGAATGGTGAGGTTGTCTTTATAAAGTATAACATAATTTCCATCGTCGCGGGCTGCCTGGAAACCAAAAAGCGATGCAAAAAAATCAACCGTTGCGGGTATATTGAACGACGGTATCATCGGGCTCAGATATAGTGCTTTATAATTTTCGGTCATAGGGGTTGTCATATCTAATCAAAACTCATTGACAATTAACAAGATGCACAGAACAAATGTTTTATTTTTCATTTTATGCAATCACAAAGTTAAGTTATTCATGACTGTAAAATACCAGGGCAAATTTGTTTTGCAGTATGCGGCTAAAATATTATCATCGTACCACCAACCCTATTAATATTAAATGACGTTATCTAAGCCATCGGTAATAAGGCTCGTTACCTTTTTACTGACCATTTTTGCCCTGCAAAGCTGCGAACCCAACCAACCCGGTAGCTGGAAAAACGAGCAGATAAGCGATAGCGACCGCGAAAAATTCCATAAACTTACTGGTGAACTGTTTACCCGGCTAAAGGTTAACGACGAGAAAAATCTGGAAACCATGATGTCAAAAGATTTTATTGACAATACTTATAAAAACCGGTCTATTGAACTGGTGAGTAACCGTGTAAAAGCAGCCGACTACATTTTGCTGGATGAATACTACACCGTGAACCGGTACATGGATGGCGATACCATAAAAGCGGCCTCCACAACCCTCAACAGTTATTCCGTAGTTTACCAGGGCATCACTCACCAAATGTACCTGGCTTTTTTTGTGCCGAAAAACAAAGCCATCGCCAACCAGGATATGATTACGGCCGTTTACAGCAAATATGATTATGGCTGGAAACTAAATGACCTTGACGTTTACCCTTACACCATCAATGGCAAAACAGCTCCCGAACTTTACCTGCAGGCTAAAGAAAGTTATAAGAAAGGTTATTTGATGGATGCCTTTAATATAGCATCATCGTCAATTGCCTGCTCACGTCCCAGCACGTTATGGAAATACAGCAAAGAAGCCGAGTTCAGTTATTTTTATAACATGGTAATGAAAGAGGCCATGAACCATTATACCTTCCCGATAGTTATTAAACAGGTGCCTACTCACCCACGTATTTTCAGGATATTTAATAAAACCACCCCCGAAGGCGATTTTCCGATGATATATTATTTATCCTCAGTAAAATTAAAAGATACTATAGCCATTAGGCAGGAGAATGAGCATATCAGAAAAGTAATTGGTCAAACCTTCCCCGGTATTGATCAAAACAAAAAGTACGTTCTGTATGCTGCCTTTAACGAGCAGCCTAACGGTAAAAAATCTTCTGACCATGTAGATATGGAATCAAAACTGAAGTAATTAACATTAATTACTTCAGTTTTGCAGCAAGCTGCAGTCAATGAACTTAAGGTGAGATTTTTTCATTGAGATTTAGTTGATGCAATATCAATTCCTTAAAGCTAATTTATTGCAACAACATTTACAAGCCATGTTCAAATACTCTCCGTTTTTATATAATTAAGCTTTGTCGCCGCTTATCATTTTTGAAATAATTCCGCGGTCTAAACCGGCATCGGCTATCAGCACCCCACCTATGTGCAACACTATAAATATTACTACGTAATAAATTGATTGCATATGAACAAGTTCCATATTATGCTGTAAGCTTTTAGGCCCGTTCTCTACCATAAAACCGGTAAACAACGACACCGCCAGCAGCAGGTAAAATATAATGTATACCCAGCCCTTAAACTTATCCTTAGGCGACGATTGCTTAGAGAATGGGCTCTTGTAAGCCAGGCCCTGTACAGCAAGGAGTATCATTCTGATTAAATAAAGACCAATCATGGTGTAGCCGGCCAGCTCATGCCAGCGCCACATGGGTTTCCTTACCGCTTTGCCTATCAATACTGCGTCTTTTGTATTTATTGGCACACCTGATTTATTTAAGTTTTGCTGAATAATACCGCCCATAAAATCTTTATTCATCCAACCCAGTCGCAAAAGAATGGTTAGCAACAGAAATGACATCGTTAACGCAATTGCCCAATGAATGAGCCTGTGAGCGAGATTAAACCTTTTTTCCCTCATATATAATTAAAAAATATTCTACAATACAAACGTTTGCACCGCCCCCCGGGGTTGCCTGCTGATGGTTGTTTACGAGGTAAGATTTGTTTTGTCAGCCTGTCACCAAATTCAGCAATCACGCATTTTATGATCAGCCAAAGCTCATCAGAACAAACATCTATCTGCTATTCAAGCTTTTAATAAATGCTATAATATCCCGGCTTTCTTTTTCGGTGAGATTTAATTTATCGAAGGGCAGGGTTTGGTTATCTATTGTCATGCCCAGCCCTACGCCGCCGCCTTTGTTGTAAAAATCAATTACCTGGGGTAGCGTGCTAAATACGCCGTTATGCATGTATGGGGCAGTACGGGCAGCATTCCGTACAGTGGTAACCTTAAACGCGTTTTTAAACGATGGTGTTTGTACTACTTCATAGCGTCCCAAATCGTTGTCTATTATATTTCCGTTAACAGCTTGCGGTACACCAATAACTTCGCTTTCCATTTTACCAAACCTTGGTGGCAATGTGCCGTTAAACAGGGGCATATAATGGCAGGTGCCACATTTGGCCTTCCCAATAAACAGGTTAAAGCCGTTGATCTCACTGCTGTTCATGGCCGTTTTATTGCCCCGCATATAAGCATCAAAGCGGCTATTCAATAACGTGAGGCTGCGTACGTATGAAGCAAGCGCATTCATTACCTCCAGCGTATCAATAGCATTGCGCCCCTTTTGTGGGTAAGCGGTGGAAAACAAACGGCGGTATGTTTTATTTTGCCAGAGCAGTTGCGCCGCCACAGCCATAGAACCATGCATTTCGTTCGGATTTTGCACCACGTTGCTTACCTGATCTTCCAGCGTGTTTACCCGCAGATCATAAAATTGCGATGGCTGCAGTGCCGCATTCAACAAAGTGGGCGTATTTCTTTTGAGCGGCTGTTTTGTGCCAATTACAGTATTTTGGGTAAGGCCATCGGCAAAAGCCTTTTCGGGTTGGTGGCATGAGTGGCAGCTTCTTGTTCCGGTACCTGATAATACCGGATCTGAAAAAAGCATTTTCCCAAGTATTACTTTTTCCGCTGTTGATGCCGAAGCCATATCCGGGGCATAAGCATCAGCATTAAAAGCATCCGTGTCAAAAAGCGTTTCGGCATCCTGGCGCAGCAGACGATTGTATTTTATAACATGAATTTTTAAATGCTGCTCCAATCGGGTAATGCTCCGGGTAATAGGATTACCATAAGCTGTTATAAACCTGGCCCGGTCAAACGCGTCAAAGTTAGTGCTGCTTTTCAGGTATTTAATTGCAGCCGAAAGCTGCCGCATTAACAGTTGGGCCTGCGGGTTACCGGTGCCGTAGCAAGCCAGCACGTTTTTAACGCTTTGCAAGCTTACCGCGCTTTCGGCCATACTTTTTTGCGTAAGCGGGTCATCAAACCCGGCAATACCCAGTGTTATTACCCTGTACACCTGCAGCTTGGCGGCATCAAATACCTGCCAGTCAAAAATACCGATGTTGGTAAAATAGGTTTTGTATTTATTACAGCCCAACTGCAATATATGAAGCTGCTGTAGTAACTCCTGCTTTCTGGACGCATCATATTTAGGGTACAGTATAGCTTCAATTACCTGTAACCCGGCGGGTTCAAAAATTTGCCCGCTCCCCATTTCAACCTCCGGTACGGGGGCACCGTTTACGCTGCGTGTAGTTGCGGCATCAAAATACTCGGCCGCCCACTCAAATTTTTTATAATAACCACGGGCCTGTAAAAACAATTGCTGCAACTGTTTTTCATCAGGTGTGCTGCTCTCTGCAGCCGGCTGGAATTTATTGGTTAAAAAATCAGAAAAATCGTTTACCTGCAACAGTAAAGTTTGCTCAACTTTTTTTTCAATAGATGGCTTCTCCTCCCCGCTTGAAAAAAGCGCATAGCCGGCAATGCCAATTACAACTATCAGTATGCAAACAACTTTTTTCATTTAAACTACATGACCACCTCACAAAAGCCAGGGCCGGTAAAAAAATACAGGGACAGCCTCTTAAAGCTGTCCCCTGGTTTTATATATTTTATTTATGCAGATACCGCCCACCTTTCTGCAGGATTCCCTCCATAATTTTAAAAGGTAAAGGCATTTAACATCGGGTTCGCGTTTTTGTCACGATCATTCAGCGGCTGTAAGTTCCATCTTTTTTCAATGAATGAAAGGATACTTACGGTTTCATACTGGGTATGATCAACAAATCCTTTTTTAGCAAACGGCGAAATAATAATGGCTGGTACACGTGTACCCGGTCCCCATTTTTTATCAATTACCGGCGGGGCCACATGATCCCAAAAGCCACCGTTTTCGTCATAAGTAATAATAATTACAGCATCCTTACCATTAGGGCCGTTAAGCACAGCATTTATTAGTTCAACGGTATGGCCTTCGCCGTTTTGCACATCAGAATAACCAGGGTGCTCGTTATTGATACCAATTGGTTTTACAAACGAAACACTTGGCAACGTACCGTTTTTGGCAGCTTCCATAAAACTGGTTTCGTCTTTTAAATGCTCTTTTTTAGCCTCGGTACCATCAGCATATTTAGCAAAATACACAAATGGCTGGTGATGGTACTGAAAAGTTGGATCTGGTTTCCCGGCCAGCGCATTATCCCAGCCGCCTGCGTACCATGCCCAGGTTATATCCTTGTCGCTCAGCCTGTCGCCAATGGTAGGTGCGGTTTGATTAGGAACTAATTGGGCCGGGTTTGCATGGGCC